>Ga0209160_1004483_pt1 | contig 11134 bp, 11 predicted proteins | sample GraSoiAngelo_153_FD_186167 | JGI IMG/M metagenome (GOLD analysis project Ga0209160, IMG submission 186167) | Grasslands soil microbial communities from the Angelo Coastal Reserve, California, USA - 14_1009_12_40cm (SPAdes) (version 2) | ecosystem: Environmental > Terrestrial > Soil > Grasslands ...
GTCTGGTTATTCATCAATACGCCACCACAGATTACAATCAGTACAACGAATGTGGGAGCGCCGGGTATCCCAGGCTACAAGATTACGTCATACGTAATCCAGGGTGTTCCATTCTTCTGGATCTTCACTAGTCTCGTCTCATTATCGGCGGGTCACACCTATAGATCTGCAAAGCATCTGATTCTGACAATTTCGGGAAGGAATCCGGTCTACAATCCTCACAATGCACACGTCCTCATCGCACCAAAACCAATAACACCCCAAATCTCACAGGTAGAAACAAAAACCCAGTAATCCTTCGATCTAGTTCGCTAGGCGAAGGCCAAAGCGCAGTTGTGAAGGCCGATAACGATAATTCGTGTGTTCCACGTTTATATCGAACCATAGCTAAACAAGGACCGTTGCGGAGACTTCCAATGAGCCGTTTCCCAGCATCCGTTTCACTGGTGGCTCTAGCTCTCTTGTTGCTAGGCTGCTACTCCAGCATTGCCTCAGGAGCGTCAGGCTCTGGGACACAGCCGAATCATGGTTTCGTCGCGTACCAGATCTCCCTGACAAAAGCGGGTAATGCAGTCGAGGTTTTCGTCGTAAACGAAACCGGCCAGCCGACCGATCAAAATGATCTCGTACAGCTGACTTTTGCTCTAACATCAGGCAAGAGGCACTTGACTTATTCGAAGGTTGTGAATAGTAGCTCGCTGCCGGAAATATTCCCTTACTTTCCCGAATTGAACAATCAATCCCTCTCATACTCAAGCCACGGCATCAAGCTTAGTGCCCAAATCAGTCGCAGCGGTACTGCCCAAGTAACGTTCAAGGGTCAAACCTACACCGCGGTGAAACATGCGCTCTCGATCTCAGTATCGAGAACCAATGGGGAGACATATTCTGCAGCCGGAAACATCCTCACGATGCCCTCGGGCTTGGTCTACTCCGTAGAATTGCAGGCCATTGGGCCTTACGCCCTCACCGCTACGCTTGTAGCGACGAATCTCCCGTTAACAAATCCATCCGGGACCACTACAATGTTCGGCTTCGCCCTGGTTGGTCTCGGCCTAGTTGGAGCCGTCGGTCTCGCGGTCCCATCGGTCTTCGCACTCGTCAGAGCAAAGACTGCCACAAGAAACACATTGTCCATAGCCGCTGAACCGTCTAAAGCTCAAAGCAAGCCTTCACACTGGGTCGACTAACGCAAAGTCATAGAGAATTTCTTGATTACGTATGAGTAATCCAAGTTCTCAAGGACCTTCAATATTACAGTTTCAAAATACGGTGAAAGATTACGGTAGTAAGAAGATTGGTCCGGTCGATCTTAGCATTGGCAAGGGGGAGATCGTGGGTTTCCTTGGTCCCAATGGGTCCGGGAAAACTACCTGTATACGCCTCATGCTTGGATTAATTCGACCCTCATCCGGGAACGTCCGCGTAAATGGGTACGATCCTATCTCAAAACACGTTGAGGCGCTCAACCATGTCGCTTATTCCCCCGAGCTGCCCAACATCCAAACCTTCCTCACACCCACTGAGCTCCTTACCCTTGTACTGCACGAGCTAGAATTCAAAGGGGACAAGCAAGATGAGATTAGGCGTGTGCTTGAGCTTGTTGGACTGATCGAGTATCGAGATACCAAAGTTGGCAAGCTAAGCAAAGGGATGGTGCAGCGACTCAGTGTTGCCCAAGCTCTAATCGGCAGTCCCGAACTATTGGTTCTTGACGAGCCGATGCTTGGGCTGGACCCTGCGGGCTCGGCTCACTTCAGAGAAGTCTTCCGAGAATTCGCAATGGGAGGAAAGGGGACGGTGTTCATGTCTTCCCATATGATGAACGAGGTGGAATCTCTCTGCACATCTGTACTAATCATACACAGCGGCAGGATACTCTTCCGAGGTTCCAGCTCAGATGTCATCCGGAAGGTGTTAGACTATTCGGTTGTGACAGTAGAGGCACAGGGACTACCACAAGAAACGATAAACAGCATCAAGGGGATGCCCAATGTCTCTCAAGTAACGATCAACAGTCAGACTATTGAGATCATCATCAAGGGACACGACGATATCAGACCAGCCTTATCGGACTTGATCGTTAAGAGCGGAGCCAGGTTGTACACGATCAAGACAGCTGACAATATGCTAGAGAGAGCGTACATCGAGGCTTTGAAGAAGAATGGAGTCGATCGATAAGATGAGTCGGATCGACGTAATCGTCTCCTTCATCCGTTACGAGATGAAACGGGCAATCGCAAAGCGGAAGGTTCTCGCCCTGCTTGCCTTCACTATCCTCCTAGATACATTCCCGTACTACGCATTGTCAACCGCGACAAACGGGACCGGATTTATCCCACTCGCCGCCTATCCTTACATATGGGTCGCAGGAGTCTTCGGGCTCCAGCCATTATTTCTCAACTTCACCGCAATCCTGATCGCGGCAGGTGCAATGTCCGAGGAGTATGAGCAGGGAACCGCAGAGTTGTTGCTTTCGAAGCCGGTCCGAAGAAACGATTACTTTGCCGGAAAATTTCTCGGCGGATTCATCCTATTCCTGATAATTCTAGCGTTCAACATTTTGCTCAGTGTGGGTTCCGCCTTCACATTCTTCGGTCCTCAGGCTAGCCTTGAAATCCTTCCAGGCCTCTTCATCGTGCAAGCCTTCTCTTCATTGATCTTCTATTCGCTGGCATTCATGCTCGGCGAACTCGTAAGAAGATCCTCACTCGCCTACATATTCTCCTCCGCTGTCTTCTTCGCTAGCTTCATAATCAGCGGTTACTTGGGCCTCATCTTCTCATTAACTGGACGGGAGTTCTACCGGACCGTTCAGATCTATCTGCCGACTTCCCCGGCAAATTCCCTCCCGGTGCAATATGCATCTCCCCTGCTTCCCCAGACGGTCGGGATCGTTCTTCGATTCGTCGGTGCCGACAATACAATTGTCCCTACAATAGAATTGTCCGTGGCGATCTTGCTAGCCTACACTCTGGTGGCGATAGGCGTCGCGGCGGGTTACTTCTGGTATGCGGATATCTCTAGGCGAATGGGGTGACACCGGGGGGAATCAAGTTGTTTCTTGAAGTTTTCCGAGGAAGAACATCCAACTCTCTATTTGCTCGTCTCTTATCTTGCGGTCTTCCTTGTTTTTCGCGTAGCCTTCATGCTGAAGCGTAAGCCTTGTTCCGTTTTGCGGCAGTGATACAAATGACACTGTGACCCTGGTTTCGTTGACGGATTCATGATCCCATTTCCACGTAAAACCAAGCTTCTCTCCCCTCCTGACCATAGTATACTTGCCTCTGAGATGCCAGTCCTGATTGGGCCAGGAGAAATGATATTTTCCACCGAGCTTGGGCTCGAGCTCGGCAAGTGGAGGCCACCATTTCTTCAATAGATCAGGATCGGTCCAGAGGTCGAAGAGAGATTCCCTGTTTATGTGGGGAAACTCTGCCACAATGGTGATCCTGTCAGTGGACGTTTCCGTCTTTTCAAGCAGAGGCTTGTTAGTGGTCAAAGGGAATAATCCTACCAGAGTAAATTGGCAGTCTGTTGGGAAATTATTAATCCATACGTTTAGGAGTCTTTGTACGAATTGCTGGTCGTCCCGGCAGGTTTCGCAGTTCTCTTCGCGCTAGCGTTTGTAAACGGAGCGAACGATGTGGGTAAGATTGTGGCTGGTTTGATTGTTGCTACCAAAGGCGATCAACCGAAGCCTGCATCTATCACCCGGGCTGTCGTCTGGGGTGCTCTTTTCAGCGGTGTCGGAAGCATAGCGGCAATCTATGTTTCAGGACGATTGTTCCTAGTATTCACCCAAGACCTTGTCAAGGTTCCTCTTGGAGAATCGTTTGCTCTCTCGGTTCTCGTTGCGGCAACCGTCTGGGTTGTTGCCACGACTCTTCTCCGTATTCCAGTCTCGTCTACTCACACGATTATTGGAGCGATCGTCTTCCTACTCATCTATCTCTACGGTACAAGCGGTATCCAATGGAATGTCCTCCTGCTAAGGGTTCTATTGCCCATGGCAGCCAGCCCATTCCTCGCACTACTCGCAACCTACGTCTTCCATCGGCTAGCGCATGGTCGTTCAGCGATTAGCGGGCTGGGTCCAGGAAGAGTCAAGATTCTTCACTGGGGCTCCGCAGCTCTAACCTCGTTCTCGAGAGGAATCAATGATGCGCCCAAGATGGCAGCTCTCGGCTTCTTCCTCCTTCCCTTCTCGTCTCAAGACTCTCTCTGGCTTCCATACGCCTTTGTCAGTCTGGCCCTATTCATCGGCTCAATCTCTTGGGGCCGCAAAATCACAGAGTCACTTGTAAGCAGGGAGGAACAACTGGATGATGATCAGCGTCTCAGAGCCGGCCTGACCACCGCCGCCCTAGTTAGTGCGGGCGCGATATTCGGAGCTCCCATCTCGACTACTCATGTGGCTGCTGCCGCGAAAGCGGGAGCTCGGGCTAACGATAGAGAAGTCTTCTGGAGCACTACCGGGAACATAATTCTCGCATGGGCAATCACTTTTCCCGTGGCAGGTCTCTTGACGATCCTAGCCTCTATGCTCCTACCTCACTGAGCCTCGACAATCACTCTCGCCAGACGGTACAAACTCAACGATACTGAGGTCGATCGGATTGTCAACGGGCGACCAATTCGTTTGTATAGTTGCATCGCTTTTAGAAAATTTATGACCTTCTTACCCGCCAGGGAGGAAATCGTTCATTTTGAGCCCTGATTGGCAATCGGAGCGCATGTTTTCTGGCCCCCGATGATCTCCTCGCGAATTTCCGCTATGTTTAAATGAATAAACCCATTTCCGCAAAATGCTTTTCTTATCATAATACGCGAATTTCAGCCGATCTCGCTCATTTTGAGGCGCAGTAGAAAATAAAGTTGGAAAAAAGGGGGGTAGATTGTAGAGTTTCAAGACGTCAAAGAGACATTCCGAATACTTTCGGACCGACACGACTCTGCCTCTGCCTAACCAAATCGACATCCAAAGCAAAGAACCAACGAAAGAATTCGCTGGAAAAAAGTTTTACGGGCGCTTTTCAAATTCACCCTAAGAATTATTATTGATCCCCACCCCCATTATTTTTCTCCAGCCCCAGAGAACAAACAAGAACCCTCCCGGCCCCCTCCGAATGCAGCAAAAGCCCTAGTCATTCAACTGTCGGGGCCCATATCGCATCCTCATTTCCTTCTGGAGCCCAGCATGGCAGAGCTGGCAATTATCGAGGGAAATAATATCCCAGCACCCGCCAAAAAGATCCATTGAATACCATACTCCCCAACAAAACCCCCAACAATATTACCAATAGCCAAACCCAGGCTCAAAACCATACTATACAATGCATTCGCAGAACCCCGCTTAGCCTTACCCGAAATATCACTCACATAAGCCAGGATTGTAGGAGCTATCGCAGACGCAAGAAAGAACAAAGGCGCCAGAACTAACTCATAACGTAAGAAACCATTATTTGGAAACGACCATCCGAAGACACCAAGAAAGCCCAGCTCGCCAAAAGCACCGAGTATCATTATCTTGGTCCGTCCAAGCTTATCCGAAATATGACCAAAGAGTATGCTCCCCAACACAAACAACCCACCAAGAACACCAAGAAAGATCAAAACCTGGGTAGTCGGAACATAACTAGCATCCTTGAACGCCTTAGGAAGCAAAAAGTACATACCAAGAATCACCGTCTGCGCAATCCAGACCGGCATTATCGGACGAATCCTTCCCCCAATCTTCCGCTCACGAACACGAACCTCAGGCCTCCTCAGAAACTCCTCCACCTTCACCGGCTCCTGAAGAAACCGCATCGCAATAATACCTGTGACCAGAAAGATCGAGGCGGTGAGCCAGAATGCATAGTTCAGGTGTCCCTGAAAGAAGCTCAAGTTCACCAAAACCGATCCAACACCAAAACCTACACCATAACCCGCAAGATTAGCAAGATCAAAACCACCCATACCTTTCCCACGATTCGTCTGCTTTGTAGCATCTCCCAATATTGTAAGGGAAGTCACGGCCGCCGTTGCGGCCGAGAAACCCATCAAACCATGAATGATCGACACCTTGTACAGATCAGTCGTGAATCCTATCGCGGCAGTCAAGATAGTAATGAGGAACATTCCGAAAACATGTAACCTCTTTCTACTAAACCGGTCTGCCAAACGACCCACTGGCATGGCAGACGTTGCCTCAGCTATGGGATAGAGCGCTAGAATCAACCCCACCTGGAAGCTTGCCGCGTGCAGATAGATCGGGAAGATTATTGTGACGCTTCCGAACCCGATCCGTGTCAAGAAAACCGCGAGGTAAAGATATAGAATCGTTCGGAGACCGGTTTTTCTTGCCATGGATGAAAAAACTCGAGGGTGACTTGTAGCAATCGTGAAACGGTCGAGATTCCGTAATAGGCGACTTGGTCCGTGAGGAGAGAACCGTCAGATACTGGGGAGAAAGTGTCCGCCCGGATTTCGATGGTCCCCCTCTGAACGGCCAGGGATCACAAGATGATTCAAAATATTCCCGATTGACTATTGTGATGCGGAGTGAACCTAAGTTTTTATCAAATTAGAGGGTTTTCTAGTGTAGAAAATGCGGCCAATATTATCGACATCTCTACTCGACTATCGACCCAAGAAATGAACGGACAGACGGTACTCAGTATGCCGCGAGCGTCTGAACCTGAGAGGAGTATGCGAAGAGTGCGCCCCTCAGAGGCTTACAGGTCTCACTAGCACTACCCGCCGGAGACCATCTTTGATTCCATATCTGGTGGGACTCGAAGGAAAGCGACTTCCCACAGAGCATAGACTCTGACTAGACGGCCTAGATCTTGTCTGAAAGCTGAAGCACGTTCAGACCAATCTTCTGGTCATGGGCCTTCACAAGCTCACCAGGCAGTCTACGAACAAAAACCTCGACCATGTTAGCCTGTGATCCATCGTCAAGATGACCCCCAAGCACCGAGAAATCCTTTCGTCCCAGAGCCACGTGAACATGCGGAATGTATCCAGCATCCTTCGTCGACACGTTCCCAGAGAGATTGAGAATCTCCATATCCTCTTCAAACGCCTGCCAAGAATACTTACGCGTCTCAAAATCATAATATCCCAGCCTCACCTTCTTCAACGAGCCAATCCCTTCCAACAGCCCAGCCCGAATCCGCTTAACCTCCACAAATCTTCTCAAACTCATTAAGATATCATCCCCATCCTCCAAGCGAACCGCCCACAAGTCCGATGACAATTGCGAATAAATCAATGGATCCCGAATTCCCCTTCCTCCAAAAGTGATGATGCTTGGATAAAAAAGATGCACCTGGACAACCTGATTCATAGAACTCCAACTTTCGAACGACGAATTAACCCGATTCAACACAGGAATTAGATATAGCAGGCACCAACAAGCCTCGGAGAAGTAATGGTAATTCTGGCCGATTCATAGGCGGGCAGATCAAATTCGCTTCAACTGTTCAGACGAAATGCTAGGCATCTCAGACCGATTTCCCCTGAAAAGACTAGTCCTGATTTCTTGTCTCGGATCTACTCCAAGAGTTAGGCGCTTCTAAAGGTCGCACCATGGTCTTGACAAGATACGCGTTCTTGGTGCGGGAGGTGGGATTCGAACCCACGAACCCCTACGGGACAGGAACCTCAATCCTGCGCCTTTGACCTGGCTTGGCAACTCCCGCGCTTAGACAAAGCCAAAGCGCCCAACAATGGCCCTAAGTGGCTTTCTCTGCTCCCAGCCGTCAACAAACCAGTTCTCACAAAGTTAGAGGACTTTGACGATTCGGAAAAAGTTTAAACCCGCCTAAAGACTCCAACGCCCACCAGAAAGGAAACAGGTTACTTAGCCAATTCAATTCGCACAAAAGGAGAAAATCTAACAATGCCAACCCGCCTTCGAAAAGTTCGCATTCTGAGAGGCTCCAGAACTTATGGCTGGGGACGCTCGGGCCAACACAGGGCAGGCGGAGGCCAAGGCGGTCATGGGAAGGCCGGATGGAAACGCCACAAATGGTCAAGCGTCATCAGATACGGATGGACCATCAGCGAAAAAGGATTCAAGTCTACGAACCACAGGACCAACAGAACCATCAACATAGGACAGTTGAGGCTCCAGATGGACCGGCTGCTCTCCGAAGGATACGCCAAGCAAAGCAATGGCAAACTCGAAGTGGACCTCAGGCGGGCCGGCTACGACAAGTTGCTCGGCGACGGACGGATCAGAACCGATCAGCCATTACGCGTGCTTGTCGAAAAATCGTCCGAGAAGGCGACAACGAAGATAGGCGAGGCCGGCGGCGAAGTGATCCTTCCCAGCAAGGGGAAGGAGGAATGAGTAGCCTACGGTACGTTTCATAGAAATATTCAAACCGCTTACAAGAATTCTTCCAAGCGTAAAATCACCCGAGCGCAAGGTCGGCTTCACCGAAAAGCTGCTCTGGACTGGACTTTCTCTAATCATATACCTCGTCATGGCCGAGACTCCCATCTTTGGAGTCCCGCCCACTTCCCAGGGAACCGATCCGTTCGGGCCCCTCCGAGTCATCTTTGCATCACAACGCGGCACACTAGTGGAGTTAGGAATCGGACCCATAGTCACCGCGGGCCTGATCCTCCAAGTATTACAAGGCTCAAAAATGATAGATGTCGATATGGCACATCCCGAAGACCGGGCGCTCTTCACCGGAGCGAGCAAGGTGCTGTCGATAGTGATGACATTGTTCGAAGGATCGGCGTTCATACTCGGAGGCGCCTACAATGTCAACGGAACCCTTCCATCAATCCAGAACCAGTTTCTCATACTTTTACAACTAGTATTCGCTGGGATCGTTATCATACTCTTGGACGAGATGCTCCAGAAAAACTGGGGACTCGGAAGCGGAATCAGCCTCTTCATAGCCGCAGGTGTAGCTCAAACAGTTGTCTGGTCAACCTTCGCACCCATTCCAGGCAACCTGACTTCGGACGGAAAATATCTCGGTGCAGTGATAGCCTTCGCTCAAGCCTCGGGGCCATTATTACAGAACTTGTTCAGTTTCAACGCATGGTACGGAGCGCTCTACCGTGGAGGCAACCTGCCCGACATGCTAGGACTAATAGCAACAGTCTCAGTATTCCTGATCGTCATCTATCTGAACGGGTTGAGAGTACAGATACCTGTCTCCTACGCGAGATATAGAGGCTATAGAGGGAAGTTCCCGATCAAACTCTTCTACGTCTCTAACATACCTGTCATCTTCGCGGCCGCACTCTTCGGTAATGTCTACTTCATCGGTCAGCTGGTCTTTCAAAGATACAATGCGGCATGTAGCAACTTTTGGCTGAACCTTATCCCAGGATGCTATACACAGATTCCCAACCAACAACAATTACAACCAACCAAGGGAATAGCATACTATACCTTCTCTCCCAGAACATTGTCCACTGTTCTCCATGATCCGGTCCAAGCGGGAATCTATACCGGGCTCTTCGTTCTAGCCTGCGTATTCTTCGCAGCAACATGGGTCGAAGTCGGCGGAATGGACTCAAAAACAGTCGCTAAACAATTGATTGACTCAGGAATGCAGGTTGAAGGATTCAGACGATCCGGAGAACCAATACGGCAGATACTCCAGCGATACATCCCAACTGTAACCATACTCGGCGCAATCGTCATAGGATTGATCGCGGTCGGAGCAGACTTCTTAGGCGCCTTCGGGACTGGAACCGGCATACTCTTGACGGTCGGCATCGTGGAACAGTACTACCAGATACTCGTCAAAGAAAGGATTACCGAGATATATCCGGGCATGAAGGCCATCCTCGGCACCTGAGACCCCAGAGGAAATCGTCAATGCCCGGTACAATCATAGTCGCAGGCATCCCAGGAGTAGGAAAGACTACCGTGCTCCAGGAACTCTATAAAATAGGTCAAGAGAAAAAGCTCCCGCTGAAAATCGTCAACTTCGGCAGCGTGATGAACCAACTCTTCAAGCAGAGCGGACGTGAACTCCATCGTGACCACATGCGACGTCAGGACATCAGCCTGCAATCTAAGGTTCAGCTTGAAGCCGCTCGCCAGATCAGGAAGATGGCACGGACCAATATGCTGATAGTAGACACACACATGTTTGTCAGGACCGATGATGGATTATGGCCTGGCACGCCAGAGAAAGTCCTCGAAGCGCTCGGACCCGATGCAATCATTCTTATCGAGGCCGAACCTGAAGAGATTGCCAAGAGGCGCGCACAGGACACGACTAGAGAAAGAGAGACGAGCAGGCCAGAAGATGCTGAGCAAGATCTCGAATGGTCCAGATACATGGCAAGCGCGAATGCGGTCATCGCCGGCATACCGATTCAGATTGTCAATAATCACGAGGGAGGACAACGAAAGGCTGCGATGGACCTGTTGAGACTAGTAGAAAAGACGAGAGAGCTTGAACACGCTTGACCTTCATAGACGATCTCCTCAACACACTGGCGGCACCGTTAAGAACTTTCAACCCGAATTACAATCCATCAATAAGTCCCGACGCAATCATCGCTCGAGCTCTCATAGTACTGGGCGCAGCCTTCGTCCTATCCCTCACTTCCACTCTCGCTAACCGATTCCTCGTGAATTACAAGATGGTCAACAGTTATCGAAGAGAATACATGTCGTGGATGAAAGCCGTCAACAAGGCCAGGAAGGAAGGCGACGAGAAGCAATTAGACAAGTTGATGAGACGTCAAGGAGCCGTGATGAAGATGAACACTCGAGCAAGCCTTGAGACGCTGAAGACAATGCCATTCACATTGATACCGTTCTACCTCATCTACACTGTTGTCAGAGTCGCATTCAACGATCTCGCAGTAGCCTACGCTCCATTCGTCCTTCCTTATGCAGCTCTACTCGGCGACAAGGCGGCTGTGCTAACATTATTCTACTGGTATCTCATCTGCTCGTTCACAATAAGCATCCCGCTCTCGAAAATATTTGGAGTAAACGCCTTCTCGATGGGCGGTAGTGGCGGAGACTCAAAGTAACATGAAAGGCACTAGAAGAAAATCGCGAAGTCTAGCTCGAACATCAGTTAGATTACCATCAGGAAAAGCCACATTTCATTATCGACGTCGCTCTGCAAGAATGGGCACATGCTCAAGC
>Ga0209160_1004485_pt1 | contig 11132 bp, 8 predicted proteins | sample GraSoiAngelo_153_FD_186167 | JGI IMG/M metagenome (GOLD analysis project Ga0209160, IMG submission 186167) | Grasslands soil microbial communities from the Angelo Coastal Reserve, California, USA - 14_1009_12_40cm (SPAdes) (version 2) | ecosystem: Environmental > Terrestrial > Soil > Grasslands ...
CAGCGAGCACCAGCGCGGCCACAATACCGGCCTTCAGTAACGCGGCGTGCTCAATTTGTACCGCATTCACGACAGGTTCGGTTCGGACATCGTGGACTTGCCCGCGGAAGTAGAGCCACCACAACACGAACCAATCGAGGAAGAGGCCTGCCAGGGCAACCGGACCCAGGTGCCAAAGAAAATCCCGGTAACCGATATCGGAAAAAGATCCGATGAGCATGTTTTGTGGATTGCCGGTGATCGTCGCGGTGCTTCCGATATTTGAGGCCGTTGCGACCGCCAAGAGATAAGGGATCGGCTTGATTCCCATTCGCCCGGTTACCTTCAGCACGAATGGAACCATGACCAGACAGATGATGTCGTTGACGAAGAACGCGGAAAGCAACCCGCTCAGGAAAATGACTGTGGGCAGAAGATGATGTGGTTTCAGCTGCGTAACCACTAGTTCCGTGACCCAATCGAAGAAGCCCGCCAAATGCAGGTAGGCCACGACAAGCATCATCGAGAAAAGCAACACGATCGTGCCGAAGTGGATGAGGCGGAGGGAATTTTCGACGCGTACCGCGCCTGTCATGAACATTAGGACGGCGCCGATGATGGCCGCGCCGGGGCGGTCAATCTTCATTCCTGGGAATTTTCCCAAGGCGAACACGACGTAACTTGCGAGGAAAACGGAATACGTGCCTAGGATGGCGAGTTCGGACATCACGGCTCCAAGTGAATCGCACATCTTAGCTTCGGGTGTGCACCCCGGCAATCCGGAGTATCTTCCGGGCATGATGAACTTACATCTCGACGGAGTATTAAGGGCACACTTTCATTCCGCGATTGGGTTGTGGCCATTCGCAAGTTTTAGCAGTTTTAGCAGGGGCTTGATCGTGAGACCTTGAACCACGATTGAAAAGATGACCACGCCGAACGTCAAGTCCAAGATTTGCTCACGATAGGGAAACGTGGCCGGCAAGCTCAGAGAAAGGGCGAGTGTCAGTGCTCCGCGAAGTCCGCCCCAGACGACCACGAGCCGCCACCGAAATGGAGCAGAGATGCGCGCCGTCAGTGGAGCATCTACAGAAAGACGAGGTTCAGCCTACTGCTGCTGCGGTCTGCTCGCCCTCGATTGCCGCGACTTCGCAATACACCTTGATCGATCCTTTGGAATCCGTGAGCAGGCGAATGATTTCCTCGTAATTCTCTAATCCCTTCACGGGGTGCGTAAGAAGTCTCTTCAGCCACCCAGGGTATTGGAGCTCCGCTGTGGATAGATCCTTCACACCAGTTTCGAAGTACTCGCGGTTCGCGTTGACGCTTCCAAATGCAACCTTGTTACCCAGCACAAAACCGAGATTGATTTTGTCGGCGGGGACCTCAAGCTGGCGCGAGCCGCCCGTAACGCTCACCATGGCCAGCACACCGTTCTTCGCGAGGACATTCATCGCCTCGAACACGAGCGGCGAATAACCGGTTCCTTCGAGAATCAGGTCGAACGGGCCGTACTTTGCGGAGGCATCTGTTAGCGACATTTCTTTGGTGCTGACGTAGCGGACGCCAAGTTCTTCGAGGAGCCTCGAATTCAGGAACGGTGGCATCGTATTCCCGAAGGTCGTGACTTCAATGCCGCGCAGCCGCAGGACAAGCGATGACAGCAGGCCGAGTGTGCTTGCTCCGAGCACCGCTGCCCGCCTGGGACGCCATACGCGGAGCCGCTGCTGGATACGGTAGGCCTGTTCAATCGCTTTCTGCGCCACACTCATCGGTTCCATCAGGACGCCGACCTCTTTCAGGTTTCCCGGCACCCGGATGATGTATTCCGGTTCATCAACGACGTATTCCGTCAGGAAGCCGTGGCGCAAGTTGATGCCGCGCTCGAAGTAGGTGTCGTCCGTAGTCATGTCGTAGGTGCCGATCTGATCGTAGAGACTCGAACCAGGGCGGCGCACGGTGAGAGCAACATAGTCGCCGGGCTTAAACTCAGTAACGTTCGGGCCAACGTCTTCCACACGGCCAAAACTCTCATGTCCGATAATCAAATAGTTGCAGCCGTCCGGCGCGGCCCCATATTCGGCGGCATTGATTTCCTTGTCCGTGCCGTCGACACCGACGCGAAGAATCTTCACGAGCACGCCGCGTCCATTCGGAACGTCGGCAACGCGTGGCTCAGAGACTTCCGCCAAGTGCACGCTCCCTGCTTTGCCAGGTAATACTGCTACTGCTTTCATGAGATTCTCCTTATCTCGCTGCGCTCTTTGATCGAAACTCAATGTTCTTATCGCGGGCCTCGCCGCTCTGCGTTAGCAGCTTGGCGACAAGCCCGGTCCATCCGGTCTGGTGATTCGCGCCGACGCCGGTGCCGGTGTCACCGTGAAAATACTCGTGGAAGAGAATCAGGTCGCTCCAGTGCGGGTCGTTCTGGAAAATCGCCAAATTCCCAGCCACGGGGCGGCGACCGTCTTCACCGCGGAGAAAGATTTTGTTCAGTCGGCGGGAAATTTCTCCCGCGATCTCGGCTAACGTGAACTTCCGTCCGCTGCCGGTCGGGAACTCGACTTTGAATTCGTCTCCAAAGTAGTGATGGAACTTTTGGAGACACTCGACGAGCAGAAAATTCATGGGGAACCAGATGGGCCCGCGCCAGTTGGAGTTTCCGCCAAACAGGGAGGTCTTCGATTCCGCCGGTTGATAATCGACACGATGCTCCATGCCGTGGACATTCAGCACATAGGGATGGTCCATGTGAAACCGAGATAGAGCGCGGATGCCGTGTGGCGAGAGAAATTCGTTCTCATCCAGCATGTAACGGAGTGCGTGACGCAGTTTGTCGGCGTCGACGATGGAGAGGAGCCGTCGTTCGTGATTGCCTGGCGTACGCATACAGGCGATGTTGGATGTCAGGTCGCGACGGTTCTCGACAAACCACTCGAGCCTACGTTTGAAATTGGGGAGCCGCTCCAGAAGTTCGGGCTCCAGGGTCTGAACCGCAAACAGCGGAATCAGGCCGACCATGGAGCGGACCTTCATCGGTGTGCGCTCGCCATTCGGGAGATGGAGTACGTCATAGAAGAAGCCGTCCTCTTCATTCCACATGGATTCTTCACCGTCGCCTCGGTGGCTCATGGCGTTGGCGATGTAGAGGAAGTGCTCCCAGAACTTGCTGGCGACGTCTTCGTAGACGGGATTCTCGCTGGCGAGTTCGAGGGCGATGGCCAGCATGTTGAGCGTATACATGGCCATCCATGCTGTGCCGTCGGACTGTTCGATGTGGCCGCCCGTCGGGAGCGGAGCGCTGCGATCGAAGACACCAATGTTGTCGAGCCCCAGGAAGCCGCCTTGGAAAACATTCATGCCTTCTGCGTCTTTGCGGTTCACCCACCAGGTGAAATTGAGCATGAGTTTCTGGAACACACGTTCGAGAAATGCGCGGTCGCCTTTTCCGCGGGCCTTTTTTTCAATTTTGTAGACGCGCCACGCAGACCAGGCATGCACGGGAGGATTTACATCACCGAGCGCCCATTCGTAGGCGGGCAGCTGCCCGTTCGGATGCATGTACCATTCGCGAAGGAAGAGAACGAGTTGTTCCTTGGCAAAGTCCGGATCGACCAATGCCAGGGGCACGCAGTGAAATGCCAGATCCCACGCGGCGTACCAAGGGTATTCCCACTTGTCGGGCATGGAAATGACATCGGCATTGTAAATGTGAGACCAGTCGCTGTTGCGGCCGTGCTTGCGCTGTTCCGGTGGCGTTGGTTGCGCGGGATCACCCGCCAGCCAATCCCTTTGCGCGTAGTGATAGAACTGTTTGGACCACAGGAGTCCAGCAAAGGCCTGGCGCTGGACGTTGCGGCCGTCTTCCGACAGCGAGGGGGGCATCACTTTTGCATAAAACTCATCAGCTTCCTTCTGGCGCAGCAGGAAGGTACGGTCGAATTCTGTAGCAAGCGGGTTTTTCTGCACGGCAGGTTTTTCTTTGGTCAGGCGCAGCTTGATCGTGACGCTGCCACCCGCCGGAACTTCAGAGGAATAGTGTGCGGCAGCCTTCGTACCATATTGCGAGGGATTTACGGCATTTTTGTTTCCCGCGACGATGTACTCGTTGATGCCGTCCTTGGCGTAGGCCGGCCCGCTCTGCCCGTAGAGGCGCTGCGTATTCGTTTCATTTTCGGTGAAAAGTGTTTCGACAGCATCCTGGCAATGGAGCCAGAGCTTGCCGGCTTCAGGATGCTCGAGTGCAAGAGTGGAGGTTTTGCCTGGCGCATCAACTTTTTTCACGACCGGCTTGGTCTGGCCCTGATTCCAGGACCAGATATTGCGAAACCAAATTGTCGGCAAAAGATGTACGCGCGCCGATTCGGAGCCGCGATTGTGCGCGGTGATTCGAATGAGGATGTCCTCCGAGGTGGCCTTGGCATACTCGACGACAACATCGAAATAGCGGTTTTCGTTGAAGACGCCGGTATCGAGCAGCTCAAACTCGGGACCTTCTTTCGAGCGGCCCCGGTTTTCTTCCAGCAATTGGCTATAGGGAAAGGCGCGCTGTGGATATTTATAGAGGAACTTCATGTAGGAGTGCGTCGGGGTGCTGTCGAGGTGGAAGTAGTATTCCTTCACATCCTCGCCATGATTGCCTTCATTGCCGGTCAGCCCGAAGAGACGCTCTTTGAGGATGGGATCCGCCCCGTTCCAGAGCGCGAGGCCGAAGCAGACAAATTGGTGGCGGTCGCAGATCGCGGCGAGGCCGTCCTCGTTCCAGCGATAAGCGCGCGAGCGGGCGTGATCGTGCGGGAAATATTCCCACGCCTCTCCGGTGGCGCTGTAGTCCTCGCGCACCGTTCCCCACGAGCGATCGCTGACGTAGGGGCCCCAGCGCTTCCAGTGTTCTTTGCGAGTTCTTGATTCTTCCAGCCGTTTTTCTTCTGCGTTCATGTCGTCCTCTAATTGCGTCAGCGTTGAACAATACTAATGGCGTGACCGTCGGGGTCGCGCACCACAAAACCACGGGTAAAACCGAGACGTGGGCCATGGAAAGAAACCAGTCCATCGGAGATAAAATTGGTTTTGGCCATGCGCAGAGGCTCCGTCGCGGCGTCGGGGTTCTCCGTTTCGAGTTGCGTCTCCCGGTGCACGAGATCGTTGGCGTGTTCATCTACTGGAATGGCGCGGCCGTCACGCGGGCTTAGGTATTCAAGCAGTTCGATCCCGGGTCCTGAGGGCGCGCACAAAGCTGTGATTCGCAGGCGAGCGCCGAAGACATTGTTGAGATGTTCCTGCTCGGTTCCATAGTTTTCGCTCGCTCCCGCGATTCGCAAACCGAGCAGATCGTGATAGAACCTGAGGCTGGCGTCGGTGTCGGAGACCACGATGGCGGTGTGGTCGATTCCCAGAAACAGCCGGTCGCCCGTGTGCTGCCACTTGGGATCGCCTTTGCCGTCGGGGAATTGGAGAATCTCCACGGGGTGCTCATCGGGGTCTTTGAAATAGAAAGCCTTGATGCCGCCTGCGTTCTTGTTCCAATCCGGCAGACGCTGCGGTCCCGAGGAAGCGTGCTCGACTTTGTTTTGCCGTAGAACCGCATACGCACGGTCCATATCGCTGACGATGATGGCGATGTGTTGAAACCACACGTCGTTGCTTCGGGAATCGACGGGAATGGGGCGGCCCTTGGGGGCCAGAAACTGCAGCAGCTCGATGGATTCGCTTCCCAACTTCAATGTTACGATTCGCACGCGCGAACCGAATACGCCAAAGAGGTGCTCGACCTCGTCTCCCGCAACCTCCGTGTCCGAAATCTTTTCGAAGGTAAGCACGTGAGTGTAGAAATCAACAGAGCGATCCATGTCCTCAACCGTTATGGCGATGGGTCCAACGGCGCGAATATGAATCTTCCCGCCAGCAGCTGAGACCGGTGGAAGCGCATTGGTTTGCGGCCGCGCAGCAGCTGCCCCAGTGACACATAGGGCGACCGCGAGCGACAGAGAGCGGAGTGCTCTAGACAACATGTTGTACTCCCCTCGTTGCAGGCGCCTGGATTTTTGTTTTTTCGATGGTGCTGAGCCCCAGCCGCTCGATCAGGTGATCGCCAACGCGGAGCGCATTGGCCATGATGGTCAGCGCGGGGTTGACGGCGGCGCTGGAGGGGAAGAAACTGCCGTCCACGACATATAGATTGTCGACCTCATGTGCCTTGCAATTCGTGTCCAGGGCAGACATCTTGGGGTCACTCCCAAAGCGGATCGTGCCGTTCTGGTGCGCCACGCCTGCAAGCGGAATGCGGTCTCCGACGAACAAGTTCCGCGCAAACAGTCCTTCGTGACACTCGTGGCCGTGAACGCCGCATTTGGTTTGCTGCTGCATGAGATCTTTGAGCTTGGCAAGCAAGCGGCGATGGGGCTCTTCGTTATTCGGCGTGTACTGGAGAACGATTTTGCCGCCGCGGTCGACAGTGATGCGATTGTTGGGATCGGGCAAGTCTTCCGAGGTGATCCAGAAGCTGAGGGTGTGCTTGGCCATGAGGTCCAGCGTCCAACCGGGAGCGATGGCTGGAGCTCCGGCGGAGAGCGCGGTTCCGTCGAGCTTCGCGACGAAGGAGATGTGGCCCATGGGGTGGTTCCAGTCTTTCGAGCCGAAGTAGAAATCGTTCACCGAGAGCGATTTCTGGTAAATCGTCGGATTGGGGCACTTTGAGAGTGCGAGCATGACGGAGTTTGTGTGGCCCATGTAGTGGCGGCCGACAACGTCCGAGCCATTGGCTAGTCCTCGCGGGTGTTTGTCGTTGGCGGAGCGAAGCAGTAAAGCAGCCGAATTAATCGCTCCGCAGGAGACGACCACGAGACCTGCGGAGTAGTTTTCTCTGGCGCCGTTGCGGCTGACTACCACTCGCGATATTTCATTGCCCGATGCATTTGTTTCGAGGAGTTCCACGTACGCGTTGGTCAGCAGAGTCACATTCGGAAAGCGCAGCGCGGGGTCCACGCAGAGCACTTGGGCGTCGGACTTTGCATCCAGTAGGCAGGGATAACCGTCACACGTATCGCAGCGGATGCACTTGCTGGCATGAAGATTTTGCTCATCGCGCTGCAAGCCAAGTGGTGTATGAAATGGTTTCAATCCAAGCCGTTTGAAGTCATCACTGAGTTGCTGAATCCGCGGCTCGTGGCTGATGGCGGCGTGTGGATAGGGTCCGCTCGCATGAGGATCCGTGGGGTCCTCACCGCGCGTCCCGTGAACGTGATAGAGCTTTTCCGCCTTCAAGTAGTACGGTTCGAGTTCATCGTAAGAGATGGGCCAGGCCGGTGAGATTCCGCCGAAATGGCGAATTTCGCCAAAATCTTCCTTGCGCAGCCGGAAGAGCGCGGCGCCGTAGAATTTGGTATTGCCCCCGACGTAGTAGTTGGTGTGCGGATGGAGCGGCTTGCCGTCCTTGTCGCGCCACTCTTCCTTAGTCTGATACTTGGCTTCGACATTGACCGCACTCGAATCCCAATTGGCTTTCTCCCGGGGAACATAGTCCCCCCGTTCCAAGATGAGGATGCTTTTCCCCGTGGAGGCGAGCGTGTGCACCAGTGTTCCCCCGCCTGCTCCCGTACCGATGATGATTACGTCGTAGTGCTTGTCCTGAGCCATCGTGTTTGCCTCCACTGAGAATGATTGGAATCGAACTTATTCCGCGATCCCCAAAGTGTGCGGGTTCTCGAGCTCTGCAAACCTGCAACGAAAAATGCATCGCTTGTCGTTGTTGTGATGGTATTTGGCGCAATGAACCGCGCGAACGGAACGCAGCCGCACGTATACTTCCGCGGCTGCCAGCATTCCGATCGGAGGCGCAAGGAAATAGAGCCACAGCGCGTCGAAAGATTTCGCAAGGAACGCGGACCCGAAAGTACGGGCGGGATTCATACTCATCCCGGAAAGCGGCGCTTCAAACGTGATATAGGAAGCGATCAGCATTCCGCCAAACAATCCCGTGTGTCTCGCCAACTTCTTGTTATTGGAAACCGTAAGGACCGTCAGAAGCAGTACGAAAGAGATGAGCACCTCGGCCACGAACGCGACTTTCACCCCCAAAGGACCTGGCCGCGTGACTGCGTAATTCACAGAAGGATGCGCTACCAGCATTCCAAAAAAGAGCGATGCGATCGCAACACCGGCTACTCCGCCAGCAAACTGCGCGATTACATAAAAGAAGGCGTCCCATGGCTCCATCTTTCCTAGCCGGAAGAATGTCAGCGTCATGGCGGGGTTCATGTGTGCACCAGACTGCTTTCCCCATGCGGAGTAAATGATCGATATCGCAGTTACTGCCATGGCTAGCCCTATCAGTGCATTTCTCACGAACGGGTCGGGGATCAGCCTAAGAACCGGAGAGGCGGGATGTTCCATCAAGGCGGTGAAGACGCACGCGGAGATCATGAAGATTCCGAGTTCAGCACCTTCCATCAAGTATTCCGGCCAATGCCGGGCTAGGGCGAAGCCCGCGCCACGGGTGAGCGATGCTGCGTTATCGCCAGCGGGCAAGGACGCAGCGAGGCTACGGTGTCTAGCAGGCGCTGGCGAGATGTGCGTTTCGGGCACGCGGGATAGGATTCGGATAGGCGCAATAAGTGACAGAGATCAGAGAAGAGATTTTTCAGCAGCTGGCAGTTTCGCTCATCGAAAATTCTTGGAAATAGTTGCGACCTTCTGAAAGCTGCTACATCCGATAGGCATTCAAAAGTAGTGTTTTCATGCGGGACTTCGAAATTATCCAGGTCATCAGACAGCGCACGGCTATGGGAGCCTTTAAGACATCCTGTAAATTCCATGGTTTGTGTTAGTTAAGGCGGGAATTCGTGTCGACGGGGACAGCCAAGCCAAACTTTGACACAACCGAGTCGGAGCTGATCCAGCGCGTCTGTCAAGGCGACAAGGAGGCTTTCTATAGCCTCGTCAAGCCATGTGAGCGCGGCGTCTTTACCGCTGCCATGTCGATTCTCAATAACCCCGCCGACGCCGAGGAAGTAGCGCAAGAAGCGGTCTTAAAGGCGTTCTCAGCCCTGTCACGATTCCGTGGCGAATCCAAATTTAGCACCTGGCTGATCCAGATCACCATCAATGAGGCCCGGCTTAAGGTCCGGAAGGACCGCAAACACCTCTATGAGTCGGTTGATGAGCAGAAGACGGACGAGCAAGGGGACTATTTTCCCAAGGACTACGCCGACTGGCGGGAAATCCCCTCAGAAACCCTCCACCGGAAGGAGTTGAGAGAGGCCCTGCAGCGGGCTTTGAACTCCCTACCTACGAAATACCGGGAAGTGCTTATACTGAGGGACGTCCAGCACCTAAGTATTCAGGAAACGGCACAAGCGCTGGGCATTACGGAAGGCAGTGTCAAAACAAGGCTCCTGCGGGCACGCTTCCAGATGCGGGATGCCTTGGCACCGGGTATTGATGGGAGCTGGTACTCCGGGAAGCAGGAATACGAAAAGGTGAGGCCGTGGTAAGGCCAGGTTGCGCCGGACGCATGAAACTAAAAGGAACCCTCCGTATCCAATGAAGGTGATAGAAATCAGCTGCCTTGAGGTCTGGCGAGAGATCTCCAATTTCCTGGACGGGGAAGTTGACCCGGAGATGCGCGCCCGCATGGAAGCGCATTTCAAGGTTTGCGCCCACTGTACGGCAATCCTGGACGGGACCAAGAACGTCGTGAAGCTGGTCGGTGATGGTGTCGAATACCAGATGCCCGAAGGATTCAGTAAGCGCCTCTACGACAAAATCAAAGACAGATAGCCAGCCAGGGTTCAGACCTGCTGATCCGCGCCTGTGCCGGGCCAGGGAGCCAGGCTTCAGTTGACCGTCGAAGCATGCTCTTCGCTTAGGAACCAGTGGCTCACGCTGCCGCCCAGCTCTTCGCGGACATCGTGATTGTTGATATGAAAGGCGATCTTCCAGTCGCCTGAGGAATCCTTGCTCCACAGCTCGAAATAGCGCAGCCGCTTTCGGATGGGTTGGCCGCCATCCTTTGGCCTGAGTGTGAACTCGTGCCATCCGTAGTCGTAAGCGGTATCCCCCCGGACGACGATGTCGATGATAATGACGCTCATTTGCACGGAATACTCGTCGAACAACTCCGCTGCTTCTTTTCGAAGGCTGGAACGCGCGCCGCCGAATTGGCTGGGCCCGCCTTCGAACATGCTCGTAAAGCCCTCGCCACTGAATACCGCGAGCAGGCGGTCGACATCCCCGGTGTTATAGGCTTCTCGAAACTCGGTCTTGGCTATGTTTATTTTGTAGATGTCATGCATCGGAGGGATTCTCCCAGCGAAAGCTACCAGGCCACCGTAAACAAACCGAATATGGAAGGGCCGGAACTTTGCTAATCCACAGTAACCATGAGATGCCGGCCGGGGATGCAGAGATTCGGGAAAGTGAAGAGGAAATTCGGAAGAGACCCTTTAGGGCAGCGGAGAAATGGCGGAAGGCCCTGTCTTCAGGTAGAGCGTTTCGCCGGTTTTCACGACACTCCCATGGATGCGGACGGGTTGTGCCACTAGTTTGAGGAACGTTTCCTTGGGAAGAGGCTTCTGATGGAGGTCGGTGAGCAGGAGGATTGCGGGCGAGCCGTTGAAGTCATTTGTCGCGAAGACGGGTGGGATGCCTCCGCTGATGCAACGCACTGCGCAGTCCCGATGGACTTTGCCGCTTCCCGGGTTCATCACTCCCAGATAACACTTGCTGTCGACGATCTCACCTGCCAATTCGAAAATGCCTAGTTCCTGGCTTGGTGGCTGAGATCGCGTTGAGTCACGTTTCAACGAAATCGAGCCGCTGACTACCTCGATCATCGTCTGGTTATCGCGGTAGATCCGCGTGCCGCGAAGTTGCACGGTCTTTCCGGCGAACGCGACCACCTGGCTATCGGCTCCGTGCTTGCCTTCTGCCACCAGCAAATACCGTGAAGCCCCAGATTCTGCTGAGCCAGCCCCCGCCACAATGAGAATGGGATAAGGGGATGCTTCGATCGTTCCTTCAAAGGTGCCCAGCTTGCCGTATTCGAAAACCGATGGAGCGAGTGTGCGTTGAACTTTCGCGAATACGATTGCCGCAATCGCCGCGAAAATGAGCAGTAGCACCACGACGGCGCGGATGCAGCGCGCGATTCCCGA
>Ga0209160_1004487_pt1 | contig 11131 bp, 7 predicted proteins | sample GraSoiAngelo_153_FD_186167 | JGI IMG/M metagenome (GOLD analysis project Ga0209160, IMG submission 186167) | Grasslands soil microbial communities from the Angelo Coastal Reserve, California, USA - 14_1009_12_40cm (SPAdes) (version 2) | ecosystem: Environmental > Terrestrial > Soil > Grasslands ...
CGCGAGAACGGGATCCCGGCGACCTCGGACCACGTCCTGGTCGCCCCGACGAAGCACTGCCTGTTCCTCGCCCTCACCGCCCTCGTGGAGCCCGGCGACGAGGTCCTGATGCCGGACCCGGGCTGGGTGAGCTACGAGCCGATGACCCGCCTCGTCGGCGGGAAACCCGTCCCGGTTCCCGCGTCGGACGAGACCGGGTTCGTGATGACCCCGGAGGCGATCGCGGAAGCGATCACGCCGAGGACGAAGGCGGTCCTCGTGAACAGCCCGTCGAACCCCGCGGGAGCCGTGTTCTCGGCGGACGTCTTCCAAGGAATCGCGGACCTATGCAAGGACCATGACCTGTACCTGATCTCGGACGAGATCTACGAGAAGATTCTGTACGAGGGCCGGCACGTCTCGCCGGCCTCGCTCGACGGCATGTTCGAGCGCACGGTGACCGTCCACGGGTTCTCGAAGACGTACGCGATGACGGGATGGCGGCTCGGCTGGCTCGTCGCGGACAAGCCCCTCCTCAAGGAGGTCGTGAAGGTGGAGGAGCAGACGATCACGTGCGTCCCCGGGTTCATCCAGAGGGCGGGGGTCGCCGCGCTCACGGGTCCCACCGCCCCCGTCGAGGCGATGGTCTCGGAGTTCCGGGCGCGGCGGGAGGTCGCGATGAAGGAGCTCTCAAAGATCCCGGGGCTCGAGGTCCACCGGCCGAGCGGGGCGTTCTACCTGTTCCCGCGATACCGCGCCCGAATCCCTTCGTTCGATCTCAGCGAGCGGCTCCTGAAGGAAGGGCACGTCGCGGTGACCGCGGGGAGCGCGTTTGGCACGGCGGGGGAAGGCCATCTCCGGATCTCGTACGCGGCCTCCCGCGAGTCGATCCGCAACGGCATCCGGGGGATCGGCGAGGTCCTCGGGAAACGTTGAACGATTCGAGCACGGGTGCGGGCATCCGCTCTCCCATCGGAACGGAAAGGACGGACGTGCCCGTGATTACTGGACCATCTGGGTCTCGCCGCAGCTCGGACACATCACTTCGATCGGGCGCTTGCTCGTCGTGATCTCGATCGGGGCCCCGCACGCCTTGCACGTCACCGTCATCGGTGCGGGCCCCGGGCCTGCGCTCGTGGGCGGGGCGGGCTTCTCCATGTGCGGGCGCTCCCCGGGAGCCCTCGGGATCATGCCGCCCATCGTCCGGCGCCACATCAGGAGCATCAGGATGAACAGCAGGGCGAGGAAGAGTCCGAGCACGACGACGATCGCGGGGATGCCGCCGACGTCGGACCACAGCGGGTTCGTGCCGCCGATCGTGACGCCCTCAACCGCGAACGCCCCGGTGTTGAGTTCCTGCACGGTGACGAACTGCGCGCCCATGTTCATCCCGACGGGGACCGTGTACGAGATGACCCCGGACGACTGCGTGGTCTGGACCGTCTTCGCGGGTGCGCCGGGCATCCCGACGAAGAACAGGAAGTTCGACGGGAGAGCGGTGAGCCCTCGCGGGACCAGGCTGTACGTGATCCGCATCGTTTCTCCGGGGTTGTACGAGGACCGGTCGAACCCGAGGGAGAGGAGGACGCCGGAGACGATCGTCGCGGTCGCGCCCCCCGAGAGTGCGCGTCCTGCCTCCGTGGCGGTGATCCGGAACACGTACGAATTCGAGGGCACCCTCGGGACGATGTATTGCACGCTCGACCCGGTCGCGATTCCGGACTTGACGAGGATCCCCGATGTGTCGAAGATCTCGTAGTAGTATGTGGGGTTCACGAGGACGAGGGCGTTCCGGGTCAGGGAGTAGGAGGCGGTCACGGTCTCCCCTCCGTTGTACTCCGTCCGGTCCAGGTTCACCGTGAGGATCCCGATGACGACGGTGAACGTCCGGCTGTCAAACCGGCGGTTTCCCTGGCCGTCGTCCACGATCGCAGAGAAGGTGATCTGTCCGTCGAACGTCGCCGGGATCGTGTAGACGTACACGTTCGACGTCTGGGTCACCCGATCGAGCAGCCCGCCGCCGGGCGTCGTGTCCCGGGCCTCGAAGATGTATGTGAAGGGGCCCGTGCTCCCGCTTCCGCTGACGTACACCGTCATCGTGACCCGGTCGCCGCTCAGGTACTGGCTCTTGTCGAAGCCGAGGGCGATCGTCATCCCCGCCCTCGAGTTCACGACGAACGTGTCCGTCGCGAACGCCGTGACGGCGTTGTTCGCGACCCCGTCCGCCCGGACTAGGAACGATGTGCCGTCCGGGATCGACGAGTTCAGCTGGAACACGTGTCGGAGGTTCCCGTGGCTATCCGTGAGGAGGTTCGAGGCCCCGTATCCCGGGACCACCCGTCCTGTGGACTGGTCCGTGACGGCGATGTCCACCTCCACGCCCGCGGCCCCCGGGCTCCCGGGGTTCGGCGGGAAGTCCGTCACCTTCGCGCTGACGTCGACGGTCACGATCCCGCCCGGCTCGTACGTGAAGGCCGCGACGTTCGTGAGCATCCGCAGGCCGTCGATCGGGGCGCTCGCCACGCCGAAGACGAACCGGTCCGCGTTCGAGCGCGTGCTGTTGAACCAGGCCTGGGCGAGGATCTGGCGGTTCGTGGGGATCGTGCCCAGGAGCGTGAACGGCTGCTCGCCCGTGGACCCGGTGAACACGACGGGGTTCGGCGAGATTAGGGCGTTCCCGTTCGGCCAGTCGTTCACCCAGAGCTGACCGTCCCCGGTCGGGGCGAGGGTGCCGTCCTTGATCAGGTTCACGGACCAGAGCACCCTCCCCCGGTCGCCGGGGAGGTACACCCGTCGGTCCGTCTCTAGGCTGATCGTCCAGGTCCGGATCGAGAACTGCGTACGGGCCATCGTCGCGCCCACGCCGCCGCGCTCGATCCAGTTCGCGTCGTGGACCTCGATGTAGTAGAAGTCCCCGTCCCTCATGAGGGTCGAGGCGCCCACGCCGGGAATCACGAAGTTCAGGGTGATCGACGTTGACGGGGCGGGGATGTTCACGTTGTTGAACTGGTTCCCACTGTAGTTCGTCCGGGTGACCCCGTCGTCCCACACGACGACGATGTCGTAGTCCCTCGGGTCGCCGCCCGCGATCGAAATCGTGAACTGCATCTGCTCGCTCGGGACGTAGTAGAAGAAATGGTACTTGGGGGGGTCCAGGGCGATTTGGGCGAGCCCCCGGGCGGGGGTGGCCGCCAACAGGACACCCGTGAGCAGTCCGAACGCGAGCAGGGCGACGACGAGCTTCGTCTTCATAGCGGCTACCTCCAAAATGGGAAGAGAGGGTTCGGGTTCATCCCATCCGGCTGCGATTTCTCGCAGTCGGCTCCACATGGGCAGAGTGTATTTAATAATTGTTGTCCGCAGATAAAACTCTGCGGGGTTGACAAACACGCAGGGTCACGGGGTGGACGCGGCGGGCCGCGGGGGCCGCGGGAGGGATTCTCGGAGGCCCTCCAGGTCCCGCCGCCAACGGAGGGCGTCCTCGGCCCGCCCCGTGCGCTCGTAGAACCGCGCAAGCTCGTCGACCCGCTCGATCAGGCTCGGCACGGGCCCGAGGGCGCGAATTCGCTCGACCCCCGCGCGAAGCCGCTCCTCCGCGGCCCCCGGCCGGCCCTGGGCCGCGAGGACCTTCCCCTCGTTCGTGAGGACGGTGGACTCCCAGAGGGGGTCCGCGAACCCTTCGGACACCCGCCGAGCTCGCGCCAGGGACCCCTCCGCCTCGGGCACGCGGCCCGCGTCCAGATACGCGTCCGCGGCGTTCGCGAGGGCGTACCCGGCCGCGCGGAAGTCCCCGCCCCGCTCCGCGGCCCGCGCGCTCTCCTCGAACAGGGCCGCGCCCTCCTCGGGGCGGGACATCCTCACCCAGGCGATCGCGAGGTTCGACCGGATCGCGGCCTCCTCCCGGGGGCCTGCGGCGGGGTCCGCGAGGAGTCCCTCCAGCTCCCGGGCCGCGCCCGCGAGGTCCTCGCGGAAGAGTCGGATCAGCGCGTGGTCCAGGCGGGCTCGCACGCGTTCCTGGGAGTCCTCCATCGAATCCATCAAGGGGATCGCCCGGTCGAGTTCCGACGCCGCGGCATCGAGGTCCCCGGTCTTGCGAAGGACCACCGCCAGGAGTCGGCGGGACCGGCCCTCGAGGCGGGGGTCCGACGCCGCAACCGCGGCGGAAACTGCCCCCTGGAGGTGGACGAGGGCCTCCGAGAGCGCGTTCCTCCGACTCGCGATCCGGCCCATGAGGAGCAGGGCCTCGCCCCGCCGGGGATTGCGCGGGGACTCTGCGATTTCGGTGAGCAGGGCCCGGCCCTCGTCGCTCCGTCCGAGGCGGTCCAGGGCCTCCGCGAGGAGGAGCTGGCCGGACGGGCTCGGGGGGACCTTGGAGAGCAGGCGGGCGAGCTCGGCGATCCGGGGGGAGTCGAGGAGGGCGGCCCCCGCCGCGAGGAGGACGCCCCGGGCCCGGAGGGGCCGGCGGGCCTCGAGGAGGTGGAACGCGGCCTCGATCGGATCCCCCCGTCGGGAGGCGGCCCGGGCCGCGGCGAGGTGGGCCGCCCGCATCCGGGAGGCCGGGGTCGTCGGAAGCAGCACCTCCCGCGCGAGGTCGTGGAGCGCGACCCCGGTGGGCCCTCGGAGGACGAGCCCGCGTCCGGCGAGCGTGCGGACGAGGGACGCGGAGAGGCCCAGGTCCGCGGGCCGTCCGCAGGGCACGCGCAGGACCGCGAGGGCGACCGCGGCGTTCTCCAGGGCGGGGTCGAACCCATCCAGGATCGCATCCTCCAGAAGGCGGTCCGCGCCCGCGGAGCCCCCGTCGGGTTGGGACGCGAGGACGTGGAGGGCCATCGGGTGCCCCCGACCCGCGGCGACGACGCGTTCGATCCGGCCCGGATCCTTCGTGAGGAGCCGGCCCGCGAGGGCCCGGGAGGCGGCGGCGTCGAGGCCCCCGAGGACGATCTCCATCGGCCCGTCCCCGCGGATTCCCATCAGGACTTCGGGCCGCTCCCGCGCGGTCGCAAGGACTTTCCCATGGCCCCCGGGATCGACCGCGACGCGGAGGAGTCCCGCGGCCTCCGAAGAGACGTGGACGTCGTCTGCGACGACGAGGACGCCCGCGAGGTCCTCTCGGAGGATCGCGGCGAGCCCGTCCCCGTCAAAAGCCCCGGACATCAGGTAGCTGCGGAGCCGGGGCCGGTCGATCCGCTGGAGGAAGTCCCCGAGAGCGGACGCGAACGTCCGGGCGTCGTCGAACCCGTACACCTTCCGGTACCACACGGGGCCCGGGAACTCGCGGGCAGCGCGGGCGGCGAGGGCGGTCTTCCCGATCCCCGCCACGCCGAGGAGAATCGCCAGGGGACCGGGGGAAGCGAGCCAGACTCGGAGGGATGCGAGTTCCGCGTCCCGGCCCACGAAGGGCTCCGCCACCGGCAGCCCGCGCTCGGGCCTCGGAGGCCGGACCCGGGGCTCCACGAGGTCCCCGGAGAGGATGAGCTGGGTCGCCTCCGGCTCCCGGATCCCGCGGGCCTTCAGGGACTCGATCGCTTCGGACCCCGGGACCTCTTGCCGGTGGTCCCCGTCCGCGAGGAGGACGCGCTTCGCTCGGGCGTGGTCTCGAAGGGCCCGGGCGGCCACCACCCCGGCAGGGGTCAGGAAGTACACCTTCCGGCGAGAACGGGCCCCCGCAACGTGGGCCATCCGCTCCTCGACCCGGACGGAGGTCTTCAGCCGCTTCAGCTCGAGGGCCGCGTGGGCCCGGCTGATCCCCAGGGCCGCCGCGATTCCGTCCTGGGTCGTCTCCCGCGGGCACTCGAACGCGTCGGAGTACCTCAGGTACCACGAAAGGTGGACGAGCACCCGCTCTCCCACGGTGACCGGTGACAAGCCAGACACCCCTCCGCGCGCGGGATGGGGACGCGCGGGTATAAAGAAATCGACCAACGCACGTCGAGAACCACCGCCACGGTTTCCAAGTGTCGCACGACGGGCGTAGCCCCCGACCCTATCGCGTCGAGTTCTCGCGCAGGGTTGGAACGAGAGCGGTCAGATCGTGCACAACGATGTCTGCTCGTGCATCGTCGGGTCCCGGAGTCTCTCCCGCACGGTTCACCCAGGCGGTCATCATCCCGAGGCGCTGGGCGCCGCGGACGTCCGCTTCCAGAGAGTCTCCGATATGGACAATTGACTCTGGGGGGAAGCCGAGCTCGTGGACCGCGACCTCAAAGATCGCGGAGGCGGGCTTGTACGACCGGCACGCCTCCGACGTCACGACCGCATCGAACGCGAGGCCGTGCCTCCCGAGGATCTCCTTCAGCATCGCGTCGTCCGCGTTCGACACGACGGCCCGCGGGACGCCCTCCAGGGCCTCGAGGACCCCGGCGACCTCCGGGTACGGCCTCGCTTGGAGCCATTCTCTCTGGAGGAGGTCCGCGTACGGTCCCGGGTCCGCCTCTACGGCGAACTCGAGGAACACTCGCGCAAGGCTCACTTCGGTCGCCTCCGCAAGGGTGAGGAACGGGTCGTGATCGATCCCGAAGAAGTGGACGTCCCACCGCTCGAGGAACCCCGCCGCGTCGATGGCGAGGAATTGGTCCCGGACGATCCGGTCTGAGATTCGGATCAGCGCGTCCCGTCCCGTATCGATGATCGTGCCGAACGCATCGAACGTGATCGCCCGGATCCGGTCCATCCCGCTCTCCGAACGCGCGCGGGGTCTTATGGCCTTCTCGTCCGATAGTACGCACACATTTCGTTCAGTGGGCACTTTTCGCATTTCGGCCGCGGCCGGCACACCCGGACGGCGTGCCGGACGAGCAGCGCGTGGAACTCCCGCAACCCCGCAAGCTCCTTCGGGAGCCGGGCCTCGAACCACGCCTTCACCTCGTCGTAGTCGTCCGAGTCGACCCATCCGAGGCGTCGTGCGATCCGGATCGTGTACGCGTCCACGACGAATGTCGGCGTTCGCGAGGCGTACAGCAGGATCGAGTCGGCTGTCTCCGGACCGACCCCATCCTGGGCGAGGAGGTCCTCTCGCACCACCGCCGGGTCGCGACGGAAGAACGCGTCGAGGTCCCCTCGGAACTCCATGAGCCGGGCGCAGAACCGCTTCAGCCTCCGCGGCTTCGTGCGATACAATCCGGCAACCTGCACGTGCCGCCGCAGCTCCGGGATCGAGGCCCCCGCGATCGCCTCCGCCGAGAGGAGCCTCGCCTTCCGCAGGTTCGCGATTGCGACCTCCACGTTCCGCCACGCGGTCTGTGGCATCAGGAGGGCGCCGACGATTACCTCGAACCGGGATCGGGCGGGCCACCAGTGCTGGGCCCCGAAGCGGGCGAGGAGCTTCTCGTATGCGGCGCGGGGTTCGTCCACGGTCCTGCGGAATGTCAGGGTGGTGGATAGGCCTTCCTTTGGGTCGTCATCGTTGTGACGGTATCAATGGATTCGTCGGCTCGTCGCCGTCGCATGTGGAAACGGAGGCGACTCCTGCCGTTTCACTTCTTGTTCGCGGCGACAATCGCGCGCTCGGCGTGTTCCCACGCACGCGCAAAGTGGCCGATCGCGTCGCCATACTCCCGCCCGTCCCATTCCGAGGACGCAATCTTCAGTTCGCGCTGCCCCGCCTCGATCTCGTGCAGGACGTGCCCCGCGTTCTTGGGATTCTGGATTGGCATGTCCTGCGCGTCCTGCAACGCAGTCTGGGCGAGAATCTCGTCCGCCTTCACGAGGAGGTTCGCAATGCGGTCGCACTCCGAATCGAGGGCCGCGATCTCCGTGTCCGTCCACTTCTTAGGGTCGACCCCCCGACATACGACGGCGGGGAGCGGTGCGCCGTGGTGGGAGCCCTCCTCCCGACATCGATTCTGGTCATCGTCGCCGCCCCCCCAGAGGGCGTCGGCGCCTGAGCCGCCCACGTTGTGGTGATCCTGATCGCCGACCCGGCAGATGAGCTCCGTTACGGCGTCCTGCTCCTCTCTGAACACTTCCTTCCCTTTCTTTGCGTCCAGGTGGGTGGCGTCAATCCAGAGGTGTTTCATCTCGTATGCGAAGGAGAGGTCCGCGACCCGGTCCCCGTCTAGCGACACCGTGACGCCCATACTCGCTTGTTCCGCGCGGACGTCCACAGTTAAGGTCTTGGCTTTCGCGTCCCGTTCGGTTTGGATTCGGACATCTTGGTGCCAGGCGTCGACCCAAGGCTGGGCATGGAGGTCCCCATTCTCGTCCGACCAAGTCTTCGGCAGGTCGACGATTGTGACCACCCCGCTCGACCAAGTTAGCCGGATGGTGGTATACGACGGCAACTTGGGTCCCCACGATGACCCCAAGGTCAGCCGGATCGTGTCGTGGTCCCGCGCCCGAGCGGTGACGTCTTGGGCCGGAAGTGCCGCCACCGCGGTGGGGCGGAACGGGGCTTTGAACCCGAGGCTCTGCCAGACCTCTTGCTCTGTTTCATCGACCGCGTGGAGGAATTTCTTGTCCTTCCTGCCGAGCGCCTGGTCCTTCAAGCCCCTGATCCGGGTTATCGCCTCGTGCTTCAGCTCGAGCGGAGAGGACCTGCACAGCTCGCCCTTCGTCGCGTAATAGGCGCCGGAACGTGAGCCGTCGAGGCCCTCCCACCAAGATTGATAGAACGCCAGATGCGGGTTCCCGCAGTCGTCCACTCGAAGCGTCGGGAACTGGGGGATCTGTCCACGAGGTACCGTGTTGTCCCAGAATCCATCGAGCACGGTCTCGTGCACCCATGAGGTCGACGACCTCGAGGAGAGCTCGAGATCCTGACTGAAGATGATTCGTACCGGGTCGACGGGTCCGACAAACACGTAGGTGAGCAAGGGTCCCGTCGCGGTCATCCCCAGGCTGGGGGAGAACGCGCCGCCACCGAGCGGCGAGGCTGGTTCGGATGCGACTTCGATCGCCCATACACCGGCCTCCCGGGTCCCATAGCGCACTTCCGCCGTCTTCGGACCCGTTCGCACCGTATACGCGATGTGGGGGGCCCCGTTCGCCCCGAGGGCAAGAGCCCCTTCTTGGCCCCCGATGTTCAGTCCGCCAATGTGTTCGACGACCTCGACATGCCACCCCGTCGAATCGGGAGCGGCGTACCGAACGTCCCCACGGACCGAGTCATAGTACAGGATGTGCGGGCGGTCTGAGACGTCGAGGACGAGGGAATACCACAGAAACTCGGGAGACGCGTCAAGCGCGTTCGCTTCCACGGTCTCGTATTCCCAGGTCGCGTTTGCGTTACGCCACAGGTGGCGGAGGTCGTATCGTGTCGCGGAGATCGTCCAGTACGTCACGACGTGCGGCCTCCCCAGCGAGTCCACCGCTGCCAAGACCCCACCCGGAAAGCACTCGAAGGCCCACGTCCCGTTCGCTCGCACGCCATACTCCTCGCAGCGGGACCCGATTGGGCTAACCCCTGTCGTAATGCGGGGAACGTCGTCGGCTCCCATCACGAATTCGCCGCATCCTCCGCCGAAGGCCGTCGACACGACGTGCTCGCTGAGCCATCCGGATGACGTACGAGTCGCGAACCGTTCGTCACCGGGAGGGCAGTAGAAAACATGGGGAACGTGCGTCGAGTCGATGGCGAGGCGGGGCGGGGCGCTGCCGCCGAAATGTCCAACCGGCTCGATTGTCCAGGTGGACCCGGCAACAAGCGAGAATTGCGGGCTGGCCGCGATTGGGCCCGGGGCCGGGGGCACGACAAGAGCAAGGACGGCGAGGAGGGATAGGGCGACGTTCACACAAACACCTATGGGTGACAGAATGTCGCTTGCGAGGAAGCCGATTGGAGCCACCACAGCCGGGCCTGAGGCGGAGGCGGGGCGTTCTCCATTCGGTAGTGGAAGTAATCGGAGACGGATTGGCCCGCGGGGTTGCTGTTTTGGTCCGGAGGACCCGTTGCAGGATCCGTGGGGTCGTGCGGCCCCACCGAGCTATTCCACCAGTTGCAATACGAGCGGAAGAACACACTGCTCCCCCACTGCCCTTGTGGATCCCCTTGCACGTAGACTCCCTGGTTCGTGTTTCCCCGGGCGTCGTTCCACCACATCCAAAAGTGGCCCGCCCTCGGGTCGACCGTTGGCCCGTCGATCCACACCCCGTACGTGTTCGACGTGATCGTGTTGTTCCCGGTGAGGTTCGCCCAGGGCGCGTGGAGGTTCCCGGAGAAAACAGCGCCCTTGAGATAGACCCCGTAGGTGTTCCCTTGGATTGTGTTCCTTGACCTAATCACACCGTAAGGCGGGAACGTCGTCGGCACGTCCGACCGGTTCACCCAAACCTGGATCCTAATTCCATAGGTGCTCCCGGAGATTACGTTGAGGTCATGGATCGTCGCGTGGCTTGAGTGGATGGAAAAGCCGTATCCGGCCGCGCTGACGTTGACCGGCGCAACTCGCTGCCTCCGCAACGCTAATCCCTCCTTGATGATCGTATCGTCGGGCGGCAAATTAAGAGTTCCGGCGTTGCGCCGCAGAGTCCAAGGAAAGGTCTTTTCTACGGCTCCCCGCATCGCCGCCACGATGGCGGGCGAGGAGGCGGAGGCGGGCCTCTTCCATCTGCTGAACGGGGCGGGCTCGAACCCCGCCGTCGACGCGGTCGCCCTCCTCCTCGACGTCTCCGCGGCCCTCTACGTGATCATCTTTTGGGCCGCGCAGCTCTGGGTGACGAAGAAACGGTCCCTCGCGTTCGACTACCTCGTCGCCCTCCTGATCACCGTCGCGGTGACGGAGGGCCTGAAGTTTGCGATCGGCCGGTGGCGACCTGAGATGTTCTACGGGGCCGCGAACGTCCATCTCCTGAAGCCCGCCCTCTTCCCGGACTTCACGGACCCCTCGTTCCCGAGCGGCCACACGTCCCGTGCGTTCCTCCTTGCGACCCTCATCGGGCTCCACGAGCGGCGGTGGCTAAGGTTCCTCCTCCCGTACGCTATCATTGCGGGCCTCGCTCGAGTGTACGAGGGGGCGCACTACCCTTCCGACATCCTCGCGGGCGCGCTCGTCGGGATCGCGATCGGGTTCCTGTTCTGGAGGTTCGCCACGTGGCCCCGGTACGTCCGCCTTCGAAAACAGCTCGTCGGCCGGTGGCTTATCCCTGCCCCTGCAGCACGTGACGGATCGAGTTCGCCGCCGCCTCCAGACCGGACGTGACCGCGTCGAGCTTTCCC
>Ga0209160_1004491_pt1 | contig 11126 bp, 10 predicted proteins | sample GraSoiAngelo_153_FD_186167 | JGI IMG/M metagenome (GOLD analysis project Ga0209160, IMG submission 186167) | Grasslands soil microbial communities from the Angelo Coastal Reserve, California, USA - 14_1009_12_40cm (SPAdes) (version 2) | ecosystem: Environmental > Terrestrial > Soil > Grasslands ...
TAGAGATTGGAGAAATCGTTCGCGGGGGAGACGACGTTGGCGGCCACGTTGACGTTGAGCGTGGCGAGGAGCAAACCGATCATGGCGATGGCGACGGCGAACGGATTTTCGAGGCGGCTGAGGACAACGACAGGATCCCAAATCGCGTGGCCGAAGATTACAACGGTGGCGGAAGTGACGGCGATGCCGATGAAGGAATAGAACGTCATCGTGGCGGGCAAGCCGAGGGCCTGGCCGAGCATCTGCGCGCGCTGGCTTTGGGCGAAGCGCGTGAAATCGGGGATGTTGAGCGCGACGGTGGCCCAGAAGCCGACCACTCCGGTGAGCGCAGGCACAAAGAAGCGGAAGAATTCACCGAAGGACTGGAACTTCGAGGGCGCGGCCAGCATGGGCCCGAAGCCGCCGGCGCGATGGCGCGCCCAGAGGAGAAGAACGAGTCCGATGGCGAGAAGGAACGGAGCGGTGATGCCTTGAAGAAAGCGAATGGTGTTGACGCCGCGAAGGACGACGAAAACGTTGAGGAGCCAGAAGGCGAAGAAGCAGAGGGGCAGGCCAAGCGCGAAATTTTTCCAGACAGGAACCAGAGCCATGAGCATGGCGTTGATGGCTTCGCCGCCGACCCAGGCTTGAATGCCGAACCAGCCGCAGGCGACAAGGGCGCGGAGAACGGCGGGGACGTTTGCGCCGAGCACGCCGAAGGAGGAGCGCGCGAAGATAGGGAATGGGATGCCGTAGGCAGCGCCCGCGTGAGCGTTAAGGAGCATCGGGATGAGGACGACGACGTTGCCAAGGAAGACCGTGGCGATGGCCTGCTTCCAGTTCATGCCGCCGGCAATCATTCCGCTGGCGAGCATGTAGGTGGGAATGTTGACGCTCATGGTGATCCAGAGCGCGGCGTAATTGTAAGTGGACCAGTTGCGACGCGCGGACGGCACGGGGGCGAGGTCCTCGTTGTAGAGGGAGCTAGCGCGAAGGGTCTCCGAGGCGGATGGCTGGGCAGACATGTCAGTCCGCGGCAGTGGCGTGGCCCCGATCAATCGGGGCGTGGCCCGACTTTTCCGTGCGCGTGATTTCGCCGTAAGTTTCCGGGCGGCGGTCGCGGAAAAACTGCCAGGTGGAGCGCACCTTATCGATCTCTTCGAGGTCGAGGTCGGCGACGACAAGCTCGTCTTTGTCGCGGGAGGCTTGTGCAATGATTTTGCCGCGCGGGTTGCAGAAGTAGCTCTTGCCGTAAAACTCGCCGATTTTCCAGGGGCCCTCGAAGCCGACGCGGTTGATAGCGGCTATGAAATAGCCGTTGGCGATGGCGTGGGCGGGCTGCTCGAGTTCCCAAAGATATTCGGAGAGGCCGGCGACGGTGGCGGAGGGATTAAAAACGATTTCGGCGCCGTTGAGGCCGAGGATGCGCGCGCCTTCGGGGAAGTGGCGATCGTAGCAGATGTACACGGCGACGCGGGCGAAGCGCGTCTCGAACACGGGATAGCCGGCGTTGCCCGGTGTGAAATAGAACTTTTCCCAGAAGCCCGGATGGACGTGCGGGATGTGGTGCTTGCGGTATTTGCCGAGGTAGCGGCCATCGGCGTCGAAGACGGCGGCGGTGTTGTAGAAGAGGCCGGTCATTTCGACCTCGTACACGGGAACGATGAGCACCATCCCGTATTTTTTCGCGAGCTTTTGCATGCGCATGAGCGTGGGGCCGCCGGGAATTTTTTCGGTGAGCTCGTGCCAGCGATTGTTTTGTTCGGCGCAGAAGTAGGGCCCGTAGAAGAGCTCCTGGAGACCGAGAATCTGGACTTTTTTCTTCGCGGCATCGGCAATCAAGCGCTCGTGCTTCGCGATCATTTTTTCCTTGATGTCGGCAAGAGAGTGCTTTTCGGGCGACCATTCGCAATGCGTCTGGATCACCCCGCAGCGGACGATTCGAGGCATGGAAATTCCCCTTGTGAGGCAGAAAGCGCTCAGTCTATGCGGAGGGCGCCGGGGAAGCAAGACGCACGACACCAAGGAGCCCGTTGCCGCAAGCCCGCACATCCGAGCGGGCGGCATTGCGTTTTAACCGACAGGCTGGCGGCGTTGCCTTGACAGGGCGGAGACTCACTCCTAAAATCAGTCGTTTATGGTGGGCCTGGAAAAGCCCGCTATGGGGCCTGAAGATGGACAAGAAGCGGCTGGACTACTACAAAAAGAAACTGATTGCGCGGCGCGAGGATCTGTTGAGGACGATTGCGCGCACGGAAGAGGAGGGCCGCGCGGCTGACGACGATCCGACCGTGGATCTTGCGGACAAGGCCGCGAATTCCTACACAAAAGAATTCCTCTTTGGAATGACGAATTCCGACCGCTCGATGCTGGCGATGATCGACGAGGCCCTGAAGCGGATTAAGACCAGCGAATATGGACTCTGCGCGAACTGCCAGGAAGAGATGCTGCCCAAGCGGCTGGAAGCGGTACCGTGGGCCAAGCATTGCGTCACGTGCCAGGAGAAAAAGGAACAGGGTCTCCTGTAGGAATGCGGCCCGGGTGGGCCTATCCCTCCGCGTTATTTTCCCCTTGAATGTGTCCGCGGGCCGAGTAGCCTTTGGGCAACGTGGGGACCTTCTCTCGCGAGTGGCTAAGCAGGTGGCTGGCTCCGCTCCGATCGGGGCTGGCCGAGGCGCGGGACGCGGTCGTATCCATCGTGTTTCCGGCGGCGTGCCGCATCTGCGAGCGGCTGTTGACACGGGCGAGCCGCATTCCCATCTGCGACAATTGCTTGGGTTCATTTGCGCCCCTGCCGGAGAAGATCTGCGTCACGTGCGGGCGGCCGCTGGAAGCGTATCCTTTGCGCGAGGGAGAAGTGCTCCTGTGCCCGGCATGCAAAACGGGACAGTACGAATTTGACCGCGCGCGCAGCTATGCCATCTATGAAGGCGCGTTGATCCGCGCGATTGTGCTGCTGAAGTTCGAGGAAATGACGCCGCTAGGACATTGGTTTGGCGAGCGGCTGGCGGAACTGGTGCGGCGCGGGGAGGAAGAACTGGCCGCCGACGTGGTCGTGCCGGTTCCGCTGCACCGGCAACGGCAGCGCGAGCGCGGTTACAACCAGGCGGACTTGATCGCGAGGCCCCTGGCGCGGCGGCTGGGTCTGCCCTGCCGGCCGGTGCTCCTGGTGCGGACGAAGCCTCGGCCGGATAAACTGCACTTAAGCCTTGAGGAACGCTGGAGTTCGGTCCGTGGCGCTTTCGCGGCCAAGCCGGGCAGCCGGGTTGACAACCTACGAGTCTTACTGGTAGATGATGTAATGACGACTGGGGCCACGCTTGATGCTTGTGCCCGGGCGTTGCGGCAGGCCGGAGCACGAACCGTGATCGGCCTGACGGTGGCACGAGCCCTCGGTAACCCCCTGCCGGCGGCCGACGAGCGGTAAATCCGAAGGACGCGCGATGAGCATGATGCGCCGAGATGCGATCGAGTTCCGGGGCAGAAGAAGCCCCGAAGCCGCAGGCGAGTTTGCGCCCGGCGCGGCGAGTCCCGAGGGCAGTAGAATCCCCAACCCGATACCGGTCCGGCGCGGGGTTTCGCTGATGCAAGAGCCGGTTCTCGTTCTCAACGCTACCTACGAACCCATCAACGTGACCGCAGTGCGGCGCGCCATGGTGCTGATGTTGAAGGGGGTAGCGCAGGCGGAAGAATTACACCCGAACGAAGTGCACTCGGCGGCGCGCTCACACAGAGTTCCTTCCGTGATCCGCCTTCTGGCGTACCGGCATATTCCGCAGCAGAGCCGCGCGCTTTCCCGGAAAAATATATTGTTGCGCGACCGGAACACATGCCAGTTTTGCGGAGGCGTGTTTTCCAACTCCGAGCTGACGCTCGATCACGTGGTGCCGCGCTCGCGTGGCGGGCGCTCGTCATGGGAAAACCTGGTGACGTGCTGCTATCTGTGCAACAACACGAAGGGTGACCGGACTCCGGAAGAGGCGGGGCTGAAGTTGGCGCGGCGGCCACGGCCCTTCACGTTGCATACGTCGCGGCAGCTCATGCGGCTCATCGGCCATCGCGACGAGCGGTGGCGCAAGTACTTGTTCTACTGAGAGTTTCCGCGCGCGCGAAGATATTTCCTACACGTTGAAAATTTTTTTTCTGATGCGCAACCTTTTCCGCCGCCGCGCATCTAAATTATCAAACCACTTCGAGGACACACCCCGGGAAGCAGCCATGGTTCGCCCAGGCTGCTTCTCTTCTTTTGGAAGCCTTCTGTCGCCCTCGTTCATCGGCCTCGCCTTTTGCTGAATCTGTTCGCGGCATTTGACGTCGGACAAGAGAGAGAAGTACTCTCCCGGTCGCTCACGGAAATCATTTGCGTTCCGAATCCACCGGAGGAGCTTCCCATGCGCACAAGATATTTTCATATTCTTCTGGCCATCCTGACGGCCGTCTCGCCGGCCATCGCACAGCGCAAAAACGCGCCACGCGCAGCGAAGGTTGCCGAACCGCAGAGAGGTGGCCTGGATGGGCTTGATGACTTCATCAGCGGAGCGATGAAAGACTGGAAAGTGCCGGGGCTGGCGATTACCGTCGTGCAAGACGGGAAAGTGGTCTTGCTCAAAGGCTATGGCTACCGCGACGTGTCGAAACAATTGCCGGTCACGCCGAATACGCTTTTCTGCATTGCTTCGATGACCAAGTCGTTTGTCGTGGCGGAACTGGGCACGCTGGTGGACGAAGGCAAGCTGGACTGGGACAAACCGGTCTACGACTACTTGCCGGATTTCCGGATGTACGACCCGGTGGTGACGGAGCGGCTGACGACGCGCGATCTTGTGACGCACCGCTCGGGGCTGCCACGCCACGATCTGACGTGGTACAGCAACGCCGACATTACACGCAAAGAGATGGTCGAGCGGTTGCGGTATCTCCAGCCGAGCAAGGATTTGCGGCAGACCTTCCAGTACAACAACCTGATGTTTATGACGGCGGGATATCTGGGCGGCGTGCTTCACGGCACGACTTGGGAAGAAGCCGTGCGGCAACGCGTGCTCTTGCCGCTGGGAATGGCAAATACGAATTTCTCCGTGCTCGATTCCCAGAAGAGCGCGGATTTCGCGCAGCCCTATCGCAAGGCCAAGGAAGAGGTGAAACAGATACTGTTCTATGTGCAGGGCGCGGTGGGGCCGGCGGGCGAAATCAACACAACCGCGGAAGACATCAGCCACTATCTCTCGTTCCAGCTCAGCAAGGGCAAGTATGGCGACAAGCAGGTTATATCGGAGAACAACGCCGTACAGATGCAGTCCCCGCAAATGGTGATCCAGGGGACGCCGCAATTCCCGGAACTCGGTGAAAACAGCTATGGCATGGGCTTCGGTGTGACGCACTACCGCGGTCACAAAATGGTGAACCACGGCGGAGCCATTGACGGGTTCCGGTCCGAGCTGGCATTTTTGCCGAACGAAAAGATCGGCGTTGTTGTATTCGTGAACCTCGATGGAACGCCGATGCCGAACGTCGTCGTGTACAACGTGTTGGACCGCCTGCTGGGACTGGAGCAGGTGCCGTGGAACCAGCGCTTCCTGGAAATTGACAAGAAGCGCGAGCAGTCAGAAGAAGAGGCCAAGAAAAGGGGTTTCACGGCGCCGAAACCCGGCACACATCCTTCGCACGACTCGAAGGAATACGTGGGCGATTACGAAAATGCCGGCTACGGGCGAATCACGATCGAGCCGCAAGGCGAAGGTTTTTTGATGAGAATCAACCGCTTGAGCGCTCCACTCAAGCATTTCCACTATGACGTATTTGCTGTTCCGGAGGACCCACTCGATCCTCTGGAGCGAGAAAGGGTGATGTTTCAGACGGATGTGAAAGGCGAGATTGGCAGTCTCTCGATGACGCTCGAACCCAACGTGCCCGACATCGTCTTCACGCGGGTGGCGGAAGCCCGGATGCGCGAGAAGGCGTTCCTGGAAGCGTTCGTCGGCCAGTACGAATTGCCGGGCAACGTGCTCGCGATCACGCTGCGCGGCGAGCACACGCTCGTTGCCAGCACGCCGGGCCAACCCCCGCGGGAGTTGATCCCGCGCCACGGCACGCTCTTCGACGTGCAAGGCCTGAACGGCGCGAGCCTCGAATTCAAGATGGATGCGTCGGGAAAGGTTTCTGAAGCTGTGCTGTATCAAGGCGGGAGCGCGTTGATCATCAAAAAGAAATAAAACCCTTTGGAAGATGCGGCGCTATTGGCGCATGGCAACGCGGAGGCCGCGGCGCCAGTCCTCTGCAAGACCGACGCGGACAACTTCGATTTCCGGCGAAAGAAAGCGAAGGAGCGTGTCCGTGGACGGATGAAAGCGAAGGGCGGGGGCAACGAGATAAACAAGAGGCGGCGTAGGCAGAAGCTCAATCCCCGGAAAATAGCCGTAGCGAGCGAAGTCGCCCTGGGCGTGATGGCGGTGGACGCGCAGCCAGTATTCGGCGGCCTGGAGCGGCAAGTGGATGTGCTCGTCCGCCTTCAGCTCAATGACCGCGAGCCGGCCTGTGCGCGTAACTCCGAGGACGTCGATGACGCCGGAGCCGCCGCCGGACGCGGCAAACACCTGCGTATAGACAAATCGAGAATCAAGAGCAGCGTCGATCCGCGTGATCTCCTCGCGCACCAGCGATTCGAGCCAGCGCTCGGGCTGGGCGCGATAGAGCGGATGCTGCGTGTCGGTGGCCAGCGCATTGCGGTAAAGCTCGAGATCGCGGAAGAGCTTTTTCAGCCGGGGCTGCGTGCCGGGGCTGAGCTCCTCGCGCGGATCGCCGGCGCCAAAATAGACGTGGCCCTCTTCCCAGCGGGCGATCGCCAAGCCGCGGAAGCGGAGGAAAACTTCGCGCGTCTCCGGCGCCGGATTCATTTGAGTCGCTTCCAGTGAGGCGGCGAGGACGGCTTCGAGCGCGGGCTTCGCCTGGGCGATGAGCGCCTGGGCATCGCGCACTGGCACGAGCCAAGAGGAGAGGGTTGCGGCGCGAGGCAGGTCGATTCTTTGGAGCGTTTCCCATTCCGGATTGTGCTCGTACAGTTCGATCGCGAGTCGTGGGTCCAGCGCCTCGAGACGATGCGCGACGGCGCGGCTGGTTCCGTGCGGCAGAATGAGTCGCAGACCAGCGACAACCCCTCGTTGGGCGGACTGGCGCACGCGATCGAGCCACAACAGGGCAAAGGTGAGGGACTGCTCGGTGCCGCTGCCGGCAGCGGAATCCGGCATGCCCAGGACGGCCCAGCGCGCGCTTCCGCGGCGCAGCGTGCCGCGGGCGTAATTTCCGGAGAATGAATGTTCGAGATCCGGTGCGACGCTGAGCGACTCGAGGGTTTCATCGGGAAACTGTTGCGCGAGGAGCTGAGCGAGGCGGTCGCGAAACTCCTCGCGGCTGAGATCCTTCGCGGAGAGCTCAAATTCCTGACGCACAAATTCAAGGCGATCGGGCTTGGTGCGGCCAAAGCGTTGCACGGAGAGCACCAGGCGATCGCCACTGTTCTCCGAGATGGAAAGTACGCGGCGCGTCAGGTTGTGATGTTCCGACCAGAGGTGCAGTAAGGGCCGGTCCGCTGCGCCGCGAATCTCCCAGTTGAGGGCGGAAAGCGGAGCCAGGCGGCGCGCGGCTTCGCGAACCTCGACCGGGCCTGCAGCAACAAATTCGCGGAGGGACCTTTCGAGCTCTTCACTCAGTTTCACGCGCGAGATTATAGAGGATTTGCGTAGCCGATGAGAGAACGCGCCTGGGGCGTCAGTCGAAGCGCAGGCCCGTGACGCGAATCTTGGGCGCTTGTCTGTTCCACAGGCCCGGAAGGTGCTCGAAGGAGACGTCGAAGACACGTTTCTGGCCGGCAGCGAGCGGAGGGCTCGAGGGGCTGAGAATGCGGCGGGTTTCGCGAAGCACGACTTGATTCATCTCATCGTGCAGCTCGAGCGTGATCTCGATGGCGCGCAGCGGGCGATCGCCCGTGTTGGTCACAGTAATCGAAAAAGTCGTGACCTCCTGATGGAGATAATTCTCCGCGCGGCGGATGGAAAAGTCGCCGAAGTTCAGCTTGGGAGCGTAAGCCCGCTCGGCGGCACCAAAGGGGAGAGTCTCCCGCGACGCCGAACCACCCAGGTTTCCCCGGCGGCCGGGCGGGAAATAGATTGCGGCGGCGATGACGACAAGGGCCACGGCGGCGGCAGCGAAAGCCACGCGGGAGCGGCTGCGTTCGGACTTCTCTGTGTTCTCTTCGATCATGGAAACGTGCGAGCCATTGAGGCACTTCAGCGGCCAATCGCAAGGCGCTGGACGAGCGCTTCCGGCAGTCCGGCAGCGCGCATGCGTGCCTGCACGGAAGAAATATCGTACGGCACCCGCCAGAATTCGACGATTTGGTGATCGAGCTCAGCAACGGCGAATGCCGCGCGGGGATCGCCGTCGCGCGGCTGTCCGATCGAACCGGGATTCAACAGATACCTCCGCGAAGGCTCGATCCGCAGCGCGGCGAATCTTTCTGCCGCACGCGGGCGAAGCTGCAAGACCTCCAGCTCCGAATCCTGATACGAAAACCCGCCCTGGTGGTGCGTGTGGCCAAAAAAGGTGACCGGGCCGCCGGAATCGAGCAAACCCTCGAGCGCCTGCGCGGGTGTAAAAACGTATTCGTCCTCGTCGTGGAGCGCACCATGCACCAGCACGAGACCATCGGTTTCGATCGGACCCGGCGGGAGCGCGCGCAGAAATTCCAGATTTTCCGGCCGCAGTTGCGCGCGGGTCCATTCCGCCGCTGCGCGCGCCACCGGATTGAAATCATCGGTGGGCATGAGCCCGCCGACCGCTTTGTCGTGGTTGCCGCGGATGGTCAGCGCCTGGAGCTCACGGAGCTTGGCTGTGACTTCATTCGGGTCGGGGCCATAGCCAACAATGTCGCCGAGGCAGAGTGCGCGCTCCCAGCGGCCTTTTGCGGCATCGAGCGCTGCGTCGAGCGCAGTCCGATTGGCATGTAAATCGCTGACGATGAGAATCCGCATTCCAGGTGTCTCAAAGTGGAAATCGATTATAGATGAAGCGCCGCAGCGTTGCACGGAAGCCGGCCGCGGATGGAAAATTGTTCGCTTCTCGGGATGTTCGTCTCCATGTTGCCTAAGAACTCTATAATTGTCGCACAGGAATTAGAAGGAATTTATAATTGAAAAGCTTGCCAATCACGGACACAAGCGGCCGTTACGCGAGCACCAAAGCACTTCGGGAAAACTTCGCAAATGTTTCTCGAGAAAAGAAACATTCACACGTCGTGCTTCGTCTATTGGGGTGCAGCCGAGTTTCAGCGCTGCTTGAAGGAACACAAACAAACAGCCCCGCGGTAGCAGCCGCGGGGCCCAGACACGCAAGCCTTTCCGGCGTTGGTCCAGGAAGACGTCGGTGCCTTCAGAGCGAGACTATCCGTCATCGCTCTGCGTGTCAACTCTGCTCCCCTGCGGCTCTCAACCCAGCGGCTGATTTCGATTCTTTAGGAGTAGGAAAGGAGAATTGGCACTCATGAAATCCAACTCTATTCTTCGCAGCGCCGCGCTGCTCGCCACATTCGCACTGGCAGCTCCGGTATTCGCAAAACCCGTCACTAAAACGCTCCAGCTCTCTCAGAATGCGAAGTTCGGCAAGGTGACTTTGCAAACCGGCGCATACCGCCTGTCGATCGACGGCAGCAAAGTGACCGTGCAAAAAGGGAAAGATCAAATCGCCGAGGCGGAAGGCCGTTGGGAAGAGCGAGCGATGAAGTCCGATTACAACTCCGTGCTCATCGATGCAGATGGACAAGTGAAAGAAGTCCGCTTTGCGGGTGAGAAGCGCGTTTTCGTGCTGAGCGAATAAACCAAGTTAGGGCCGGCAACTTTTTGATGACACCTTCCGGCGAACCGGGGGAGGCTGCGTTAGGCGCTCCTCTCCCATTCCCGCTTCTTCGCGGCGGCTTCTCAGCGGATGAGCATGCAATCACCATAGCTGTAGAAACGGTACCCAGCCTCCACGGCATGCCGGTAAGCGGCCAGAACTTTCTCGCGCCCAGCGAAAGCACTCACCATGATGAGGAGTGTAGAGCGCGGCAGATGGAAGTTCGTTAGCAACACATCGACGACGCGAAAGCGAAAGCCGGGCGTGATGAATAGCTGAGCTTCGGAGCGGCCGGCCGTGATTAAGTCCCTGCTGCCGGCCTCCGACGCGCGCAAGGCCGCGTCTTCGAGAGCGCGCACGACGGTCGTGCCGACAGCAACAATTTGCCGCCGAGCAGCGTGGGCCGCGCAAATTCGCTCAGCGGCTTCGTTTGGAATTTCGTACGACTCCGTATGCATGACGTGCCCTTCGAGCGTTTCGCTGTGGATCGGTTGAAAAGTCCCGAGACCGACTTCGAGCGTTAACTCGCAAATCTCTACGCCGCCCGCGCGGATGCTGTCCAAGATCGCCGGCGTGAAGTGGAGCCCGGCGGTGGGCGCTGCGACGGCGCCCGGCTTCTTGGCAAAGACGGTCTGATAGCGGTCGCGATCGGAAGGTTCGTCTGGCCGAGAGATATAGGGGGGCAGAGGCACATGTCCCAGCCGCTCGATGCTCTCTGCGAATGTTCCGCCCGCTGCGCAGGAAAACCGCAGGGTTCTCAGACCGAAGTCACTGCGAGCAATGACTTCCGCTTCGAGTGCGCCATCGCCAAAGCAGATGCGTTCGCCGAGCCGGATTTTGCGCCCTGGGCGAACAAGAGCTTCCCAGACACCGGCGTCCAGTTGTTTTGTCAGGAGGACTTCAATTGGCGTGCGTAGATGCTCGCGCCGCGTCGCCCTGGAGGGCGGCTGGGAGCGGGTCCCCAATCTTCGGCCAAAGAGGCGTGCCGGGATGACGCGGGCGTTGTTCAGAACCATCAGTTCGCCACCCCGCAGCAGCGAAGGGAGCTCAACGAACTGACGATCTTCCCAATGACCCGCCGCACGATCCAGCAAAAGGAGGCGAGACGCAGAGCGATCTGGCAACGGATGCTGAGCGATGCGATCTTCCGGCAACCGATAGTCGAACTCGTCAAGACGCATTGCAGCACAGTCTAGCAAGATTCGCGGGCAGCCGGGAAAGCGGGCTCGATGAGAGCTTGGGTGCCAACTAGGAAAGAGGGGAAC
>Ga0209160_1004492_pt1 | contig 11126 bp, 6 predicted proteins | sample GraSoiAngelo_153_FD_186167 | JGI IMG/M metagenome (GOLD analysis project Ga0209160, IMG submission 186167) | Grasslands soil microbial communities from the Angelo Coastal Reserve, California, USA - 14_1009_12_40cm (SPAdes) (version 2) | ecosystem: Environmental > Terrestrial > Soil > Grasslands ...
CCGGCCCCTTCATCTACCTCGCGGCCACGCTGATCGCGCTCGTGAGTCCGACCGCGAGCGTCGTCCTGTATGGCGCGATCGCGCTGTTTTACGTGGCCGAGAGCTCGCTGTTCGGCGGGTCTAGGGGGCCTGGTGCTCGATCAGGGTGAGCGCGAGGCGCAGGCGCTGCACGGCGGCGTCCACGCTGCCCCCACCCTCGTCCGTCCTCGCCGCGCTCCCGACCGACGGCGGTAGATTGCCTGACGGCGCGGGGTCGCGCGACGGTCGCGGCCGCGGCGTCGATCACGGAAGAGACGGCGCTCGAACACGCCGTAATCTGCCTCGAATCGTATGCCAGCGCTACGGGGCGATGAGGCGCCCGATCGCGGCCAGCTTGTGCCGCGCCATCCCCAGGTTCGATCGCTCGCGATCGAGCACCACGTAGAGGAAGAGGTTCTGCTCCGGGCCAAGGAAGCGGATCAGGTGATACTGCTTCCCGAACGTGATCATCACGTCTTCGATCGTGTCCTTGAGGCCGAGCGCGGTCATCACGCGCAGCTTGGTGCGCACGAGGTCGGCGGCCGCGGCCCCCGCGAGCTCCAGGTTCACCATCGGACTCCCGCCCGCGGTGCCGAGGCTCAAGCCGCTCGTCGCGTCGATGAGAGCGATGCCGAGCGCGCCGTCCATCGTCATCGCCTCGGCCAGCGCTGCCCGGACTTCGGGCCTGCGAGTGTCCACGGGCGTCGCCGGCTCCTGGTGCGTGCCTCCCCCGTCGCGAGCGGGTGCGCCCGGCCCACTCTCGTCGAGCAACCGGGCCGCTTCCATCAGGATGTGCTGCAGGGATTCCTTGATCGTGCGTTCGCGCGGCGTGCGCTTGTAGAAGATCTCGAGCTTGGGATCGGTCCAGCGGACGATCTCGTACACGGCCGCGGGTCCGTGCGCCAGGCGCGTCTCGGCGTGGACGGGGCGCCCGTGGTCGAAGTAGATGCGTCCCTCTTCGCTCGCCGCGCGCACGACGATGAGTCCCGTCTTTTGCTCCACCTCGATGAGCTGCAGGAATCCGAACAGGGTGATCCCCGCCATCCGGCCCACGGTCGTCGGGCTGAGGGACCGCTGCAGCTCGTCGGCCAGAAAGGAAATGTCGATCGGCTTCGTGAACGTCGCGGCGATGCCGTACTGGTGCAGTCGCTCCCGCAGGTCGGGGGTGATCCGGTGTCCCGTCATCACGGCCACCGGGAGCGCGACGCCGCGCTCCAGCAGATGGCCGAGCAGCGTGAGGCCGTCCATCACGGGCATCTGCAGGTCCGTGAGGATGGCGTCCACCTGCTGGCCGTCGAGCAGCTCGAGCGCCTGCTGCCCGTTCTCGGCGGGGAGCACGGCGAAGACGCCGGTTCGGTTCAGCGCCCGGGCGAGGGAGAGTCGGACGAACTCGTCGTCCTCGACGAGCAACAGGTTGGTCGTGGTCATCGGTGCCTGCGGCATCACCATAGGAACGCCTGGAAGCGCCCGCAAGGTCGTGCGAGTTTGGCCGCCCGAATCGGATAGCGCCGCGCCCCGGCTTCGCCCCATCTTGCGATCGGGAGGTCACAATGATCGCACTCAACAGAACGACGCTGAACCGCCGCATCGCGGTGGCCCGCCGGGCCCAGGCGCACACCAAACGGGGGGCCGCCGCCGGGCCTCACCCCGTCGCCTACACGATCGTCGACTCGCCCGTCGGCCGGCTGCTCGTCGCCGCCACCGAGCGCGGCATCTGCAGCATCAAGCTCGGGGACTCGGATGCCGCGCTCGAAGGGGCGCTGCGCCGCGAATTCCGGGACGCCGCCCGGGACACGCCACCGGGGCCGCTCAAGGAATGGATCGACGCCCTGCTCGCGCATCTCACGGGCGCTCGGCCGCGCCTCGAGCTGCCCGTGGAAGTGCGCGGCACGCCGTTCCAGCAGCGCGTATGGGACGCGCTGCGGCTGATCCCGATCGGCTCGACCCGGAGCTATACGGAGGTGGCACGCGCCATCGGCCGGCCGCGCGCGGTACGCGCCGTCGCTCAGGCGTGCGCCATGAACCCGGTCGCCCTCGTCGTCCCCTGCCACCGCGTGGTGCGGCAGAGCGGCGACCTCGGCGGCTATCGCTGGGGCGTGAAGCGCAAGGCGCTGCTGCTCGAGGGCGAGCGCGCCGCGGTGCTTGGGGCCGAGCGCCGCGTCCTCGCGAGCTTCGTCGGGACCCTCGGCGATTCGAGCCGGGCAGCCGTCCCACGCCCCGTCGGCCATACATCGCTCTTCGCGCCGGGACAGGTGGTGGCCGGACGCTACGAGATCATCGACCTACTCGGGTCGGGAGGGATGGGCGTGGTGTACCGGGCCCGCGACCGGGAGCTCGACGAAGTGGTCGCCCTCAAGGCGCTCCGGCCGGACGGGACGACGGCCGACCCGCACGCCGTGGAGCGGTTCCGTCGCGAGCTCCGGCTGGCGCGTCGGGTGTCTCATCCCAACGTGGTCCGCACCCACGACATCGGCGAGGCCTCGGGATACCGCTTCATCACGATGGAGCACGTGGAGGGCCGCTCGCTTGCCGATGTGCTCGAGCGGGCGGGCCGCCTGCCTGCGGCGGTGACCGTGGGGATCGCCAAGCAGCTCTCGCGGGCGCTCGCGAGCGTCCACGCGCTCGGCATCATCCATCGGGACCTGAAGCCGCAGAACGTGCTGCTGACACCGCTGGGGGAGGTAAAGCTCACGGACTTCGGCGTCGCCGAGCTCGTGGCTGCGAGGCCCGCGCCCGCGGACCGAGGGATCGGGACTCCGCCCTACATGGCGCCCGAGCAGCTGTTGGGCGAATCGCTCGACTGCCGGGTGGACATCTACGCGCTCGGCGTGCTGTTGTACGAGTGCTTGACCGGCCGGCTCCCGTTCGACGCGGCGACGCCCGCCGCCCTGGTGGCGCGAGCGCTCGACGGCGGCCCGCGGCCCCCCGGCGAAATCGCGCCGGCTACGCCGCCGCATCTGTCTCACCTGGTGCTGCGCGCCCTGGCGCCGCGGCGGGAGGATCGCCCGGGGAGCGCGGCGGAGCTGCACGACCAGTTAGCCGAGTCGGAGGCCGCCGCATAGACTTGAAGCTCTATGCGGCGGTCCTCCACGCTCACGCTCGGGCCGCTCGTGGCGGTGATGTACTTCACCGTCTCGGGCGGCCCCTTCGGACTGGAGGGCCTGGTCGGCTCGGTGGGGCCGGGCGTCGCGCTGCTGCTGCTCGTGCTCACGCCGCTCGTCTTCAGCGTGCCGGAGACGCTGCTCATCGGCGAGCTCGCCTCGATGCTACCCGCCGAAGGCGGCTATTACGTGTGGGTGAAGCGCGCCTTCGGCCGCTTCTGGGGGTTCTGGAACGGGTGGCTCTCCTGGGTCTACTCGCTGATCGACATGGCGATCTACCCGGTGCTGTTCCTTCAGTACATGCGGTTCTTCGCGCCGGGGCTCCGTGGCCTCGAGGGGTGGCTCGTCGCGCTGGTGCTGATTTGGGGGGCGACGTGGCTCAACCTGCGGGGCACGCGCGCCGTAGGGACAGCCTCGGGGTGGCTCATCGCGGCGGTGCTCGCGCCGTTCGCGCTGCTCGCGGTGGTGGCGGTGGGGCGCTGGATCTTCGGACCCGCGGCGGTGGCAGCGCCGTTTCGGCCGTTCGCGAACCCCGGGCAGACGTTTTTCGGCGCTCTCGGGATCGGGATCTCGCAGAGCATCTGGAACTACAGCGGGTGGGACAACGCCTCGACGGTCGGCGGGGAGATCGAGCACGCCACGGCGACCTATCCCCGGGCCCTGGCGCGCGCCCTGCCGCTCGTGACCGTCGTTTACCTCGTGACGATCGTCCCGGTACTGGCGCTTACGGACTGGCGCCGTTGGACGGACGGGGCCTGGCCTGCGCTCGCCGCTACGCTCGTCGGGCCCTGGCTTGGCGCCTGGATCGCCGCGGCGGGGATGGTCAGCGCCTTCGGGCTCTTCAACGCCCTCTTGCTCTCGTACTCACGGATTCCGCTCGTGATGGCGCAGGATGGATTCCTGCCGGCGCGGCTCGCGGCCACGGATGCGAGGGGCACGCCCCGCAACGCGGTCCTCGTTTCCGCGGTCGCCTACTCGGCGTTCGCGCTGCTCTCGTTCGGCGGCCTGCTCGCGGCCGACGTGCTGCTCTATACGGCAGCGCTGGCGCTCGAGTTCGGGGCGCTGCTGCAGCTCCGCAGCCGGGAGCCCGAGCTGCGCGGCGCGTTCCGCGTGCCGGTCGGGCTGCGGGCGCTCGCGGGCCTCGCCCTGCTGCCGGTGCTGCTGCTCGTCACCGCCGTGACGCTCGAGGTGCGGAGCCACGAGATCGGCCTGCCCGGCGTCGTCGTCGCGGCGCTGCTCTCCGCGGTGGGGCCGCTCGGCTACGCGGCGCAGCGGCGGACGCGGCTCAAGCCCGCAGCGCCCGCCTGAGTTTTTCCAGTAACCGCGCCACTTTTCCCCTCCTTGCGGGCGCCCAAACCGGCGCGCAACATAGCGGTCCCGCAGGCAGGGCAGGCTGATACGACTAACGCGCTCGAGGAGGAGGCTTGTATGGTCAGCCTCGGAAGTCGGTTCGTGACTGTCGCCGCACTCGCCGCCGCCCTGTACGCCGTTCCGGCACTTGCCCAAACTGGTCGGATCAGCGGTGTGGTGCGCGGCGCCGGCGGTGGCGCGGTATCCGGAGTGGCCGTTCGGGCGACGAACCAGCGCACGGGCGCTGCCAGCCGCACGACCACGGCCGCCGACGGGAGCTACACCGTTTCCGGCCTCGCGCCGGGCGCCTACACCGTTTCAGCGTCGCTGCCCGGCCTGCGAGCGGTATCCCAGAACGTTCAGGTCGCGGCCGGTGCTGCGGTCTCGCTCGACCTCGTGCTGCAGCCGCTGACGCTCGAGGCGATCACCGTCACGGCCATGCTGCGCGAGCAGCAGATCAAGGACGTGCCCTTCTCTGTCGCCGCCCCCACCGCGAACGTTCTTCGCGCTCGCGGAGCGGACAATATCGAGGCGATCGCGGCCAACGTGGCCGGGCTCGCCGTGCAGAACCTGGGCCCCGGTCAAAGTCAGCCCGCCATCCGCGGAGCTTCGTCCGGGCAGATCGCGCGGGACCAGCCCGGGGTCAAGGAAGAGGTGGGCGCCTATCTGGACGAGGTACCCATCTCTCTCTCGCTGTTCACGCCGGACCTGGACCTGTTCGACGTCTCCCGCGTGGAGGTGCTCCGCGGACCTCAGGGGACATTGTTCGGCTCGGGCTCACTCGGCGGCACCGTGCGCTACATCAGCAACCAGCCCGAACTCGGCGTGAACAGCACCTTCGGTGAGACGGGCGCGAGCGTGATCGACGGCGGCTCCCCGGGCAACAATGCCAAGATCGGCTTCAACGTCCCGTTGGGCGACAAGGCCGCCTTCCGCGTAGCGGGTTATAGCGACCGGCCCGGCGGCTTCATGGACGCCGTACAACCAAACGGAACTGTCAACAAGGCTGTCAACGGCGGCGAGCGCAGCGGTGTGCGGGCCGCCTTCCGTATCGCTCCGAGCGGGCGGTTCAGCATCGTGCCCCGGATCGTTTATCAAGACGTGAAAATGGATGGGTGGAACCGTATTGACGTCTACAACATCCTGGCCAACCCCTTCACCACGACCCGGCCCCCGGTGACGTTGGGGCCCCGCCAGCTCTTCACTCAAATGCAGGAGCCGTTCACCGACAAGTTCCTGCTGACCGACCTGAGTCTGAAATACGACGCGGGGTCCGTGAGCGTGACCTCGATCACGTCCTACACCCACCGCGACATCCTCGTGGTGCGCGATGCGGGCGCCCTCACCGCCAGCATCACGGGCGGAACCATCGGCCTCCCGCAAAACATCTACTCGCTCACCGCACCGCTCAACGACTCCACGAATTCCAAGGTGTGGACGCAGGAGGTGCGGTTGTCCGGCAGCGTCGATCGCGTCAAGTGGCTGGTGGGCGGCTTCTACAGCAAGAACAAGCGGCACTACGCGCAGGACCTGTTCGTAGACGGATTCGACACCCTCGCGGCGCCCATCTTTGGCGCTCCTTGTGGAGGCTCGGGCCAACCAGCCTGCCCCTACGGCTTCACGAAGGGACTCGATGCGCCCAAGGACCACCTCTTCTGGTCCAACCTCTCGTACGATCTGAGGCAGTACGCCGCGTTCGGCGAGGCGACGCTCTCCGTGGGTCCACGGCTCGGCCTCACAGGCGGCCTGCGCATCTTCGACGGCATCTTCGGAAACGACAACAATGGAACCTCGCTGGTGTCCCAACCCGGGTCCACCAAGGCCGACGGCGTGGCGCCGCGCTTCATCGCCAGCTACCAGGTATCCGATGCGCTCACTCTGAACGCGCAGGTGTCGCGGGGATTCCGGCTGGGCGGGATCAACGATCCCCTCAACGTTCCGCTGTGCACGGCCCAGGACCTGGCCACATTCAGCGGCCATAACTCCTGGAAGGATGAGAAGGCGTGGAACTATGAGGTGGGGGCGAAGGCTGAGCTGGCCGGCGGCCGCGCGGCGATCAACCTGTCCGCGTTCTATATGGATATCCACGACCTCCAGCTGACCGTGACGGCGGGCTCGTGCTCGTCGCGGTTGATCCTGAACGCGCCCAAGGCCCGGAGCACCGGCCTCGAGGCGGAGATCACCACCAGTCCCAACGAGCACTTCGACCTTTCCGCGTCGCTCGGCCTCGACAACTCGAAGCTGCGGTCGACCCTCACCGACGGGGCGGGGAACGTGCTCTCGGGGATCCAAGACGGGCACCGTCTGCCCAGCGTGCCGCAGGTGCAATGGTCCGGGGCGGTGACTTACGGATGGCAGGTGGGCACGGGGTCGCGCGCGTACGTGAGCGCAAGCCATCAGCACGTGGGCTCGCGCTACACGCAGATCGGCGACTACGGCAGCGGTTTCTGTGTTGGCACGGTGCCCAGCTGTCCGTTCGGCACGGTCGCCCTCACGTCGTTCGAGCATGTGCCGCCCGGAGTGACGCCGGGAAAGACCATCGGCGGGCCCCTGACCGACACCTTGTTCACGTTCAACCCGCTGCTGCCGGCGTACAACCTCGTTAACGTCCGCGTCGGCCTGACGCGTCCCAGCTGGGAGATTGCGGTGTTCCTCGACAACCTGACCGACGAGCGGGCGTTCCTCGCACTGGACCGGGAGCGGGGCAGCCGCGCCCGCGTGGCGTACCTGACCAACCAGCCGCGAACGGTGGGGGCCACGCTCCGCTTCAACTACTGAGTTCTGGTCCACCTCCCGCCGTGTCGAGCCGCCGAGCGCTCTCCGCGCCCGGCGGTTTTTTATGCGCGAGCGCGCATGTTCTGTCACAGCCCGCAACCCCCGTCGCCCTGCTTGCGGGGTCGCTGATTCGGCGACACCATATCGTGTGTTCGGGGCACCCTCTCCATCCTGTCGCTCCTCTCGAGGAGGCACTGTGGGAAAGCGCATCTCGTTGCTGACGTGCTGTGCGGTGCTCGCTCTCATCGCAGCCACTAGCCGGCTAGCGGCGCAAGCTGGCGGCATCCGAGGCCGCGTCACCGATTCGACCGGGGCCGCGCTCGGCCGCGTGAGCGTCACCATCGAGGCCCTGGGGGCGCACGCCACCACCGACGATCAAGGGAACTACGAGCTCCGGAGCGTGCCCGCAGGCGCGCACACGGTGCGCGCGCGGCTGCTCGGCTACCTCCCCCTGGTCGTGCGGGTCAGTGTGACCGCAGGGCAGCCGACGCGACAGGACTTCTCGCTCCGGACCCAACCGATTGCGCTCGCGCCCATCGATGTGGTCGTGGGCTCGCGGGCGCATCACACGGCGTCGGAGGAGCTCGCCGTGCCGGTGGACGTCTTCACGCGCGAGGAGATGCAGCAGCAGGGGGCGACGGAGACGAGCCAGATCCTCCAACAGCTCGCTCCCTCGGTGAACTTCCCCCGGCAGAGTGTGACCGATGCGAACGACATCGTGCGGCCATTCACATTGCGTGGCTTGAGCCCTGACCAAACGCTGGTGCTGGTGAACGGGTGGCGCCGCCATCAGACGGCTCTGGTGAACACCTTCCCCTACGGCATGGCCTTTGGCTCGAGCGGGGTGGATATGAACGCCATACCCGGCGGAGCCATCGAGCGCATCGAAGTGCTCCGCGACGGGGCGTCGGCCCAGTACGGCTCCGACGCCATCGCGGGCGTCGTGAACGTCGTGATGCGGGAAGGCAAGTTCTCTCCATACCTGAACGCAGACGCCGGCCGTTACGTAACGCAAGACTATCCGGATGATGGGACGACCGTAGACGTCAACGGCGGAGTCGGCATCGGCCTTGGTCGAGGTTCCCTCAGCCTGTTTGGGGAGTTCCAGCACCGCGACAAGACCAACCGTGCATGGGCGGACTCCTTCCTCGTGGACGTCAACGGCGTAGGGGACGTGATCGACCCCAACACCGGACAGATCCTCGAGAAGCGCAACTCGCTGCCGCAGCCGAACTACCACTGGGGCGATGGGCTCGAGAAGGACGCCATGACGTTTGCGAACTTCCGCATGCCGCTAACGGCGAGCGGCTCGAGCGAGGTGTACGCGTTCGGCGGCTACAGTAACCGCGTCGGCACGGGGAACGGCTTCTGGCGCTACTTCGACAGCCCGCGCAACTGGCCGCAGCTCTACCCGCAGGGCTTCCTGCCGGAGTTTCGACCCAATGTCAATGACTATTCCGCGGCCGGCGGGTTGCGCGCCAACGTGAGCGGGTGGTCCGTGGACCTCGGGGGCGCGTTCGGCCTGAACCGGTTCGACTACAACCTCCGCAACACGAACAACGCGTCGCTCGGACCGTGCCTGGACCTCTCCACCTGCTCGGCGGCGGATTCGGCCCCCGGGCCCGACGGTATCCTCCACACGAGCGACGATCCGAACATCCCCAACCAGCTCTCGTTCTACGCCGGACGGCTGCAGCGCAGCGAGTTCACGACCGGACTGACCCTGGCGAAACCCCTGAAGCTGGGCCTGGCCTCGCCCGTGAACGTGGCCATCGGTGCCGCGTTGCGGCGGGAGTACTACAAGATCGAAGCGGGCGAGAAGGCGTCGTGGATCAACGGCGGGCATCTGGCCCAGGACGGCAGCGGACCAGCCCCCGCCGGCTCCTCTGTGTTCCCCGGCTTCGCTCCCTCCGACACGAGCGACCACAGCCGCACCAACGTCGGCGCCTACATCGACCTGGAAAGCAACTTGAGCTCCCAGTTGCTGGCCGACGTCGCGGGGCGGTTCGAGCACTACAGCGACTTCGGCTCGCGGCTCACCGGGAAGCTGGCGCTCCGCTTCCAGCCGACGAAGCGCTTCGTGCTGCGCGGCGCGGTCAGCACGGGATTCCGCGCCCCCGGCCTGAGCCAGAGCTTCTTCAGCCACACCACGACGAACTTTACCGGCGGCCAGCTCGTGGAGGTGGGCAACTTCCCGGTGGACAATCCGGCGTCGCAGCTCTTCGGCGCCAAACCGTTGAAGGAAGAAACCTCCGTGAACCTGAGCGGGGGGCTCGCGTTCACGCCGACGAACAACTTCACCCTCACGGTCGACTACTTCCATATCAAGATCAACGACCGCATCCTGCTCGGGGCGACCTTCGGCGGCGACGTCGACTCGGTGTCAAAGCGGATTCTCGCGCAAGCTGGCTTCACGATCGCTGCTGTGCAATTCTTCACCAACGGCCTGGACACGAAGACCGACGGCGTGGACGCCACCGCCAACCTGCGCGTCCCGGCAGGCCCTTCCGGCACGCTCGACATCACGGCCGCCGCCAACTACGCCCGCAACAAGATCACTCGGCTGGATCCGCTGCCGGCGATTCTCCAGGGCACCCAGACCCAGCTCACGAGCATCCTCGACCTGACCGGTAGCCTCGCGATCGAGAAGGAGCGGCCCGACTGGCGGGGGACGCTCACGGCGCAATACACCAACGGTCGGTTCCACTCGCTCGGCCGGGCCTCGTATTACGGGGGGTTCTCGTCGTCCGAGCCCGGCTTCACCGACGAGGAGCACTACGGCGGGAAGGCCCTGGCCGATGCCGAAATCGGGTATCGCTTTGATCAGGTGGACCTGGCGGTCGGGGCCCGGAACCTGTTCGATACCTACCCGGATAAGATGAGGACGGAATTCAACAACAACGACAACACCTTCCCCTGGGCGGCGGCGTCGCCGTTCGGGTACAACGGGCGCTACCTCTACAGCCGAGCGTCGATCGTGCTGAATCGGTAGGCGCGCGGCGACGCTGATCGGAGCGACTCGACTCACGGCGGGCGCCGGAGCATGCTCCGGCGCCCGCACTCTATCTCGCTACATCTCGGTGTAGTACTTCGCGCCGATCACCGCCGCGACGACGTACTCCACGAGGGCCACGATGCAGCCGATCACCGCGAGTCGGAGCGGGAACAGCCCCATGGGCGCCTCACCGATGGTGTGGAGCAACCCGTACAGCACCCAGATCGCGAAGCCCGCGAGCACCGCGGTCCGCGGACCGGCCCCGAAGCGCGGCCGGATCGCGGCGTAGAACCAGACGAGGAAGATGCCGAAGAGAAAATCAAAGATCACGAACCAGATGATCATCGATCCCGTCATCGGCCCTTTGCCCAGGGCCTGCAGCGCCGCGTTGAAGTCGGCGGCGAGCACCTTGCCGTAGACGACCCAATCGATGACGTTGAGGACCAGCCCCGCCAGCAGCCCGCCCAGCACGACGCGACCCCAGTTGATCTTGCCCATGTGCGACCTCCGTTGATGGGGACGAGCAGCTTCACCGACCCGCGGCCAGAGTAGGGCGTCGGACGGGCGGGGTCAAGCGCACCTACGGCACGAGTAGCACCGCCACCAACCCCCCCAGCCCATCGCGCACCGTCGCGACCCCGTTCGGGACCACCCAGTCCCAGCCATCGACCAGGACATTGAAGTGGTAGAGACCCGACTCGAGCAGGAACGCGCCCTCCCACTCGTCGCCTGCGAGCGGCCGCAACGGCACCGGCCGCCAGGCGGTCCAATCGCCCGCGATCGCTACCGCCTTCGCGCCCTCGAAGCTGAAGCGGACGACGACGCTGTCCCCCCGTCGCTCGGGCACGAGGGGTGGCCAGCGGCGCGTGGGCGCATCCACCGAGGGC
>Ga0209160_1004496_pt1 | contig 11122 bp, 13 predicted proteins | sample GraSoiAngelo_153_FD_186167 | JGI IMG/M metagenome (GOLD analysis project Ga0209160, IMG submission 186167) | Grasslands soil microbial communities from the Angelo Coastal Reserve, California, USA - 14_1009_12_40cm (SPAdes) (version 2) | ecosystem: Environmental > Terrestrial > Soil > Grasslands ...
GGTGTTTGAGCAGAGAGGGTAAAAAATTGACTCAAATCCAAATGACCGGCCAGGGTCTCGGCCTCCTGCCCGCGGATCAGTATCTTTAGCCGATATATGTTACTCAGATTTGCGCCCAGCGTGCGCACGATCGAGTCCACGGCCATCTCTTCATTCAAAATTCCCGAGGGGACCTCTGTCTCCAGGGTTTCTGAAAAATCCGCAATGGCCGTGCCGTCAGATAAAAGATAAAACTGCAGCAACACGGCATCTGCGGGTAACGTGCGCTGGATCTGGCTGGGAGCTTTCTCGATCAGAGCCGTGATGAGCTGCTTGGCTCGCTGTTCCGGATCGGCGGAAAGGTCCAATTCGATTGTGTTGGGCTCGAGCGTGTCCGCAGAGGCAGCGGACAACCAGAAAAGCTGAGCCTTCTCGCGCGTATCAGTAGGTGTGGATATCGGAGGCACAATGGCGCGGCGCACCTGCTCTGCACTGCGGTCTGCGCGCCGCAACCCCAGGACACTTCGGAGCAGGGCCGGAAAGGTGAGGAGCGCGGCGAAAGCAAGCAACGCCAGGAGCGCGGTTGCGATCTTCCACAGTCGCGGCATCAGCGTCCTCCGCTCGAAGGGGCAGCCGGCGTGTTCAGAGGATAGTGAAATTCGGCCACAGCCCGGCCGATGGCCTCAGCGAGCGGTTGCGTCATCTGGTCGAGGCGTTTCGCGTCTGTGACATCGATGCTGGAGAGTTCGATCGCGATCGCCGGTGCTGCAATCGTACGCAACTGGCGCACGGGAGCAGCGATCGGCGTTCCAGGAGAACCCTTAAACCGCCGCAGGAGCTCGGTTTGTGCCAGAGTGGCCAATTTCCGGCTCGAATCAACCGAGGAACGCTGCGCATGATCCCATTCGATCAGACTGGTGCGAGCGGTTATCGGCGGGGCTGACGTCGGCGGCGGAGAAGTTTGTCCTGGTGCATTCGCCGCGAGCGCAGCCGGATTTGCCGTCGTCAGGTCAGATGGAAAAGCGTAATAGTAAGCGCGCGCCGTGCCCACCGGGCCGCTCGAAGAAACGTGCAGGGAAACAAACACTGCGTTCCGTAGCCCATTGATCATCGCCGAGCGACTATCAAAACTCGGATCCTGGTTGCCCTCGCGCGTAAGGAGCACACGCAGCCGCTGGGCTTCGAGGGCGATTCGAGCAGTTCGGGCAAAATCCAGAACGACGTCACTCTCTGCAATTCCGGTGGGACCGCGAGCCCCGTAATCGGCGCCACCATGGGCTGGATCGAGGACTACGGTTAGCCCAGGAGCTTCTTCAGTGGACGTCGATGGCGGGATCTGCGGAGGCAGGGTGCTCGTGGGAGCTTGCGCCTGGGGAATCGCTGCTATCTCGACGCTTCGATTTCGTCGAGCCTGCTGTGAGGGGAGCGGCAGCGTCAGGAGCGCCGTGCCTGCGAGCGTCAATGTTACTAGCAAGCGCAGTCGCCACATGATGTCGAGGATACCAGAACTGGGCAGGTGACTTCATCGCTGCGGATGTTTGGACGGATATCGCTCGTTATTAGAGTTTTTATGACGTGTAGGAGGGCTCCTCCTGACTACAGTGCATGCCTGATGGTAACTCGGTCTATTCAGGCCTATGCTTCCGGCCGAACAGCGGGCTCTGTTGCTACCACGTGCGGGGCAGGGGAGAATAGCCGCTTAGGGTCAAGACGAATATGGACGCATACCTCATCGGAATCGACTTGGCTCAACTCCTGCTGAAGCACGCCGCTAAGAAGGAGAAGCAGCGGCCGGCGAAAGCGACAAAATCCGCTGCGGATTCGGCATGGGTTGAAAAGGCACCCTACGTCGAATCTCATTGAGCGCCACGCGCGAAAGGGAAACGTCATGCCAAAGGGGCGCACTGTATTGGGTTTGCTGATCGGTTTTGGAATAGGAGTCGGATTGACACTTTTGTTCACTCCCCAATCCGGTGAAGACACTCGGGATTGGATTGCGTTCGCTTCCCGTCGTGCGAGGCGGAGCCTGCGGAATACGAGTCGGCGCTCGATGGAGCAGGTGCGTGATATGTTCGAACGGGGCCAGGAGGCCGTCTCCAAGGCGATCCGTGGCCGCGGAAATGGTCCTGAGACCGAGGTCACTGAGCTCTAGAGTTTTACCTACTCAGTAAGTTCACGTCGAATCGAACAGTAATAAGTGATTAAACCTGAACTCTGGACGCCGACTTGCCCCGGCCCTGCCGCGCTACTTCTGACGGCCGGGATGCCATTGGAAAAGCGAAGCAGATAAAACCCGATATCGCCATTCTGGACATCCGCATGCCCTTGTTGAATGGACTAGAAGCGGCCGCGCAGAGCCTCCAAGTCCCTGCTTGACATACCTTACTGCAAGCTTACGGCATAAAGATTACATCGTACTCCCGCGGGAGGTTACAGCCTGCTCCCGATGGACGATTCTGGCCCCCGCCATCTAGATTGGCGTTGCTGACAGGCGCATTTTGGCGCCGCTGGAGAATTGAGGTGCGATGTGAGTTCCTCCATTGCCTTAGGAAAGCACCTGCTGAATAGCCCGGCAACGGCGGAGTGTGCGGGCCGCAAACCACGGCCCGCGGCGAGTAAAAAACGAGACGATGCGATGTTCGCGGAATTGGTTGGTCCCTCACAGGAGCGTGTATATCGACTGGCAATACGCATTACGCGCAATACCGAAGATGCCGAAGATGTGCAACAAGAGACGCTGCTCAAAGTGCACCGCAAGCTCGGTCAGTTCGAGGGCCGGTCGCGCTTGACGACATGGATTTCGCGGATCGCCATTAATGAGGCGTTGATGTGCCTGCGCAAGCGTCGCAGCGCCTCCTACATGCCGCTCGAAGAGACGATTCAGCCCGCCGAGGAAAGCGCTGCTTCCGAGGAGTTCCAATCTCCCATAGAAGGCCCCGAGGCAGCTTACTCCCGCAAAGAGTTGAGAGAATTGCTGAAGCAGGCCATGGAGAGACTGCGTCCCGCTTATCGCGTTGTCTTTCTGCTGCGAGCGGTTGAGCAGCTCTCCACCAGCGAGACCGCCGATGTCCTGCAAATCTCGGCGAGCGCAGTGAAGGCCCGTATGCGGCGTGCGCGCAGTGAACTGAGGGAATGGCTGGAAGAAGCCAGGAGCGTTCGCCTGCGCGAGACCGAGGGGGAATAAGCCGTTTCCATCAAGATGCTGCGAGGCAGTGGCTGATTTGAACCGGCCAGCCGGAAGTACAAATGGCCCCGATGAAGATTGAGCAGGACACCAAGCGAAGGGGAACAGCAGCTTCTAAACTGGCTCCCCTGCCGGAGAGCAAGCGCCCGTTTGCTCCTCCCCAGCCGGCGCCCGCCCCGGATATCCCGAGTCCTCTTGGCGAACTCCCGGTTGAGGGCGGGGAGAGCCGCCCAATAATCAAAAAACATCGAGATGAAAAAGAGGGTTTCGGCTTTGGTCGGGGCCATCCGGTCGTAGCCAAAGCCGGTGCGGCGAGCCCTCCACGTGCCGTCGAGGCGCGACGTGGTGTCGGGAAGAAGAACGCTCGGAAGGGACGAAGCTCGCGGAGTGGAGTTTACTTGCTGAAGTAAGGGGACGTTTTCAAGCGGAGAAGCAAGGATCAACAGGAGGTAATTTATGAAGCGGTTCTTTTTCTTATTCTTGATGATCAGCGGGCTGATTTTTGCGGTGCTGTCCACGGCACGAGCGCAAGATTCGGAGAATCACGTCGAAATCGGCATTTTCGGCGATTATTTCCATCTCGGCGCAACTCGGGGCCCCTCGCTCGCGGGCACCGGCGCGACGTCCTTTGGCGGCGTAGGAGCACGGTTATCAATTAATGTCTCGCGAAGGTGGCAAATCGAGCCAGAGATGAATTACGACTTTGCTGCATCCTTTGCCGAGGGGTTTACCGGCCTTTCCGGTACCGTGGCAGGCTTCAACACATCCAGTCTGCGCATTCTGCACGGGATGATTGGTCCCAAGTTTCAGAGCGGCGGCGGAGCATTCCGCGCCTTTCTGACTGTAAAAGGTGGCGCCGATGATTTCATATTTTCGTCGGCCCCAGTCACTTTTTCCACCTTCACAAGCACGGTTAGCGGTCTTCGCGCCAATTCTGTGGTTGGCGTCCTCTATCCGGATGGCGGTATCGAGGCTTATCTCGGGCCCATCGGTTTGCGCCTGGATGTGGGTGACGAAATCTACCTCCAGAGCGGACCTCACAATAACCTCCGTATCACGGTTGGCCCGAGTATCCGGTTCTAAGGAAACGGAATCTCTGGCAACTAGCCCCTCACAGCAGAATCGCGGCGGAGGCTCAATACCTCGCCGCGATCTTGGCGTGTGCTTGAACAGCACTCCGCTATTCGGCCAATTGGATGTATTCGATATGCATCGTCTTCGACGGCCCATCGTAGGTGCCGGAGACGCGAACCCGCTGCCCGGCGAACCCCGCCGGTTTCTGTTGATCATCGAGCTGGTACACCGTCTTGGCTTCCGGATCGATGAGAACAAAGGACCCACCCGTCTTGGCGCATTGCAGCGTGCAATCCTTGGCGTTCTTCGTTCTGTTTTGCCTCATCATCTTGTCATGCGCCCCGTCAATGGCGCAGCGGCTGTCCATAATCTCCCCGACTAGGTTTAAGCTCCGCTGGGTAGCGGTCCCCTGGGAGAGTTTTGGGGTGGGTATCGCCGGGAGAGTTGCTCCCAGAAGAATCGCTGCCATCACCATCGCTGGCTTTAGCATTCTGCCTCCTTACTCCGATCCGCGAGATTCGGTGTAACCGGCTCGTGGCGAATCGCGCTGATTCGATTTGGCTTCACCTTCTTCGTCTTGTGGAGTCGTTGCATGATCCGGCTCCGCTCGTGCGTAAAGGATTATTAGGCTGGCTGCGGAACCCAATACGCAGAACTGTCTATATTTGACGGCGAATAACTCTAATGATCCGCCTCGCTCCATCCCCCGGTGTGATAAGCCCCGGGTTGCTCATCAAAAATGCCTTAGAAAAAAATCCGGCGTGAAAGGTACAATTTCCGCACGAGAAGTGTGCTCACGGATCCTCCCGCAAAGTGCGTTCGCGCGAAAATGACTCAGGACAGGGGAGTTATTTTTCTGCGGCATGTCATCGCAGCTTTGGTGCCGAAAATGCCCTTGGGTTTTTGAGAACGACAGCAAGGAGACTGGAGAGCACCATGCTAAGAGTCGGCGATTCCAGCGATGTGAAAGACGTCAACACATTCTTCTCCAATGACGTTGGAATCTTCAACGCGGTTGGGCCGGAGGGAGAGGACCTGATTGTGATGTGCCCACCGGGACAGCCCTGGTTTGTCCGCAAATCAACCTCTCGGCCCGAAACCGACGGCTCGGACCAGTCATGGCACGTGACCAAGCTGGCTTCTTGGGCAGTCAGCAGAAAAAGCTGCTGAGCTAGGTAGCGACTGAATAATTGCCAGAATCTTCGCCAGCCAGACCTCCTTTTTCCAGGACTCCTCCAACATTTGGGGAAAACCGAAGAGATCTATAGAGAAATACTTATTGCGCGACACTTTGCGGGCCCCTAGCGTGACAAGTGGTATACCGCTCTCATTCCGTGGGGAACCAATCATGGCGATGAAGAAAAACGAAAGATTTCGTTGCGTCAATCCCAAATGCTGCTGCGAAATTGAAGTAGTCAGAGATTCGCTGGATGCTGCCAGTGTGCGCAATCCCCGCTTGTGTGTGCGGTCAAGATATGGAGAAGATGTACTGAGCGAATTCCGCCCGCTTTTCCGCGCCGCGAAGCAGATTATCAGGGTGCCCCTCTAGCCAGCCTTCCTTGGTCGCCCGTTATCAGCTCCGAGGCTCTCGCGCTCGGCCACCCTTAAACGACGAACTCGCCGCGTTCCCAGCTTAGTTTCGCATGCATAGCGGCCAGCATGCACATTGAACCGGGTGGCCATTTTGCGTACGAGAGAATACGCGATTACGGCGCGGATCTATGAAGCTGATCGTTGCATAGGTGAGGAAGGACCGAGACCTCGATCGAACCGGATAACGCTTAGGCGACTGCCCGGGCAACTCTCTTGATGCGCCAAGTCATGTTCTCGGCACTCTGGGTTCGATGGGGTTCACTGATTTCGCGAACGCTCATCTTTGTTCCACGTCGGCATGTCACTTGAAATACATGGCCATAAGGGGAGGTCACTTCAAAGATGCCGTCTTGGTTGCGAAGAATTTCGGCAGGATTCAGGACTTCGACTGTGCCGTTTACCGTTTCGATCATCGCGCCTCCCGCTTGCAAGTTCGTAAGATTCGGAGACGCCATTAACCTAGATTGTTAGCTCCGCGACAATACTGATTTTTCTGTATTTCTGTACACTGAAAGCAAAAGACTTGCGTCCTCACCAAGCGGAGTGTCGGCAAAAGACTATTTACGAGACCGAAAAGCCGGCGAATCCTAACTAGCAGTCTTGGCGGCGCGAGGAGTTTCTTCTGCCGAAACGGAAATATCCTCTCCGCCGGTGCGTTCCATTATTTCCCTCGCATGGGCGATGTCCTGGGTTTTATCAGAATGGATGGAGATCAAGATGCCCCCCTTGGTGAGGCGCCCCTCGTATCTCTTCGCTTCATATTCCGGAATGCCAACGCCGATCAGGGCGCCCGTAATGCCTCCAACGACACCGCCTACACCTAGCCCGGCGAGGGTTGCCATTATCGGTCCCGCTGCGATGAAGGGCCCTAGCCCCGGCAACGCAAGCGCTCCGATTCCCGCCAACCACCCCAAGGCTCCACCAATCAGAACGCCAGAGCCAGCTCCTGCAGTTGCTCCTTCCGGTGCTTTCGTGGACTTTTCCGTAATCAGGTCCTTGGGGCCTAGAGCCTTCCGCGGCACAGCCGCGCCGACCACGATCCCGCCGAGCAGCGATTCGATTTCGAATGACCCTCCTGCTTTCTAGAATGCGTTGCCGCAGGATTTGCCACGCCTAATCCTGGAGGAGCCTGGGCCGAAGCCTTGAAGTTCTCAGGCAGCGGCTCCATAACCCCTGACGTTGCGACCTCTAGGGATATGCTCGTTGCGCTTGCGCCAATCTTGATGCAGCAGCCCCATCCCATAGTTGTGCAGCCGGTTGACTAAGCTTTGAAACTCCTCTTCGGTCCCCAATTCGGAGTTCACGCGCGCAGCGTCCGCCACGTCATACCCATGCAGGCTTCCTTTGCGCGCACGGAAACGAGGGGAAGCGTAGAGGTGCGTGATTCCCAGCGCGTGAAGATAAGGCACTAGCTCTTCTGCGTCTCTGAAGCGAAAGTTGACGTGGAATTGAATGCGATAGGAAGCGCACAGAGGGGGCAGGGATCAAGACATCCGCATTCCCAATTGCTCCCCTAAGGACCGAAACCTTTGATCCCATTCCGGCAGGTCACAGCCTGCTCCACGAGGCTTATTTCCATTCGCGGAATTCATGAGTACGGAGTGGTAGACATTCTGAATTTCCCATAAGCGAACCTCAAATGGGAAGGAGCGAGCCAACTTGACCGCGGATTCCAAAGACACCACTCTCTCCAGGTCGCAGGGCTGGGATTCCCACTGTCCTGCCATGGTCTCCAGTTTTCGGCGCAGCGCAAACTCGAGGGTGGCCGCATCGAGATTCACGTGCACGGCTTTTGCTTCTTCCATCAGCGCTCGCACCAAGTCGACGTTCATGCTTTCCGCCTCGATCGCCCGGCGCAGCTCCGCATTCAGGGTGACCTCCGCCGCAACTTGAAAGTGACGGATGAGAGGAATGCCATGAGCGGCGACGAAGCGCATCAGAGGCGCCCGGCTGTCATAGAGCTGCCGATAAGAGGACTCTGCTTCTTCGAGGGCTGAATTTAGAATGATCCGCAGTATCTTTCTTTGCTCATCCCGGAAGAGAAGCTTCAAGCTGTAGCTGCCGGAACCGAAGGCGACATCGATGGCTCTGATTAAGTCCGTGAAATCGCCGCTTTCGAAGGCCTTGGTGATCCGCTTGGCCGTATCCTTGTAGACTGGCTCGTCCACGAATTCTCGGACACCTCCCGTGACGTAGTGATCTCCGAGATGCACCGCTCCGAAAGTTACGCGTGAGGAGTCCAGAGTAATGTCGGAGGTAATCCGGATCCTCCCAAAGGAGACGCGGGATTTTCCGGCGGATAGCATCGTGTGATCTTCCTGATGTATCTGATAGCAGTAAGTTTGACTGAGCGGCGGATAGGATTCAAAAAGCGAGCTGATGGCGTAATGCGCGCCGACCTTGTTCAGATCAATGATCGCCGGCCGCACAAAGTTCTCGTAAATTTTTCGGCCGTCGCCCTGTTCCGGGATATTGCTGTGAGCAACTGCCAGCCTATTCACAAATTCTTCTTCGATCGCCGGCTCATTAAACAACCACTGCGCTAGTTGGACGGCCCTCCCAGAATATTGAATGGCCTGCACAGTCTCCAAGCCGGAAAGCTCATCGAAAAACCAGCCGCAGCTTGTGTACATCAGCATCAGGTGGCGCTGCAGCTCCATCAGCTTCAGGGCTTGTACATTTTCACAGTTCTTCAGCTCGTGGCCGGCCTGCTCGTGAAGGAACCGGTCAACGTTGTCTCGCGAGCGATTGAGAATTACCGAGATGTACTGATCCCGCGCGAGCCAAGGATTGGAGAAGAGCGCGCCCGCGGCTTGTTCAAATTTTGGCGTAAGCATGTCTCGAAGCCAGTCGAATGCCTCGCGCAAGGGGGTGCGCCATTCCTGATTCCATCCAGGGCGGCCGGAGCTACAGCCGCAATTCGAACGCCATCGTTCGATCCCGTGAACACAGCTCCAGGAAGTGTTTTCGACGATTTCCACTTCGTGTGTGGGCGGATGCTCTTCAAGAAAATCACCATAGACGGTGAGTTGAGCGAGGTTTTGGGTCTCGATGTAGCGCAAGGCATAGCTCAGGGCCATGTCGCCGTGGGCCCGATGATGTCCGTAGGTTTCCCCGTCGGTGGCGATGTGCGTGAGCTGAGGCCACTTCCGCTCGTCGGAGAATCCGCCTACGATCCGCCGTGCAAAGTCTTCGCCTCGCATCAGGATATTTTCAAAAGCCACAGCATGGGAAATCGGCCCATCAAAAAAGAACAAGGCGATACTTCGCCCCGATGGCAGATTGGCGAGATAAGCTCGGGAGGGATCAATCTGGCCTCCACGAATATCCTTCCACTCTTGTTTGCCAATAAGACGCACTCGCTTCGCGGCATGCGGAGGAAGCACGGTGAAGCGAATCTCCTGCTGTGCCAGGATCTCCAGCGTTTCCAAATCCACAGCCGCTTCGGGCACCCACATCCCCTCCGGATAGCGCCCAAATCGGTGCTCAAAATCACGAATTCCCCAGATGACTTGCGTGGCTTTGTCCCGGTCATTGGCGAGCGGCAAGATCATGTGGTTGTATCCCTGCGCCATGGCTGCGCCATGGCCGCCGAAGCGCCCGCAGGTTTCCCGGTCGGCTGCCTGAATCGATTTATAGAGGCGCGGATATTTTGTCTCGATCCAGGAAATCAATGTCGGACCGAAATCAAAGCTGATTTTCGAGTAGTTGTTTACGATGTCTATAATTTTTTGTTCGCCGTCCAGGATGCGTGAAGCGGCGTTGGGCGCGTAGCACTCGGCGGTTACCCGCTCGTTCCAGTCGTGGTAGGGATAGGCTGAGTCCTGAATCTCAATGGCCTCAAGCCAGGGATTCTCTCTGGGAGGCTGGTAGAAGTGCGCATGTATACAAACGTAACGATCGTTCACGTTTTTCCTCGGGCGCGAGAATGGTAGACGACGACGGAGAGCGGCTCGATAAGAATGGCATGGTCCTGCGTGGGCCACAGGCACTCTGGCAGCAATGATCCCGCCCCGGCCCAGCAGTGATCGCGAGAATCCAGGATTTTTAGCCACCCGGATTGGGAGGGAAAGATCGTCGCCTGGGCCACATCTCTCCCAAAATTGGAAACGGCGAATATCTCATCTTCGCCCTTCCAGCGATGCAAGAGCAGCGCTTTTTCATTTTCAACGGCCGTGGCCTCGACGCACGACATATCGGAATTCCCCAGAGCTGGGAATCGCTTGCGCATTCGCATAAGCTCCGCATAGAAGTCGCGAAGCTGCTTGTGTGGCTCACGTTCCTGTAGCTGCCAATGTAACTGCGAGCGCAGGAATGTGGCGCTATCCTGCGGGTCGGGAGGATCTCCGGCCCAGCGAAATGCTTTGAATTCGCTTCTGCGGCCTTGCCGCACGGCCTCGATGAGTTTGGGGTCTTGATGGCTGACGAAGTATTGAAAGGGCGATGTCTCCCCATATTCTTCGCCCATGAAGATCAAGGGCAGAAAAGGGGAGAGCAGCATTACACCCACCGCGACCTTGAGCGCCTCGAAATCCAGCGGATGCCCCAGCCGCTCACCGTTCATGCGATTGCCGGCCTGATCGTGGTTTTGGGTGAAGACAACGAAGTGCTCCCCTTTTGATTCACTTCCGTGCGAACGCAGCCTGTATTTGGAGTATTGAATTCGTCGTGCGCGAAGATTTGGTAGGGGCCGCCAACACCCTCCGGCTGGAAATGGGAAGCCGGATCAGGTCTCATTTTTTTCATTTCCGCCGAGCTCATACAAATATCGACAGTTAGCCCCGCCCTCAACGAGCAGACGAAAGTACCCTCTCGGAGCCCGCTCCATGGGGAGGCAACGGCGAACTGAATTCAGGACGTGAAGTTTGACGGAATCAGCGCAGAGCGCCCAGACGAGGAAGAGACCTCCGGTGCTGAGTGGGGTCGCACCCAGAATGTCCCGCAATTTTGGCGAATGCTGGGGCACGCCGGCGATTTGCTGTCCAACGAGCAAGGGCCGAGGCGAACTCAGGGCTCTATGATCTGATTGCGCACGGCATAGCGCACCAGTTCGCTGACGGAGTGTAGCTCGAGTTTCCGCATGATATTCGCTCGATGAGTTTCCGCCGTCTTAACACTGATGCCCAGGGTCACTGCCACCTCTTTGCTGCTTCTGCCTTCCGCCAGCAACTGCACGATCTCCCTTTCGCGGGAAGTGAGCCGGTTACGCATTAAAACTCGCGGCTCGGTGACGGAACTCTGCCTGCAGAAGCCATCGATCAGCATTTCTGCGGCACGGGACGTAAAGAAAGA
>Ga0209160_1004500_pt1 | contig 11119 bp, 4 predicted proteins | sample GraSoiAngelo_153_FD_186167 | JGI IMG/M metagenome (GOLD analysis project Ga0209160, IMG submission 186167) | Grasslands soil microbial communities from the Angelo Coastal Reserve, California, USA - 14_1009_12_40cm (SPAdes) (version 2) | ecosystem: Environmental > Terrestrial > Soil > Grasslands ...
CCGCCGATGATGTCACGGAGAATGCGCAGGCCGGTGACGCCCGTGATATCGCTGATCACGATGGGCAGCTGGAGGTTCATCTGGACCAGCGCCTTCTGCATGCGCTGGACATGCGTGGCCGCGCTCTGCACCAGGGTCTCGCGGTGCCGCAGATAGGCGCGCAACGCCGTAATGGCCGCGGTGGGTCGAAAGCTGCCGCGCAGCAACCCGACGCTGTGCAGCTCTTGGATCCACTGGCAGTCCACGACGTCCGTCTTCCGGCCCGGGACGTTCTTGACGTGACGCGCGTTGACGAGCACGACGTCGAGGCCGCGCCCCTCGAGAATCTCGTAGAGGGGAATCCAGTACACTCCGGTGGATTCCATGGCCACGGTGGTCACGCCGCACGCGGTCAGCCAGTCCGCCAGGCGATGGAGATCCGCCGTGAAGGTCTGGAACGCCCGCACCGGCGTCGGGTCCCGGTCGGCGGGGACCGCGACGTAATGCGTGTCGGAGCCGCAATCGATGCCCGCGGCATTCGGGTTCATGCGCTCCAGGAGTGAGGGGCCGGCCGCAGGCTTCTTCCGGTGGGGACGCCGATTGGGCTTCACAGGACGCTCCTCCAGGCTGAGGGTGGACGGAGCATTCGGGGACAGGGATGCGACGGAGAAGTATTCTCCTAACCGGGATCACGCGTGCGGACGCGTGTCACCACTGCGGTCGCCGGAACATCCCATCGACCACGCTAACAAACGGGCTCATGGGCAGCACCATTGGCGGTTCGGCCACGGTCCCCGGATGCCCGGTCATTGTACGCAGTGTGTCCGCCAACACCAGTTTCTGGACTGATGTCTCGTGATTCGATCACGTACCACGCTAACAAACGCATGCGTGGCGTTAAGCAACGAGATTCGTCGCCGTTCACGATCAGAATCATTTCTTTCTGAGCTGCCCTCAGCCGGCGCAGAGACCTCTGCCGCACCGGGGATTTAGCGGCATACGCGCGGAAGAGGTTTTTGGTCACGGCTGGTGAACGATGGCTCGGCCCTGTTACATCGTGTACCAAGGCTTCACTCGACTCGCCCCCTCCGGAGAGCGTTGACAAATCCGGGGCGCCTGGCGGACGAGGTAAACACCCAAGAAGACGCATAGCAATTTGGCTCGCCGGGGTCCGTTCAGATAAGGCTTGATTCGTAAATGCCACGGATCACCCCTGACCTGCCTTTGCGGGTTCACGGGCGCGTGGAGCCAGTCGTCAACGCGTCGAGCAACGCCCGCGCGTCCTTGAGATCGGCCGTCTCGAATCCTTCAGTGAACCAGGTGTAGACCTCACCTAACAGGCGTCGTGCGTCCTCGCGCGCGCCCCGTCGCCAGAGGAGACGACTCAAGCTCGTTGTGGCCCGCAGCTCGAGCGATTTCGCGCTCTGGCGTCGAGCGATGTCGACGGCCTGACGAAAGCAACGTTCCGCTTCCTCTGCGTCGGGAGTGACGCGCCCCAGTAGCACCTCACCTTTGAGCCGGTACAGCTCAGCCTCGTTGAACCGCGCGGACGTCTCGCGCGCTTGCTTAAGCCCTTCGCCGACGGCCCCGAGCGCCTCTTCGACGCGGCCGGCAGCGCGATACGCATCCGCGAGTGACGCCCAACAGTGTGGGAATTCCAGCGTGGAGCCCGCGTTTCTGCAGACGTCCATTCCCCGCAGGATGAGCGCGACACCCTCGTCACCCTGCCCTTCCTGTGCCATCGCCCAGCCCTGCTCGACCATCCCGCAGCCGAGAAAAAAGGCACTGGCCTGCTCCGTGCACAATCTCACGTCGGTCTCCGCGCGCGCCTTGGCGAGCGCCGTTTCGCGTCGGAGGTGGCGAACCAGCGCCGAGAACTCCACCCCGAGGATCAGACTGACGGTCTGGGACAGCTCACGCGCGAGGGCGATTGCTTCCTCGTTCCTCTGGACGGCGCGATCGGGATAGCCCAGGTACCAGAGCGCATACGCCGAGAAGCTTCGACAGGCCACGCACGGGTCGTAGCCGGCGTACTGATGAGCGAGACCGCGATGCTCCTCCAGTCGATACAGCGCGATACCCTGCTCCAGATGATCCAGGGCGCGGGGGAACTCGCCGAGCCAGTACAACGTGTCGCCCAAGACATCGTGGGCAACCAACCGCAACGTGGAGTCGTTGGCGGCCACCGCCAACCGCAACAGCTCTTCACCGAGCTCCAGCGCGGTCTTCAGATCCCCGCGCAGCTCGTGGTACTCCCAGAGGCCTCTCAGCACGGCGAAGAGCTCCGGCCGCTCACCCAGCTGTCGGCACAGCTCCAGTGCCCGCGTGAAGTTCTCCTCGACCTCGCGCGCTCCGAAGCCCTTGGTGGACATGAGGCACGGACCCAGAATCGTGCGCAATGCCAATTCCCGCTGCCGGCGTTCGGGATCATCGCTCAGCGTCGCCAGGACGGTCAGTCCCTTCGTGAGGTGGGCGATCCCTTCGAGGTTCGCCGACCGCTCCACCGCCCGCTGCCCCGCGCGTTGCCAGTAGTCGACGGCCTGGTCGGCCAGTCCGGCCTCCGTGTAGTGGTGGGCCACGAGCTCGGGTTGCGTGCCGCTCGTCTCCGCGAATCGCTCGACGAGAGCGTCGGCGATTCTCCGGTGCAGGTGCTGCCGCCGGCTCACGAGCATCGTCTGGTAGGCGGTCTCCTGGATCAGCGCGTGCTTGAAGACGTAGGTGGCGTCCGGAGGCACGCCGCGCCGATGAAGCAGGTCCGACTCCTCGAGCTTGGCGAGCGCGCGCTGCAGTGGCGCATCGTCCATCGACGCGACCGCGCGCAAGAGCTCGTAGTGGAAGCTGCGACCGAGGGCGGCGCCGACCTGTGCCACGTCCTTGACCGTCGCCAATCGATCGAGCCGGGCCATCAGCGAGTCCTGGAGCGTCGAGGGAATGGCCAGTGGCGGCAGGGCGCCGGTGAGCTCGTAGCGATCGCCCTGGTCGCGGAGCAAATCAGATTCGAGCACCATCCGCGTGAGTTCTTCCACGAACAGGGGGACGCCGTCGGTGTTTGCCACGACGTGCTGGAGAACCTCGGCCGGCAGCTGCTTGCCGCCGGTCACTCGCTCGACAATCAGCTCGGTCTGTCTGCGCGTCACCCGGTTGACGGTGAGGGAGGTGATGTGACCGCGCTGAGCCCATGTCGGTCGAAACTCCGGCCGAGAAGTCAGGAGCATCAAGATCGACGCCGCGGGCACTTGGGCGAAGATGAACTCGACGAACTCGAGCGTGGAGGGATCCGCCCAGTGCAGGTCCTCGATGATGAAGAGTAGCGGCTGCTCGGCGGCGAGCGCCAGGAGAAACGTCACGATTGCCTCGAACGTCCTTTCCTTCTGCCGCTGAGGCGTGAGGTCCAGTGGCGGGTGCCGGTCGGGAACCGGGACGGACAGGAGGGCGGCCCAGAGCGATACCGACTCGGGCTGGGCCAGACCGTAGCGGACGAGTCCGGCTTCGAGCTTCGCAAACCGATCGGGTGCCGCGTCGTCGCGTTCGAATTGGAGCGTGCGCTCGAAGAGGTCGATCAGGGGATATAGGGCGCTGTCTTGATGGTACGGTGAGCAGCGACATTCCCATCCGCGCCCTCGCTCCGCCGCGACGTGCTCCTTCAGGACCCGGGTCAGGCGCGATTTGCCGATCCCCGGCTCGCCGCTGAGCATCACCACGTGGCCCCGACCGTCCCTGACGTGTTCCCATCGGTCGAGGAGCAGTCCGACTTCCTGATCGCGGCCGACTAGCGGCGTGAGCGTCCGCGTGTCCGAAGTGTCGGGCGAAGTCGCCGTTCCGCGGTCGCTCTGCACGCGGTAGACGCGGAGTGGTGTCGACAGTCCCTTGACCACGTGCGAACCGAGGTCGGTCATCGCGACCGATCCCGGCAGGAGTCGGCGCGTCGCCGCACTGACCACGACGGTGTCGGGCTCGGCGAGGGCCTGAAGGCGCGCCGCCACGTTCGGCGGCTCGCCGAGCGCCAGCGCCTCGTGCCGGCTCTCTCCGCCGATCTCGCCGATCACGACCGGCCCCGTGTGGATACCGACCCGGACCGCGAGCGAGATGCCTCTCTCGCGCTCGAGTCGCGTGTTCAGCATGGCGATCGCGTCGATGATGCCGAGGCCAGCGCGCACCGCGCGGCGCGGGTCATCCTCTCGGGCGACCGGGTAACCGAAGTACACGAGCAGACCGTCCCCGAGGTACTGCGCGACATGGCCATGGAGCGGCCCGATCACGGTGTCACAGACCTGCTGGTAGGAGCGCACCACCTCTCGGAGCACCTCGGGATCGAGGCGGCCGGCCAACTCGGTCGACCCCACGAGGTCGCAGAACATCACGGTGAGCTGCCGGCGCTCAGCATCCGACGGCCGCTTCGAGTCGGCGGCGAATCGGCTGACGTCGGCGGCGGATCGGCTGACGTCGGCGGCGGTGACGGGCGCAGAGCTGGCAAGCGGTGATAACGTCGATGTAAGAGTCGCTGCCAGCGGTGCGCCGCAGTGATCGCAGAACTTGCTTCCGGCCTCGACTGTTGCTCCGCAGCTCGCACAGACGGCAGCGAACAGCGCCCCGCACTCGCGACAGAATCGTGCCCCCTCACGGTTCTCTGCCTGGCAACGAAGACAGTTCATGCCGGACCTCCGGGGTGAGAGGCCAGTGTGGGGCGCGGAGACGATAGCGCTGACTGGGGAAGCACGTCAAATGCCGCGCGGCGGCCGAGGCGAGCAACGCGAGCCGCGGTCCCGCACGTGAGTGCAAGCCCTCGCGAATTGCGAACCCGCACCGGCCTTCCTGGCGTTTACGAATCAAGCGAGGCTGTTGAAAAAGCTGGTGACGCGGAGCGCTTCGTCGGCGGTTGACTGTTTTGGCGTAGGCCCGTCCGATCGCTGATCCTGCCCTTCCGGACTGCTTCTCTTCGTCGTGCCTCCTCAGGTCGTGCTCAGGGTTGGCCCTGGTTGCCCGCGAGCCAAGAATTGCACCAGCCGTTTGAGGTTTTGGGCGGTGGCCGCTAAGTGGAACTGCTCCGCCACGTTCCACAGGCGCCGCAGCCGGACCCGGTCTACACGGAGTCGCTGCTTGAGTTCGGCAAACAGCGCTTCGACCTGATAGCGGGCGCGCCGCGAGCGCTCATAGGCCGGGGTGCCGACAAGGGCGCGGACCGCTTGGCGCGCGGGTTCCTCCCAGTGTACGAAGAGTCTCCGCACCGAGCCTGCCGTACAGCGCTTCTTCTGTGGACACTCCCGACACTGCACTTCGGTGGCGCTGTAGATGTGGCCGCGCGCGGCGCGGCTCAAGCCGCGATAGCGCAGCGGTTGCCCCTGGGGGCAGTAGTACGCGTTCTCGTCCGGCGCATAGCGAAACTGGTCCCGGGTGAAGTGCTTACCCGTTTGGTGGCGACGATCGATGACCGGGATGTGGGGCTGGATGCCCTGCCCGAGGAGCCACGCCACGAACTCGCCGCTGCCGTAGGCTTGGTCGGCCCCCAGACTCTCCGGGCGCAGGCCGAGCTGAGCGAGATGCTCGAGCATCCGGCGGGCCGCCATGGGCTCTTGCCGAAAGCGCGCCGGGGTGGCGACCACATCGAGGATCACGCGGCTGGCATTGTCGATGAGATAGTTGTCGTAGTACGCGAACCCGGCGCGCCCCCACTTCACCGCCCACGCGGCGTCGGGATCGGTGGAGGACAGGGTCCCCGAGGCGGGCGGAGGTTCGGGCAACGGGTCCGCCACCGGATTCTGTTGCTCCAGCTCCGCTAAGTAGTCCCGCACCGTGCGAGAGGCGTGAGCGGTCTCGGCCCGCGGCTCCTGTGCCACGCGGCGGTGCGGGCTCGCGTTGGCGAGGACGAAGGTCCCGTCCACCGTCAGGTGGCGACCTTCCACCAGCCCGGCGGTCATGCAGCGCTGGACAATCTCCTCGAACACCTCGCGAAACACGCCCGCCTGCCGAAAGCGTCCGTGCCGGTTCTTGGAGAACGTCGATGGTCGGGGACCTCCTGCTCTAGACTTAGCCGCGTGAACCAGCGGTAGGCCAGATGCATCCGCACGTCTTCCAGCAAGCGTCGCTCACTGGTGATCCCGTAGAGGTAGCCGACCAACAGCAGGCGCAGAAGCGTTTCCGGATCAATCGACGGGCGCCCGGTCGGGCTATAAAAGCTCTTCAGCCGGTCCCGCACGAAGGTGAAGTCGACATAGCGATCGATCAACCGGAGCAGGTGGGTCTCGGGAATCTGATCTTCCAGACGGAAAGAGTAAAACAGCGATTCCTCGCGGGATTGCTGACCCATCATCGCGGGCGCCCTCCTCGACTCCACCATACGTGGAGACTCGGAGCGCGCCACATGAAAAGCTCTTTTTCAACAGCCTCAAGTGCTTTCAGAACGGCCCAACGGCGCCCGAATTCCCGTGCGTTTTTAGACGCCTGCGTCGTCGCCAAGAGCCCGTTTTGTGAACGCTCTGCGAAGCAAGGACGAGACGAGCCCGTAAGTCGCATTCTGAGCTTTGGTACATGATGTACCAGAGCCCGGAAGTCGCATCGCTTACCGTGGCCAAAATCTCTTCCGTGTCTGTGCAGCCAAATCCTCGCCGCACAGAAGTTTCTAGACCCAGAGGATGACGGTCAGAAAGAAATGATTGTGGACTTTGGCTAACAGCGTCGCTGACCCGGCGGTCCGTGTGAACCGACAGATCAGGACCTACGGCAAGTCTCGCTCCTCGGCTTCCTCTCTCTCTTGCCTTGCCGCATCCATAGCCCAACGCTCTTCTCTCTCCGCCCATTCTCGAACCCGTCGAATAGGATGATCGAGAAAAGCCCTCGCAACAGTGGCCTCGGCTTCATGCTGCGCTGCGATGTCGCCTGCGTAGAGCTTGAAGCTGTGCACGCCTGCGGCGAACTCCTTGAACACGCGGTCGTCCTCTTCGAATTCAGTCAAAACCCACGCGGTCAGATCCGGCACGATGGGTGTCTCACCGGCCTTCAAGTATGGGGCCGGAAGATGGCGAGCTAGGCGACGTGCACCCTCCAGACCGGCCGAGGCGATCCAACTCTTGACTACTTCCGTCGGCAGACTTCCGACAAGCGCCTTGAAACTATGGACGTAGAATTTCCAGCCGGTTTTGTCATCGACAACCGCTTCGCCTAGCGCCTGCATGACAGCGGAGGGATCGCGCTTCGCGAGGTCTGACAGAACCTTCTCTGCTTGGCGATTATCTGCATAATGATCGCCGACCAGTTGTCGCACCGCCAGTCTTGCCGCGCGCAGGCCGTCGAACGCACCAAGTGCTTTAAGGACGTTTGTGTAGCGCTCGGCAACCGGAAGCGGCGTTGTAATGGCGCGTTCGATCAATCGCCAGACGACATTCCGAATCCGATCTCGCTCAAGCGCGGCCGCGGCGTGGCCTCCGTGAATTCGGAGGCCAATTGCATCTAGACCTATCTGTAGAGCCGATTTGTCGCCTTCTTCGGCCAGGACCACCAAACGCTCCATCAGTGCCTCGAAGCGGTCCTCGGATATTGTTTGATTCCCAGTTGAGAAGTTTCGGTCGAAGAGAAACGTGGCCGGTATCACGCGGCGATCTGCGAGACGGATTACGCGTTGAAATGCATTGAGCTGCTCACCACCAGACTGTGCGAGCTCGGCCACTACTGTCGGTGCATCCTGCTCGTGATGGTCGAGCCAGGCATTTATCTGTTCGACCGGTGGGTTCGGCCTCGATAGACTTCCATGGACGTAGCCTCTCGCAAACGACCGATGCTCGTGCTCTAGAGCGTTTCGAAGGGTGGCATCCAACCATTGATCCCGAGTATCTCCTCGTCCGACAGCAAAACCGAATTCGCCTGCCGCGTGTGCTGTTCGCTGAAAGAGCCACAACAAATCTTCGCTCGTTCCTTGAGCGATGAACTCGTCAGCCAGCTGGGCGATATCCTCGAGCCAGGTCGATTCATCTTGAAGTCTCGCAGCGCCCCATCGCGTTTGACCAATCACTGCGACCATGCGGGCGTGCAGATCGCCACTCGAGAGCGACTGACGCCAACGGTTGACGTGCTGAACGAGTTCAGCAGTATGGTGGCTCGCATCGTAGGCCAATATCTGGCCGAGAGAGTCAATCAGTCGGAGTTTTTCGTCTTCGGTCAGTTGAATCGGCCTCAGTATCACCTCGACCTCTTCCACCAGACCGTGGAGGGCGAACCAGCGTGCGTCACCAACGAGGATGTTCCTCAGAGGCAACGAGACAGTCGGGTCGCCCCACTTGATGGCCTCCCCAACTAGCCCGAGTGCACGGCGCTCCGCATCGAAGAGTTCGCGTCGTGTTTGCGGATTCCATTCATCAGGCGGAATCCGGCCGGCAATGACGGGAGAACCCTCCATGCGCATACCGCTGTCGCTGAAAATAGCCTCGAGGGCGCTGACGCCGAGCTTGCGAATCTCTGGGGTCTGCGAGCGTAGACGCTCCCGCAGAAGGGACACACGTTTGGTAAAGGGCACTGCCGTGCCCGATAGTCGAATTCGGAACAACTGTATCCAGATGCCCGTCGCGTTATTGCCAATGTCGGGCTCTGATTCAGCAGCCGCCATTCGGAGAAGAATTCCCTCGGCATCGTCAAAGTAGTCGGGAAAGCGGGCCAAGCGCTCTGCCAACCAAACGAGGACACGGCGTGAACCCCAATAACCATGAGACGAACGTCCGGAAATCTGACGCAGCGTTTCGAGGGAGCTCTCATCAATGATTCGCCGCAACCGTGGAAGATAGTTCGGAGGGTCGGTCTCAACGAGCTGCGCGAATCTATTTGCGATCGAAATGTCGGCTAGGTCTGTCGGCCGCAGGTGTGCGACCCACCCGCGAAAGTAGTCGCCGCAAACGCGGCGCACCTCTTCTCCGGCACTCTTCTGAACACGATCCAGGAAAGCCTGAAGAAGGGATGCCGGGATTCTTGCGAGAAAATCGTTCGGTTCGTCGCTGGCCCACCGGCGCCACGCGTCAGCGAAACCGACATGAGCAATTATTTCTGGCGTGACGTAAAAGTATCGGCCGGCAACAACTATGAAGCCAGGGCCGCCGCGGATCTCGTGGAGTGCGTCAATAGTTCGCTGCCAGTCAATTCTGAGGAGCTGACACAGGGAGTCAATCTCGCCGCCGACTTCTCCACGATATCCGATCTTCGTGACGAATGAGACTGCCGCCAAACTCTGTTGCTGTTCTGGCGAGAGGCGAAGGGTTAGGTATTCACGAACCGACGCTATCGCTGGACGCACATCGCCACCAGCGGCAGCTATCAACGCGTCGTGTCTGCAAAGGTCGGCAGCCAGGCGAGGGTATCCTCTAGCTAGATCCGCGTACGCGCGACGTCGTTCTCGGGGTATCTCCTGAAAGTTCTCGAAGAGGATCTGCTCGAGCGATTGTTCTGGCATTTTCTCGAGCCACGACTCCGGATCACCGGCAGCTGGGCGACGTCCTGAATTGTCGATGGCGATAACGCGAACACGATTTCGGTGGCCCTGGAGTAGTTGCCGGATTAACTCGCGCCCACCCACACCACACTCATCGGCAACCAACACGGCACTGACCGGCGCCGGCGCTTCTGCGTTTGCGAGTCGCCTCGCGACCTGTACCGCCGCATCTTCGTCGTTTGAATATAGGACGAGTCCGTCCATTCCGGGGAGTGCGTGTAAGACCTCATAGACTAGTCGCGATTTCCCAACGCCGGCTTCCCCTTGGATCGAGAAGATGACTGTCGGCGGATCCTCGGCAAAAGACACATGACGACGGAGCTCGGCCGCAACGGCATCCCAGCGGGCGACTGCGACGAAGGTCGGCGTAGCTGCTGTTACGCTTGGTCCCCAGGCGCGGAGATGAACGAAATCTCCTTGTTCAGGCGCATCCCCCCAATGAAGAACATATGCGGGATAGCGGTTCGCCCATTCGACGAGGTCGTCGACGGAAACAACGAGGGCAGGCGGCGCGGCGGGATTCATTTCACGGCATAAGGCGTTCAATGCTTCCACTCGAGCCCCGCGCTGAGCCGGGGTGATGCTGTCGGCGACGGCTAGCCTGAACGCAAAACCTTCGGAGATACGAGCGCGAACGAAGTCCCCCTCCAGAAGGCGCGCGGCTGAACCGACGCTGGCGTAATCGGTCGCCTTGTATTGCCATACTGTCGGAACGTTGAACCGGCCGGTTGTTTCCGCGGCCAGAGGGACTTGAACAATCGTGTCGGCACCTTGATCCCCGATGTTGGTTCTGATGTTGGTCTCGATGGCGGCGTCGGGAATGTTGTGCCGCCCCGTATGAGTGCGAATTAGGCCATCAACGAAGGCGGTAAACAGCTCGCCTCCTGGAAGCCGAAGCGCCCTTATCGCTGGCGCCGCAATTTGGAGCATGTGCCGGTCCCCCGGGATCGCCTTGTGGGCTGCCTACGCAAACCGCCTGGCGCCGTTTGAGCGAAAACGTATTGTACCGCGCAGGTCTGTAGGTCTTCTATCCGGCATTGCGTTAGAGCCTCTTAAGGGCATTGTCCTGCACAAAGTTCAGCTGTCACGCCAAAATGTGTGCATCGCTCCATTGACGGCCACAGGTTGCCCGAAGGTCAGCGGGCTCCGGGGTGTGCCACGGGTTTATTGCGACCTGAGGATCCGCACGAGCATTATGGGACCTCCGGAAGCATCTCGTTCCATTGCCGCTGATAAGTGACCGGATCGCTCAGCATCGTCGCCATCAACTCGCCGAACGTCCCTTCGGCTTGTGCCTTCAAGTACCACACGGGAAGGTACTTCAGTAGCCGTGCATTATGAGCCGTAAGCTGATGATGAACGATCTCTCGGAATGCCCATCTCGGAGCCGAAGTAGGCTTGGTTTTTTTGAGGTGGTAGTGATGCCTGAATTCATACGCCAATAGGTCGGCCGCCTGCAACGCAGGCACTGCACGCATATTTGCGAAATCGAGTGATCTCATCCGGTGGCCCACGTCGATTGTCTCCGCCAATACGGACCACAGCTGGCGAGCGGATGGCCCAAACTCGTCTTGCTGACTGAAGACCATGCCCACCTGGACGTCAGCGGGCTCGAAGACACCAGCGAGAGCCACGCCACGAACAACTTCTTGGAAACAACAAAAGAATGGATCT
>Ga0209160_1004502_pt1 | contig 11117 bp, 9 predicted proteins | sample GraSoiAngelo_153_FD_186167 | JGI IMG/M metagenome (GOLD analysis project Ga0209160, IMG submission 186167) | Grasslands soil microbial communities from the Angelo Coastal Reserve, California, USA - 14_1009_12_40cm (SPAdes) (version 2) | ecosystem: Environmental > Terrestrial > Soil > Grasslands ...
ATGGCGAGGTTCGGGAAGCCCGGGTTCTGAAGGTGGAGACCTTGCCCTATCGCGGCTTTGTCTATGATCTTTCCGTCGAAGACCTCCGCAACTATGTGGCCGGCGGGCTCCTTGTTCACAACTCTGTCTATCGTTGGCGTGGGGCCGACATCCGGAACATTCTCGATTTCGAGGAGGACTATCCGGGCACACGGGTCATCAAGCTCGAGCAGAACTATCGTTCGACCCGACGCATCCTGGCGCTGGCCTCGGCGGTCATCGATCACAACCGGCAGCGCAAGGACAAGACGCTTTGGACCGAGAACGCGGAAGGCGACCCGCCGAAGGTCTATCGAGGATGGGACGAGCACGAGGAGGCGAACTTCGTCGCTCAGACGATCCTCGGCATTCGGGGCGAGGGCGTGCCGTGGAACGGCGTGGCCGTCTTCTACCGCACCAACGCGCAGTCCCGGGTGCTCGAGGACGCGCTGCGCCGCGCGCGCATCCCGTACGGGATCGTCGGGGGCGTCCGCTTCTACGAGCGTAAAGAGATCAAGGACGCGCTCGCGTACGTGCGCCTGGCGATCAACCCGACGGACGACGTCGCCTTCCGGCGCGCCATCCAGACGCCGGTCCGCGGCATCGGGCCCGCGACCTTGGCGCGGCTGGACGAGGCGCGCGCGGGCCGGGGCCTGCTCGCGGTGGCCGGCGAGCCGCCAATGGCGATCACCGGCAAGGCGCGCCGGTCGCTCGAGGATTTCGCGACGCTGATCCGTGGACTAGGCGATCGTCGCGGCGAGATGACGCCGCCGGCCTTCATCAACCACCTGCTGGACGCGACAGGCTATCGTGAAGCGCTACGCGTCGAGCGGTCGCCCGAGGCCGAGGCGCGCCTGGAAAACCTCGAGGAGCTGATCGCGGCCGCCGAGGACTACATGCGCGCCGAGTCGAGCCCGACGCTCGAGGGGTTCCTCGACGGGATCGCGCTGATGGCCGATATCGACGAGCTGAAGGACGAGGGCGCGCGGGTGACCTTGATGACGCTTCACTCGGCCAAGGGACTCGAGTTCCCGGCCGTGTTCCTGACCGGCCTGGAGGAGGGCGTGTTCCCGCACGCCAGGTCGATGAACGACGAGGACGAGATCGAGGAGGAGCGCCGCCTCTGCTACGTGGGCGTCACGCGCGCCCGCGAGCGGCTCTATCTCTCGTACGCGCTCCATCGACGGATTCATGGCTACGGCGTCGGGGAGCCCTCACGGTTCCTGCGCGAGATGCCGGAGAGCCAGCTCGTCTCGCTGAACGCTCGGCGTGAGGCACCGCCCGGCTGGGCCAACGACGCGGCGGCCTACGCCGCGGCCGCCGAAACGGTCGGCGAGGACCTGCCGTTCCGCGTCGGGTCCCGCGTACGCCACGCGCGCTTCGGCGAGGGGCTGGTGGTCGGGATCGAGCGGGATGGGTCCGACTTCGTCGTGACGGTCGGGTTCGCGAGCGTCGGGCGCAAGCGGCTCTCGGTCCAGTATGCCCACCTCGAGGAGATGTGAGGCGGTGATCGATCGCAAGGACGTCGAGCACGTGGCGCGCCTGACGCGTCTGGCCCTGACCGAGGCGGAGCTCGAGCGCATGCGCGAGGAGCTGAACTCCATCCTCGCTCACCTCGATACGCTTCGCGCCGTGTCGACGGAAGGTATTGAGCCGACCTCGCACGCGGTGGACATCGTCAACGTGATGCGCGAGGACGAGATCGCGCCGTGCCTGCCTCAGGCTTCGGTGCTCGCCAACGCGCCGGATCTGAGCGGCGAGTTCTTTCGCGTGCCGCGGATCATCGAGGAGTGATGCACCAGCCCATCCACGCGCTGACCGACGCGTACCGGCGCGGCGATCTCACGCCGACCGCTGTCGCGGAGGACTACCTCGCGCGAATCAGCGCGCTCGACGGTAAGGTCGGCGCATACCTCACGGTCGTGCGCGAGCAGGCGCTGGCCGCCGCGCGGGAATCCGAGCTTCGCTGGCGCGCCGGCACGCCGCGCGGTCCGCTCGACGGGGCGCCCGTGGCGCTGAAGGACGTGCTGTGCACGGCGGGCGTGAGGACCACGGCCGGCTCGAAGATGCTCGAGCGCTTCGTGCCGCCCTACGACGCGACCACCGTCGAGCGGCTTCGGGCGGCCGGGGCGGTGGTCCTGGGCAAGACCAACATGGACGAGTTCGCGATGGGCTCGTCCACCGAGCACTCGGCGTTTCACCCGACGCGCAACCCCTGGGACCTCGCGCGCGTGCCGGGCGGCTCGTCCGGGGGATCGGCCGCGGCAGTGGCCGGTGGCCTCGCGGCGGGCTCGTATGGGAGCGACACGGGCGGATCGATCAGACAGCCGGCCGCCTTCTGCGGCGTCGTGGGCATGAAGCCGACCTACGGCCGCGTGTCGCGCTACGGCCTGATCGCGCTGGCCTCCTCGCTCGACCAGATCGGCCCCTTCGCCCAGGACGTCACGGACACGGCGCTGTTGCTCGCCGCCGTCGCCGGCTACGATCGGCGCGACGCCACCTCGATCCAGGCGCCCGTGCCCGACTACGCGGCCGAGCTGTCGAAGGGCGTCGCCGGTCTCACGCTCGGATTGCCCGACGAGTACTTCATCGACGGCATGGATCCGGACGTCGAGCGCGCCGTTCGGCAGGCGATCGAGGTGCTGAAGGGGCTCGGCGCCCGGATCGAGCGCGTCTCGCTGCCGACCACCCAGCACTCGCTGGCGGCGTACTACGTGATCCTGCCCGCCGAGGCGTCGTCGAACCTCGCGCGATACGACGGCGTCAAGTACGGGCTGCGCATCGCGGGTCGCGATCTCATCGAGATGCAGAGCCGCACGCGTGCCGCGGGCTTCGGCGCCGAGGTCAAGCGCCGGATCATGCTCGGCACGTACGCCCTCTCGGCCGGCTACTACGACGCCTACTATGGCAAGGCGCAGAGCGTTCGGACGCTCGTGCGCCGCGAGTTCGCGGCCGCCTTCGCGCGTGTCGATCTGATCGTCGCGCCGACCACGCCGAACGTCGCCTTCAAGCACGGCGAGAAGGAAGACCCGCTGTCCATGTACCTCAACGACGTCTTCACGATCCCGGGCAACCTGTCGGGGATCCCGGGGGTCTCGGTGCCGTGCGGCTTCAACGCGAGCGGACTGCCGATCGGATTGCAGATGCTCGGTCGCCCGCTCGACGAAGCCCGCGTGCTGCGCGCAGCGTACGCGTACGAGCAGGCCACCACGTGGCGCTCGCGCCGCCCGGATCTGTCATGACCACCTACGAGACCGTCATCGGCCTCGAGGTCCACGCGCAGCTCTCGACGCGCTCGAAGATGTTCTGCGGGTGCCCGACGACCTTCGGTGCGCGGCCCAACACGCAGACGTGTCCGGTGTGTCTGGGGATGCCGGGTGTGCTCCCGGTCGTGAATCGCCGGGCGGTCGAGTTCGGGATCCGCACGGCCCTGGCGTTCGGCTGTCGCGTCAACGACGCGTGCCGCTTCGCGCGCAAGCACTACTACTACCCGGACATGCCGAAGAACTATCAGATCAGCCAGTACGAGGAGCCGCTGGCCGAGGACGGCTCCCTCGAGGTCGACGTCGAGGGCGGCGCGCGCGCCATCGGGATCCAGCGGCTGCACCTCGAGGAGGACGTGGGCAAGCTCCTCCACGAGGGCACGCTCGAGACCGCGCAGGCGAGCCTTGTCGACTTCAACCGTTCCGGCGTGGCGCTCATGGAGACCGTCTCGCGGCCCGAGCTCTCGTCGCCCGAAGAGGCCGCGGCCTACCTGAGAGCGTTCCGCGCCGTGGTGATCTTCCTCGGCGTCTGCGACGGCAATATGGAGGAAGGCTCGCTCCGGTGCGACGCGAACATCTCCATCCGGCCTCGGGGAAGCGGAGCGCTCGGAACGAAGGTCGAGATCAAGAACCTGAACTCGTTCCGCAACGTCCAGCGAGCGCTCGAGTTCGAGGAGCGGCGCCAGGCGCAGGCGCTCGATGCGGGCGAGCGCATCGTCCAGGAGACGCGCCTCTGGGACGCCGACCGCGGCTACACGCGCTCGATGCGCTCGAAGGAGTTCGCGCACGACTATCGCTACTTCCCCGAGCCCGACCTGGTCCCGCTCCGGATCGACCGGCGGTGGGTCGAGGAGATCCGGGCGGCGCTTCCGGAGCTGCCGCGCGTCTGGCGGCAGCGGGCGGTCGCGGAGTACGGGCTGCCGCCCTACGACGCTGAGGTTCTGACGCAGTCGCGCGCGCTCGTGGACTACTACGAAGCCGCGCTGCGGGAGTGGGGGCCCGCGCCGGGGGCTCGTCGCGAGCGGCCGAAGACTCTCTCCAACTGGATCATGTCGGAGCTCCTCCGTGTCCTGCCCGGCGACGACGAGCGCGCGATCAGTACCTCGCCGATTCCCCCGCGCCATCTGGTCGGCCTGCTCCAGCTCATCGAGAACGCGACCATCAGTGGCAAGATCGCCAAGGACGTGTTCCAGAAGATGTTCGTCTCGGGGGAGGACGCCCGGACGATCGTCGAGCGCGACGGCCTCACGCAGGTCGCCGACGAGGGGGCGCTCGTCCAGGTGATCGATTCGGTGATGGCCGCCAACCCGAAGGCGATCGAGGACTATCGTCGGGGCAAGAAAGAGGCCAAGGGAGCGCTCGTCGGGCAGGTCATGAAGGCCACGCGGGGCAAGGCCAATCCGGCGCTGGTGAACCGTCTTCTGGAGGACAAGCTCTCGCAAACCTGAAGCCCACGGCTATAATCGAGCCGCCCGCCATGATTGAGGTTCACCGGGTTTCGAAGGTGTACTCGGTCGGCCCCGTGAAGGTCCCTGCGCTGCGCGAGGTGTCGTTCCGGATCGCCAAGGGCGAGTTCGTGGTGCTGACGGGCGCGAGCGGGGCCGGCAAGACCACGTTACTCCGCCTCCTCTACCGCGACGACTTGCCCTCCGAGGGCGAGATCGAGGTACTTGGCTACAATCTGGTTCCCATGCGGCGTTCGCAGATGGCGGCGCTCCGCCGCTCGATCGGCGTCGTCTTCCAGGACGCCAAGCTGCTGCCCGTCCGCACCGTCTACGAGAACGTCGCCTTCGTCCTGCGCGTGCTCGGCGCGCCCCGGCGCGAGATCACCGAGCGTGTCTTCGACGCGCTCCGCGTCGTCGGCCTGTCGTCGCGGGCTCAGGCCTACCCCGCGCAGCTGTCGCAAGGCGAGGCGCAGCGAGCGGCGCTGGCTCGGGCCATCGTGAGGCGGCCCCCGCTCCTCCTCGCCGACGAGCCCACCGGAAATCTCGACGAGTCGATGGCCGCCGAGATTCTCGAAGCGCTCAAGGATATCGGATCGGGCGGGACCACGATCGTGCTGGCCACGCACCAGGCGCGCCTGGCCGCGGCGCTTCGCCGGCGCACCCTGATACTCGACGCCGGCCACGTCGTGAAGGACGAGGGCTGAGGTCATGGCCGGATTCCTGATCGGCGAGGCGTTGCGCGACCTCCGCCGGGCCGGACGTGTCGCCGTCAGCGCCATCGTGCTGATCACGCTCTCGCTGGCCGCGCTCGGCGGCTTCTGGCTCGTGTCGTCCAACCTCGACCGCGCCGTCGCTCGATGGCGTGATCGGGTGCGTATCGTCGTCTATCTCAAGCGCGAGCCGTCGCCCGGCGATGTCGCCTCGCTGCTCGAGCGAGTCCGCACCACCCCCGGCGTCGCGGCGGTGGCGTTCGTCGGCAAGGCCGAGGCGCTGCGTGGGCTCAAGCAAGTCCTCGGCAAGGATGCGAGCGTGGTCGACCAGCTTCCGGCGAACCCGCTGCCGGCGTCGCTCGAGGTGACGCCAGCCGCCGCCGCCGCGACACCGGAGGGCGCGCGCGAGTTGGTCGCGCGCCTGGCGGCCCTGCCCGAAGCCGACGAGGTCGCCGGGAGCGTCGACTGGGTCGAGCAGCTCTCGCACTGGCAGCGGCTCCTCACCACGATCGGCCTCGGGGTCGGCGCCGTTCTCGGCATCGCCGCCATTCTGACCGTCACGACCGCGACGACCCTGGTGCTCCACGCGCGACGCCACGAGACCGAGATCATGCGGCTCGTCGGTGCCTCCGAGGTGACGATTCGCCTGCCGCTCCTCCTCCAGGGCATGATGCAGGGTCTCGTCGGCGCCGTCCTGGCGCTGGGCACGCTCGTCCTCACGTACTCACTCGTGGCGCCGCGACTCGAGCCGCTCGTCAACCTCACGCTCGGACTCTCGCAGCTCGCGTTCTTCACGCCGGTCGGCGTCGTGGCGCTGCTTGCCGCCGGAACGTTGCTCGGCGGGCTCGGCGGCTGGCTGGCGCGCGCTGGTCGCGAATCGTGAGCCGCGCGACGCTCGCGGCGGTCCTCGCCCTGCTCGCGGTCGTCCCGGCGGCCGCCCAGACGCGCCGTGACGACCCGCTCCAGGCCGAGCAGCGAAAGCTGCAGCAGACCCAGAAGCAGCTCAAAGAGGAGCGAGAGCGTGCCGCCGCGGCGCGGGCGCGCGAGACATCGCTCCTGGCCGAGCTCGAGGAGATCGAGCGTCGGCTCGCTGCCAAGCAGCGCGACGTCGCGCGACTCGAGGCGCGAATCAGGAAGGCCCAGAACGACGTCCAGATGATCCGCGGAGAGATCTCGAGGCTCGAGCGGCAGCGCGCCGGTCAGATGAACGCGCTCGCCAGACGGCTCCGCGTGATGTATCGCGTCCACGCCCAGGGCGGCGCGCTGCCGGTGATCCTGAGCGGCGAAGATCCGGTCACGCGCGCCGTCGCCGTCCGGCATCTCGCGAGCCTTGCGGCCCTAGACGCCCGCTTGATTCAAGAGTATCGTGTTACCTCGGACAGGTTGGCGGACCGCAAGGGCAAAGAAGAGGCGCAACAGCAGGAGTTGGCGGGCCTCCACGAAGACGCCAAGCGGGAGCAGGCGGAGGTCGACCGCGAGGTCGCGAAGCGACGCGTGATCCTCGCGAAAGTGCGTGACGAGCGGGCGTACCACGAACGCATGGTGGGCGAATTGACGGAAGCGTCCCACCGTCTCGAAGCGTTCATCCGCGAGCTCCAGGCCAAGCAGCGCAAGCTGGCCCGTATTCCGCCACCCAAGGGTGGGATCGAGGCGCCTGCGATCGGGTTCGGCGCGCTCAAGGGGCGTCTGCCGTGGCCGACCGAGGGAAAGATCGTCACGGGGTTCGGCGCGCAGGTGCACCCGCGGTTTGGCACCCGAACTTTCCGGAATGGAGTCGACATCGAGGCGGCGGTCGGCCGGGAGGTTCTGGCGGTCCACGGTGGCCACGTCATCTATACTGGATGGTTCAAAGGGTACGGGAACTTGATAATCGTGGACCACGGCAACGACTACTACACGCTCTACGCCCACATCGCCGACATCGAGGCGAAGGAAGGCGACGACGTGCGTCAGGGACAGCGGATCGGCACGGTGGGTGATACGGGATCTCTCGCCGGCCCCCGCCTCTACTTCGAGGTGCGCTACCAAGGCAGGCCCCAAGACCCCGAACAGTGGCTCCGCCAGGGTGGCTAGTCCAATCAAGATGAGATGAGAGGGCGTCCATGAAGAAGGCGTTCGTGATCAGCTCGCTTCTGGTGGTGCTCACGCTATCGCTCGGCGGATCCGTGGCCAGCAAGAGCGCGGACAGCAGCGCGACGTACGAGCAACTGAAGCTCTTCACCGAAGTCCTCTCCATCGTGCAGAACCAGTACGTCGACGAGGTCCCGCCCAAGGACCTCATCTACAACGCGATCAAGGGAACCCTACGCGGCCTCGATCCGCACAGCTCGTTCCTCGACCCGGACAGCTACAAGGAGATGCAGGTCGAGACCAGCGGGAGCTTCGGCGGGCTCGGCATCGAGATCACGCTGCGCGACGACGTCCTCACGGTGGTCTCGCCGATCGAGGGCACGCCGGCGTACCGAGCCGGCCTCTTGACGGGCGATCGTATCGTGAAGATCGACGGTCTCGTCACGAAGGACATGCAGCTTCCGGACGCCGTCAAGCGCATGCGTGGCAAGCCCGGGACGAAGGTGACGGTCACCGTCGTGCGCGAGGGCTGGACCGAGCCGAAGGATTTCGACATCACGCGCGAGCAGATCCGCGTGCAGTCCGTGCGCTCGGCCGACCTGGGCGGCGGTATCGCCTACGTGAAGCTCCGGCAGTTCCAGGAGCAGTCGCCCGGCGACATGGCCGCGGCGCTTGAGAAGGCGTCGAAGACGGGGATGAAGGCGCTCGTCCTCGACCTGCGCGGTAATCCCGGCGGTCTCCTGACCGCGGCCGTCGAGGTCACCGAGGAGTTCATCGACGACGGCAAGCTGGTCGTTTACACCGAGGGCCGCGTGCGGAATCAGAACATGCGGTTCTCGGCCCACGCGAAGAAGTCGTACCCGAACCTGCCGATGGTGGTCCTGGTGAACCAGGGCAGCGCCTCGGCCTCCGAGATCGTCGCCGGCGCGCTCCAGGACTGGGGCCGCGCGATCGTCGTGGGCACCCAGACTTTCGGGAAGGGCTCGGTGCAGACGATCATTCCACTGTCCGACGGCTCGGGGCTCCGGCTCACGACCGCGAAGTATTTCACGCCGAAGGGCCGATCGATCCACGGCAAGGGCATCACGCCGGACATCGTCGTCGAGATTCCGAAGGAGACGACGGCGGCGCGAGACCGGCAGCAGCCCGCGCTCGACCCGATGGAGGAGCTCAAGAAGGATATCCAGGTCCAGCGGGCGCTCGACGTGATCAAGACGATGCGGATCATCGAGCAGCAACGTCCGGGGACGAATCCTCAGGCCCAGGTCCGGCCGCAGTAGCTGCGACGCGCGCATCGAGGGCGATGCCAGGCCGGGTGCCAGAGACTCGGCCGCATCGCCCTTGCTATCTGTAGAGACGGCGAGACTGGTAGAGGGACGACGGATGGTCGTACTCGGGATCGAAAGCTCGTGTGACGAGACGGCGGCGGCGGTGCTCGCCGGCGGCCGTCGTATCCTCTCGAGCGTCGTCGCCTCGCAGGATGCCATCCACGCCCCCTACGGCGGCGTCGTCCCCGAGCTCGCCTCGCGCCGTCACCTCGAGGTCATCGTGCCGGTCGTGGAGAAGGCGCTCGCCGACGCCCACGTACGCCTGACCGATCTCGACGGCATCGCCGTCACGCAGGGCCCGGGGCTCGTCGGCTCCCTCCTGGTGGGGTGCTCCGTGGCGAAGTCCCTCGCGTACGTGCACCGGCTGCCGCTGGTGGCCGTGAATCACCTGGAGGGCCACATCTACGCCTCGTTCCTGACCGACGATCCGCCGGAGCATCCGTTCCTGGCGCTCGTGGTGTCGGGCGGCCACACCGCGCTCTATCACGCGCGGGCGCCGCTCACGTACGCGCTGGTGGGCCAGACGCGCGACGACGCCGCGGGGGAGGCCTTCGACAAGGTCGCGAAGCTCCTCGGTCTCGGTTTTCCCGGCGGGCCCGTGATCGAGCGCACCGCCGTCGCCGGCGATCCCAAGGCGATCACTTTCCCACTCGCGCAGATGAGCGATGGCACTGCCGACTTCTCCTTCAGCGGCGTCAAGACGTCGGTGTCGCTCTACGTGAAGCAGCACGCGCCGCTCGCGGCCGCCGAGGTTGCCGACGTCGCGGCTTCGTTCCAGGCGACGGTGGTGAAGATGCTGGTGCGGAAGACCGTCAAGGCTGCGCTCCACCACGGCGTCAAGCGCGTCGTGCTGACCGGCGGCGTGGCGGCGAACAGTCGCCTGCGCGAGGCCCTCGAGGCAGCGGCCATCGAGCACGGCCTGCGGCTGCACATCCCACCCCGCCACCTCTGCACGGACAACGCGGCGATGATCACCGCGGCGGGGACGGTCCGCCTCGCGGCCGGGGAGCGCGCGCCGCTGACCATGAACGCCGCCCCCAACCTTTCGCTGGCGGAATGAAGCTCCCATGAACTACGAGGCGGTCTTGGCCGGCCTCCCCGACGCGGTGATCGCCGTCGACACGGACCTGCGCATCGTCTTTTGGAACTCGGCGGCCGAGGTGCTCACCGAGCGCTCGGCGCGGCGCGCCGAGGGCCGATACATCAAGGAAGTCTTTTCACCGGACGCGTCGGTCGTGCGCCGGCTCGGCGAGACGCTCGCGACCGGTGAGAGCCGCTCCGAGGCCGAGAGTTTCATCGAGCGCGTCGACGGCCGCCGGGTGCCCGTCTCGGTCATCACGGCACCGCTCTGCGGTCGTGACGGACAGGTCGAGGCCGCCGTCGTCGTGCTGCGCGATCTCTCCCGGATCCATCAGCTCGAGGCGGAAGTGCGACGGGGCGAGACACTGGCCGCGGCCGGACGGATGGCGGTCGGTCTCGCCCACGAGGTGCGCAATCCGCTCGGCGCAATCCGCGGCGCCGTGCAGCTGCTGGGTCGCGAGATCGGCCCTGATTCGCGTCTGCGCGACTACACGGAGGTGCTCCTCACCGAGGTCGATCGCGTGAATCGCATCATCGAGATGCTGCTCGATCTAGCGCGCCCGATCCAGCTGCGCGCGGTGCCGCTGAACCTGCACCAGCTGCTCGAGCGCGTAACGCTCCTGAACGAGGAGGGCGCGCGCGAGCGAGGCGTCACGATGATCCGGCGGTACGATCCAAGCCTTCCGCCGATCCTCGGCGACGAGGACCGGCTGCTCCAGGTCTTCCACAACCTCGTGCGCAACGCGCTGGACGCGATGGAGCGCGGCGGGCGGCTCACCTTGACGACGCGGGTGAGCCTGAACCCGCTCTTCGGCAAGATGGACCTCGGCACGGGCCAGCGCAGCATGGTCGAGGCGCAGGTGGCCGATGAGGGCGCGGGGATTCCGGCCGGCGTCCGCGCGCGGATCTTCGACCCGTTCTTCACGACCAAGGACAAGGGCCTCGGGCTCGGCCTCTCGATCTGCCATCGCATCCTCGAGGAACACCGCGGCGCCATCCAGGTGGAGAGCGCCGAAGGCCGCGGAACGAGCGTGACGTGCTTCATTCCCATCGCGAAATGACGGAAGGACCGAGCCGGGTGAGATCGGGCGTGTCGGAGGCTCCAATGAACGCCCGGATTCTGGTAGCCGACGACGAGGACGGCCTGCGCTGGGTGCTCGAGAAAGGGCTGCGCCAGGCGGGCTACGAGGTCTTCGCCGTCAA
>Ga0209160_1004503_pt1 | contig 11115 bp, 11 predicted proteins | sample GraSoiAngelo_153_FD_186167 | JGI IMG/M metagenome (GOLD analysis project Ga0209160, IMG submission 186167) | Grasslands soil microbial communities from the Angelo Coastal Reserve, California, USA - 14_1009_12_40cm (SPAdes) (version 2) | ecosystem: Environmental > Terrestrial > Soil > Grasslands ...
GCGACAGGTGGACGAGGCGGTGAAAGCCAAGGAAGCGGAGATCATGGAGGTCTGAGATGGCGGACGACCTGCTGTCTCAGATCCGCCTGAACGGGGCCGTGCCGCGCCACGTGGCCGTCATCATGGATGGCAACGGCCGCTGGGCGCGCGAGCGCAGCCTGCCCCGGCCGCTGGGCCACCGGGCGGGGATGAAGGCGGTGCGCGAGGCGGTCGAAGGCGCGCTCGAGGCCGGGGTGGAGGTCCTCACGCTGTTCGCCTTCTCGGAGGAGAACTGGCAGCGCCCCGTGACCGAGATCTCCGCGCTGATGCAGCTGCTCGAGGAGTACATCGCGCGGGAAGTAGCCGAGCTGAAGGACCAGGGCGTGGCGGTCCACGTGCTGGGCGACCGCACCCGGCTCGCGCCCGGCGCGCGGGCGGCAGTGGAGCGCATCGAGCGGGAGACGCACGACGGCGCGCGGCTGGCGCTCAATCTGTGCATCTCGTACTCCTCGCGCGGCGAGCTGGCTCGGGCGGCGCGCCTCCTCGCCGAAGAGGTGCTCAAGGGCGTCAAGCGACTCGAGGACATCGATGAGGACGCCATTCGCGCCAAGCTCTACACGGCGCCCTGGAGCGACCCGGACCTTTTGATCCGGACGTCCGGTGAATGCCGGCTCTCCAATTTCCTGCTGTGGCAGCTCGCCTACACCGAACTGTACATCACGCCGGTCCTCTGGCCCGACGTCACGCGGCGTGACCTGTTCCAGGCCATCCTCGACTACCAGGGACGGGACCGGAGGTTCGGCCGGATCACGGCCTGACATGTCCCGCAACCTGCTGGTGCGCATCGCGGTCGCGGTCCCGGCCATCGCCGGGGCCGTGGCGGCGCTGTGGCTGGGGGGCTGGGTGCTGGCCGCGGCGATCGCGGTGCTCGGCGTGCTCGGCACCAACGAGGTGTACGCCTTCGCGAAGAAACAGGGGGTCGAGCCGCTGGAATGGGTCGGCTTCGTCGCCGCGGCGGCCTTCCCGTTCGCCACCTACTGGGCCAAGGACTACGCCGACTGGGAGCCCGTGGTGTACGGCGGCGCGGCCTGGCTGCTCGTGGCGCTGGTCGTGGCCGCCGCCCGGGGGCCGGAGCGGCACCCCCTCACCGCGCTCGCGGTGACCTCGTTCGGGCCGCTGTACGCCTCGGCGCTGCTCGCGTTCCTCGTGGCGATCCGGCATGGGCCGCACGTCGACGCGCACCCGCGCGGGTCGGTCGCCCTCGCCGTCATGCCCCTGGTCATCACCTGGGTATGCGACACGTGCGCGATGGCCGCCGGGGCGCTGGTGGGCGGGCCGAAGCTCGCCCCCGTGCTCTCGCCCCGGAAAACGTGGGCCGGTGCCATCGGCGGGGTCGTGGGCGGTCTGCTCGCGGCGCTGGCATACGGTCCGCTGGTGCTCGAGCGCGTCGCCCTGCGGCTCGAGCCGTGGCAACTGGTGACGGTGGGGTTGGTGGTGGCGGTGGCGGCTCAGGTCGGCGACGTCGCCGAGTCGCTGTTCAAGCGGGAGGTGGGCGTGAAGGACTCCTCGTCCTTGATCCCGGGGCACGGCGGCGTGCTCGATCGCCTCGACTCGGTGTACTTCGTCGCCCCGGTGGCGGCGGCGCTGTTCCGGTGGTTCGGCCTCGCATGACCGTCGGCGTCGCGATTCTCGGGTCCACCGGATCGATCGGCTGTACGGCGCTCCAGGTCCTGGCGCGCCAGCGGGAGCGGTTTCGGGTGGCGGCCTTGACCGCGCATTCGAACGCCGACCTTCTTCAGCGACAGGCCGCCGACTGGGCGCCAGCGTACGTCGGGATCGTGAATGGCGGGATGCGGGATGCGGGAAGCGGGATGCGTAGTGGTCCCGAATGTCTCGTCGAGGCGGCGACTCGGTCGGACGTCCAGATCGTCCTGAACGGAATCGTGGGCGCGGCGGGGCTCGAGGCCACGCTGGCCGCGCTCGCTGCCGGGAAGCGGGTGGCGCTCGCCAACAAGGAGACGCTGGTGATGGCGGGCGAGCTGGTCACGCGGACGGCGCGCGAGGGCGGCGGGGAGATCGTGCCGGTCGACTCCGAGCACAGTGCCGTGCTGCAATGCATCACCGGGCGACGTCCCGGGGAGCTGGCGCGGCTCATTCTGACGGCGTCGGGCGGCCCGTTCCGCACCTGGAACCCGGAGCGCGTGGCGGGTGCAACGGTGGACGAAGCGTTGCGCCACCCGACCTGGAAAATGGGAAAGAAGATCACCGTCGACTCCGCCAGTCTCGTGAACAAAGCGCTCGAGGTGATCGAGGCGCATTTTCTGTTCGGCCTGCCGTACGAGGCGGTGGACGTGGTCGTCCATCCCCAGTCGGTGGTGCACGCGTTCGTCGAGTTCGTGGACGGGTCGGTCCTCGCGCAGGTTGGTTTTCCGACGATGGAGCTGCCCATTCTGTACGCGCTCACCCATCCCGACCGTGTGCCGGACGCGGGGGCGCGTCGCTTCGATCCGGTGGCGGCGGGGACCCTCACCTTCGAGCCGGTGGACGCCGGGCTGTACCCGGCGTACGGGCTCGGACGCGCGGCGGCCGCGGCGGGCGGGACCGCCCCCACCGCGTTCAATGCGGCGAACGAGGTGGCGGTGGAGCTGTTCCTCGAGGGCAGGATCCGGTTCGGGCGGATCGCGGAGACCATCGCGCGCGTGCTCGAGACGCACCAGGTTCGCGACGCGGCGTCGCTCGAGACGGTGCTCGCCGCCGACGCGGACGCGCGGCGCCTGGCGCGGGAGGCGGCGTGCTCCTGAATTTCGCCGCGCTCATCGTCGTCCTCGGTCCGCTGATCTTCGTTCATGAAATGGGCCACTTCCTCGCGGCGAAGGCCGTGGGGATTCAGGTGCTGCGGTTCTCGATCGGCTTCGGGCGTCCCATATTCAGCTGGCGGCGCGGGGAGACCGAGTACTGGCTCTCGTGGCTGCCGCTCGGCGGGTACGTGAAGATGGCGGGGCTGGAAGACGAGGGCGTGGCCGGAGGAGTCGAGGGCGGGAAGTCCGCCATCCCGATCGACCCGGCGCGCGCGTTCGACCGCCAGCCCGTGTGGAAACGGACGATCGTGATCCTCGCGGGCGTCACCATGAACGCGGTGTTCGCGTTCCTCATCTACTCCGGGCTCGCCGCGACCGCGGGCGCCCCGGAGCTCGCCAGCACGGATATCGATTCGGTCGCCACCCACGCGCTGCCCCCCGGGACCGAGGCGCTGGCGAGTCTCAAGTTCGGCGATCGGATTGTGCGGGTGAACGGCGACACGGTCCGGTCGTGGAACGCGCTGCTCGACCACATTTTGGCGGGGCCGACCACGCTGCGGTTCGCAGTCGCGGGCCGCCCCGAGCCCATCGTCGTGCAGCTTTCCGACGGCGGGCTCGCCACCCGTCAGGCCCTGGCGCAGGCGCTCACCCGACTCGACCCGCCCCGGCTCGGGCTGGTCGAGCCGGGCCGGCCGGCGATCCGCGCGGGCCTCAGGCCGGGAGACCTGCTGGTGCGGGCCAACGGCGATACGGTGCGGTCCTGGAGCGAGGTCCTGCGCACGGTGTGGAGCAGCCCCGAGAAGCCGGTGCGCTTCGACGTGCTACGCGACGGACAAATCGTGCAAGTGACCGTGGTGCCCGAGCGCAAGGTCGAGACCGACAGCGCATCGCCGCGGCCGCATGTATACGGCGCCATCGGCGCCGCGCCCAATCCACCCACGATCCACGTGCGCGAGCCGCTGGGCCGCGCCATCGTCTCCGGCTTTCAGGAGACGTGGGGCCGGGGCGTGGTGGTGCTGGGGTTCTTGAAGGGACTGGTGCTCCACCAAACCTCGTTCCGCGAGGTCGGGGGCATCATTACGGTCGGCCAGATCTCGGGCCAAGTCGCGCGCCTCGGTCTCGACTGGCTCCTCACCTTCGTGGCGTTCTTTTCGATCAACCTGGCCATCCTGAATCTGCTGCCCATTCCGATTCTGGACGGCGGCCAGCTGATGTTCCTCATCGCCGAAGCGGTGCGCGGAAAGCCATTGTCGCGCGAGCTGCGGACCCGGCTCAGCAACGTCGGGTTCTTCCTGCTGGTCGTCATCATGGTGCTGGCGCTCACCAACGATGCCATCCGAATCCTCCCCCGTTAAGGAGGCGCTCGAGAGCTACGTGGCGGGCCGCGTGAAGGCGGAGCGGCTCGTCGTGGCGGTGGCCGCCGAGTATTACCGGGACGCCCTAAACGGGAAACGGGAAATGTTGCGGCCGCTGATCGACGTGATCGATCGCGCTTCGCCTGGAATCGTCGAGCTGGGGACCGTTCAGGGCGGGTCAGGCTTCGATGTTCGGCTCGCTGAACGACCATTCCCAAAGCAACATGAGCCGGAACTGCGGCGAGCGGCGGAGGCAGTGCTGTCGGGAGGCGGGATGCGGGATGCGGGATGGGAACATGACTCGGAAGCCACGCATCCCGCATCTCGCATCTCGCATCTCGCGTCTTGGTTCCGGCGCCTGTTCCGCGGCTCCGGTTCAGCCTGACCACCACTCCCACCAGCGCGCCAGCCACCCCGTCGCCGGTTTTCCGTCCACCGCCTCCAGATCGGCGAGCAGCGCGTTCGCGTCGCGGTAGCGATCGTCGGGATGCTTGGCGAGGCATTTCATCACCACCCGCTCGAACCGCTTGGAGAGCTGCGGCCGCTTCTTGCGCAGCGAGGGCGGCGAGGCCTCCACGTGCATCCGCGCCAGCTCGAACCAATCGGTCGAGGCGAAGGGCACCTCGCCGGTCGCCGCCTTGAAGAGCGTGACCCCCAGGGCGTAGAAATCGAGGCGTGCGTCGAGCGGTCGCCCCTGCGCCTGCTCGGGGGAGAGGTACTGCGGCGTGCCGATCGTCATGTTCACGCCGGTCGAGACCACGTAGCCCGACACCGCGCGCGCGATCCCGAAATCCGAGAGCACGGCGCGGCCGTCCGCGTGGATCAGGATGTTGTCGGGCTTCAGATCGCGGTGGATCACGCCCTGGGTGTGTGCGAACTGGAGCGCCCGAGCCACGTCGCGCCCGATGCGCACGATGTCGGCCTCGGGGAGCGGGCCTTCGCGCTCGAGCCGCGCGGCGAGCGAGTCGGCGCACAGGTCCATCGCGAAGTAGACGTAACTTCCGGAGCGCGCCACGAAGCGGATGCGGATGATGTTCGGGTGCTGCAGCTTGGCGGCGGTTTCGGCTTCGTTGCGGAACCGGCTCTCGAACTGGGGGTCGCCGGCATAGCGCGGCATGAGGATCTTGACCGCGACCGCCGTCCCGTCCAGCTCCCGACCCGCGAACACCCAGGCGAACCCGCCCTGGCCGAGCAGCCGCTCGATGTCGTAGGGGCCGACGGTGCGGCCGATGAGGTCGGTGTGCGGCGGGGGCGCGTGGGTCACGTAGGGCTTTACAAACCGGTGTCGGCGGTCTAAGTTACTGCGCTCTCAACAATTAGGGAACTGGAACAGTGTACGACAAGACGACGCCGGTCAGGAAGTACGGGCAGCACGAGGGAGACACGGGGTCAGCCCCGGTCCAGATCGCGCTGCTCACCGAGCGGATCAACAGCCTCACCGATCACTTCCGGGTGCACGCCAAGGACTTCCACGGGCAGCGCGGCCTCCTCAGGATGGTCTCGCAGCGCAGGCGCCTGCTCGAGTATCTGAAGCGCAACGACCTGGAACGGTATCGGCAGCTCATCGACGAGCTGGGTCTCCGCCATTAATACCGCTGGCGTCGCGTTGGGCGCCCCGGAAGAGCACCGGGGCGCCTCGCGCATTTCTTTGTGCTCTAGACAGGCAATATGGTGAAACACGTAGAACGCAACTTCGCGGGCCGCGCTCTGAAGCTCGAGGCGGGCCGCCTGGCCAAACAGGCCGCGGGCTCCTGCCTCGTGCAGTTCGGGGAGACGGTCGTGCTCGCCGCAGTGACCGTGTCGGACAACGTTTCGACCCTCCCGTTCTTCCCCCTGACCGTCGAATACCGCGAGAAAGCCTACGCGGCGGGCAAGATCCCCGGCGGCTTCCTGAAGCGGGAGGGCCGGCCCCAGGACGAGGAGATTCTCGCCGCGCGGGTGATCGACCGCTCGGTGCGGCCGCTGTTTCCGGAAGGGTTCAAGAACGAGGTGCAGGTATTCGTGTACGTCCTCTCGGCGGACCAGGAGAACGACGCCGACGTTCTGGGCCTGACGGCGGCCTCGGCGGCGCTGACCATGTCCCAGGTGCCATGGAACGGCCCGATCGCCGCCGTCCGGGTGGGACGGGTGGAAGGCGCCTGGATCCTGAATCCCACCTTCCAGCAGCTCGAGTTCTCTGACGTGGACATGGTGGTGTCCGGCTCGAAGGATTCGATCGTGATGGTGGAGGGCGGGGCGCTCGAGCTCACGGAGGCCGAGATCGTGAAGGGCCTCGAGGTGGCGCACAAGGGCATCCGCGAGCTGCTCGATGCCGCGAACGAGCTGGTCGCCGACATGCGCCAGCCCAAAATGGAATGGACCAAGGTCGAGCCCCCGGCGGAGCTGGTGGCGCGAGTGAAGCAGCTGGCGGAGGCCCGGGTGTCCGAGGCGCTCAACCTGCCGGAGAAGTCCGAGCGGGCGCAGGCGCTCGCGGCCTTGAAGGCCACGATCCAGGAAGAGCTGAGGCCTGAGTTCCCCGACAACCTGAAGGACGTCGGCAGCGGACTCGAGGAAATCGAGTATCACACGATGCGCAACCAGGTCCTCACCCATGGCGAGCGGGTGGACGGGCGCGATCTGGACACCGTACGGCCGATCAGCTGCGAGGTCGGGACGCTGCCTCGCACGCACGGCTCCGCGCTGTTCACGCGCGGCCAGACCCAGGCGCTGGTGTCGGTGACCCTGGGCACGACGCGGGACGAGCAGCGCATCGACTCGATCGACGTGGCGCAAGAGACCACCAAGTCGTTCATGCTGCACTACAACTTCCCGCCGTTCTCGACCGGTGAAGTCAAGCCGATCCGCGGGACCTCACGCCGCGAAGTCGGACACGGGGCACTGGCCGAGCGGGCGTTGCAGGCGCTGCTCCCGCCGTACGATCAGTTTCCCTATACCCTCCGCATCGTGTCCGACATCCTCGAGTCCAACGGCTCGTCGTCCATGGCCACGGTGTGCGGCGGCTCGCTGGCGCTGTTCGATGCCGGGGTGCCGATGACGGCCGCGTGCGCGGGCGTCGCGATGGGGCTCATCAAGGAAGCCGATCGGGTGGCGGTGTTGACGGACATCCTGGGAACGGAGGACGCCCTGGGCGACATGGACTTCAAGGTCGCGGGCACGCGCCAGGGGGTCACGTCGATTCAGATGGACATCAAGATCATGGGCCTCGACTTCAAGATCATCGCCGAGGCGCTCGAGAAGGCGAAACAGGCGCGGCTCCACATCCTCGACATCATGGATCAGGTGATGCCGAAGCCGCGCTCGGAGCTGTCCAAGTACGCGCCGCGCATCATCACCATTCAGATCCGGCCGGACAAGATCGGCGACCTGATCGGCCCCAAGGGCAAGACCATCCGGGGCATTCAGGAGCAGACCGGCGCCGAGATCAACGTGGACGACACCGGCCTGGTCACCATCTCCGCGGTGGGCGAAGGCGGCGAGCGGGCACGCGACATGGTCCAGGCGCTGGTGCAGGAGCCCGAGGTGGGCAAGATCTACGAGGGCGTGGTGAAGAGCACCACCGCGTTCGGGGCGTTCATCGAGATCCTGCCGGGTGTGGAGGGGCTGCTCCACATCTCCGAGCTGCAGCACGGGCGCACCGAGCGCACCGAGGACGTGGTGAAGAAGGGCGACCACGTGCGCGTGAAGCTGCTCGAGGTGGACGAGCGGGGGCGGATGCGGCTCTCCCGCAAGGCGCTGATGGACAAGCCGGAGGCGGCACCGGCGCGCTCGCACTGATGGAGACCGTCCGGCTCGACCGGGAGATCTCCCAGACCACCGCGCCAAGCGGGGTGATCGTGTTGTCCGAGCGGGTGCCGAGCGTCCGCTCGGTGGCGGTGGGGATCTGGGTGCGGAGCGCCAGCGCCCACGAGCCCCGCCCCAAGATGGGCGTGTCCCACCTGCTCGAGCACATGGTGTTCAAGGGGACAGAGCGCCGCACGGCGCAGCAGATCGCGCTGGCGCTCGAGTCGCGCGGCGGATCGCTCGACGCCTACACCTCCCGTGACACCACGGCGTTCCAGGCGCGGGTGCTCGACAGCGACCTGCCGCAGGCACTGGACGTGCTCACCGATCTGGTACGCAATCCGGTGCTGCGCCCGAGCGACCTGGAGCTCGAGCGCAACGTAGTCCTCGAAGAGATCAACACCGTTGAGGACACGCCGGACGATCAGGTGTTCGACCTCGCGTATCAGACGCTCTGGCCCCAGCACTCCTACGGCTATTCAATCCTCGGCACCCGCGATACGGTCAGCGCCCTCTCGACCGACGACCTGAAGCAGCTGCACGGGAGAGCCTATTCCCCGGGGAATTGCGTGATCGCCTCGGCGGGGAACCTTACACACGAACAGTTGCTGGAGGGGCTCGCGAAGCAAGGTTGGTTTGACGAACAACGCAGTACCCGGCGACCGGCAACGCCGTCCAGTGTCGCTGTACCCCCGGCCGTCCGCGGGACTGAAGCTCGCCATGCAAAGGACACCGCCCAGACCCACATCGTGTTCGCGACGGACTCGGTCCCTTACGCCGACCGGCGCAAGTACGCGCTGCTGGTGCTGGCGAACGTGTTCGGCGGCGGGATGTCGAGCCGCCTGTTCCAGCGCATTCGGGAAGAGCTGGGGCTGGCCTACGCGATCTACGCGTTCACGAGCCTCTACCGGCAGGTGGGTGTCACCGGGGTGTACGTCGGCACGCAGCCCAAGACGGCGACCCAGGCCGCGGCGGCGATCCGCGAGGAGTACGCCAAGCTCGCCCGCACCGGGCTCCGCGGAGAGGCGCTTGCCGAGGCGAAACAGCAGACGCAGGGGCAGCTGATGCTGTCCCTGGAGAGTCCGTCCGCCCGGATGTATCGTTTGGCCGGTTTTCCGATCCACGGCGAGCCGTACCAGAGCCTGGATCAGGTGCTGGCGGCGGTGGCTGGGCTCACCGAAAAAGCAATTGCCGATGTGGCGGCGGAATTCTTTGATCCGGAGCGGCAAACCGTCGTTTGGCTGGGGCCGGAGAAGGACTGACAGGCGTCGCGCGACGAGTTCGCGGCTGAAGCCGCGGCTCGGCACTTACTGCTGAAGCGGCAAATCCACGCCCGTTTACGGGCAAACGCCGAGCCGCGAGTTCACTCGCGAACTACGCGCACGGCGCCGCGCAGATGAACTGGGAGCAGCGATGATTGTTGGCGTCCCAAAAGAAATCAAAACCGCCGAGCACCGTATCGCGTTGGTGCCGGCGGGGGTCGAGTCGCTGGTAGGCGACGGGCACAGCGTGCTCGTGGAGCAAGGGGCGGGGATCGGCTCGGGGTTCGCGGACGAGGCGTATCGCGTGGCGGGCGGGACGCTTGTCGCCAAGGCCGCGGACGTGTGGGCCAAGGCCGAGATGGTGGTCAAGGTGAAGGAGCCGATCGAGCCCGAGTGGCCGTGCATGCGCAAGGGCCAGGTCGTGTTCACCTATTTCCATTTCGCCGCCTCGGAGCCGCTCACGCAGGCGGTGATCAAGTCAGGGATCGTCGCGATCGCGTACGAGACGGTGCAGCTGCCATCGGGGGACCTCCCCTTGCTCACGCCGATGAGCGAGGTGGCGGGGCGGATGGCGGTGCAGGAGGGGGCGAAGTATCTCGAGAAGGTGTACGGCGGCAGCGGGATACTGCTCGGGGGGGTGCCGGGCGTGCTGCCGGCGGAAGTCCTGATCATCGGCGGCGGAGTGGTCGGCGCCAACGCGGCGAAGATGGCCGCCGGCCTTGGTGCCCGGGTCACGCTGCTGGACCTGTCGCTCGATCGCCTGCGCTACCTCGCCGATGTGCTCCCCTCGAATGTCGATCTGCTCTACTCCAATCGCTATAACCTGCTCGAGCAGCTCTCCCGGGCCGATCTCGTGATCGGCGCGGTGCTGTTGCCGGGGGCCAAGGCGCCGAAGCTGGTGCGGCGCGACGATCTCAAGCTCATGAAGCCGGGCTCGGTCATCGTGGACGTGGCGGTGGATCAGGGCGGCTGCATCGAGACGATCAAGCCCACGACGCACGAGAATCCCGTGTACGTGGTGGACGGGATCATCCACTATGGCGTGGCCAACATGCCGGGCGGGGTGCCGCGCACCTCGACGCTCGGGCTCACGAACGCCACCTTCCCGTACGCGAAGCGCCTGGCCCGGCACGGCTGGAAGCAGGCCTGCAAGGACGACCCGGCGCTGTTCCTCGGCCTCAACGTGGTGGAAGGGAAGGTGGTGTATCCCGCGGTCGCCGAGACGTTTGGTCTCCCGTCGGCGGATCCCAAGACCCTCGTGTAAAGGAGCGCCGTCCGCATGCGAGTGATCCCTTGCTTGATGCTCCTGCTGCTGGCGTCGGCGTCCGCGGTCCAATCGCAGGTCAGGAATGCGGAGCTCGGTTACAGTCTCGCCCTACCGGAGGGCTTCACGGAGTTCCCCGAGGCGCGCGCCCAGAAGGACGTGGTGGACGCCTGGAGCGAGACAGCGCCGGCATCCGCGAACGGGGCGTTAGTGCTCCTGGTCGCGCGCATGCATGGTGTTCTGCCACGAGAAGCCATGCGCCAGGAAGACGTGCCCGCGAACACGCAGGTGGTGAGCTTCAAATGGAAGGGGTTCGACGTCGGCGGCCTGAAGACGCTGACGACACAGGCGGGGCAGCCGGTGTTCGTCCTGGTGGCGCAGGTGCCGTTGCGCAAGGAGGCGGTGCAGCTGTCCGTAGCCGGCCCGGCGGATCAGGCGGGGCGCGGACAGGCGATCCTGGAAGCGACGCTCGCCTCCCTCGAGGGCGAAACCAACTGGCTGACATCGGCCGAGCGGTCGGGGCGCCTGGGCAGGGCCGCCGGTGTGTGGATCGGAATTGCGGTGGCGGCGATCGCCATCCTGGCGTGGCGCAAGCGGCGCGCCCAGGCCGCGTGACGCGCGTGGCAAGGTCATGACCGAGCGGAAGACACTGGCGATCCTGGTGGGCGGCGGGCCGG
>Ga0209160_1004504_pt1 | contig 11114 bp, 5 predicted proteins | sample GraSoiAngelo_153_FD_186167 | JGI IMG/M metagenome (GOLD analysis project Ga0209160, IMG submission 186167) | Grasslands soil microbial communities from the Angelo Coastal Reserve, California, USA - 14_1009_12_40cm (SPAdes) (version 2) | ecosystem: Environmental > Terrestrial > Soil > Grasslands ...
CAAACTGTAGCCCCTTCGCTCCGCGAAGCGTGCGCGTCGCCCACAATGAAAACGCGCGTCATCCCGAACGAAGTGAGGGACCTCACAAAAGCTGATTGATCACGCAATTGGGATTGCGTGACGCGCATTCGATTGTGAGATCCTTCGCCGTCTGCGCGGCTCAGGATGACCGCGCAGTTTGTTGGCGCGGCGCTTTCAACACTCTTCGCAAAAATGGCGCTGTGCGGCTGACACGATTTTTCGCCACTTGTTCCGGTGTTCCGCAGGCAACTACTTCGCCGCCAGCGTCGCCTGCTTCAGGGCCAAGATCGACAATGTAATCGGCTTCGGCGATCACACTGAGATTGTGTTCGATCACGATCACGGTGTTTCCTTCGTCCACGAGCCGGTGCAGCACGTTGAGCAGCAGTTCGATGTCGGCCATGTGCAGGCCGATCGTGGGTTCCTCGAGCAAGTACAGTGTCGATCCTGGCTTGCGCATTTTTCGAATCCGCTCGTCCGCCGCGCGGCTGACGCCGCGTTTTAGTTGTGTCACCAGCTTGAGCCGTTGCGCTTCGCCGCCACTTAGAGTGGGGCTCGGTTGGCCGAGCTTGAGATAACCAAGTCCGGTATCGACTAACAGCGAAAGCGTTCGCGCAATTTTCGGATGTGCGGAGAAAAATTGCGCACCTTCTTCGATCGTCATTTCCATGACATCGCCGATCGATTTTTCGTTATAGAGAACCTCGAGCGTTTGGGGATTATAGCGGCGGCCGCGGCAGTCTTCGCAAGGCACGTAACTGCTCGGCAGAAAATTCATCTCGAGCTTGATTACGCCCTGCCCCTTGCACGTCTCGCAACGGCCACCTTCGGCATTGAACGAGAATCGGCTGGCGGAATATCCGCGCACGCGCGAGACAGGTAGTTGCGCATAGAGATTCCGAATCTCATCGAACACTTTCACATAGGTGCCTGGCGTCGAGCGCGACGTTTTACCGATCGGCGATTGATCGACTTCGTAAACGGCGGCGATCTGGGGAGCGCACGCTTGCAGCGTGCTGGTTGCCGCATTTTGCGGCAACGAACTTTTTTCCTTTCGCGAATCTTTAGGCCAGAGACGCAATTGGGAAGTTCGTGAAGGCAGAATGCCTTCACCAGCACACGGGACGCGTGCGCTCCCCAGACTCTCGCGAACTGTCGGAAGGATGACGTCGTGCATCAGCGTCGATTTTCCCGAGCCGGAAATCCCAGTGATGACTGAGAAGCGGCCAACGGGAAAGCGGACATCGATTTTTTTCAAATTGTTCGCCCGCGCACTTTTTATCTCGATCCAGTTTTCAACGTCGCGCAAGCCTCGGCGCGATCCCCTGATTGGATGGCAAAGCGGCGATTTCAAGCACCGGGCGGTTTCGGAATTCGGATTTATCGCAATGGTGCGCAGCGTTCCACTCGCCACGACTTGGCCGCCGTGAAGTCCGGCGCGCGGCCCAAGATCGATAATGTGATCGGCACGCCGCATTGTTTCCTCGTCGTGCTCGACAACTATCAGCGAATTGCCTTTGTCTCGCAGCGCGGCGAGCGTTTCGAGCAGTCGCAAGTTGTCACGCGGGTGCAAACCGATGGTGGGCTCGTCCAGGACGTAAAGGACGCCGCGCAGATTCGACCCAAGCTGCGCAGCTAGACGGATTCGCTGGGACTCGCCCCCGCTCAATGTCTTTGCTGAACGCCCCAGCGCGAGATAACCAAGTCCCACCTTTTCCATGAAACACAATCGCTGTTGAATTTCGGGCAAAAGACCGGCTGCGATGGTCTGATGCGTGTCTTTGAATTTTAATTTGTCGATTGTGCGTGCGGCTTCGCTGGCTGAAAGCCTGGTGAATTGATCGATGGTGAATCCTTGCAAGCGGACGTGGCGCGCGACGGCATTTAAACGCGACCCGTGACAACTCGGACACTCACGCGCTTCGCCTTCCTCGATCCACTCCGACTGGCGCTCTGCGGCAAGCTCGTTTTCCAGAACCGATTCACCGTCATGGCCACCGGCAGTTTGAAAATCCTGGTCCCAGATTTCTCCGAATCCACCGCATTCCTCGCACGCGCCGTGAGGCGAATTGAATGAGAACAAACGCGGATCGAGTTCTTCGAACGCGCGGCCACATCCCGGGCAGCTCATCTCAGTGCTTGCTACGGTGAGCCGCTTTCTTGAATCGAGCAGGCGTGCTGTACCACGCCCGATCTCCAGTGCGCGCCGGACAATGTCGCGCGCATCCGCGATTCGCTTCCGATCGATTACGCCTACAACGACGTCGATGGTGTGCTCTTTGAAGCGTTCCAATTTCCGGAATTTCGATACCGGAACCAATCGCCCATCGATATAAAGCGTATCCAATCTCTGGCGTTCTGCCCAGCGGGCGACGTCGGTGTGAAACCCTTTGCGCGCTTTCACCAGCGGTGCGAGAACCTTCAATGGCTCGGTTTTCGCGACCGCTTGAATCTGTTTCACGATCGACACCACGCTCTGGTTTGTGACCGGTAAATCGCAGTCTGGACAAAACTGTGTTCCGGTCTTTGCAAACAAGAGCCGAAGAAAATGGTAAACCTCGGTGACCGTCGCGACGGTCGATTTGCCTCCGCCGCGCGTGACTCGCTGCTCAATCGCCACGCTGGGCGGCAATCCGCTCACCAGATCCACATCCGGTTTTTCAAGTTGTTCGACGAATTGCCGCGCATAAGGCGACATGCTGTCGAGAAAGCGCCGTTGTCCTTCGGCAAACAAGATGTCGAACGCGAGTGTCGATTTTCCCGATCCGCTCAAACCGGTGATGACCACCAGCTGCTCCCGCGGAATCTTAACGTCGATATTCTTGAGGTTGTGCTCACGAGCACCGTGAACGTGGATGGCACCGGCTCCATTCACCCGAAAACGGGGGGTTTCCTCAGCAGCTCGCGCTAATTCAACCCTGTCATCCTCAGCGTACGCGAAGGACCTCTCCAACTCGCGCGATGTTTTGCGAGGTCCCTCGCCGTCTTCGCGGCTCGGGATGACATGCAACGGCTTGAGAGATTTTGAGAGAATCCGTCGTAAGAATTGTCCCGTATGGGAATTTTCAACTTTGGCAATTTGCTCAGGCGTTCCCACGGCGCCCACTTCACCGCCCTCATCGCCAGCTTCCGGACCGAGATCGACGATCCAATCCGCGCACTTGATCACTTCCAGATTGTGCTCGATCACGATCAGCGAGTGACCGGCATCGGCCAGTCGCTGGAAAACCTCCAACAGCCTCGCGACGTCATCGAAATGCAAACCGGTCGTAGGCTCGTCGAAGATGAAAAGATTGCCGACTGCATCCCCATTTGGGCGTTGGATGTTTTCTGCCTCAGCCAAATGCCCAACCAACTTTAGCCGCTGCGATTCTCCGCCGGAAAGCGTGCTGAGTGGTTGACCGAGTCGCAGATAACCAAGCCCAACTTCTTCAAGCACCTTGAGTCCGTCGGAAATCTCCGTCGCGCGTTCGAGCTTCAGTGTCTGGTCGCTAATCTGTGCAAAAAACTGAATCGCTTCGCTGACCGTCAACTTGAGAATGTCGTCAATGGATCTGTTGTGCAGGCGCACTTTCAACACATGCGATTGAAACCGTTTGCCTTCGCATTCCGCGCAGCGCACGAAAAGATCGCTCAAAAATTGCATCTCAATCTTTTCATAGCCGATGCCCGAGCAACGCTCGCACCGCCCGCTGCCGGAGTTGAACGAAAAGGCGCTTGCGGTAAGTCCCTGCGCCATCGCTTCCGGTTGCGCCGCGAACAATTCACGGACCCGATCAAACAAACCCAGATAAAGAATCGGAGTTGAACGCGGAGTGCGCGCCAGCGGGGCCTGATCGACCATCACTACGTCACCAATCCGATCCGCTCCGGTAACCGACTTGCAGATGCCGGGCTCTTGATTTGACGATTGCCCCTTCGCACGAAGGAGATTTCGGTAAAGCACATCGTGAACGAGGGTGGACTTGCCAGAACCCGAGACGCCGGTAACGCACGTGAAGACCCCGAGTGGCAGCGCAACGTCAATGTTCTTCAAATTGTGTTCGCGCGCTCCGGTAATCTTGACAGATGACGAGCAGCGTCGCCGCGATTTCGGGATCGGAATGGACTTCGTCCCAGTGAGGTAGTCACGCGTGAGCGATGGAGACGCCGCGCCCTCGCGCGGGTTTCCCGACATTCTGCGGCGCGAGGGCGCGCCGTCTCCATTCAGAAAATCCTGCAACGCTCCGTTCCAGACCAACTCGCCGCCGTGTTCGCCGCGGCTCGGACCGAGATCGATCAAATTATCCGCGGCGCGAATGATTTGTTCCTCGTGCTCGACGACAAGCAACGTATTGCCTTTGTCGCGCAAATTATGCATCACGCGCACGAGCTGCCCTACATCGCGCGGGTGCAACCCGATGCTTGGTTCATCCATGACAAAGAGCGTGTTTACCAGAGACGCGCCAAGGCATGTCGTGAGGTTCACGCGCTGGACTTCGCCGCCGCTCAACGTGCGCGTTGATCGATCGAGCGTGAGATAGCCTACGCCGACCTCGCAAAGATAATTCAGGCGCGCGCAGATTTCGTCACGCAACATCCCGGCGGTCTTGTCGCCGCTGGCGATTTTCAGATTGCGGAGAAAATCATGCGCATTGGAAATTGAAACCGCCTGGAATTCGGGGAGGGTTAAACAGGGAGGGGAGGTTTCCAATCCGCCCTTTTGGGACGGCGGCCTAGAGACCGCCGCTCCTTGAATCTTGTAGTTGAGTGCCTCCGGCTGATAGCGGCCGCCCTTGCATTTGGGACAGGTAACGTAGGCGCGATAGCGGCTGAGCAAAACGCGTACATGCATTTTGTAAGTCTTACTCTCGAGCCAGCGAAAGAACCCGCGGACGCCGTACCACCGATCGTATTCGTAATCTTCTTCGGTGTATCCGCCTGATCGCTTTTCGCCTTCGATCACGAAATCCTGATCAGGCTTGGGCAATTCCTCGAACGGAACATTGATGTCGATGTCCTCGCGCGCGCATGCCCGAAGCAAGTCCTTCTGTGATTCGCCGAACTCAGCGCCGCGAAAAACGCGGACGACGCCTTGTTTGATGCTCAGGCTCCGGTTTGGGATCGCCTTATTCAGGTCGATAGCAATCGTGCGCCCAAAACCACGGCATTCCGGACACGCGCCCAGCGGGTTGTTAAAACTAAACAGGCCCGGCGTGGGCGGCCGAATGTCCAAATCGCAATAGGCACAATGCCAGCCCGTGGAGAAAGGGAATTCGTGATAAGTGATCGGTGAGCCGTGATCAGTTGGGCGTTCGATGTCGGACGTTGGACGTTGGGCGTTTTCTGAAATCGAAATGATGTTGATTTTTCCTTTGCCGAAACGCAGCGCCGTTTCGATTGCCTCGACTAATCGCGGCCGATTTTCGTCAGTGATCGCGGTGCGATCCTGAATCACCTGAACACGCGCACCGAGACGTTTGATTTTGGGCTCGTCGTCCACGCGAACGACCTGATTGTCAACCCAAACACGCAGATAACCTTGCTGTTGGAGGAAATCGAAAAACTTCCGCGGCTCTGTTTTCGCCGGGACAGCGACCCAGAACGTGATGAGGATGGTTGCCGATTTACCATTGTTGTCATCCTGAGCGGAGCGCAGCGCAGTCGAAGGATCTCTGGAAATTCTTTTGTCCTCTGAAATATCGAGAGATTCCTCGACTACGTTTCGCTTTGCTTCACTCCGCTCGGAATGACAAGTAGCGAATTGTGTTACAATTTGCTCCGCGATCGACTGTGCGGTTTCCGGGCGAATTTCGCGACCGCAGCTCGGACAAAATGCCTTTGTGATGCGTGGCCAGAGCAACTTCAAATAATCATTGATCTCCGTCATCGTCCCGACAGTGGAACGCGACGTCTTGACCGGGTTCGATTGCTCAACAGCGATCGCCGGCGGGATTCCACGGATGTCGTCCACCCGCGGCTTATCCATGCGGTCGAGGAATTGCCGCATGTACGGGCTGAACGTCTCAACGTAGCGCCGCTGGCCTTCCGCATAAATTGTCTCGAAAGCGAGACTCGATTTGCCGCTGCCACTCGGCCCCGTGACAACCGTCAGTTTTCCGAGCGGAAGATCAACATCGATCCCCTTAAGATTGTTTTGACGCGCGCCGCGAATTTCGATGCAGTCAGTGCGCGATGCCGCGCTAACGCTTTCTCTGTTCCCGATCTTCGAACCCACCGGAAATATTCGCTGCCAGTCAAGCGATTCGCAAATGACACGCGCATTAAAAACGCGTGTCATCCCGAACGAAGTGAGGGATCTCGCCTAGGAATTTTTCGGCACGCTCATTGTTAGCGTGATCAATCAGTCTTTGAGAGGTCCCTCGCTCCGCTCGGGATGACGGAATTGTTATTCCAAGAACCGCGCGGCGAGTTGTTCGCGCTGCTCGAGAAGCTGTTCGGGCACAACGCCGCCTAACGAATCGAAAAACTCTTTGTGTGCGGCTAATTCCCTCTGCCACTCCTCGTGATCGATACCGAGAATTTCGGCAACGCATTTGTGGTCGATGTCGAGCTCGACGAGATCGAGATCGTGGGGGCTGGGCAACCAGCCGATCGGTGATTTCACTGCCCCGCCGGTTCCGTCACAGCGATCGATTATCCATTTCAGCACGCGCATGTTTTCGCCGAAACCCGGCCAGAGAAATTGGCCCTTCACCCCTTTGCGAAACCAGTTCACATTGAAAATGAGCGGCGGATTCGTCAGGCGTTTCCCCATATCGAGCCAGTGCTGGAAATAATCCCCGATGTTGTATCCGCAAAATGGCAACATCGCCATCGGATCGCGTCGCACCCGACCAACCGCGCCGGTTGCAGCGGCGGTTGTTTCTGAGGCCATCGTGGCACCCAGGTAAACACCGTGAGCCCAATTGAATGACTCGTAAACGAGCGGCACTGTGTCGCTGCGGCGTCCGCCGAAAATGATCGCGCTGATCGGCACGCCTTCGCCTTTCTCAACATCTGGATCCAGCGCCGGATTATTGCGCATCGGTGTGGTGAATCGGCTGTTCGGGTGCGCAGCTTTTTCTTTTGAAGCCGGTGTCCAATCGTTTCCGCGCCAATCGATCGCGTGCTGCAGCGGATCACCATCTTTTCCTTCCCACCATACATCTCCGTCATCAGCGAGTGCGACATTTGTATAAAGCGTGTCGTGCGAGATCGCTCGCATCGCGTTTGGATTCGATTTGTAACTCGTGCCTGGCACGACGCCGAAATAGCCGTTCTCCGGGTTGATCGCGTACAGGCGTCCATCGCGCACCTGCATCCAAGCGATGTCGTCGCCAACCGTTGTTACTTTCCAGCCCTCGAAATGCTTCGGTGGAATGAGCATGGCGAAATTGGTTTTTCCGCAGGCGCTCGGGAAGGCGGCGGCCACATAATGCTTTTTTCCCTCCGGCGATTCGACACCGAGGATCAGCATGTGCTCGGCGAGCCAGGCTTGTTTGCGCGCAAGATAGGAACCAATGCGGAGCGCGAGGCATTTTTTGCTCAGCAAAACATTGCCGCCGTAACCAGAGCCAACGGAAATGATCGTGTTGTCCTGCGGAAAATGACAGATGAAGCGCCGCTCAGGATTAATATCCAGCAACGAATGCGTACCACGGTTCCACTCCGCGTTTGGATCGTTGCCGAGCCGTTTGACGGCGATCTCGCCCATGCGCGTCATGATCCGCATGTTTAGCACGACGTATTTTGAGTCGGTGATCTCGAACCCGATTTTGGTCAGTGGCGAATCCGGCGGACCCATCATGTAGGGAATCACAAACATGGTGCGTCCGCGCATCGCGCCTTTCAATAGGCCACGGAGTTTGGCATAGGTTTCTTTCGGCCCAGACCAATTGTTGGTCGGGCCGACTTCCTCTTTTGTCGGCGTGCAGACAAACGTGAATTGCTCGACACGCGCCACATCGTTTGGATCGGAGCGATGCAAATACGAGCGCGGAACTTCCTTTTGGTTCAGCTTGATCAGGACGTTTTGCTTGAGCGACTCAGCGATAAGAAATTCGTTTTCACGATCCGAGCCGTCGCACCAGAAAATGTTTTCCGGTTCCGTGAGCGCAGCGATTTCGTGCACCCAATCGAGTATCGCCTGGTTGGTTGGCCTGGCGTCCCCGATGCCGTTGGGCGGAAATATGGCGGGCGCGGGATTCTTCATGAAACGAAGATGTGCATCTTAACCATGAACGCTGGCTTCGCCACGTTCAATCGTTGAACGGTTGAACCGGCGTCATCCTGAGCGGAGGGAAGCGGAGTCGAAGGTTTCGGTGGATTTACCGTAAAATAATGCAACGGGATTGAAAGCCTGGCCTCGCTTCGAAAGCTTTCGGGGCTGCGTTGCAGCCTCGACTTCGCTCGGAATGACTGCACCTTCACGAATCACGCTTGCGCAGAGGCAATGCGCGGCATTTATTGAAAACATGTTCGGGGTCACCACGTCCGATGATTATCGGCCGGTTGCGTGGATGGGTCGCTATCCGGTCGATGTGACCACGATGCTTGTAGGCGTGCACGTCGCGGCGGCGGTGTTTGCGGCGATTCTCGTAGCAGTCGGAGCTGGGTCCATTTTAGGATGGTTGCAGTTCGATAGCGCGGCCGTGTGGTCTGGCGGGCAGGTTTGGCGCCTTTTCACGTACGCGTTCGTTCATGCGCCATCGGCGCTGCTGTGGTTTGCGATCGAGATGTACATGCTGTTCGTGTTTGGGCGTGAAGTGGAACGCTTCGTCGGGCGACGCGCGTACATCGCCCTGTATCTCATTTTGTTAATTACGCCTCCGGCGCTGCTCACGGTCTGGGGGCTATGGGAACGGTCTGTCGTCGCCGGTTCGCCCGCGTTGCACTTTGGAATTTTTGTTGCCTTTGCAACTATCTATCCGCGGGCGGAGTTGTTCCTGCGGATAATGGCCAAGTGGGTTGCCCTCATTCTCGCAGCCGTTTACACACTTCAATTGCTTGCCTACCACGCCTGGAGCGAACTGGTAGTCGTCTGGACAACTATCGGCGCAGCGTTCCTTTTTATCGAATGGAGTGGCGCCGGGCCAGAGCTTGCCTGGTGGACCGCAGTAAAAACGCGCTTCGCGCCCAGGCCAAAGTACCGCATTGTGCCCAAAGTCGGACCGACGCGTGCCGCAGAATCCGAAGATGCCGATGCATCAATCGATCCAATTCTCGACAAAATTTCAAAATTCGGGATTGGAAGTTTGACCGCTGGCGAGCGGCGGCGACTCAATCGTGAACGCGAGCGACTGCTCAAGAAATCCGACTAAACCAGAGGAATGACGGCTTGGACAGCCGTCGGCCTAAAGTACTTCGAGCGCTAACACCGATGAGCGGAATGCCTGCCAGCATCCGCACGAAGCGGCGCCGCGCGATGTTGTCCGTTACTGCACCTCAGTGATTTCAGCCGGCTCCGACGGCTGCCTCGTAACAACCGTCAGCGGCGAAATCTTCAAACCAGGGTTCAGTAGATTGTGAATCTCGACGGCTAGGTTCTCCGGCTCGAACCCGCCCTCCATCACGAATATTCCGATCATCGCGATGCTGTACCCGTCGCCAAACAGCGCGTTTGTCGATTCGAACAGAAACGTGTGCCCACCGTGCCATTTCGTGTGCGGGTTCGGCAGCATCCAGCTCATCGCGTAAACAGTCGGTTTACCATCGTTGACATGCAGCATCACCGGAAAGCGTTTGTCCTCTTCGAAAACAGTATTGATCTTGCCGTTCCCGGGCACGGTAAACATAGTTCGCAGCGAGGCTTCATTCAGCACCTTCTTGGCAAGCAGCGCCGCATCCCACTTCAAAAGGTCTTGAGTTGTCGATACCAGGTTGCCAGTCCTGAATGAAAAATCGGGGTGCAACTCTGCCCGAGTGACGAACGGCTCCCCCGGCTTCTCGTGATGATAGCCGGACGCCATATTCGCGGGCGGCTGATCGATGGTTGAAGTCGACGACATGCCTAGTGGCGAGAAGATGTGCTCACGTAGAAACGCGATATAAGATTGCCCGGAAGCCCGTTCGATTACTAGCCCTAGCAAATTGTAATTCGTGTTCGTGTAAACCATGTGAGTCCCAGGTTTCCACATCAGCGGCAGCTTATTGAGATTCGCAAACATCTCCTTACGCGTGATCGGCTCGGTGAGGTGATCCCCGTAGATTGCCGGATCGTTATCGGAAATCCCGCTCACCATGTTCAACATTTGACGCAGGGTGATCTCGCCGCCGTGGACGTACTCCGACACGTACTTGGCGAGCTTGTCGTCAATCGAGAGTTTTTTCTCTTGCTGCAGCAGAAGAATGCCGGCAGCCGTGAACTGTTTGGTGATCGATCCGATGGGCTGTGGCGTCGTGATCAGCATTGGCGCGTGTGAAGACACGTCTCGCTCACCGGCAGTGTTCTCGTAAATCGTTTGGCCGTTCTTTGAAATCGCAACAGCGATCCCCGGCGTGACACGCTGAGCAGGCTGGGGCTTGAACGAGCGCGTCAATCTTCTCCTTTACGCCCGGCGGTAGCGACAACGGCGATTCTTTGGCCACCGCGAACGACACAGTGGCGGCAAGCATCCCAACGCATGCTATGCGACTCTTCTGCAAATCCATGGCTGTCCTTCGCGCAGCGATCTACAAATAAAAGTTTTCAGATACAATAAAAATTTTAGACGTTTTCGAAAAGTTCATATCCCCGGTGTGAATCGAATTGATAGTCTCCCGAATACTCGGATATGCCTGTTGCAAATGAGCGGGCGCATTGGCGAGACGCACAACGGATTAGAGCCGAGACCGGCGATATCACTGATGATTGCCTTGATTGGGATTCTCTCGCTAAACATGTACGCGCAATCACCATCGCAGAGCGCCGTCGCTACGAGCGCCTCTGGCTCTTTGCTCTCTCGCGAGGTGGTCGTCCCGCTGAGCGTAGTTAATCGTTTCTTTCCCGAAATCACACGGCAAGCTACGACAGGCCAAAACTTAACCGCAGTCGGCAATGCTAAGGCGACGAGGAGCGTCATCTACGCAAATAGCGACAGCTCGAAGAAAGTGACGATCACCGTGGACCAGTA
>Ga0209160_1004507_pt1 | contig 11108 bp, 7 predicted proteins | sample GraSoiAngelo_153_FD_186167 | JGI IMG/M metagenome (GOLD analysis project Ga0209160, IMG submission 186167) | Grasslands soil microbial communities from the Angelo Coastal Reserve, California, USA - 14_1009_12_40cm (SPAdes) (version 2) | ecosystem: Environmental > Terrestrial > Soil > Grasslands ...
GGAAGGCAAGATCGGCGGCACGCTGATCGCCCCCCGTGGCCCGAGCCAGGCGCCGGTCGGCCGGCGCTTCGGCGATCTGCTCGTCTCCGACGGCCTGATCACACAGCCGCAGATCGATCAGGCGCTCAGCGAGCAGAAGCGAACGGGCGAGAAGCTCGGCGAGATCCTGGTCCGCCTCAGGCTGATCACCGAAGACCGGCTGGTCCATTTCCTCTCGCGTCACTACGGCATCCCAGAGGTCGCGTTCCCGGAAAGGATCGCCCCCGAGACCATCGCAGTGATCCCGAGTCGGATCGCGCGCAAGTACGGCGTCGTCCCGATCGGCCGGACGCTCGGCTCGGTCACGCTGGCCGTCGGGGACCCGACCAACCTGTCGGCGCTCGATGACGTCGCCTTCATGACGGGTCTCAAGGTCGTGCCGACCATCGCGCCGCCGACGATCATCCGGCAGGCGATCGAGCGCTACTACGAGAGGGGGGGGCTGACGGTCGCGGACGCGCTCTCGGAGGTCGAGGCGGAGGCCTCCGAGGTCGAGATCGTCAAGGGCCAGGAGGCGAACGGTCAGGTCGACCTCAACGAGCTGCGGTCGTCGGCCGACGAGGTGCCTATCGTCCGGCTGGTGAACTCGATCCTGCTCGACGCGATGAAGCGCGGCGCCTCCGACATCCACGTCGACCCGGGCGACGGGACTCTGGGGATCAGGTACCGGATCGACGGCATCCTGCACGAAGTGATGGCGCCGCCCAAGCGGGTCGAGCCGGCGCTCGTCTCGCGCCTCAAGATCATGGCGAATCTCGACATCGCCGAGCGGCGACTGCCGCAGGACGGACGCATCAAGCTCCGCCAGCAGTCGCGCGAGATCGATTTCCGGGTCTCGGTCCTCCCGTCGGTCTTCGGCGAGAGCGTCGTGCTCCGACTCCTCGACAAGCAGTCGCTGAAGACTGACTTGACCCAGCTCGGGTTCGAGCCGGCCGCGTTGGGGGACTTCCAGAAGGCGGTCGGCGCGCCGCACGGCCTGATCGTCATCACCGGGCCGACCGGCTCGGGCAAGACCACGACCCTCTACTCGGCGCTCAACACGCTCAACTCGAAGGAGCGGAACATCGTGACCGTCGAGGATCCCGTGGAGTACGAGTTGCCGGGCGCGACGCAGGTCCAGGTCAGCGACGAGATCGGCCGCACCTTCGCCGCGGCCCTCCGCTCGTTCCTGCGCCACGACCCCGACGTCATCCTCGTCGGCGAGATGCGCGACCAGGAGACGGCTCAGATCGCGGTCCGGGCGGCCCTGACCGGGCACCTCGTGCTGAGCACGCTCCACACGAACAGCGCCGCGGAGAGCATCTCGCGGCTGACGGATATGGGCGTTCCGCCTTTCCTCCTCTCGTCGTCGCTCCGCCTCGTCGTCGCGCAGCGGCTGGCGCGCAAGGTCTGCCAGAAGTGCCGCGAGCCCTACGAAGCCGACGAGCAGCTCTTGATCCCGTACGGCCACGCGCCCCTCGGCATCGGGCGGTGTACGCTCTACAAGGGTCGGGGCTGCGACGCGTGCCACTTCACCGGGATGAAGGGGCGGATCGCGCTCTACGAGGTCCTCGCGGCGACGCCCGAGATCCGTGGCCTCATCCTCGCCAGCACCTTCGTCAACGAGATCAGGGACGTCGCGGCGAAGCAAGGCATGAAGACGCTCCGCGAGGCCGGCCTGCTGAAGGTGCTCGAGGGCGTGACCACGCTCGAGGAAGTGCTCCGCGTCACGACGGAGTAGCGCCCTTCCACCCCGACCGGGGCCGGCGGGTTTGACACCTCCTTGGCGCACGCCTAAAATCGGCAGCATTCCATGACGCCGACGGCGGACGATCTCGTCAAGAACCTCGCCGCGCTGAGCCGACGGTTCGCAGGACTGGCGGCGAAGCTCGCCCAGGCGGCGCGCGAGCTCGAGGGGGCAGGCACACTGCCCCCCGATTCGCTGCTCGAGGAGTTCGCCGCCGCGCGCGGCGAGTTCATCGACCTGCGCTCGAGCGTCCTCGACGCGGCGCGCACCCTCGGTGTCACGGCCCCGGCACCCGCCGCGATCGATGGCCTCAAGGCGCTCGAGCCCGTGGTCCGGGCGCTGGCGGAGGCGACCGTGAACGAGCCCCGGCGCGCGACATTGGCCGAGGCGCGACGGCGCGTCCTCGTGGTCCTGGACCGCATCATGACCATCAACCACGTGGACGACCCGAACTTCGCCGCGCTGCTCGAGTGCCAGGCGAAGGCGCGAGAGATTCGCGCTGCGGTGCTCGATCCGAAGGGGCCCACGGCGGAGAGCGCGGCGGTGATCGTGGAGGCCACGCCCGCCTTCTCCGCGCTGCTCACGCTGATCGAGGGTCGCGAGCATCTCGACGACGCGAAGTTCACCGTGCTTGAGGACAGCGTCACGCGATTGTTCGGTCGGACACTCACAGTGGCGGCCACACGCGGTAAGCTCGTCGCCGGCCCGCCCGATCTCCCGCGCGCGCCGGAGCGACCCGCGCCGCGCCCGAAGACGGTGGAGGAGCCGGTGGCGCCCGTCGTCGTGGCGGCCGCGCCGTCGGTTGCGCCGCGCGTCCAGCCCCCCGCGCCGCTGTTGGCTTCGCCGGCCGCGCCGGCAGCAGCGTCCCCCACTCCGTCGGCCGCACCCCATGCGCCGCCGCCCGCTCCGTTTTACGCACCGCCTGCGCCGTCTCCGGCTCCGCCGGCCCCGCCCGTCGCTCCGGCTCCCGCTGCGCCGCCTCCACCGGCTCCGGCTGCGCCGCCTCCACCGGCTCCCGCTGCACCGCCCCCACCGGCTCCGGCTGCGCCGCGTCCACCGGCTCCGGCTGCGCCGCGTCCACCGGCTCCTGCTGCGCCGCCTCCACCGGCTCCGGCTGCGCCGCCTCCACCGGCTCCCGCTGCACCGCCCCCACCGGCTCCGGCTGCGCCGCGTCCACCGGCTCCGGCTGCGCCGCCCCCACCGCCCGCGCTGATAAAGCAAGAAGTCGCTGCGGCGGCACCGGCCCCGGAGGAGGACAGTGCGCCGCAGGTCGTCGAGACGGCGGCCCTGGACGAGGGTGCCCAGTGGTGGGTCTCGGCATGGGCCCGGTGGACGAGCTGGAAAGGCACCATCGACTTCAAGGCGGGCGTGAAGCAGGAGCTCGGGAAGTACGCCTATCTCCTCAGCGTCCCGATCCAGCAGTCCGCCGAGTACGAGGAGGGGCTGCTCGCCTATGGCTACTCGGTGCTGCTCGATTTCGTCGAGCGGCAGCGCCCGGGGATCGTGACCAAGGCGCTCAACAGCCTGAAGACGTTCGTGCCCGGCAAGGCGGCGCCGTCGGTCGGCGCCCACCTCTACAAGTTCCTGATCGACGAGGCCCGGCTGGCCGAGCAGTACCCAGAGTTCGTCAAGAGTGTCCTGCTCGCTGCGGTCCCGGAGCCGGGTCTCTGGACCCAGGCGCGAATTTTAGAGTCGGCGACGGAGACGAGCATCTTCACCCACCCGAGTCCACGGGTCGGCGATCCGGACCACACCACGCAGCGCCTCACGAACGACAGGCAGCGGTTCGCCGATCACCGGTTCCCCGTGACGCTTGCGCCGCTCACCGTTCGGTTCTTCGCGGTCGCCGCGGACTTCAGGGAGCCGCGCGAGATGGACGTGAAGCTGAAGGAGGGCCGCGCCGAATGCATTGACGCGTGGCTCCTGACGATTCCGCCCGTGGGTCGCGCGGATCTCAAGTCAGAGGTGGTCCGCCTGGTACCGGAAGGAAGCTCGGTGCCCGCGCTCGGGAGGGACTGCGCCACGCTCTGGGTCGCCGTCTTCAACCCGGACCCGAAGGCAGAGAAGAAGTACGAGCTGAGCCTGACCTTGAAGAAGGACGCGTCGCGCTAAGCGCAACGCGTCGGGGGGCGCGGCGCCGCGCTCAGACCTTCGGGTGGTCGGTGGCCTTGGGCGACTCGCCGGCCTTCGGTGACTCGCCCGCCTTCGGCGGCTCGCCGGGCTTTGCGAGCTCGCCCGGCCTCGCGGGCTCACCGGGCTTGGCGAGCTCGCCCGGCTTCGTGTGGTCCCCCGCATGGGTGCGTTCGAAGGGACTCTTCCGCGGCGTAAAGCCGAGCCTCTGGGCGACCACGGTCATTGCCTGGGCGATCTCGTCCCGCTCGCCGCGGAGCTGGTGGTTCTCCCGCTTCAGATCTTCGAGCTCTCTGCGAAGCCGCTCGGCTTCCTTCTCGGCGGCGCTCACCCGTTCGTTGACATGGGTGTCGGTCACGAGCAGCTCCGGCAGCACGCTGAACAGCTGCCGGGTCTGCTCGATCCACTTCGTCACCCGCTCACGCGCTTCGGCGGCCCCCGCGGAGTCCATGTGGTCTCTTGTGAAGGACATTAGCATCCAGGCTCAGTTCTTGGCAAATTGCGGTGGTAGCGGGTCTCGAAGAGCAGGGCGCCCCCGGCGAGCGAGGGAGCCGTCAGCGCCGGCCTTGGAGCTCCTTCCGCACGAGGGCCGCGCCGCCGGCCAGGGCTGCGAGCTTCTGGTTGCACATGTAGCGCGGCGACCAGCCGAAGCCGCAGTCGGGGTTGACCGTGAGCTTCTCGGCCGGGCAGACGGTGAGGACCCTGCGGATACGCTTCGCGACGTCCTCCGTTGTGTCCTGGGCGAAGCCCTTCACATCGACCACACCCGCGCCGAGCTCGCGCCCATCGCCGTGAGTCTTCCAGAGGTCGAGCTCGGCCATCTCGCGGCTCGCGAACTCCAGCACGAACTGGTGGGCCCTAGATTTCAAGATCCCGGGGAAGTACGGCTCGTACGTCCGCTGGAAGCGTGAGCGTCCGAAGCGATTGCCGAAGCAAATGTGATACCCGAGCCTCACGCCGATGCCGTCCGTGGCCAGGTTGAACAGGCGCGCCATCTCCTCGCCGGAGACGTTGCCACGCGCGGGCTCGTCGATCTGGATGAACTCGGCGCCCGCGGCCACGAGAGCGCGCAGCTCCTGATTGATGACCTCGGCGAAGCGCTCGGCGACGTCGACGACGCCCTTGTACACCTTGCCCGGATGGATCCGTGAGCCGAAGGTCAGCGGCCCGGCGCAGGTCGCCTTCGTATGCCGGGTCGTGTGCGCCTTGAGGGACTCGAACTCCTTGACGATGCCGAGCCCGCCCGGCGGCGTCTCGATCCGGCCGACCGCCTCGTAGCGGGTCTGCTGGTCATATCCCCACGGGCCCGCCTTGCGGCGGACCGTGACGGGCTCGATGCCCTTGATGATCGCGTAGTACGAGTCCACGTAGCCGTCGAGGCGCCGGACCTCGCCGTCGGTGATGATGTCGATACCCGTGGTCTCCATGTCGCGGACCGCCGCGTGCACGGCGTCGTCGAACATCTCCTCGAGGTCGGCGGGGCCGAACTCGCCGCGTTCGTACGCCTTGACTCCGGCGAACCACCAGCCGGGTTTTCCGTGGGAGCCGACGACGGCGGTCGGGATGAGGGGCAGCGTCATCGTGTCTGGCCTCCAGCGCGCGGGGTCACGCCGCGCTCCCGATGATACGTGTGAGACTTGGATCGCGCCAGGCATCCTGGAGCCCGCCCGCGAAGAGGATCGCGCCGCGCTCGATGACGTACAGACGGCGGATGTCCTCGGGCACGTGATGGATGTTGGACTCGGCGATCAGGATCGATCGGCCCAGCTCGGTGATCGCCGCGATCCCCTCGCTCACGGCCGGGATGATCGCGGGCGCGAGCCCCTCGAAAGGCTCGTCGAGCAGGAGCAGCTCGGGGTCGAGCGCGAGGGCCCGCGCGATCGAGAGCATCTTCCGCTCGCCGCCGCTCAGCTCCGGGCCCTTGCGCCCCGCGTACCGCCTGAGCATCGGGAAGACGCGGTAGGCGAGCTCGATGCGCTCCGCGGCGGGGCGCCCCCCGGGCCGCGTCCACGTGGCGATCTCGATGTTCTCGGCCACGGTGAGGTCGGCGAAGATCCCGCTGTCCTCCGGCGCCCAGCCGACGCCGAGCCGCGCGATCTCGTGCGTCCGGCGGCCGTGGATGGGCTGGCCGCGGAACTCGACCCCGCCCGCGCGCGGGCGCAGGTACCCCATGATCGTGCGCAGGGTCGTCGTCTTCCCCGCGCCGTTCCGGCCGACGAGGCAGACCACCTCGCGCGGGCCCACGCCGAGCGACACGGACCGCAAGATGTGGCTCGCCTGGATGAACACGTCGACCGCGTCCACGGTCAGCATGGCCCGGCCCTCACCGCGCCCGGGCGCGCCGGCCGATGACCGTGTCGACGATGCGCCGGTCGGCCTCGATCGTGGCCGGCGGGCCGTCGGCGAGCACGCGCCCCTCGTGGAGGGCGATGATCCGGTCGGAGTAGCCGAAGACGATGTCCATGTCGTGCTCGACCTGGATAATCGCCTGGACGCCGATCCGCCTGGAGGCCGAGACGAGCGTCTCCATGATCGCCGTCTTGTCCGCCGTGCTCACGCCGGACGTCGGCTCGTCGAGCAGGATGATCTGAGGCCGCAGCGCGAACGCCGATGCCACGTCGAGGAGCTTCTTGTCCCCCTGGGGCAGGTGCCGGGCCCGCACGTGACGCTTCGGGCCCAGACCGAACAGCTCGGCGACCTCGAGCGCGCCCTCTCGAACCGCGCGGTCGGCGGCGAGGGACGCGAAGAGGCGGGTGCCGTGCCCGAGACGCGAGACCACCGCCGCCTGGAGCGTCTCGAGCACCGTGAGGTCCGGAAAGATCTGGACGAGCTGGAAGGACCGTGCGATCCCCAGGCGGGCCAGGCGGGCGGGTCCGATCCCGCTCACGTCGCGGTCCCGGAAGGTGACGGTGCCGGCGGTGGGGCGGAGAACGCCGGTGAGGACGTTGACGAGCGTGGACTTGCCCGCCCCGTTCGGCCCGATGATCGAGACGAACTCACCGGCGCTGATGGCGAGGCTCACGCCGTCGAGCGCGCAGAACTGGCCGTAGAGCTTCCGGAGCCCCTCGGCGCGGAGGATCACGGGGACGAGGCTTCGACGGGCGGCCGCCTGACCCAGAACCCCGCGAGCCCGCCGGGGGCGACGATGACGATCGCGGCGAGGATCGCGCCGAAGATCAGCCGCCAGAACGGGACGACCGACATCACCCAATCTTGAAGGTAGATGAAGACGAAGGCGCCGAGGACGGGCCCGAAGAAGCTCGCGAACCCGCCCAGGAGCGTCATGAAGACGATGTTGCCCGACTGCGTCCAGTAGGCGAGCGTCGGATCCACGTTGCCCGTCGGCGGCCCGAGGAGGGCGCCGCCGACCGCGGCGTAGACGGCGGAGATCACGAAGGCGCACCAGCGATAGCGCGCGACGCCGATGCCGAGCGTCTCGGCCTTTGTCGGATTGTCGCGGATGGTCTTGAGGCAGAGGCCGAAGGGCGAGCGGACGATGCGCCACATGACGAGGGTGGCCAGGACGAGCACGGCCAGCGAGTAGTAGTAGTACGGGCCCACGAGGTAGTCGGTCTTCGGCAGGTCCTCGAGGCTCCGCCCGACGAGCGCCGGGCGCAGGAAGGGCATGCCCTCGTCGCCGCCCGTCAGGCGGTAGAACTTCAGCACGAACGTGTAGAAGACCATGCCGAACGCGAGCGTGAGCATCCCGAAGTAGATCTTCACGTAGCGTACGCAGAGCGCGCCGACCGGGGCCGCCACCAGCGCGCCGAGCGCCGCCGCGGCGGCGAGGATCGTCTCCATCGAGCGGACGTTGAAGACGCTCGTGAGGAACGCCCCGGTGTAGGCGCCGACGCCGAGGAACAGCGCGTGCCCGAAGGAGACGAGGCCCGTGTACCCGAAGAGGAGATTCAGCCCCAGGAGCGCCACAGCGTACGCCATGAACGGCAGCATCAAGAGCACGTGGTAGGTCGGCGCCACGAGGGGCGCCAGGACGGTCGCGCCGAGCGCCAGGGCGAGGACGAACCGGCCGCTCACGCGCGTGGACCGCCGAAGAGGCCGCGCGGCCGGAGCACCAGCACCGCGATCACGATCAGATAGATCAGGAGCATCTCGAGCTCCGGGTACACGGAGATCGCGATGGACCGGAGCACGCCGACGACGAGCGCGCCGACGAGGGCGCCCCGCATGGACCCGAGGCCGCCGATCACCACGACGGCGAAGGCCTCCACGATCAGCTCGATGCCCATCTCGCTCATCGCCACCGTCGCCGGGATGACGAGCGCGCCGCCCAGGGTGCCCAGGGCCGTGCCGAGCGCGAAGACCGTCGCGTAGAGGCGCCGCATGTCCACGCCGAGCGCCTCCGCCATCTCGCGGTTGTCGGCGCTGGCGCGGATGATGCGACCGAACGCGGTGCGGGTCAGGAGCCCGCCGATCAGGAGCGCGATGGCGAGACTGGCGCCGATCACGATCAGGTTGTAGACGGGCACCGTCGTCCCGAGCACGCCCACGCGGCCGTAGGTCAGGTAGAGGCCGGAGGTGGAGCGGGGCGACGTGCCCCAGGTCAGCCGGATCGCGTCCTCCATCATGAGGACGATGGCGAAGGTCAAGAGGAGCTGGAAGGTCTCGTCGCGGTCGTAGACGAAGCGCAGGAGGCCGCGCTCGACGACGACGCCGACCGCGCCCACGGCGAGCCCCGCGACGGCCAGCGGCGCGATGAACAGCGCGGGCGGCCCGCCCGCCTCCAGGTACCAGCCGACCGCCGAGACCCCGACGTAGGCGCCGAGCGCGTAGAAGGAGCCGCACGCGAGGTTGAAGATCTTTTGCACGCCGAAGACGACTTGGAGTCCCGCCGACACCAGAAACAGAATGCTGGCGTGGAACACGCCGCTGAGCACAACGTTGACGACGTGAGCTGTCATGGATGCCGGGACGGGATCGGCGATGCGAGCGGCTGGTCGGTCCTGGTCGGGGCAGGTCTCCGAGACCCGTAGCTTCTGGGCGTGGCCTCGGCGCCGACCGACCGGACCGGCCTCACGCATTGAGAGCTAGCGTGGTCGAGGAGGCCTGCCCCGGCCGGGAACCGACCTGCCCCCCGCACCGCGAACCGCGCTAGATCTTCCAGGAGTTGATCCAGTCGAACAGCTTCGTGCCCGCCGGCTTCATCGCCACCTTCGTCGAGACGACCTCCACCGGGTCGATCGTGACGAAGTCGTAGGAGTTCCTGTGCGTCGTGATCCCCTGGTAGAAGTTGCACATCTGGACGTGGTCCTGCCGCCAGCTCCGCCGGCCCGAGAGCGACTCGACCTCGATGCCCTCGAGCGCCCTGACGACGGCCGCCCGCTCGGGCCACGTGGTGCCCCCCGCCGCGGCCTTCTCGACGGCGGCCTTGTACGACTCGGCACAAAAGTAGGCGTGGTCGCACTCGTACGGCGGATACTCGGCGTACTTCGCCTTGTACTCGCGGACGAACTGCTTGAGGAGCGGCGAGCCCTTCGGATCGTCGAAGTACATCGTGTTGTAGCCGAGCAGCAACCCTTCGGGCGTGAAGTCCTTCTTCAGCGAGTCGTGGACGCCGCCCGCCGTGGTGAAGACGCCCTTCATCGTCTTGAAGAGGCCGACCGCCGCGGCTTGCTTCATGATGATCGTCGCGTCACCCGACCAGAACGAGCACATGAGAAGGTCCGCCTTCGACTGCTGGATGGCGGCGATGTGCGAGGTGAAGTCCGTGACGCCGAGCCTGGGAAAGAGCTCGAGCACGAACTTCACGTCGGGCACGTACCGCTTGAGAACGGTCTGGTAGGACTGCCAGCAGTCGTGGCCGTAGGAGTAGTCGTTCCCGATGCCGGCGACGGTCTTGATCCCCCTGAAGTACCTCGGCGTCAGCATGCCGGCGACGATGGCCTCGACCTCGTTGTCCACGCTCTTGAAGGCCCAGCGCGGGTTGGGCATCGTCTCCTCGACACCCTTCTGCGTGGTGCCGTCCCACGAGAGCCAGGGCGTCCCGAGGTCCTCGGCCACCGGGCCGAGCGCCAGCGTGACGCCGGTGGAGATGCCGCCGAGCACCGCTTCCACCTTGTCCTGGAGGACGAGCTTCCTGTAGCGCTCGACGGTGTCCTTCGGGCTCGACTCCTCTTCGAGGACGAGCTGCACGGGGCGTCCGAGGATCCCGCCGGCCCGGTTGACGCGCTCGAGCCACCACTCGGTCCCGCGCAGCCCCGCGGCGCCCACCGGGGCCGCGATGCCGGCGCGGATCGCGAGCACGCCGAGCTTCACCGCGTGGCTGGCCTGCGCGAACGCGGGCGCCGCGTCGAGCCGCACCGTCGCTGCGGCGGCCCCGGCGCCCGCGAGCCTGAGAAAGCTCCGCCGAGTCGTCCTCATGACGTCCTCCTGACGCGTGTGCGCTTCGTCGTCCGCAGTTTTGTATCACACTTCGGCGCAGGCCGGTTGGGCGCGCCGCCGGGGGGGCCGGAATTTCCCAAGCCGGTGGCGGTGTGATAGTCGTAGGACTTGCCATGCACGTTCGCTTCTGGGGCACCCGAGGCTCCATCGCCACGCCCGGACGCACGACGGCCGTCTACGGCGGCAACACGGCGTGCACCGAGGTGCGCGCCGCCGACGGGACCGTCATCGTCCTCGACTGCGGCACCGGCGCGCGCGGGCTCGGCCTGCACCTCGTGCGGACGATGCCTCAGCCGATGCGACTCCACCTCTTCATCGGCCACACGCACTGGGACCACATCCAGGGCTTTCCGTTCTTCGTCCCCGCCTTTCTGCCCGGCGCCGAGCTGAACATCTACGCGCCCCTCGGCTTCCAACGGGGCCTCGAGGAGGCGATGGCGGGGCAGATGGAGTACTCGTACTTTCCCGTGAAGCTCCGCGAGCTGCGGAGCCGCATCCATTACACCGAGCTCGACGAGGGTTTCCTCCGCGTCGGCGACGTGCTGGTGGAGACGCAGTACCTGAACCACACCGCGCCTACGATCGCGTACCGGCTGTCGAGCGGCGGGGCGACGGTGGCCTATATGACCGACCACGAGCCGTTCTGGAGCGTGCCGGGCCGGCTGTCGCAGCACCCGGGTGACGAGCGTCACATCGCGTTCATGCGCGGCGCCGACCTCGTCATCCACGACGCGCAGTACACCGAGGAGGAGTACCGGGACAAGGTCGGCTGGGGGCACAGCCCCCTCGAGTACGCGGTGGACGTCGCGCTGGC
>Ga0209160_1004511_pt1 | contig 11105 bp, 10 predicted proteins | sample GraSoiAngelo_153_FD_186167 | JGI IMG/M metagenome (GOLD analysis project Ga0209160, IMG submission 186167) | Grasslands soil microbial communities from the Angelo Coastal Reserve, California, USA - 14_1009_12_40cm (SPAdes) (version 2) | ecosystem: Environmental > Terrestrial > Soil > Grasslands ...
CGCGTCCCTCTCGCGGCCATTGCGGTCGCGGCCGTCGGTGCGGCGATCCTCCTGACCGCGAACAGCGCGATGACGGGAATCCAGCTCGGTGGCATCAAGGTCGGCCCGGTCATCGGTGCTGCGACCGATCCCAACTTCGTGCCGGCCGGAGCCCCGATCGGGCAGATCGGTTCCGATCCGGGCGACCCCGACGACCCGTGGTCCGCGGCCGCACCGCCCGGCGGCGTGGTCGTGCAAACGCCGGGGCCGACCGCAGGCCCGAACGCGACCGGCACGCTCCGCATACCCGTTCCGAAGAACGTCCCCACCGGGCCGCGGCGCGTGGCCATCCAGGCCGGACACTGGAAGAGCGACGAGACCCCCGACGAGCTCCGGCGTCTGATCCCGCAGACCGGCGCCGAATGGGAAGGCGTCACGGAGGTCGAGATAAACCTGGATGTCGCGCAGCGCATCGGGGTCATCCTCAACTCCAAGGGCATCGTGGTGGACATCCTGCCCACGACGATCCCCGTCGGTTACGTCGCCGACGCGTTCGTCGCGCTCCACGCGGACAGCGATGGCGTTGGCGTGAACAGCGGATTCAAGATGGCGCACGGCGCGCGGCGCGGACCCTACGAGGATGCGCTGCTGAACGACATCAAAGACTCGTTTGGTGCGGCGACCAGACTTGAGTACGACGGGACGCATATCACCTCGGCGATGCGGGGGTACTTTGCTTTTAACTGGAGCCGCTATCAGCACGCACTCGCGGCCCATACGCCCGCGGTGATCCTCGAGATGGGGTACCTCTCGAATGATGACGATCGAGCGCTCATGCTCGACAAACCCGACGTTCTCGCGAGCGCGATAGCGGACGGCGTCCTGAAATTCCTGAACGACACGCCGCGATCGAAGATCTTCGGTCAAGACCTCGTCGTGCCCGCATTTCCATCGCGACCTTCGAGGCAGAGCCCCAGCCCGTGAGTGCTATTCTTCGCGCGCGACCATCGGTCGACAAATTTTCAGGAGGCCGTCAGATGAGCGTTCGGATCGCGCGTGACGCCGCCGGCCTCCGTATCGCCGGAGCGCCGGGCACCCTCTAGCGCCGCGCGCGCCCTCGGCCGCACCCATCGACGTGTCTCCACGACGGAGGACGCGTGCCCGCATTGTTCCCGGGCGACTGGCTTGCCGACGCACCATACGAAGACCGCGATCTCGGCGTGCTCAAGGCCGGCAAAGAGAGCGAGATCTACCTTGTCTCTAGGACCGGTCCCACCCGCACGTGCCTCATGGCCGAGAAGCGCTTCAAGCCGAGGCTCCAGCGGGCCTTCCGCAACGACTATCTCTACGCCGGCGTGTGGGGCGAAGGGACGCGCCACGAAGGCCGTGCCATGAAGAAACGGACGCGCTTCGGCCAGGAGCACCTTCAGGCGAGATGGGAGTCGCACGAGTGGACCACGCTCGTGCGGCTACACGAAGCCGGCGTAACGGTGCCCCCGCCGGTCGAGCGCGTCGAGAGTGGCTATCGCATGGCGTTCATCGGTGACGGCGACCGCGCGGCTCCACGCCTCGCCGACGTCGACCTCGATCTTCCGACCGCAAGACGGGTCTGGCGCGAGCTCCAGCGCGAGATCCGGCGAATGCTGGACGTCGAGCTCGTGCACGGCGACCTCTCGGCGTTCAATGTGCTCTGGTGGCGCGAGCGGCCGGTCATCATCGACTTCTCCCAGGCGGTCGACGCGGTGACCCATCCGGCGGCGCGGGACCTCCTGCGGCGAGACGTCGAGCGCACGGCTGGGTACTTCCGCCGCCAGGGTGTCGCGATCGCCCTCGACGCGGCGCTGGCGCTCGTCGGAGACACGCCCGCGCGCTTTGCTCGCCAGGTTTTGTCATCCTGAGCATGTGTTCGGCATGACGACGCCCTGGTGGGAGATCATCCTCCGCACGGCCGTCGTCTACGTGACGGTTCTGGTCCTGCTGCGTGCGGCGGGAAAGCGCGAGCTCGGACAGATGAGCCCGGTCGACCTCGTCGTCATCCTCGTGATCTCGAACGCCGTCCAGAACGCGATGACCGGCGGGGACAACTCGCTGATTGGCGGCATCATCGCGGCTGCCACCCTCGTCGCGGTGAATATCTCGTTCTCGCGAATTGCGCACCGACTTCCGTACATCGCGCACCTATTCGAGAGCGACGCGACTCAGCTCATGAGGGACGGGAAGCTGCTCAAGCGGAACCTGGAGCGGGAGAACGTCAACATGGAGGAGCTCTTGATGTCCGCTCGCGAGCACGGCATCGACGACCTCGCCGGCGTGGACTCCGCGTATCTCGAGCGCGACGGTTCGATCAGCATCATCCCGAAGGACGCGCCCGGCAAGGGGATCAGCCGCCGGCACATCCGTCAGTTCCGTCAACGCTGACCACGTGACGCGGTTCCTTCCGGGTCTCGCGCCGCTCGGCCACCGCAACTACGCGCTCTACTGGGTCGGTCAGCTCGTCTCGATGTCCGGCACCTGGATCGAGCTGACCGCCACGTCGTGGCTTCTCTACCAGCTCACCGACTCGCCGTTCCTTCTCGGTCTGGGTGGCCTGTTCCGGGGCGGGCCGATCTTCGTCTTCGCCCTGCTCGGCGGAGCCGTCGCGGACCGCGTCGAACGTCGGCGACTTCTCTTGATCACCCAGAGCTCCTCGGTGGTGACATCGCTTGTGCTGGGCACCCTCGTCGTCACCGGCCAGGTGGCGTTCTGGCACATCTATGTCATCAACCTGGTGAACGCCACGATCGCCGCCTTCGACGCGCCGGGTCGACAATCGCTGTTTCCCACACTTGTGCCGCGCGGCCAAATGCAGAACGCGATCACGCTGAACTCGATGCTGTTTCGAGCCTCGAACCTCGTCGGTCCGGCGGTCGCGGGAATCCTCATCGCGCGGGTCGGTGCGTCCGCTCCGTTCTTCGTGAACGCCGCGAGCTATTTCGCGATCATCTTTGGTCTGCTCGCGATGCGCATCCCGGCGGTGGTCTCACGGCCACGCGGATCCATCCGCGAGGAGCTGGTCGGCGGGCTCCGCTACGTGCGCGCGAGCGCGATCCTCCCGCTCATCCTCGGGATTGAGGCGACGCTGTCGATCTTCGGTCACAACCAGGCGCTCATCACGATCTTTGCGCGCGACGTTCTCGGCACAGGTGCCGAGGGCCTCGGCATTTTGCTCTCGGCGATCGGCGCGGGCGCGATTGTGGGCATGGTCCTGCTGGTCGTCGCCGGCGACGTGCGGCGGAAGGGAGCGTTCATGATCTTCGCGGGCCTGATCTACGCGGGGGCGCTCCTCGTGTTCGCGTGGTCGCGTTCGTTCGAGCTATCGGTCGCCGTGCTCGCGCTCCTCGGCTTCGCCGATGCCACCTGGGGAACGATGCGCAACGCCATCGCCCAGCTCGCGGCCGAGGACGCCTATCGCGGGCGCGTCATGTCGCTCATCGTCATCGTGTCGAGAGGGCTGACGAACGCCTCGCAGCTCCAGACGGGGCTCGCCACGGCCCTCTTCGGGGCGCCCGGCGCCGCGACCATCGGCGCGCTCGCCGTCGGTGGCGTCGTCGCGGCGGTGGCGGCACGGGCCGAGCGCCTGCGACACTTCACTGCGCCAGCACCGCGCCGGCAAGTCCCGGAAGTCGCCCAAGCAGGAGGGGAGTCATGAGTCCCGCAAAGAAGGCCGCGACCCGCAAGACGACCCGCCGCAAGCGCGGGCCCGCCGAACCGCGGGGGCCCGAGGCTCGCGAATCCGGGCTCGATCGCGGCGACGAGCATGTCTCGGTCCTGGCCGAGCATGTCGAGAAGGCCAAAGGTTCGGTCCTCGCGGCCTATCGCGATCCCTATGGTGGCCTGCCGCTGGTGCTCGCGTCCCTCCCGATCGCGAGCGTCGAGGCGACGCCCTTCCAACGCGACCTCTCGCGCACCCACGCGGACCGCCTCGCGACGGCGATCGGTGCGTCGGGCTTGTTCCTGGACCCGGTGATCGCGATCCCGAGCGGCGATGGCTTCTGGTCCCCGAACGGGCGCCACCGGCTGGCAGCGGCGAAGCAGCTCGGATTGCGAGCGATTACCGCGCTCCTGACCGACGACCCGGCTCTGGCATACCGAATCCTCGCGCTCAACACCGAGAAGGCGCACAACCTGCGTGACCGCGCGCTCGAAGTGATCCGGATGGCGCGATCGCTCGCCAAGGAGGCGCCGCGCTCAAAGGAATCGGACCACGCGACGAGCTTCGAGTCACCCGCATTCCTCACTCTCGGGGCCGCCTATGAAAAGCGCGATCGTTTCGCGGGCTCTTCGTACAACTCGATGCTGCGGCGCGTCGACCGCTTCATGGATACATCGCTGCCCGCCGCCCTGCGGCAGCGCGAGCAGTGGGCCGTGCGCCTCATGGATATCGACGATCGCGTCGCCGTTCACGTGAAGACGCTCCAGGAACGGGGCATGAAGAGTCCGTATCTTCGCCAAGTGGTCGTCGCGCGCTGCAATCCGGTGCGCTGGATCCCGTCCAAGAAGGGCGAGAAGCCGCCAATGACCATGGCCGAGCTTCTCACTCGCATGACCGCGAACGTCCGCAAGTTCGACCCATCGAAAGTCAGACCGCAAGATCTTGCGATCGTCGCCGCGGTGGCGCCGGAAGAGGGCTAATCGGCCTACGCCGCCGGGTTGCGGGTCCTGTCCCGGGCTCGGGGTCGTGCCCTCGCCGCACCCTTCCCACCTTCGCGTCGTTCGCTTCGCTCACTCCGCTGGTGGGCCCCTCGGGGGCCCGCGGCTCGTGCACAACCCGCTCGCCCGTGCCACCCGCAACGCCGTCGCGTCATCGTCCGAGCGCTAATCCAACGCCGGCGCCGATCGCGATCACCAATGCGGGATGGATTGTTCCTCGATAGGAAAGAACAGTGGCGATCGCGGCCAATGTGAGTTGCCACCAAGAGGGAGATCCGGTCGCGGTCACGATGCCGATCCCTGTCGCCACCAATAGCCCCGCAGTGGCCAGCGCGACTCCTCTGACCAATCCCGCGACTGGAGTCGCGAGCAGCCAGCGACGCGCGACAGCGGTAATCGGCACGATGACCAGCGGCGGGAGTGTTGCGGCGACCAGCGCCATCGTGGCGCCGACCACACCCGCAACGAGATAGCCGAGGCTGACGATGTAGAGACCGTTCGGCCCGGTCGAGATGCGACCGATGGCGATCGCCTGCACGAGTTGATCGTCCGTGGCGATGCCAGGTGCGACGAGGTCCGCGCGTAGAAGCGGCAAAGAAGAGAGTCCGCCGAGCGAAAGCAGAGACGCCTTCAGAAACACACCGAGCAGCGCAAGCGCGTCCATATTCAGCCGACGGAGCTCTCGCGCGAGGTCGGTCGCTCTCGGCCGAGGGCGAGCGCGCCGACGGCAGCCCCGGCTCCGATCACGGCGAGGGTGGGCATTCCGAGGACCAGAGTGGCGACGACTGCGGCGATGGAGACTCCGACATCGGTCGCGAGGTGCGCACGGCCGTGCCGGCCGGACGCGCGGATGAGGAGACCTGCGGTCGCGATCGTCATGCCCCCGGTCACCGGCGCAACACCGGCGAGAGCGGCGCGAGCCAGCGGTGACGCCGCGATGACGCCGTATGCCGCCGTCAAGGCGACCGTGATCAGCGCTGCCGGGATCATCATCCCCGCCACCGCGGCGACGACGCCGCGCCAGCCGGCGATGCGACGTCCGATGAGTCCGGCGAGCGCTACGAGGTGGATACCAGGGGAGAGCTGCGACAAGGCCCAAGCCTCACCGAACTCGCGCGCGCTCATCCATCGCTCACGATCGACGGCGAGGCGTCGAATCAGTAGCAGAGTACTAGTACCACCACCCACGGATTGCGTTCCCACACTCACCCATGAGCGGGTCAACCTCGTCAGCATGCCCGTTAACCTAGCGGTGATGGATGTGGTGGGTCGGCAGGAAGCCCCTGTCTTCACTTGGAATCCCGTCGAGCAGATGTGGGTACAGGAACGCGGCGGCGCGTCTAAACCGCCACCGGCTCCGCATGACGTCCACGCGATCCAGAGCTGGTTCTTTGACCCCGATGAGAACGAGTGGATCCAAACGGTCCTCGGTCCGATGGGCCGTCAGCTTGCGGCGCAGTGGCGTGGCGCCTATCGGGTTCCCGACACGGCAATCGTTCGCCAGGAAAAGAGCCCGAAGAAGCGGAACCTCCTGCCGATCCTCGTCGCTGGGGTCGTCCTGATCGCTCTCGTGGGGGGTGCCGCTCTCGCCGCGCCCGGTCTCATGAACCCGAGCGCGACCCCGGCGCCGTCCGGCGTGGTCGCGACAAGCCCCGTCCCCGCGTCGATCGCTCCGACGGCCGCGCCGACGCCTGAACCTACCCCCGAACCGACCGAGGCCCCGGCCACTCCGGCGCCGACCGCGCGTCCCCGGCCCGCCGGTCCGTCGTACACGCTGAAGAACGGAACGGTCGTGACGTACACGGGGCCGGTCACCGCGACGCGCAACGCGACCCTTCCAGCGTCCTTCGCCGCGTTGCTCTCAAACGGCAGGGCCGCCGCCGGCACGTTTGGCATCTTCCTGAATGACCCGGTCACCGTTGCAAACCGCCGTGCCGTCAACGGAAGCCTTGACGGGAACGGTCGCATCCTGCTCCAGATCCCGACCAACGTTCAGCCCGGCATCTACCAGCTCCTGTTCTCGTATGGCGGCGAGACCGCCCAGATCACCAGCGTGACGGTCCGCTAGACCCTAGGTCGCGCGCACCGTCACGATCCAGAAGACCCCGAAGTCCTCCATCCACTGCGCGCCCTCCACCAGGGGACGGATCGCGAGGCGATAGGTCCCCGGGACCGACGGAGCGACGATCGTGAATTGGAACCACGCGATCTGATTCGGTCCGACCCATTGAGCGGGCTGCACCGCGACCCGGTTGTAGCGGGGCCATCCCGTGTTCGGCGAGCCGACACTGCCGTCGCCGCCGAGAGCCGAGGCGTGATCCTGGCCGGGCTCCGGGTTCCACGTTCCGAGGTAGGCGACCTGACCCATCGTGTCAGCGAGCCAGCCACGCGTGCCGCTGTTGTAGTAGGCGACCACCGCCGTCGCGGTCTGGCCCGGGCAGAGCGTGGAATATCCGCTCTGTCCGTACCACGAAGCGTGGAAACCGGCGACGCCCGACGCAATGTTCGCGGGAGCGGCGATGCCGGGTCCGTCGATCGGCTGGCAGGTCGTAGGCGAAGGCGAAGGTGTCGGCGTTGGGGTCGGTGTGGCTTCCGGTGCCGCGGCGCCGAGGAGGCTCACGCGCCCCGCCACGACGGTGCCCTGCCCGAGCACGCCACCGCTCACGCGAGGCGATTCCGTCGTGACGCGGTAGGAGCCAACCGGAAGATCGACGAACCCGAACCATCCTGTGCCATCGGTCGTCGCCGTGCGCATCACGATTCCCGAGCTCGGCTCGACGAGATGCACGACGGTGCCGGTGAGCGGCGTACCGTCGGTCGCGACCGCGGTGCCGCGCAGGTGCCCGAAGATCGGCTGCGTCTTCCAGGTCATCGCGGGCACAGTGGGCGCGTCGGCGAAGACCGCCGGCGAGACGGTGTCGTATTGCGATGGCTGGGTGAGCGCTTTTATGAGCTCGGCGCGGCCGACCGCGCCGGTTCGCGCGCCCGCATCGGTTAATGCGTCGGGCGTCCGATAGGAGTAGCCGACCCAACCGATCGCGCTGTTCCCGGCCGCGCTCGGAGCGAGCGCGCGACGCACCTGGCTCACGCTTGAAGCGATGTCATTCAGGTACAGCGCCGATCCGATCGCCACCGAGCGGCGGTACTGGTTGTCCTTCGCAAATTCGTTCCACTCGTCGTACATCTGGTGCTGGTTCGCCAACGAATCGCGCTTGTAGTTCATGAGCATGGCCGTGTCGACGATCCCTTCGCGAAGCCAGCCGCGCCAGTCCTGCAGCTGCTCGGCGTACGCGCGCGTGTTCTCCCAGCTGCCGGTGGTCTGCGGGCCGTATCCGTACGTGATCACATCCGCGGAGACGCGGATGCGCGGACGGAGCGCGGTCGACTCGAGATAGATCCGGCGAACGATCCCGGTGACCTGATCGCGACGCCACTGCGTCCATTGGGGATCCGTATTCCCTGGAGCGTCGGCGCGGCCGGTCTCGGAACGGAAGCGCGCGAGCGAGGTGGGGTTGTAGCCCCATGAGGGCACGAGCGACCCGAGGTTGCCGTCGGGATAGCGGATGCGGTCGAGGTTGATGCCGTCGACCTCGTAGTTACGGACGATGCTCGCTGCCGCGTTCGCGACCCACGCCGCGGCGTCGGGGTGGCCCAGGTCGAGCATCCAGTCGTCGGAAAGCTTCGAGAGGCCGTCCGACCGGGTCATGACCCAGTTGTCGCGTCCCGACTTCGATGGCCCGTGCAAGTTGAAAATGTGGTTCGGGTCCTTCGGCGGGGTGGTGCTGTTCCACATCGCGTTGGCGATGATCCACGCGTGCACCTCGACGCCCTGGCCGTGGGCCGTGTTGATGAGCGCTTGCAGCGGATCGAACCCCGCCGCGATCGACTCGTTCACTGGCAGGCCCGCGCGCACGCAGAAGCAATCGCCTCGCCGCACGACCTGGGCGACGATCGCATTCGCGTGCGCCGCCTTGGTCGCCGCAACGAGCGCGTCGATCTCTGCCTGGTCGCCTAGGCCTTCGCCGAAGGCGTCCGCCCAGAACGCGCGGAACTGCCCGGCCGTGGCCGCCGACCCGTACGGAGACATCTCCGTCGGAAAGCTGGCGAACACGCTGGCTAGATACCAAAAGACAGCCGCGAGCGTGGCTAGCCTCAAGTTTTCCCTTCCTCAATGCTTGTAACGGATCGCCAACGACAAGTCTTCGGGAGTGATCGGACCCGAGTCAAGCGAGCGAGCGTGCGTGATCGATCAGGACGGACGTACCAGTCCGCGATCAGTACCTTCGAGTCAGGCGGACACCCGAGCGTATCGTTCCGCGCCGTGGACGCTGAAGCGGTCGCACGCGTCCTCGCGGGGGCGCCGGTCTTCAGCGCGCTCAGCGAAGCCGAGCGAAAGGAGCTCGTCCCTCATCTTCGCGGGCGACGCTTCTCGCGCGACGAGGTCGTGTTCCATCGCGACGATCCCGCGGGTCACCTCTACGTGATCCTGACCGGATCCGTAAAGGTCTCCATCCCCGACGAAGAAGGGCACGAGGTCGTCGTCGCCGTGGAGCGAGAGGGCGCGTTCTTCGGCGAGCTCGCGCTCTTCGACGACGCGCCACGCTCAGCGACCGTGACGGCGCTCGAAGAAACGCAGGTCGTGACGCTCGCGCGCGAGGACTTTCTTCGCGTGCTCGAGCGGAGTCCCCGCGCGACGCGCGAGATTCTCCGGTTGCTCGCGCGCACGGTGCGGCGCGCGTCTGGGCGCATCGAGGATCTCGTCTTCCTCGACGTCCCCGGACGCGTCGCCAAATGCCTGCTTGACCTCGCGACAGCACACGCACGCACGGAGGTCGAGCTGACCCAGGACGACCTCGCCGCCTTCGTCGGGGCCACCCGAGTCTCCGTGAACCGAGCCCTGGCGGACCTCGAGTCCCAGGGCGCGATCGCAGTCGGTCGTCGTCACATCGCGGTCAAGGAGCCCGCCCTCCTCCGCAAGCACGTCCGCTACTAAGGCTCTCCTAGACTCTCTCCTCCGTGAAGCCTGAAGAGCTCCGCAAGATGGCCGGCACGCTCGCCGACGTGCTTCCTATCGAGATCCTTCCCGAGATGGATCGCAGGGAGCTCGCTGGTCACATGGCCCTCCGCAAGTTCAAGCAGGACGAGGTCGTGTACCACCAGGGTGATCCCGCCGCGCACTGGTTCGTCGTCTTCGAGGGACTCGTCAAGGTCCTTCTGCTCGACGAGAACGGACGTGAGCTCCTCATCTCCCTGCACTCGCGCGGCGAATTCTTCGGCGAGCTCGTGATCTTCGAAGACAAGGTCCCGCGAGACGGCACGGCGGTGTGCGTCATCCCGACGAGCGTCTTTCAAATCGATCGCGACGGCTCGCTCGCGGTGTTGAAGCGGAACGAGGAAGCTCGAGGGCACATGTTCGAGCGGCTCTCGCGCAACATCCGCAAGCTCGAAGGCCAGGTCGAGGACTTCGCGTTCCTCGACGTGACCAGCCGTCTCGCCAAATACCTCGTCGAGGTCGCCCGGCTCGGCCGTCCGCTGCCGCTGACACAGGATGACCTCGCGTCCGCAGTCGGCTCGACGCGCATGACGGTCAACAAGCTCCTCGCGGACTTCGAGCGGCGCGGACTGATCAACGTCGAGCGCCGCAATGTCCGCGTGATCGACGAGAAGTCGCTCCTTCGGGAGATCCGCGTCTAGAACAGGTTCGTCAGCCAGCGCATGCGTTTGTGGGCGGGCTCACGGGCTCGTTCGGACGGCTCGAGCCTCGCGAGGTCGTCGTGCAGCACGCGAGCGAGGACCAGCGTCGCACCCTTCGTCGGGACACCCTTCGGCACCACGCGCGGCGTACCCGCGATGGTGGCGAGCTCCTTGCGCAGATAGAGCTCGGCCGTTCCGGAGAGCCAGACCGGAAGGACCGGAGCACCGGACCGAAGCGCCAGGTATCCGACGCCGCGCTCGAACGGACCGAGCGCCGATTCCACTCGCGAGACGCGACCCTCCGCGAACACGATGACGACCTCACCGCGCTCGAGCGCCGCGACAGTGGCGGCAATCGCGGCGCGATCGGCGGTCTTCGAGGTGCGCTCGATCGTGATCACCATCCCAACTGCGCGCAGCACCGCCCGCCACCACCACACCTTCCCGGTTCCTTCGCGATCGCCGAGAAGGCGCACCTCGGCGCTGAGGGGGAATGACGCCGCGAGCAGGAAGCCATCGACCCAGCCTTGATGGTTGGCGACGACGAGTAGCGGGCCCCGCGGCGGAAGCATGCCGTAATGCCGAACGCGAAAGAGCGCGGCGAGAAGGCCCCGCACGATCACACGGGCGACGCGTGAACGCATCGGGTAAGCGTGAGCCATCCGTGGGAAAGATGCCGGTCGGCCCTGCCACTCCGGGACTGTGCCGTGGGGCCCTACCCCTGGGGCCCCTACCCCATCCGG
>Ga0209160_1004515_pt1 | contig 11101 bp, 5 predicted proteins | sample GraSoiAngelo_153_FD_186167 | JGI IMG/M metagenome (GOLD analysis project Ga0209160, IMG submission 186167) | Grasslands soil microbial communities from the Angelo Coastal Reserve, California, USA - 14_1009_12_40cm (SPAdes) (version 2) | ecosystem: Environmental > Terrestrial > Soil > Grasslands ...
TCTACTTCAGAATGGAGCGGCGCGACAACGTCTTCTATCAGACCGCCGTCGACTCGGCCCGGGGGCAGTCGAGAACCGAGCGCATCGACCTGGTGGTCGGGTCGGGGAGACGCGGGCAAACCTACCTCTACTGGAGAGGCGGGCTGCTGTTCGAGTTGCCCGCCTCGTATCTCGTGGGGATCGAGCGATGGATCAACAGTCCCGGCTACGTGGACGGCCAGATCGACTTTGGCCGACTCATCGTCCCCCACTGTCTGGAATGCCACAGCACGTCGTTTCCGATCCGCACGGTTGCCGGCGCGGCGCGGTACTCCCGCGACTACGTGCTCGGCATCACCTGCGAAAAATGTCACGGGGACGGGCGAGCCCACGTCCAGTATCAGACATCCCATCCGACGGACACGAGCGGACGCTATGTCCTCAATCCCGCGCGCTTCTCCAGGGATCGGAAGGTGGACAACTGCGCCTTGTGCCATGCCGGCGAGCGGGACCCAAAAGTTCCGCCCTTCTCCTACCGACCGGGTGACAAGCTCGAAGATTATTTCGCCCCGCCCGCGAACGCGGCGGCGACCCCCGACGTCCACGGGAATCAGGTGGCGTTGTTGCAACGCAGCAAGTGTTTTCGCTCGAGCCCGGGCATGTCGTGCTCGACGTGCCACGACGTCCATCGTCCGCAACGCGACGTGACAGCCTTTGTCGAGAAGTGCCTGGCGTGTCATGAGACGAGCCAGCATCCGATGGCCACCGAGATCGGAGAGCGACTCACGACCGCCTGCATCGACTGCCACATGCCGAACCGCAGATCGAAAGCGATCGAGATCAACACTCCGACGAAACAGTTTGCCTTGTATTTTCGGAGCCACGCGATCGGCATCTACCCCGAGGTCGCCCGTGCCGTCCTCCGATCGAACGGCGCCCCACGCAGTCGATAGCCTACCTCCCACCGCCCCTGCGTCGTAGATTCGTGAGCATGCGAAGTCGGTTGCTGAGTCTGGTGACGCTGGCGAGCGTCGCCGGGGCCGCGGGGATGACGGCCCAGACGCCGCATCTCGGGGCCATCGACTTCCCGACGTCGGGCGCCCCCGCGGCGCAGCCATCGTTCATCCGTGGCGTCCTGCTGCTGCACAGCTTCGAGTATCGGGACGCGGCCCAGGCGTTCCGCGAGGCGCAGCGGATCGACCCCCGATTCGCCCTGGCCTACTGGGGCGAGGCGCTCACGTACACGCACCCGGTCTGGAACGAACAGGACCGCACCGCTGCCCGGGCCGTGCTCCAGAGGCTTGGCCCCTCGGCGGAGACGCGTCGGGCCAAGGCGCCCACGCTCCGCGAGAAGGAGTACCTCCACGCCGTCGAAGTGCTCTACGGCGACGGCGCGAAGGCCGCGCGGGACACGGCATACTCGAAGGCCATGGAACGCCTGGTCGCGGCCTTCCCGACGGACCGCGAGGCCCAGGTGCTGTATGGCGTCTCGCTGCTCGGCCTGAGCCAGGGCGTTCGCGACGTTCCGACGTACCTCCGCGCCGCCGCGATCGCCCAACGAGTGTTCCGGGACAACCCGAGCCATCCCGGCGCCGCACACCTCCTGATTCACTGCTACGACGACGCCACCCATGCGGCGCTGGGGCTCTCGGCCGCCCGGGCGTACTCCAGAATCGCGCCCGATGCCCCCCACGCGCAGCACATGCCGACGCACATCTTCCTGGCGCTCGGCATGTGGGATGAAGTCGTGTCGCAGAACGAGCTCGCCTCCGGGCGTGACCGGGCAAACTGGGCTCCCAACCACTACACCCAATGGCTGGGCTACGGATATCTGCAGCAGGGCCGATACGACACCGCCCAGCGCCACCTCGAGCTCATGCGCCGCAACGCGGAGAAGGGCCTGCGCGGGCGCGCAGTGCTCGCGCAGATGCGCGCCGAATACGTCGTGAACAGCGAGCGATGGGACTGCCCGTGCCTGCGGTGGGACATCGACCTGACTGCTGTACGTGCGCGCGATGCGGCGGTGGACCTGTTCACCCTCGGGCTCAGTGCACTGAGGCGCGGCGAGCGGGCAGGGGCCGAGCGCGCCCTGGCCGACCTTGTGACCCTCAACGGCAACCGGGCTCCGCCGGCGCCGGGCCACGAACGGGACGAGGTCCCGGACATCGTTCAGCTGGAGCTCGAGGCATTGCTGCGGCAGGCGGGCGGCGCGACGGACGAGGCCGCGCGACTCATGCGCGAGGCCGCGGCGCTCGAGGACCGGATGCCGGCCGAGTTCGGGCCGCCGCCCGACGTGAAGCCGGCGCATGAGTTGTTCGGTGAGATGCTGCTCGAGGCTGGGCGTGCGGCGGAGGCGCAGCGCGAGTTCGCGCGCGCCCTCGCGCTCGCGCCGAAACGCGCGTTGTCGCTCCTGGGCTTGGGCCGCGCCGCGGCGGCGGCGGGGGACCGCGCGACCGCCGCCCAGGCGTACCGCGAGGTGCGGGAGATCTGGCATCGCGCCGACCCCGGCCTTCCCGGGCTCGCGGAAGCGTCTCGCTCTGTCGGGGCGCCCTAGCGAACCGCTACGGCTCCACGATCTCGACCGTCCCTCCGCTGGGGATCGGCCCACCGAGCGTCTGACGAGTTCCCGATGGCCAGCGCACCTCGACCGAGGCCGCGTGATCCGCCGCTCCGAGACCGAAATAGAGGAGCAAGTCGCTTTGGGAGAGGTAACCCGACTTGCCATCCATGACTTTGAGGATGCGTCGGCCGTCCGGCAGCACCACGGTGACCTGCGCGCCCAGCCCTTCGCGGTTCGACCGCGTCCCGCGTAACCGGATCTTGAGGAGGTGGACGGCGTGTCGCTGGGCGAGGTCGCTGAGGAGCACTTGCGGCCCCGCGTTGAAGTCGTTGGTGACGATGTCCAAGTCGCCGTCCCCGTCCAGGTCGAGCAGGACCGCGGAGCGGCTGGCGCGCGCGGCCATCATGGTCAGTTTCCCGGCGCCGTCAAATCGACACCCCGCTTCGACCCCGCCCGGCTCCTTGCACGCGGCGCAGAAGAACTGTTCGCGGTCCGCTCGGTTGCAGTCGAGGGTGAACCAGACCTGATCCGTGACGCCGTTGGGGCGTGGCTCGACGCCGAGCAGGAATTCGCTGGGAAGGAAATGCTGCCCGCCTTCGTTCAGGAGTACGGAGCTGATCCCGTAGCGATGCGGGAAGTTCATGCCTGCGGTGGTGAAGATGTCGTCCCAGCCGTCGGCGTTGAGGTCGTCCACGCTCGGTCCCCAGGGCCAGTACGTCTCCACGCCGACTGAGTCGGAGACTTCCGCAAACCTCCCGCCGCCCTGGTTGGCGAACAGGGCGTTCCCGAAGATGAACCGGCTCTTGCCCGTCGGGAAAAAATCGACGGGGGCCGGGAGGGTATCGGTCTTGCGGGCCTCCGCCGCCCAGTCGCCCGGCGGGATGTTGACCCACATGTCCGAATGCATGTCGGTGACGAACAGGTCGAGACGTCCGTCTCCGTTGAAGTCGAACGCCTTCACGCCCATCGCGCCCCAGGGCGTCTTGGGAAAGTACTGCCGTGTCGCGTCGTAAAATCGTTTGCCGGCCGCGTTGCGCCACAGATGATTCTCGCCCTGCATGTCGAGGACGTAGAGGTCGGGCCAACCGTCGTCGTTCACGTCGATGACCGTCGCGTCGCCGCTCCAGCTCGAGTCGAGGAGCCCCACCCGGCGCGTGACGTCCTCGAATCGGTTGCCCCCCAGGTTGCGGTAGAGGATGCTCCTCTCGGCGCGCTCGGGGTGCGTGTGACCGTGGAACGCATCGGGGAGGCCGACGTAATAGCCTCCCGGTCCCTTGGTGTTGCTCGTGTAGACGCCCACGTTCGTCACGAAGAGGTCGAGCAGCCCGTCGCCATCGTAGTCGAAGAACACCGCGCCCGACGAGTGGCCGACGTACCCCACGCCCGCGTGCGCGGTGATGTCGCGGAATTTCCCGCCGCCCAGGTTCTCGAACAGGCGGTTGCCGTGCCGCACGGTGGTCACGAACAGATCGGGATCGCCGTCGTTGTCGATGTCGGCGAACGCGCAACCCACGGCGACGGCGTCGCGCATCGTGAGGCCCGCCGAATCCGTGATGTTCGCGAACCGACCACCCCCCAGGTTCCTCCAGAGCTCGTTGGTGCCGAGCTGGGTGACGAAGTACAAGTCGGGGAGCCCGTCGCCATCGACGTCCGCCGCGCACAGTCCCGTCCCGTGATCGTAGTGGACCTTCTTGTACGCCTTGCCCGCGTCGTCCACCACGTGGTCCTCGAAGCTGATGCCGCTGGCCGCTCGCCCGTCAGTGAAGCCGAAGTCGTGCGCGACACTCGAGCGGGCGGCCAGGTCGCGTTCTTGGCGGGCGCGCTCGAGCAACCACGCGGGCGCGCCTGGTGACTGGCGTTCGCGGCTGTTCGTCTGGCAGGCAACGAGCGCGATCAGCCCGACGAGCAGCAGTCGGGTGTGTCGCGCGAAGCCGGCGGGTTTCACCCCGCGTGGCGTTAGGGGGCCGACTTGGTCCAGATGGCGATGACGCCGCAGCCGGAGTTGCTCCCTTGAAACTCGCCCGGCGTCTCGGACGAGCCACGGTAGATCTCGACGCCCTTGACGTCCTGCGGCGGCGTGAGCCGTGCGAAGTAGGAGGATGACTCGTTGCCGTCGAGGTAATACTGCGGGTAGCACCCGGCCGGCGACCGGACCATCTTGGCGACGCATTGGTTCGCAATGCACACCTGCTGGACGCCGCGCACCGTGGCGAGGACGTCCACCAACGAGGCGGTGTTGGCGCGCTCGATGCGCTCCTGAGTAAGGAACGCACCCATCCCCGATTGGCGCCGTCGCTCGAAGTCCGCGAAGCGGCGCACGGAGAGGGGCCCCTTCCCTTTGACGACGACCTCGGGGAGCTCGATGGGAAGGCGTTCCAGTTCGAAGTGGTGGGTGAGGACCTGGTGCGGCTTGAGAGACGCGCGCCAGGTGCCGGGGACATAGCCGACGGCGCGGATCTCGATCATGAAAATCGCGGCGTCCAGATCGGTGAAGGCAAACCGTCCGACTGAGTCGGTGGTCGTCGCGAGCGCCGTACCGCCGAGAGAGACCTGGGCACGGCTGATCGGCTCGTGCGTGTCCTGGGCCGCGAGCTCGCCGACGATGGCACTCGAGTCGGTGTGGGGAGCCGCCGCCTCTTGTCCCAGCCCCGGGGTTGCCGCCGCCGGACCGACGCTGAGGCACACGAAGCTCAGGCACAAGGATGGGAAGCCGAGTGGGAAGGCCGCCCGGGAGCAAGGGAGGAGGGGGGGGCGATTCATGGCCATGGGCTTGGGCCTGCTGGGCTTACCGGCAAGGTAACGCCGGATTCTTGGGCCCGAAAGCCCGCCCCGGGGTGGTATTGCGGACTTTCGGGGGCGGATGCAGTATAGACTCGCTTGCCCCAAGCTCGAGCCGCCAGAGATTCGAGCGGGGGATTGGTGTTCATTTCCCAGAATGGGGGGAACCATCATGAGACATCGTACGTTCGGCCTAGGCGTCTGCGCCGGCGCGTTGCTCGTGTTGCTGAGCGCCGTGTCGGGCGAGGCGCATGCGCAATCCGCGGTGATCACCGGTAAGGTCACGGGCAGGGGCAGCGAACCTCTGGGGGGCGCTACCGTCCTCATCGAGGGGCTCGGCATCTCCGCCGGGACCGCCCAGTCCGGCACCTACACCCTCACCGTCCCGGCGGACAAGGCCAAGGGACAGACCGTGACGCTGCGGGCCCGCAACATCGGGTACCAAGCCGGCACAAAGCAGATCACGCTCACCCCGGGCACCCAGACGCAGGACTTCCAGTTGCAGTTCGACCCATTTACGCTCAACGAGGTCGTGGTGACCGGCACGGCGGGGGCCACCGAGAAAAAGAACCTCACGTTCGACGTGAGCCGCGTGGACGCGAGCCAGCTGAACCAGGCGCCGGCCGTCGGGGCGCTGGGCGGGCTCGAGGGCAAGGTGGCCGGCGCCCGGGTGATCCAAGGCAGCGGGGCGCCCGGGAGCGACCCGGTGATCCGGTTACGCGGAGCGACCGCCATCACGTCGCAGGGGTCTTGCAATACTCAGCCGTGTCCCTCGACCGCGGTGCCGGGTCCGCTGGTCGTCGTGGACGGCACGATCACGCACTACTCCCTCGCCGACATCAGCCCGCAGGACATCGAGCGGGTGGAGGTGGTGAAGGGCGCCGCGGCGTCGTCGTTGTACGGGTCCAATGCCGCGAACGGGGTGGTCCAGATCTTCACCAAGCGCGGCGACAGGATCCCCGACGGGAAGCTGGCTGTGACGGTGCGCAACGAGTACGGCCAGTCATTCCGCCCCAAGTTAATCCCCATCGCGCACGCGCACCCTTACCTGACCGCCGACAGCGCCTACACCGACACGACCGGTCACGCGGTCCTGAAGGGGGATTTCATCGACGCCAAGGACCGTTTGGTTGGTATCGGTGGGGTACCCAGCCCCAAGCCTGACCAGATCGCCGACGTTCCCTACAGCGCGTACCCGCACCCCGTGAATTTCGACGTGCAGGGCGACCTGCTGACGCACGGTCCGTTCTACACGAACTACGTCTCGATCGGGCAGCGGCGCGGCAACTCGAACTACAACTTTTCGGTCGAGAACACCAAGCAAGAGGGCGTCTTGCGGCTGCTCAAAGGCTACAACCGGCAGAACTTCCGCGTGAACCTGGATCAGACGATGACGCCGCGGCTCGACCTGTCGCTGGGGGGCTTCTTCGCCAAGTCGAACAACAATCAGGTGGTCGAGGGGCCGGGCTCGCCGTTCTTCGTGGTGACGTTCATCGAGCCGTACGTCAACCTGTTCGCCAACAACCCGGACGGGACGCCCTACGCGGCGTACATCCCGCACCAACAGGCGAATGCGCAGAACCCACTGTACATCCTCGCCAACGACCAGATCAACACCGATCGCACGCGCTACAGCGCGTACGGGAAAGCGAACTACCGCCTCACCGACTGGCTGTCGCTCGAGGGCCACTACAACTACGACTACGAGGCGTCCAACTACTCGAACGTGAGGCCGAAGGGCTTCCTGAGCGGCTCCGGCGTCGCCTTGGATGGCAACCTCACGAAGACCGACAGCGGCGGCCGGGAGTTCAACACGGGCGTGACCGTCACCGGGGTGCGGAACTTCCGGCTCGGCTCGTTGAACGTGCGCAACACCACCAAGGCCGCGTACGAGTACGAGGACCAGACGGCGAGCAATTTCACTCTGTTTGCCGGCGGGTTTAAAGTCGTCGCCACGCCCGAGTTCAACGCGGTCGATTTTGCCAACCTGGCCCCCGGCTCCTCGAACCAGACGATCCGGAGCAAGAACTACTACGTCGTCTCCGGGCTCAACGTGAACGATCGCTACCTGGTCGACGGCCTGGTGCGCTGGGACGGCTCGTCGCTGTTCGGCCCCGAGAGCCGTTGGCAGACGTACTACCGGGCGTCGGGGGCGTACCGCCTCAGCCAAGACTTCCACATCAACGGGATCGATGAGCTGAAGCTGCGCGCATCGTACGGGACGGCCGGGCTGCGGCCCGCCTTCGATGCCCAGTACGAGACATACGCCGTGGTGGGCGGAATACCTGCGAAGCACACGCTCGGCAACACAGCGCTCAGGCCGGCGCTTTCGAAGGAGCTGGAGCTCGGCACCAATATCGACTTCCTCGGCCACTTCTCGCTGGACTACTCGTACTCCCGCAAGGAGACCAAGGACGAGATCATGGTGGTGCGGCTGTCGGGGGCCTCCGGGTACCTGGACCAATGGCAGAACGCGGGCACGTTGCTCGGGAAGACGCACGAGCTGGCATTGGGCGTGATTCTCGCCGATCGGCCGGACTTTTCCTGGCGGCTGAACGTGGCCGCCGACCGGACGCGTCAGAAGATCACCCAGTTGAACAGGACGCCGTTCCTGGTCGGGCCCGGAGGGTACGGGGGGAACAATGATGTGACCCAGGATTTCAGAATTGCGGAGGGTGAGACGTTTGGCGTCTTTTACGGATCCAGGATTGTGCGGAGCTTCGCCCAGCTGTGCGACAATCCGGCGATTCAAACGGCGGCTGGCGCGACCCCGTGCCTGACCTATGCCGCCGCCAACTACACAGTTAACGAAGACGGGTACGTGGTGGCGACTAGCACGTACCACACCGCCAACGAGGCTTTCCTCACCTACGTGGATCCCACGGGGAACAAGATCGTCAAGATCGGCGACGTGAACCCCGACTTCAACGCGAGCTTTACGACGAACGTGCGGTACAAGGGTTTCTCCGCCTACGCGCTGGTGGATTGGGTGCAGGGCGGGAACATCTACAACGGGACGCGGCAGTGGGCGTTTGGCACCGGACTCGTAGACCGGATCTACGATCAGTCGGGGAAGCCCGCGGTGAACTGCACGGGGTCGCCGGACCCGACGCACTGCCCGTACAGTACCGGGAAAAAGTCGAGCGCTTATTACGGGGCTCTCTACAACGGCATCAACCCGATCGACTTCTTCGTCGAGAACGGGACGTACGTGAAGATCAAGGAGCTGAACGTCAGCTACACCTTCTCTGGGAGCCTGATGCAGAAGCTCGGTCTCGGGATCAACAGCCTGCGGGTGGGGGCAATCGGGCGCAACCTGTTCACCTTCACGAAGTACTCCGGGTACGATCCGGAAGTCGCCGGCCTGACGGGCGACGCGTTCTCGTTCCGGTGGGACGGCTTCTCGTATCCGAACTTCCGGACGTTCACGGGCTTCATGGAGATCGAATTCTGACCCGCGCACCGACCTCTTGAGGAGACGACCCCTATGAGCATGCAAAAGCGGATCCCGGAGATCGTGGGCGTCCTCGCCCTGATTCTCGCGGGTGGATGTGATACACTCGATATCGCGAACCCCAACGCGCCGGACACGCCCCATTTGCTGGCGAGCCCGTCTTCCGTTGAGGCAGTCGCTCAAGGCGCCATGAAGACGTGGTACCACACGACGCAGTCGGGGCTCGGGGAAGACCAGTATCCGGCCCTCACCCTCGCGGTGATGGCGCGAAGTCACGTCGCGATGTGGAACAACTTCCACATCCGGTTCTATACCGGGTGCACCGACGGTACTTTCCCGGGTCAGCCAGCCTTGCCCTGGAACGGGTACACCGCTGCTACCGGCGGCACCTGTGGCGCCGGGACGCTCGAGGGTCCCCATTACCCGCGCGCGGAGTGGCAGAACAACCCGGCCGCGGCGGAACGGACCCAGATCGAGGCCCTGTGGTACGGGTACTACTCGTCCCTGTCCTCGGCCAGAGACGTTCTCAAGCGCATCCGCGTGGACGGCCTGGTCATCACGGACGCGGCGAACACGAAGATGGTCGAGACTATGACCGTGTTGGCGCAGGCGCTGTCGTTGAGCGGCCTCGCGCTGAACTACGACCACGGCTTCATCGTCGACTTCGACACCGATCTTGCGTCGCTGAAGTTCTCCACGGCATTGGAGCTGCGCGACGCGGCCATGGCGAAGTTCGACACAGCGATCACAATGGCAGGGGCGAACACCTTCACCACGGCGGATGGGTTCTTCGGGCCGGGCGTGACGTACACCAACCTGAAGGTCGCCAAGATCGCGAACACCATGGCGGCGCGCACGTTGGCCTACTTCCCGCGCAACGTGGCGCAAAACGCCACGGTCGATTGGGCCCGCGTGGCCGGCTACGCCTCCAATGGCATCAGCTCCGGGACCCCGTTCAACTGGGAATTCAATCAAGACGCCTGCAACACCTGGTGTGATTACTTCAAGGTCTGGACCAACGACTTCGGCACCATGCGGGTCCACAGCCGTGTCGCGCACCTGCTGGATCCCGCGAGCCAGCCGGACCCCTGGGATCCGGTTACCAACACGCATCCGAACTCGCCGGACCAGCGCCTCGGGGACGGGACGTACCGGGGTGGCAAGACTGCGTTCGACACCCTCGTGCTCAACGCCTACCCGGACACGAACTGCGCGAAACCGACAGGGTGTACGGGCGGAACGGACTTCGTCTGGACCTACATCTCAGAGTTCGGGAGAACGAACCGCGGGTCGTGGCACCAAAGCCCCCTCGGACAGATCCGCTATGACAGCCTGCCCGGGTGCGGCGACAATCCCCAAGGCTCGTCATCGCCGGGGAAGTTGAACGCCCCGATGGTGCTGGCGGCCGAGAACGACCTGATCCTGGCGGAAGCCCTGATTCGGGGTCCCACGCCGAACCTCGCCCAAGCGGCGATACTGATCAACAACACGCGCGTCGGTCGAGGCGGCCTCACGCCTTCTACCGGCACCCTCGCCGACCTGCAGTACGAACAGGATGTCGAGCTGCTAGGTTCGAACACCGCGCCGTACTACAACCAACGGCGCATCGACAACCTGGAGCCGCTCACGCCGCACGAGATGCCCGTACCGGCGCAGGAGTTGGGTGTGCTGGGCATCCCGCTGTACACGTGCGGCGGCGCAACCCATCCCGACGGCAGCTGCGACGCGTTCCCCGCGCCGTCGCTGACTGGCCCCGCGCCGGGCGGAGCCACGGCCTTAGTGGCCAACGCGCCGAAAGTCTGGGCGCAGCTGGAGCAGGGGTGGCGGAACCACATGGCCGCGGGCCGTCTACTGAATCGTCTGGTGAAATAGCTCCGCCCGGAGGTCCATACCGACAGGCGCGTCGCTGCTCGGCGCGCCTGTTCCGTTCCGGGACTTGATGAGGACCGTGTGAGATCGGTGACCGCGAACAGCGGCCACGCGAGGTGCCGGCTCGTGTTGGCCGGGGCGCTCGCCCTGGCGTCGCTGGGTGGAGGGGTGGCGTGTCGCCCGAGCGCGCCTCCGATCGTCTGGCATCAGGAGATCGGCCATCGCTGGCGCGCGCTGAGCGTGTCGGCGAGGGGCGGGCCCGGCTTCGCTGAGCTGCTCCCGTCCCGCACCGGCATTCGATTCACCAACACCATCACGCTCGACAGCGCGCTCTGGAACCGTCACCTGGCGCAGGGCGGCGGGGTGGCGCTGGGGGACGTGGATGGAGACGGCCGCCCCGACATCTACCTCACCAGCAACCAGGGCTCGAATGCCCTGTACCGCAACCTGGGCGACTGGCG
>Ga0209160_1004518_pt1 | contig 11099 bp, 12 predicted proteins | sample GraSoiAngelo_153_FD_186167 | JGI IMG/M metagenome (GOLD analysis project Ga0209160, IMG submission 186167) | Grasslands soil microbial communities from the Angelo Coastal Reserve, California, USA - 14_1009_12_40cm (SPAdes) (version 2) | ecosystem: Environmental > Terrestrial > Soil > Grasslands ...
GATCCTGACAATGATATAGCAGTAATACAAATAATCGATAATTTTTCTGATGAAAATCTTATTCCACTGACATTTGGAGATTCGTCACAACTTGAAGTAGGTCAGCAAGTAATTGCAATAGGCAATCCCTTTGGTCTAAGTGATACTATGACGCATGGAATAGTAAGCCAGACTGGTCGCCTACTTCCAAATGAAAATGTAGGATTTTCTATTCCAGATGTGATCCAAGTTGACGCGCCCATCAACCCTGGTAATTCTGGAGGACCCTTGTTAAACATGCAAGGAGAAGTAATTGGAATGAATACTGCAATTAAAACAAATACAGGTGACTTTTCTGGAATTGGATTTGCTATCCCGTCTAATTCGATTCTCCGGATAATTCCGGAATTAATCAAAGACGGAAAATATAGTCATCCTTGGCTTGGAATTGCTGGAACGAGTATGAATCCTGATGTTGCGTTGGCAAATGGTTTACCAAGAAACTACAAAGGAGTAATAATTGATAAAATAGTAAAAGATGGACCTGCCGATAAAGCTGGAATAACTCAAGCCACTTTGGCTGAAAACAACATTCCTCATGGAGGTGACATCATCACAGCGGTGGATGGACATCCAATTAAAACAATCTATGACATCATTTCATACATGGATGAACACAAATCTGTTGGCGATAAAGTAGTTTTAACGATAAATAGAATGGGCAAAACTATGGATTTGACAGTACTTCTTCAGGCAAGACCAGCCTCATCAACTTCTTAGATTGATTTTTCTAAAATTATTAATTTATCAAACTAAAATTCCAAAGCTTATCAGTGGCTTTTTTAATTCCGATTCTTGATATTGCCTTAATTTCAGATTTTTTTATTTCCTTTCCTTCAATAACAAATAGGCTTGAAGGTTTTGTCAAATCCTTGCCGTATTGTTTCTTTGTTATCTGTAGTGCTTGGGTAAGTTTTGCTGGCCCATCGGTAAGGTTTGAGATTAATTTAGTTTTTCTTTGTTTTATCATAAAATCAATTCCCTCCCTTGGTTCAAGTGCTCTAAAAAGAATTGCTCCTGCTTCAAAATCATTATTTTTTGCTACGACATTCATACAGTAATGCATACCATAAGTGAAATAGATGTATGCTATTCCTACTTGCCCAAACATGGCCTTGTTTCTTTCTGTCATCCCTCCAAAAGAATGACTTGCCTCATCATCTTTGTACCTATATGCTTCTGTTTCAATTATCATCCCAGAAATTATTTTTTTACCAATTCTTCTCACAAGTACTTTACCTAACAAGTCTTGGGCAACATCAACTGTATCCCTTCCATAAAAAGAACGTGGAAGTATTCTCATGACAAACTTTGGACTTGATTTCCTTTTTTTACTTTCTCTAGTGTTTCTACTAGTGTTTTCATGTCATCTTTTAAGACTTGTTTGAGATCTGGGGTATATATTGCTGCAGCAGGATGGATTGTAAGAAAATACAATTGATCGTTTTTTTTAATTATTTTGCCTCTATCCTTTGTAATTGAATTACCGCCAAGAATAGAACCGTAGGCAGTATTACCCAGTATACATATAATTTTGGGCTTGATTATGTCAAGCTCTCTTGTTAGGTACGGCAGGCAAGAATTTTTTTCTTCTTCAAGCGGAACTCTATTATTTGGAGGTCTGCATTTTACAACATTTGTGATAAAAACATCATCTCTTGATAGACCAGCATATTCTAATGCATCTGATAGAATTTTTCCAGCATAACCCACAAATGGTTCGCCTTGCAAATCTTCATTTCTGCCTGGCGCTTCTCCGATGAACATTATTTCTGCGCTGTGATTACCCTTGCCAGGAACTGCATTAGTTCTTGATTTTGAAAGATTGCATTTGGTACAAGAAATTACTTGTAATCTTAATGCATCCATCATACCTGCATTTTACACTCCCACACTTTTTACTGTAGCAGTCCCGCGTATATGAGGACCACCATTTCCCATTCTCATAATTTGCATAGGATCACCTTTACCACAATTAGTAATTGGCCTTATTGTGAAATCCTTTCCACACGCATCAATTGAATTGAAAAAATCAGGTGCGATTCCCATAACGATTACATCTCGGAGTAATTCTTTTGGTTCACCGTTTTCTATCTTCTGTGCAAACTGGCACGAGATGCTCCAGTTGTATCTCATCATGTCAATGGAGGGAACTTTCATGTTAGAAATAAGGTAACCGTTTTTTACTTCCTTAATCATTTCTTGAGAATCCCAATCTCCTTGTTTTATGCACGTGCATGCCATTCTGATTAATGGCATAAACCCATATCCTGTAGCCCGCATTCCAGAATTTGGTTCTGTATTGAAAATTGTTGCAGTCTCTCTACTTTGCATGTGGTTTATTAAAACACCGTTTTCAATCAATGTTTTTGGATTTGCAATGACTCCTTCATCATCATACTTGTAACATCCAAGACTTGATAGCATAGGATCATCTATTACGTTTAGTTCTTGAGAACCAACTTTTTTTCCTAATTTTCCTGCCCACCATGCACCACCGGCCCAAGCCATTTCCTTTCCTAATACCCTATCTGCCTCCGAGGGATGACCGAGAATTTCATGTGCAAGAAGCGCAACAAAATCTGGATTCATTACAACTGTTGCTTTTTCTTCTTTTGCAGTTTTAGCATCTAAAAGTTCTGAAGCTTTCTGTGCTACAAATTCAGCCGTTTTAGTAATGTCATTTTTATCAAGTATCATTTCCAATCCTCCTCTACCACCTTCTGTTGCATTAACAGATTCTGTTAGACCAGATTCATGAGCAGTTGCAGTTACATTAGCTATTGTATCTTCGAATCTTTGAGTTATTTTGGTGCCTTCACTGTTCACAAAATATTTTGAAAAAGTGTCATGTTCCATAGATACTGAAGATTTATGAATTCTTTTTTTGTTTCTAATTATTTTATCACATTCAAAACCAATTTTTGCTAATTCTTCCAAAGAAGGTTTTTTTGATACAGCAAAATTAACCTCATCTATGTATACATGATTCTCGGCAAGTCTTACTTTTTGTTTTTTATTTATAGAATAATGAAGTGTGCTTTTTACTGCATCCAATGTTGCGGTTTTTAATTCGTCAAGGGATTTTGGATTGGAGATAGAAAAAAATCCCCATGCTCCATTAACGAGGATTCTGATGCCCAAACCAGAATCTCTTAAAGATGTGAAATGCTCGATCTCACCATTTTCTAGTAGGAATCCGTCACTTGAGACGGTTTCAGCTCTGACATCACAATATTGAGCGCCAGATTGTACTGCAAACTGTATTGATTTTTCAGCAAAATCTTCTAATTCCAATAAATCAATTTGGTTGTTTTCAACTATTTATTTGTGTTAGAGTGAAGATTTGGATTTTCATTTTTTTGGAGTGTGAAAGATAATGTGGCGCCCTTTCCAAATTCACTTTCAACCCATATTTTTCCACCATGGTTCTCAACAATGCCCTTACATATTGAGAGTCCAAGACCACTGCCCCCTTTCTCTCTGGTTGTAGAGGTATCCACCTGGTAGAATTTTCTAAATATTTTATCAAGAGAATCTTTTGGCAATCCAGTTCCATTATCCTTAACTGAGATCTTGACTTCATCTGGTTTATCTTCAACAAAAATTTGCACTTTACCATTTTTTGGAGTAGTAGCTTTTATTGCATTTTTAATAAGATTAGTAAGCACCTGTATTATGCGTTCATCATCATAATTTGCGTAAATATCAGGTTTAACATTTGACGTGAGTTCGATTTCTTCTGCATTTGCTTGTGGCATCATCGCTGTTATGGTTTTCTCAACAGTCTGTTTGACATTTTCCGTTTGTTTTTTAATTTTGAGTTGTCCAAGCTCTAACTTTTGTGCATCAAGTAAATCTGAAATAAGTTGCAATAATGATGCAGAGCTTGATTTGATTACCTCTAATCTTTCTTTTTGATCCCTGTTGAGACTGCCTAAATGTTCTCCAAGTAAAATATCAGCGTAGCCTTGTATTGGTACTAGAGGCGTTTTTAATTCATGAGTGATCATTGCTAAAAATTCATCTTTTGCAATCTCAATTTTTTTTGCTTCTTGTTCCTTTACCTGTATAGTTTCTGACATCAAGTTAAATGTTTGAGCAAGGATACCAATTTCGTCACTTGATCTATAATCTATTTTTTCACCATAGAATCCTTCCTTTACACGAGAAAGTGCACTAGTAAGCATGGCAAGTGGATTAAGTGATTTTCTAATTGAAACCATTACAGTAACAAACACTACAATATCTGCTACAAGCAATCCTTGTACGACATTAACCCTCTCGCGTAATTTGCCATCTATCAATTTATTCCAATCATATACAAAAAGAGCTGTTGTTGAAAGCAAAGATTCTCGTTGAGTATTTAATTCTTGAAGCGACTTTCCAAATTCTTTAGAAAGTAATGGGGTTGATTCAACAGTTTTTATTTTTAATTCTAAAGATTCCCATAATGGATCAAGCTCACGTAATGATGCACCATTCTCTCTAGGAATGGTTTGAAGTGTTTCATTTTTTATCTGTACACCGTCAGTATCCAAATTGGCCAATGAAAGTCCTTCCAATTTTCGCAAATCAACGTCAAACAAAATACGATCTTTTTTAATTACATCAGCATTATTGCCCTTTTCTCCAATAGAAATAAGAAGTGTGTTTTCAGCTATAGATTTTGTAAGTGTAGTAAGCTCTGCTGCAATCTCTTTGTGCCTATTATAATTTCTGTCAAGTGAAGAAAGATCATTTGATACACCATTAGTTAATGTTATCAAATCTCCATCTTTTTCTAAGATATATTTTAATGCGTTTTTGACCTCAGGATCAAAGACAGGTTCTTGTCGGATTTCTTCTGCCTTTTGTTTGTAAATGTTCCAAGAGTTACCAACGTCACCATAGTTATTCCTAAGCTCAGTTGGTACTGGAATTATTGTAGTTCCATTTAAATCTCCGCCACTACCCAACACCGCATAAGTATTTTCAAAGTCGTTAATTTGTTGTGCAAGAGTCTGTCGGTCTGCTTCGTTTCCACTTGCAATGGAGTTTGCAGTTCCTGCAATTCTCTCAGCTATGACCTTAAGGTTACTTGCGCTACTAATTGAGTGCAATACAGTCTCATTTTCTTGGGATGTTTGTAAAAGTACGAATAAATTGATTGAGGAAACCGCTATTACAACAGCTAGTAAAACATATGTTTTGTAAACGATCTTCATTTGTATTAGAGCAAGATTAAGAGCCTATAAAAGTTAGCATAAAAATAGTGTATTCATAAGATAAAATGTCTGATAACTTTCTTAAAATTGCAAGGCAAGAGATTCAAGCAGAGTTAGATAGCTTACAACAAATCTTAATTCAATGTAATGATGACAAAGACATTTCCAACAATGATAACAAAATTGAGAAACATTTACACAAAATAAAAGGCCTTGCACCAATGATAGGTCAAAATAATGTAGGGGAAATTGCCAAGATCAATGATTCAATTATAAGGCATATCATTGAAAACGGAACACAAAGTGGGACATACCAAGTTATGAGTGAATCACTACAAATCATGCAAGAGATTTTTAACGATACCAATAAAAAAGACACAGAAGAATTCAAAAATAAAATTCGTAAGAACTTTTCACATATCTTAAATCAATAAAATACGACTGCACTTAAATACAAAAGATCATTTAGATTTGTCACATGGCACGCATAATGATTGCTGACGACTCGGATGCAATAAGATTGGTACTAAAAGATATTCTAGTGATTGGTCATCATGAGTTTGTTGCTGAAGCAACAAATGGAATAGAAGCAGTAGAAAAATTCAACAAAACAAAACCAGACATGTTGCTATTAGATATGGCCATGCCCAAAAAAGATGGGCTTACGGCATTAAAAGAGATACTTGCTACAAATCCAAATGCAAAAATTATCATGATAACTGCTAGCGATAATCTCAATACGATGACTGAGTGTATTAATGCGGGAGCTTTGGCATATCTATTGAAGCCATTTAATTTTGAAAATGTGTTAAAAACCATTACCAAAAAACTTGGCAATGAGAAAAACTAGAACTGTATTTGGAATCTAAGACATCTCTGTTCTTATATAGAAAAAATTAATTCCTAAGATCATGGCACGTATCATGATTGCTGAAGATTCTAATGCGATAAGACTAATGTTGAGAAATTCGCTCGAAATAGCACACCATGAAATTGTAGCAGAAGCGATAGATGGAATTGAAACAATAGAAAAATTCATTGCAACAAATCCAGACATCTTATTACTAGACGTTGCAATGCCAAAAAAAGATGGAATATCTGCGCTAAGAGAAATAATGTCATCTAAACCTGACGCAAAAATTATCATGATAACTGCAGATGAAAACCTTTCTACTATTACTCAAAGTTCTGAAGCAGGTGTTCAAGCATATCTAGTGAAACCGTTTAGTTCTGAGCAAGTGTTAACTGCCATTACCATGGCACTAGACCAAATCACAAACTAGATCTAAAACCTTCACTTGTAATCCATTTTGCCTGTTCAAGTTTGAATTTATTGTTACATCTAATGCACACATAATTCATTGTAGGTTCTGGAAACTTTTCTCCACAGTCGCTACAAATATAATAGTTATCTATGACCTTGTAATCAACTCCAATTATCTTGATTTCCTTGTGACATTTTGGACAAATATCATTTTTATAGGAATCTTCTACGGAAACATTTCCGCATTTAAAATGTTCAATTAGTTTGCCATGTTTGAAATTTGAGCCATTACATCCAGGACAATGAAAGCTTTGGCCTATTTTTACAGAATCACACATATTGCAAGAAATTTCCTTAATATCTCCAAGATGAACTACCTTTTCCTCGTCTTTTAGTTTTTTCAAATATTCTAAAATCTCTTCTTTTTTCTTTCCCGAGTATTCAGAAATTCTTGCCAGACTGATCTGTGTTGATGATTTTAAAAATGAGTCTATATTGGTATTATCAACCGGTTCATTCTCTAGAATTTTATCCTCTTTCTCAAGTATTTCCATGGTATTTTTTACGTTCTCAAACCTAATCGGTTTCTCAAGATATTGATAGGCCCCATGTCTTAGAACATCTTTTATTGATTCGTCAGTTTTTTCATTGGCACTCTCTATTATTATCTTGACATTAGGACTAATTGTGAACAACTCTGACATCATATCATTTGCATTCATATCAGGTAGACTATAATCAAGGATGATGACTGGCATTTTGTTTGAATTTACAAGGTCTTCAAATACTTGGATCCCAGATCCACCATTAGTACAAATCTCAATGTCATGATAGCCGAGTTTTTTAAGAAAATCCTGAATAAGTGTTGCGACAGCTAAACTATCTTCTATTATCAGGATGTTCTTTTTTTGCTTTGACATTCTGTTACATTCTACATTACTAACTGAATATATAGGATTTTTATAGGTATGAATAAAAAGCGTAAAAGAATCTCAATAAATGATGGAAAAAATTGTTGTCGATACTAGTATCATTATAGATGGAGAAATTACAAAGTTAATTGAATCAGGCAGCCTGAAAAACTGTGAGATAATTATTCCTGTTGCAGTACTTGATGAGCTTCAATCTCAAGCTTCACAAAGCAAGGAATATGGATTTGTTGGACTAGGAGAAATAAAAAAAATTCGTGAGCTGTGTGAAAAAAACAACATTACCTTGAGTTTTGAAGGTCAAAGGCCAAGCATGGATGATATCAAGCTTGCAAGCCATGGAAGAATAGATGCAATAATAAAAGATATTGCAAAGAAAAATGGGGCTACCTTTTACACTGCAGATTATGTGCAAGCACTTGTTGCCCAAGCCGAAGGTGTAAAAACTAACTATTCAAAGCCAGACGTCAAAACAACGGGCTTGGAGTTTGAAAGATTTTTTGATCCCCAAACAATGAGCATACACCTAAAGGAAGGTACAAAGCCCATGGCAAAACGAGGAAAACCTGGCGCCTTTACCTTAATAGAACTTGAGGATAAAATTCTCACAAGAGACTATCTGAGCGGCATAACAACTCAGATCCTTGAAGCTTCAAGAATTAACAGGTCAGGAGAAATCGAGATTTCAAAACCCGGAGCGTTGGTTATTCAATTTAAAGATTACAGAACAACAATAACGCATCCTCCATTTTCAGGCAGTTATGAGATTACAATAACGCATCCAATAGTAAAGTTATCTTTAGAACAGTATGATATATCTGAAAAGTTGATGACGCGGTTTTCAGAAAAAGCCGAAGGCATACTTATTTCTGGATCGCCAGGTTCTGGAAAAAGTACGTTTGCATCTAGTCTTGCCGATTTCTATTCCAAAAAGGGCAAGATTGTCAAAACTCTTGAATCCCCACGAGACTTGCAAGTTGATGACAAGATAACTCAATATACTCACCTCGATGGCAGTTTTGAAAATTCAGCAAACATTTTGCTTCTAGTTAGACCTGACTATACAATTTTTGATGAAATAAGAAGGTTTCAAGACTTTAGAGTATTTGCAGATTTGAGATTAGCAGGGGTAGGGATGGTGGGAGTAGTACACGCAAGCGCACCTCTAGATGCCATTCAGCGATTTATTGGAAAAGTCGAGCTTGGCATGATTCCGCACATCTTAGATACGGTAGTATTTGTAAAAGCAGGAAACATTGCACAAGTTTACGAGCTAGAGTTCAAAGTCAAAGTTCCAACTGGAATGACTGAACAAGATTTAGCAAGACCGGTAATAGAGGTAAGAAACTTTGAGAATCACAGATTGGAATACGAGATCTATACTTATGGTGAGGAAAACATTGTCATTCCAATCTCAAAAGAAGCAAAAAGTGGAGGTATAGAAAGACTGGCTGAATCAAAAATAAGAGAGACCATACGCAGGTTTGATTCAGATGCAGAAATTGAGATCTTATCCAATAATAGTATAAGAGTACGAGTGGATAAGGATGTCATGCCATCAATAATTGGTCGTGGCGGCTCTACCATAAATGACCTTGAAAAAGATCTTGGTGTACACATCGATGTAGAACCAAAAGAAGGCACTACTGGAAAAAGCGAGTGGTTTGAATTGTCTGAATCAGGAAATAATTTGATACTTGAAGTAGATAATAACAAAACAGGAATGTCAGTCGATATTTATATCAAAGATAAGCTAGTAATGTCTTCATATGTTGGAAAAAAGGGGAGGATAATTCTTTCCAAAAAATCTGATGCCGGTAAACGAATAATGAAGGCAGCAATGTCTAAAGAAGACCTCAGAATAATTCTAAGAGATTAGTTATTCAAAATTGCCAAGGACCTTGGGATTTGATTTCAAGTACGTGATAAATTTTCGAAGTTGTTTTATGGTTTTTGGATTAAGATGGTGTTCTATTCCTTCTGCATCTTCATTTGCAATAGCATGATCAATTCCTAGCATCTTAAAGAATTCTAACAATATTCCATGTTTTTGTCGTATGGTATCTGCTACTGAATTTCCTTTGTCAGTCAGATTTATCCCATGATATTTTTCATACTCCAAAAATCCGTTCTCGTCTAATCTTTGTAGCATCTTTGTAACTGAAGGTGCGCTAACATTCATATATCTAGAAATGTCAATTGTGTTTGCATACCCTTTAAGCTCTACCAGTTCTGATATCACCTCTAGATAATCTTCCATTCTTGAACTCGAATCTGCCTTGGCTGACTTGTGAGCTTCCTTTATAGACTCTAGTCTTTCAGCACGCTTTTCCTTCATATTCTTGTCCAGATACCTTGAATGATATAATCTGTTCTTTTAGTGTAAGAAATCTTTACCTCATTGTGATTTCTCTTTACCATGGAATTTTAACTATCAAATAATAGTTATCAAGAGATGGACGAACATTATAGAAAGCACATTGCTAGAATTAAAAAAATAGGAGAATCTGCCAAAAGAAGGGTTGAGATTTACTCGGAGCTTGCAAGTCTAGATGACAAAGGAACTGCACGATCTCTTGGAGCTTTGCAACGCGCACCTGCACCTGGAAAAAAACTACAAAAAATAGGGTTTATTCTATTTTGGATTCCAGAGCCACTCATGATAACAAATGCTGTGGCAGTTCCAATGATCATAGCTGGAAAGTACCTAGACAAAGTTTACAATGGTTCCACGATTTCAGACGTGGGACATGAAACTAGGAATATGGTTGGTACTCTAAACGATATCAAAGAACACATTAAATAAAGAGATAATATTTTTATTATTTTTATTTTATTAACGAAAATTCACGTATATGTAATTAGATAGTGGTTTTCATGCCATTGGTTTTTAACTAGAACTTTTTCTTTATATCGCGTGGCATCTAGAGCCCAAGTCTTAATTCCCATAGCAATTGCTGCTGTAATAATAGGAGTTGTTGGAGTACTAACAATACCAGCTGATTCTAAACTTGCTGAAACCAAATTTTCAAAAGGAATCATAAAGCTTAATAATGTCACGTTAGATGTTCAGGTAGCTGAAACTGATTCCCAGAGGACACGTGGTTTAATGTTTCAAAAACAACTTCCGTATGATCAAGGTATGATCTTTGTGTTCAATGCTGAGCAAGAAGTGCCCATATGGATGCCAAACATGCAGTTTCCATTAGACATCATCTGGTTTAACGCTATAGGAAATATAGTCCATATAGAAAAAAACGTGGCCCCCTGCAAGTCTCCTCTTGAGACAGCTGCTTGTAAGGTTGAGAACGGGGGCGGAAAGAAGGCAAAATATGTTTTAGAGGTCACTGCAGGCTTTGTGGAAAAGTTCAAGATCACAGAAAATTCAAATCTTCAGATTATTTCTATCTAGTTTGATTTTTTTTAATTGATAGTTTTACTTCTTCAAACGCTGCCTGTACCTCACTTACTGCCGCCTCATTTTCCAAAGTACTGATATCTCCAATATCGTCACCTTTTGCAATTGCCTTTAATAGTCTGCGCATTATTTTGCCACTGCGTGTTTTGGGAAGTCTTGGTACAAAATAAAGCTGCTCAGGCAAAGCTATTGGGCCTATCACATTTCTTATGTGGTTTACAATTTCATTTTTCAAAGTCTCG
>Ga0209160_1004522_pt1 | contig 11093 bp, 13 predicted proteins | sample GraSoiAngelo_153_FD_186167 | JGI IMG/M metagenome (GOLD analysis project Ga0209160, IMG submission 186167) | Grasslands soil microbial communities from the Angelo Coastal Reserve, California, USA - 14_1009_12_40cm (SPAdes) (version 2) | ecosystem: Environmental > Terrestrial > Soil > Grasslands ...
CTCAAGCGCTTCTACGAGGAGTTCGACCGCACGCACGACGTCGAGGCGGCGATCGCCGAGTCGCTGGCGCGCGTGGGGCCGGTCATGATCGCCGCGGGCACGATCGCGGCGCTCTCGTTCTGCTCACTGGTCACCTTCCGCACCGCCACCATCCGCACCTTCGGGCTCTTCACCGGCTTCGGCATCCTCTCCGCGCTGGTGATCGAGCTGACCATCATCCCCGCGGTGCGGGCGATGCTGCCCACCCCCCGCCGGCGCGAGCGCGAGCGCGAGGCGGCGGCGCACCCCTGGCTCGACGCCTTCCTCCGGGCCTCGGCGCGCGCGGCCAGCGGACGCGGAAGGTGGCGGGTGTTTGCCGGCGCGGCGGTGCTGATCGCCGCGTGCGCCGTCTTCGCTTCCCGCATCCAGATCGACATGAGCACCAAGCGCGAGTTCTCGGCGCGGGAGCCGGTGCGGCGGGACGACGCCGCCATCAACGCCCACTTCGCGGGGACGAACACGCTCATCGCCCTGGTCGAGGGCACCGGGGAGGGGTCGCTCGAGGAGCCGGCGATCATGCGCGCCATCTATCGCCTGGAGCGGAACCTGGAGTCCGAGGCGGGCGTCGGCAAGGCGGTCTCCTACGTCGACTTCGTGCGCAAGATGCACCTCGCCATGAACGCCGACCGGCCCGACGCGGGCGAGCTGCCCGCGACGCGGGCGCTCACCGCGCAGTACCTCTTCCTCTACACGCTCTCGGGCGGCGCCGACGACTTCGACACGCTGCTCGATCCGACGCACCGGGTGGCCAAGGTCCGTCTCCTCGTGCACGAGGACAGCACGCGCTACGGCGAGCGGCTGATCGCGCTGGCGCAGGACCAGGTCGCGCGCACCTTCCCGCCCGGCTACCGCGTGCGCTACAGCGGCTCGCTCGCCTCGACCGCCGCGGCCACCGAGGTCATGGTGCACGGCAAGCTGCGCAACATCGTGCAGATCACCCTCATCACGCTCGCGATCGCGAGTCTCCTGCTGCGCTCGGTGGTGGGCGGTCTCCTGGTGGCGATGCCGCTCGGGCTCACGGTGGCGGTCAACTTCGGGGTCATGGGGCTGCTCGGCATCCCGCTCGACACCATCACCTCGGCCATCTCGGCGATGGCGGTCGGCATCGGCGCCGACTACGCCATCTACTTCCTCTTCCGCGTGCGCGAGGAGCTGGCGCACGGCGGCAGGCTCGAGGACGCGCTCGAGCGCGCTCTCATGACGTCGGGGAAGGCCGTGTTCTTCGTCTCCTCGGCGATTGCCTTCGGCTACGCGACCCTCTGTCTCTCGGGCTTCGGCCTCCACGTCCAGCTCGGCTCGCTGGTGGCCCTGGCCATGCTCGTCTCGTCGGGCAGCGCCCTCCTCCTGCTGCCCGCAGTCGTCGCGCGCTTCCGGCCCCACTTCCTGTGGGGTGGTTTCATCGTCGGGGGCCGGGAGCGCGCGATACAGGGCGTGCCGGCGGCGGCGTGATCGACCTGAGCGGCCCGGGTCACGACCCCTCCCGGCAGCACTGGAGCTGCGGCCCCGCCACCTTCCCGATGCGCCCGTCCTCGGCGCGCACGAGCACTCGCGTGAGCGCGCAGCCGTAGGCGATGCGCACCTCGTACCTCCGCTCGCCGCGCTGCCGGAGGTCGGTGGTCGTCGTGCCCGCGTGCGCGCGCACCGCGTCGCAGTCGAGGCTCTCGTAGACGAGCCGGGCGACGTCCTGCGCCTCGGAGGAGAACGTCCGGGCCTCCTCACGCTGGAGCGCCAAGAAGGTCCACACGAAGAACACCGTGGCGGCCATGGGCGCGGCAGTGACGGTACGGCCGAGGAGCGGCCGCCGCACGCGGAGGCGGCGCCACCACGGCGCCGTGAAGTACGTCGCGTTCAGCGTGTTGAAGGCGCCGCGCCCGAGGAAAACGAGCGCCATGAGCCCGACCTGCCGCTCCTCGCCCCACTCGAAGAGCTGGTAGACGTAGCGGGCCGGCGTCCACTCGCGCCAGTAGGGCCAGAACTGCGTGAAGCCGACGAGGAAGAGGTACGCGGCGACGGCCTTCGAGAGCGCGAGCCACGGCACGAGCCGGCCGTCGCGCGCGAAGCCGACCAGCATCACGCCCTGCACGGCCGCGTAGAGCGCGACGAACCAGAGCGCGTCGCCGTAGTGCTCGCGGTAGCCGGACACGCGCAGGTCCGAGGCGAGGACGGCGAGCGCGCTCGCCAAGGTCGCGAGCGCGACCAGCAGGTTCACGAGGCGCAGCGCGAGCCGCACGCGCCCGGCCCATAGCGCACCCCCCGAGGCGCGTCCACGACGCTGTCCTAATCTACGTGCTAGTGTACCCGTCCACGAAACGCTCCGGGTCACGCCAGCTACGGAGACGGGACTCAGATCACGTCTGGTTGGTGGCGGAGCTTCTCCATAGCCCGGCCAATGAGGGCGCGCCAGCGTGCGGGCGGCGGCATAGACCCCCGTAGCAACCGCCTCCCTCATTAGCTCCAATCCGGCTCGGTCGCATGGGTGTCCCAAGTCGTCGCCGTGGTCCCAATTCAGCCAGCACCCGCGTCCACGCTCACCTTGACAAGCCCGCGAGCGCTGGGGCAGGTTCCCCGTTACCTCTGACATCCCCCAAAGGAGGCTTCCCGATGTTGCTCGACGGCAAGGTCGCGATCGTCACCGGCTCGGGCCGAGGCATCGGCCGCGAAGAGGCGCTGCTCCTCGCGAAACACGGCGCGAAGGTCGTGGTGAACGACCTCGGCGCGCACTTCGACGGCACGGGGGCGCCGACCGCCACGCCCGCGCAGGAAGTGGTCGCGGAGATCAAGAAGATGGGCGGCCAGGCGGTCGCCAACGGCGACAGCGTGGCCGACTTCAAGGCCGCCAAGCGCATCGTCCAGTGCGCGCTCGACACCTTCGGCAAGCTCAACATCGTGGTCAACAACGCCGGCATCCTGCGCGACCGGATGATCTTCAACATGGCGGAGGAGGACTGGGACGCGGTCGTCGCCGTGCACCTGAAGGGCACCTTCAACATGTGCCGCCACGCCTGTGAGTACTGGAGAGAAGAACACAAGAAGGGGGAACTGCTGAACGGCCGCATCGTCAACACGTCCTCGGACGCCGGGCTCCTCGGCAACGTCGGGCAGAGCAACTACGGCGCGTGCAAGGCCGCCGTCGCCGCCATGGCGATCATCATCGGCCAGGAGATGAAGAAGTACGGCGTCACCGCCAACGCGATCGCGCCGGTCGCGCGCACGCGGCTCACGGTCGACGCCACTCCCTCGACCGCGGCGCTCATGGGGACGGAGCCCAAGCCGGGCGAGTTCGACATGTTCAACCCGGCCAACGTCGCCCCGCTCGTCGTCTGGCTCGCGAGCGACGACGCGGCGAGCGTGAACGGGCAGGTCTTCCGCGTGGGCGGCCGCAGCGTGTGGCCGATGAAGGGCTGGCACTCGGCCACCCGCATCAAGAACCCCGAGCCGGCGCCCTGGGAGCCGACGAAACTCGGCGCGCGCATCAAGGAGGAGCTGGCGAAGGGGATCACGGCGCCCGAGGGCATGGGCGACGTCTTCGCCGGGGGGCTGTGAGCGGAGCGTCCGCGCCCCGGCGGCGCGTCCTCGTCGTCTGCCACGCCAACACGAGCCGCAGCATCATCGCGGAGAAGGTGCTCGAGCGGCTGCTCGCCGAGCACGGCCTCGCGGGCCAGGTCGAGGTGCGCTCGGGCGGCATCGCGCCCTACGCGCGCGACGGCAGCCTGGTCTCGCTCGACGCGCGTCTCGTGCTGCGCGAGGTGGGCATCGAGCTGCCGCCCGGCGCGGGAGCGACCGACTTGAAGCGCCAGCGCCACCTGCTCGCCGACGCGGACGTCATCCTGGTCATGACCGAGCAGCAGCGCGGGATGCTGCGCGACTTCCCGGAGGCGGCGGGCAAGCCCGTGCTCACCGTGCGCGAGCTGGCGGGCGAGTCGGGCGACATCGCCGACCCCTCGATGCAGGACGAGGACGTCTTCCGCCGCTGCCGCGACGAGATCACACGCTGCCTGGCGCGCGGGCTCGAGCGCCTGTTGGCGGCGTGATGCTCGGGCTCTTCAAGCGGGCGCCGAAGCTCGAGGCGGTGTTCCGCCCGACCGTCGCCGTCGCGCGCGAGCTCACGCGCGAGGTCGAGGTGGCGGGCGAGCTCGTCCTGCGCAACCTGGGCCGCGCCGCCGAGCTGACCGACCTCGAGCTGGTGCTGATAGGCGGCGGCACGCGGCGCATCGACCTCGCCGTGCCCGAGGCGTGGCGTGGGCGGCTCCAGCTCGCGGCGGGTGGCGAGCTCACGGCGGCCGTGGCGTGGAAGCTCACGCTCGCCGCACCCATGCGCGCGCCGGCGGCGGAGATCCAGGTGAACACCACCGCCGGCGGGCGGCACCAGCCGCTCGCGATGACGCCGGCGTTCCCGCTCGCGAACGAGTGACGCGGACCCGTTCCGCACTTCTTCCTCACGGAGTCGCCACACGTACGCCGAAGATCGCCTCCAGCCGATCGAAATCACGCCGGTTGAGGGTCAGCATGCGCTCGGCGCGGGTCTTGGCCGCGGCCCGGGCGGCGAGCGCGTCGTAGATGATCCCGCCGGCGAGCCCGGCGTCCGCGAGGGTGCGGACCACGATCAGGTAGTCTCGCGCCCCGAGAGAGACGACGTGGAACCGGCGCAGACTCTCTCGTATCAGGCGGAGGGCAGCGGCCGGCGTGATGCGCGGCTGGTGGGGGAGGGTGGTCAACGCGGAGTACGTCTCCGCGAGGCTGTGCGCCGCGACCGCGCCCCGGAGGCGCCCCGCCTGCACCCGGCGGATCCACGGGAATGCGACGCCATGATGAGGGTGCGCTTCGACCAGGCCGGCGACCAGGACGGACGCGTCGAAGAGTACGCTCACCGCCGGCGGCTCGCGACCTTGTCGAGCCGCTTCTGACGGTCCCGCCGGACGGCGCCGACCAGATCACCGACGGCCTCGCCGGATGCCACGAGGACCCCGCCGACCTCTCTCAGCAGGACGCCCTCGTCGCGCGGCAGGAGGCGGAGCCCCCGCCCCTCGGCGACTATCTCCACCTCGGTTCCCGCCCTGAGACCCGCGCCTTCGCGCAGCGCCTTGGGGATGAGGATGCGGCCGAAGCGGTCGATGGTCGCCGGCTTGGTCCGGGCCATGGGCGCAGCGTAGCGCGCGCGGCCAGAGTTGGCAATGATGAAACTTTTGCCAGCGCCAGCTGCATCCGCGAACGCCCCCCTATCGACGAAGACCGGGCATCAGTCGGCGAGCACCGCCTGCGTCTGCACGACCAGCGCCACCCGCCGCCCGGTCGCGTCGCGCACGTCGGTCTGCAGCACGATCGTCCGCCGCCCGACGTGCAGCGCGTGCGTCACGGCCTCGATGTGGCCGCTGCGCACCGGGGCGAAGAAGTTCGTCTTCGACTCGATGGTCGAGGTGCCGGCGCCGGGCGGCAGGTTCAAGAAGGCGCAGATCGCGCCCAGCGTGTCGGCGAGCGCCATGATCGCGCCGCCGTGCAGCGTGCCGCCGCTCGTGCAGCGCTCGGGCGCCCAGGCGAGCCGGCCGCGCACCTCCTCGGCACTGGCCGCGGTCACCTCGGCTCCCACGGCGATCGCGAAGGGCATGGCGGTGGCGAGGGCCTGTGGATCGGGGGCGGCCATGGCTACTCGGACGGGCTCCTCGGCGGAGCCTCCGGCGTCTCGATCACCTTCATCGGCGTCACCTCCGGCGTCTCGATCACCTTCACGCGGTAGTCCGTGAAGGCCGGCGTCTCCTCCTTCAGGAAGCTCCCCCGGAAGCGCTCCTCGGCGTCGACGGGGAGGGGCTTCACCTTGCCCGACTCGAGCAACTCCCGGGGGTTCAGATCGGGGACCGCGAGCGCCTCGGCGCTTTCGTTGTAGGTGTCCGTCCTGGCGACCACGTTGCCGTGCTCGTCGAGCGCCTCGATGCGGAGCTTCACGTAGCGCAGCTCGTGCCCGCTCGTGTTCTTGAGCCGGCCGACCACGTTGTAGAACTGGGCCCCGTAGCCCGACTCCCAGCGGCCCTTGTGCTCGAGCACCTGGGCGCCGGCGGCGTCCGCGGCGCGCGCGGGCGCGGCCAGGAGGAGCGCTCCGAGGACGAGCGCGAGCCACCGCATCAGTCGGTCATGTGGGTGAGGGTGCGCAGCGAGAAGTACGACGGGTCCCAGCTCTGCTCGAGGAACGAGCTCTGAAAACGGCCGCCGAGCGCGGCGCGATTCGTCTTGTCGTTCACGCCCACCACCAGGTTCGGGAAGACGGCCGAGAAGGTCTCGTCGTTCTTGACGAAGTGGTAGCCGCACATGGCGGTGTAGAAGTACTCGCCGGCGCGGTTGTGCACCTGCTTCCAGTAGATGCGGTACATCTCCTTGTCGAAGTACATGATGACCTTGCCGAAGTTGTAGTACGGGTCGCTCGACTGCCCCTCCACGACCCACACCGGGCGCGGCACGAAGACGAGGTTCTGCTGGATCCACCAGGGCGCGCCCTTGGCGTTCGGCACCTCGTAGCCGGCGGGCATGTAGGGCGTGTCGATCAGCTGGCGCGTCGGGCTGACCGATTTCGAGGCGAAGGGGTAAGGCTGGAGGAGGGGGGCCAGGATCGTCTGCTCGCCCACCAGCTTCCACTGGTAGTACTCGACCTTGCCGCCGTAGCAGTTGAGGTCGTCGGCGAAGATGTCGAGGCCGGCCACGGGGTCGGAGCGCGAGGCCGAGTTCACCCGCCGCGCGCGGCGGGTGGAGGGCACGTAGGCCCACACCGCGTCCTGCCCCTCCCAGTTCCAGTAACGCTTGGTGAGCGTCGAGACGCCCTCCACGTCGACCGGCTCGAGCGCGCCGCCGATACCCTCGCCCGCCAGCCCCTCGGGGTTGTCCTTGAGCGGGCCGAAGTGGCGGCCCTGATAGCCGCGCGTGTGGATGAACGCCTTGATGCGGCGGAACTGCCCGCCGGTGTCGACGCCGTTCAGCGTGAAGGTCGCGCCGCCCCCGCCGCCCATCGCGCCCGCCATGGTGAAGTTCCACGCGATCTTGCAGCCGCCCTTGGGGTCGGCCTTGTCGACCTGCGGGAAGGGCAGGCCGAAGACGAAGTCGGGGATCTTGTCGGTCGCCTTGTCCTTCAGCCCGCAGGTCTTCTCGTCGAGGTCGTATTTGCCGGCGTTCTTCTCGGTCGCGTCCCAGAACGCCTGGCTGTAGTTGTGATGGAACTTGCCCGGATCGGCGGACACGACCTTGAACCAGTACTCGCCCCTCTGCAGGCGCTTCACGACCGGCTCGGGCAGCAGGTCCTTCCCCTTCTCCCAGTTGCTCGCGTCGAGCGTCCAGGGCTGCTCGTCGGCGGCGGCGGTGAGCGCGCCGGCGGCGAGAATGGCGGCGCAGAGACGCAGGTAGAGCCTCATCGGAAGCCTCCTCGGCTGGACGGCGCCTCGTGCGCCCGTCTCCGTTTCGGCCGTTTATCTCCGGGTTGTCAAGGGTTGCCACCAGGCGCGGCCTGGCGGACCTTCTCGAGCTCCCAGGCGAGCACGCCGCCGACCAGGAGCACCGCCGGCTCTCCGGCACGACGTGCGTAGAGCCCCGTCCACGCCGGGTTTCGCTCACCAAGCTCGAGCGCGAGGAGGGGGCGGCCATCGGCGGCGGCCAGCTCGAGGCGCCGCCCGCCCGGGCCGAGGCCGTAGTCGCCAGGCGTGGCGGGATCGGGATCGACGGTCGCCAGCGGACGGAGCGCGCCGAGCGCGGCGAGGAGATCCGACACCGGATCCTGCGACCACGGCCGGCCGGCCGCGTCGGTCCAGCCGCGCTCGCCGCGCACCGCGGTGAGCCGGCGCTCTCCCTCCACCAGCTCGACGCGGGCGACCGCGGCGATCGGAACCGCGAGGAGCGGCGCCGGCTCCGGGGGGAAGGCCGGGGCCGGGCGACGCTCGACCACCCACAGGTAGCCGGCGAGCGTCGCCAGGAGCGCGACCAGGAGCGCGGTGCCGCGGGCCGTCATGCGAAGCGCCGTCGCCGGGCCATGGCCAGCGCCACCGCGCCCATGAACGCGCTCGGCGCGACCACCACGCCCCAGAAGACGAGGCGCGCCTCGCGCGCGGTCAGGGTGAGCGGCGAGAACGTGCCGCCCGGCGCCGCCGCCGGGCGCGCCGCGGCGAGCGCGTCGGCGCGCGCCACCAGCTCGGCCGCGGTGAGCAGCAGGTCGCGGTTGCCGAGCACGCCCAGGTGCAGGTTGGTCGCGAAGTCGGCGTCGCCGATGACGACGACGCGGCCCTCCCGTCCCCCGGCCACCGGGACGCGCGTGAAGGTCGCGATCGGCAGCGGGCCGCGGCGATCGCGGCCGGGCCGGAAAGTGGCGCCGTCACCCGCCCGGCGGTCGACGTCCGCCCACGCGCCTTCGGCGGTGCTGGCGAGGTAGTCGGCGCGCACGCCCGGCGCATCGACCAGGCGCAGCGACTGCGCCTCGGGGAGGAGGGCCTGCACCTCGGGCGCGTCGGGGACGAGGCCCTGGTTCAGGTAGGCGACGCGCGCCGAGAGGCCGTCGGTGCCGAAGAGCCGCGCGCGCTCGTCCACCACGAGATCGCCCGCCAGCTCGACCCCGAAGCGGCGGACGAGCGCCGCGACGCTCGGCGGCGTCCCCGGGTCGCAGAGGAAGAGGGCGTTGCCGCCGCCCGTCACGTAGGCGGCGAGCGCCTCCACCTCGGCGGGGCGGAGATCGCGCGTCGGCCCGGCCACCACCACGAGCCCGGCGTCGGCCGGCACTGCGGCGGTACCCTCGAGCACGCCCGTGCGAAAACCCTCCGCGGCGAGCGCGCGCGCGGCTTCGGAGGCGCCGCGCCGCTCGTCGGTGTCGCGCGGATCGCGCTCGCCGTGCCCCACCACGAAGTAGGTGGCGACGGGCGGGGTGCCCGCCACCGCGAGGAGCGCCGCGGTCACCGCCTCCTCGCTCACCACCTCCACCGCCTCGCGCCGCTCGCCGCCCTCGACCACGGCCGTGTTGTAGTTGCTGACGCCGAGCCGCTTCGCCATCCCCGGGCTCCGGTCGAGGTCGAAGGCGCGCACCGTGACGTGCGGCTGGGCTTCCTGGTAGAGCGTGAGCAGGTCCGTCATCTCGCGCCGGAGCGCGCCCGCCTGGCTCGAGTAGAAGAGCGTGATGCGCACGTCGCCCGCGAGCCGGCCGAGGACCTCGCGCGTGTAGGGCGAGAGCGTGAAGCGGCGCTCGGGCGTCAGATCGAGCCGGCGCGGATGGAGCGCCGCGAGCGCCAGGACGCAGCCCAGGATCGCCGTCACGGCCGCGACCTGCACGCCCAGGAGAAGGGCCGGGCGGCGCATCAGAGGCCTCGCCAGGCGCGCGCGCCGAGGGAGCGATGCGCCAGGAAGAGGAAGAGCGCCGCGAAGGCGAGCAGGTAGACGACGTCGCGGCTGTCGATCACGCCCTGCGCGAAGCCGTAGAAGTGGTCGAAGAGCGAGAGCTGGAGGAGGGCGGGCGCGATGCGCGCGCCGATCGCCGCCTCGTTCCAGGTGGCGAACCAGGCGAAGACGAGGACGCCGTAGGCGAGCATGGCGCTCACCACCTGGTTCTCGCTCACGGTGGAGGCGGCCGCGCCGCAGGCGACGAAGGCGACGCCGAGGAGGACCAGACCGGCGTAGCCCGCGAGCACGGGCGCCACCGCGAAGGGGTGGAGAGCGTAGAGGAGCGCGGGGCCGACGGCCGTCGCGGCGAGCATGCCGAGGTAGAGCGCCAGCGCGGCCAGGACCTTCCCGGCCAGCACCTCGCCGTCGCGCACCGGGAAGGTCCAGAGGAGCTCGAGCGTGCCCTGCTTCCGCTCCTCGGCGAAGAGCCGCATGGTGACGAGCGGCACGACGAGCAGCGCCACCAGGCGGAAGTCGAGGAACACGAAGCGCCAGAGCCCGCGCGTCTGGTTCGCGCCCCCGACCAGCACGAAGAGGGCGAGGTCGCTGTAGAAGAAGTAGCCGGTCAGGAGGAGGAAGACGGCGGCGAGGACCCAGGCGAGCGGCCCGCCGCACATGGAAGCCAGCTCGCGCCGGCAGACGACGAAGATCTTGGTCACGGACGCTCGCCCTCCGCCGCGACCAGGGCGAGGAACGCCTCCTCGAGCGAGGCCTCGACCGGGGCGAGCGCGAGGAGGCCCCACCCGTTCCCGGTGACGCGCGCCGCCAGCTGGGCGCGGGCGTCGCGCCCGGGCTCGAGCTCGACGCGGCAGCGCGCGTGGCCGTTCGCCTGCGTGAGCAGGTCGACGCGGCGCACCCCCGGGACGGCGGCGAGCGCGGCGGCAAGGGCGTCGGCCGGCGCCGCGGCCTCCACCTCGATGCGCGAGGCGGGCCGGAGACGCGCCGCGAGGCGCGCGGGCGTGTCGGCGGAGAGCACCCGGCCGCGGTGCAGGATGACGACGCGGTCGCACAGGGCCTCGACCTCGGCCAGGGCGTGGCTCGAGACCAGGACGGCGCGCTCGGTGCCGAGCCGGCGGATCAGCCGGCGCATGTCGGCGCTCTGCTCGGGGTCGAGCCCGGCCGTCGGCTCATCGAGCAGGAGCGCGGGTGGATCGCCGACCAGCGCGAGGGCGAGGCCGAGGCGCTGGCGGATGCCCTTGGAGAGCGCCCCGATGCGCCGCGCGGCCACCTCCGCGAGCGCGGCGCGCGCGAGCGCGTCCTCCACCGCCGCCCGCCGCGCGCGCGCGCTGCCCACGTCCTTCATCCCGGCCGCGAAGTCGAGCAGGCCTGCGACGGTCATCTCGAGGTGGAGCGCCGGCCGCTCGGGCGCGTAGCCGAGACGGCGGCGCGCGGCGAGCGGGGCGCGCACCACGTCGTGCCCGTCGATCAGCGCCTGCCCGCGGGTGGGCGGGAAGACGCCGGCCAGGATGCGGAGCGTGGTCGTCTTCCCCGCGCCGTTCGGGCCGAGGAATCCCACCACCTCGCCGCGCGCGACGCCGAGCGAGACGTCCTCGATGGCAGCGCGGCCGCCGAAGCGCTTCGCGAGCTGCCGGGCCTCGATCACCCGACCGCCAGCCGCACGGGCTCGCGCTCGGGGGCCCCGGTGCGGCGGCGGAGGAGGAAGC
>Ga0209160_1004523_pt1 | contig 11093 bp, 9 predicted proteins | sample GraSoiAngelo_153_FD_186167 | JGI IMG/M metagenome (GOLD analysis project Ga0209160, IMG submission 186167) | Grasslands soil microbial communities from the Angelo Coastal Reserve, California, USA - 14_1009_12_40cm (SPAdes) (version 2) | ecosystem: Environmental > Terrestrial > Soil > Grasslands ...
GCCTGCCCCGTCGAGATCGAGGATCGCGACAGTGGCGCCCTCGTCGGCTAGCCGCACCGCTGTTGCTCGGCCGATTCCCCGCGCGCCGCCGGTAACGACTGCAGTCGTGTTCGCGAAGCGGTCCGCGACCCAGAGGTACTGACCGACCAGGATCACGCTGTGCGACTCCACGTTGCCAGTGCGCGAAAGGATTTCGAGTGTCTTGCGGTCCCGTGCCAAGCCGAGCCCTGGCCGTTGCGGTACCACGCGCTCGGCGTTAACGGGCTGTGGCAGGGCTCACCAGCAACCGAGATTGGTTGCGTGCGACCAGTGACCGCGTTTCGATGGATATCGTCCGGAAGCCTCGAGGCGAGGATGTCCTTGGCTCTCCCGTCGAAATGAATGGTCTCTTCCGCTGCGGCCGGCATGGTCCAGATGGCGAGCTTGTCTACTTTCGGGCTCGGTTTGCTCCAAAAGGGGCGACAGGCTAACCGAGTTGCCCCACCATGGCCGCGAATTGGTGGTCGGTGACCCGCGGTCGCGGGCGTCTTACGAGCGCCGCATACGCATCGCGTCCGAGGCCGCAAGCTGGGGCATCGGCGCGGCCCTGCTCGGAACGGCCGCGCTTCCCACGACCGACCAGGCCTCCCGGATTGGCCTCGTCGCGAGCTCGCTTCTCCTCTTTCTCTTCGCGACTTTGTGGTTCCACGTCTTCCCTGATAGCTGGCTCGGCAAGAGCCGCTTCGCGGTCGGCGCCGCGATCACCCAGGTCATCGCGGCGATCCTCCTTGTCCTGACCGGCGGGATCGACTCGCGGTACTTCCCCTACTACGTCCTGCCCATCCTCGCGACGGTGTTCGGGATGCGCATCTCCGGGACACTCTTCACCGGGACGATCGCCGTCGTCGCGTACGTCGCGACGCTCGTGGCCGAGGTGTTCTTCGGCGGACAGCGTGGGGACATCGACGTCGGCGTCATTCGCCTCTTCGCGCTGCTCTCGGTGATCGCCATGACCGCGCTTATCTCGCGCACGATCCAGGAGACTCGCTCCACACTCCGCCAGCGCACCGAGGAGCTCGCGACGCAGAACGCCGAGCTGTCGGTTGCGCGCAACACCGCGGTCGGGCTCGCGCGTGTGAGCGAGCTCCACGAGCTCGTGCGCGTCGTGTACGAGTCGGCGAAGAATGCGCTCGCCGTGGACCGCCTATACCTGTTCGCGTCAAAGCCCGACTTCGCCGATGGATTCACCGTCGGACCGGACGCCCTGATCGAGGAGTTCCACGCCGATCCATCCCTTCCCGAGGACACGCCTCGCCGGCGCGCCGTTCGCGAGAAGCGCACCGTCGCCGTCAACGACGCGCGTGATGACAAGATCTCGGACCGGGCGCGCGACCACAAGCATTTCGCGGCCGGCCTTTTCGTGCCGCTCATCCACCGAAGCGAGATCATCGGCCTCATGGCGGTTTCCAGCCACGAGACGCGGGAGTGGACCGCGCACGAGATCCGTGTCGCCGAGGTCATCGCCGACGCGTCGGCGGCCGCTTTCGCTTCGTTCCTCGCGTTCGAGGAGGTCCGCGGCCAGAGCGACCGGCTCGAGGCACGCATGAAGGTCCTCGAAAGCATGGACAACCTTGTCGACGCGCTCGCGTTGACCACCGACGAGGCGAGCCTGGCCCAGACCGCGGCTCGAAGTCTTCAGCAAGGGTTCCACTTACCCGCGGCCACCGTCCTCTTCACGGACCCATCGGTGGCGATCCTGGAGCCCGTCGGCACGGCCGGACGCGCGACACCGCATCCCGTCGTCAACGGGCCAACGAGCTGCCCGGCAATACGGAGCGGTCGCTTCTTCGAGGTCAGGTCGGCGGACGACCCGGTGGTCTGCCCATACATGCCGTTCCGTTCCCACTACTCGTGCGTGCCGCTGGTGGCGGGCGGGGACACCGTCGGGGCACTCTTTCTCGAGCCCGACGACGCGTCGATTCTCGACGTAGCCGTGCTGCGCGCCGCCGCTGACCGCGTCGCTCTCAGCCTCGCGACGCGACGCGTGCTCGAGACCGCCCAGCGGCAGGCCACCACCGATGGACTCACGGGCCTTCACAATCGTCACTTCCTGGCGGAGCAGCTCCGCCTCATGCATTCGCTCGCGGTCCGCCATGGGCAGCCGTACAGCGTCGTGGCGATCGACGTGGATGGCCTGAAGAACGTGAACGACACATTCGGTCATGAGCACGGCGACCTGGCGCTGCGGGGCTTGGCGAACACGATGCGCAAGACCCTCCGGGCTTCGGACGTGGCGGTGCGCACAGGTGGCGACGAGTTCCTGGTGCTCATGGCTCAGTCGGGGCTCGAGGAGTCGCGGACCGCTGCTGAGCGCGTCCGCGAGGCCGTCGAGCTCCAAGGTCGCGCCGACCCGAAGATCGCGATCAGCGTGAGTATCGGGGTCGCGGCCTGGCGGTCCGGCCGGAGCGCCGAGCAGGTTCTGGAGGCCGCCGACGCCATGCTGTACGCGGCCAAGCGAGCCGGCAAAGACCGCGTAACGGCTGAATCTGGTCTCGTCGCCGCCGGCGACGGCGAAGGCGCGGCTTGACAGCCTTTCTCCTAGTCTTCTAGAGTCCTTAGCAGTCAAGCCCGGCGAGTGCTAATCCGTATCCGTGGGTCTGCGGCCGTTCGCCGCGCCCAAAACAACTCCAAATGAAGGGGAGAGACATGGCAGTCGCAACCGCGCCCAAGCCCAGTCCCAAGTCGAAGACCAAGCTCAAGCCACTCGGTTCCCGCGTCGTGATAAAGGCCCTCGAGCGCGAGGAAATTACCAAGAGCGGGATCGTCCTGCCGGACACCGCGAAGGAGAAGCCCCAGGAGGGCCGCGTCCTTGCCGTTGGACCCGGCGACCGCCACCCCGACACCGGCCAGCGAATCCCGGTGGACCTCAAAGAGGGTGACCGCGTTCTGTTCCAGAAGTACGCCGGGACCGAATTCAAGCTCGACGACGAGGAGCTTCTCATTCTGAGTGAGAAAGACGTCCTCGGTCTCGTCGCCGAATAAGGGGAGGTACGCATGGCAAAGCAGTTGGCCTTCACTGAAGAGGCACGCAAGAAGCTCAAGAACGGCATCGACACGATGGCGAGTGCGGTGAAGACGACGCTCGGCCCGAAAGGCCGCAACGTCGCGCTCGACAAGAAGTTCGGCTCGCCGACCGTCACCCACGACGGCGTCACGGTCGCCCGCGAGGTCGAGCTCGAGGACCCCTTCGAGAACATGGGAGCCCAGCTCCTCAAAGAGGCGGCCACCAAGACCAACGACATCGCCGGTGACGGCACCACGACATCCGTCATCCTCGCGCAGGCCATCGTCCACGAGGGCCTCCGCAACATCGCGGCTGGCGCGAACGCGATGCTGCTCAAGCGCGGGCTCGAGCGGGGCGTCACCGCCGTCGTCGAAGAGATGAAGGCCCAGTCCACGAAGGTGGAGGGCGAGCACCAGAAGGAGCAGATCGCTCAGATTGCGACCATCTCCGCCGCCGACAAGCAGATCGGCAACCTCATCGCGGACGTCATGGAGAAGGTCGGCAAGGAGGGCGTGATCACGGTCGAGGAGTCCAAGGGTCTGCAGTTCGAGACCGAGTTCGTCGAGGGGATGCAGATCGACCGCGGCTACATCTCCGCCTACTTCGTCACCAACGCTGACCGCATGGAAGCGGTCATCGAGGATCCCTACATCCTCATCACGGACAAGAAGATCTCCGCGATCACGGACATCCTGCCGGTGCTCGAGAAGCTCGTGCAGGTCTCGAAGAATCTCGTCATCGTCGCCGAAGACATCGACGGTGAGGCGCTCGCAACTCTCGTCGTGAACAAGCTCCGCGGCACGCTGAACATCCTCGGAGTCAAGGCCCCGGGCTTCGGCGACCGCCGGAAGGCGATGCTCGAGGACATCGCGACGATCACCGGCGGCCAGGTCATCACCGAAGAGGCCGGCCGAAAGCTCGACGCGACGACGATTCAGGATCTCGGCCGCGCGCGCCGGGTCACCGCGAACAAGGACGACACCACGTTCGTCGAAGGCCACGGCAAGCAAGACCAGATCATGGCCCGCGTCAAGCAGATCAAGGCACAGATCGAGGAGACCACCAGCGACTTCGACAAGGAGAAGCTCCAGGAGCGTCTCGCGAAGCTCGCCGGCGGCGTCGCCGTCATCAAGGTCGGCGCGGCGACCGAGGTGGAGCTCAAGGAGAAGAAGCACCGCGTCGAGGACGCGCTCTCAGCGGCCCGCGCGGGTATCGAAGAGGGCATGGTCCCCGGCGGTGAGATCACCCTCATCAACGCCATCAAGGCGCTCGACAAGGTCAAGGCGGAGGGCGACGAGAAGACCGGCGTGAACATCCTCCGTAAGGCGCTCGAGGAGCCCTTCCGCCAGCTCGTCGCGAACGCCGGCGAGGACGGCTCGGTCCTCCTGGCCCAGGTCCGCCGCAAGCAGGAAGAGACGAAGTCCCCGAACTGGGGCTACGAGGTCATGAGCGGTCAGATCGTCGACCTACCGAAGGCCGGGATCATCGACCCGGTCAAGGTCGTTCGATCTGCTGTGGAGAACGGCGCGTCCATCGCGGGGATGATCCTCACCACCGAGGCACTCATCACTGACCTTCCCGAGAAGGAGAAGGCGCCCGCGATGCCCGGCGGCGGCGGGATGGACTACTAGAGCGAGCCCACTCACGCGCTTACGAAGAGGGCCGGTGTGAATCACCGGCCCTCTTCTTTTTCGGTCTGCGCCCTGCTTTAGCCTCTCGTTTTGATGCGGGGTCACCGCCAGCGTCGATTCGCGCGTTCGTGGATTTGGGCTGCATTGGCAATAGCCATTGGCTTTCCCGTGATCCTGTCGACCGGTCTGGCCGGGGCCCTCGCTGGCACGCTGTTCGGTGCGCGTGGGACCGCGGTCGTCGGCCTCTTGTTCACCGGCGTGACCGCGTGGATCGGCGCATGCCTTTTCTTGGCAGCGCCCCGCGCGACGTTCGCGGCGGGGCCGCTCAAGAGAAGTGGGCCCATGGGCCGGCTCGTGATGGTGGCAGTGGGCATCGCTCTCTTCGTTTGGGGCGTCCTCAACTCGGCCGAGCTGGGTGTCGACGCGATTCGCGATCCAGCTGTCGCGAATATCAGCGTCGAGCGTGTGAATCTGACGAGCGGCTACCGCTCGCTGGAATCGGAGATCGTGACGCTTGAGGGACGGACCTACCAAACGGTATACGGCTGGAAGATCTGGGGCTCCGTTCCGACGAGAGCGCGACTTCTTCTCGGCTCGGAGTCCGGCAGAGTGCTCTGGCTCGAGCCGCGGTGAACCACTCGCCCTCTTTCTTTCGTATCCCCCGCCGACAACCACTCGGGAGGGATCGAATTTGAATCCGAAGCAGTTCCTACTCGTCGGCGGTATCGTCTTGCTCGCACTCGGCCTCGTCGGTTTCCTCGGCGTCTTCAACGACACGAAGAGCGCGTTCTATCTGGACCAAGGCGAGAACGTCGCGCACACCGGTCTCGGCATCATCGCCATCGCGGCGTCGTTCCTCATCACCGACGCCATGCTCCAGAAGTGGCTCGTAGCGGTCGTTGGAGTCACCGCCCTGTTCTTCGCGGTGTACGGCTTCATGGTCGCGGGAAACACGCCCCCGAACACGTTCGGCATCTCAAACCTTGAGAGCCCCGCGGACGATGTCCTGCACCTCGTCGTTGGCATCTGGGCGCTCGCGGCGGCGTTCCTCCCGCGATCGGCGATGCAGACGGCGGCGAACACCTAGCACTCCCCACCCCTGCGTCAGATCGACCGCTCGGACAGAGCGGTCGATCTCTTTGTTACGGAGCGGGCGTTGGTGGAGGGGCGATGCGCGATTCCATGACGACCGTCCCGTGCTTGCCCCACGAGGAGTCGTCCAGCGTGACCGCGCAGCGATCGAAGCCCCCGACCTCCATGCTGATCTGGATTATCTGCACGTCGCGTCCGTCGGGGACGAAGGTTCCTGCGCGTGCCCAGGTGCTGTCGGGACTGACGAGCCACACCGTCAGGACTTTTCCTGCCGGGATCGGCGGTAGGTCGTGGAAGAGCACGAATGGCTGCTTTCCGTCGGCCCGCGGGTCGTACAGCGTCCCGCCTGCGCCGGCGAAGTCACCCTTGCCGACCATGTACCACTCGCGCCCACCCTGCCGCAAGCTCTCGGCGAGACCGTAGAGCTGGTCACGCTGCGCGGCGGTCGCCGCGAGGCGCTGATAGGCATCAACGTCCATGGCGCCGAGCACGATGACCCCCCCGAGAAGACCCGCGAAGGCGACGCGCGATAGCCGGATCGCGCCGAATGACGGGCGACCAGCGGCCGCGCGAGCCGGTTGCCGCGCCTCGGCTCTAGCGGCGGCCAGGATCCGGTCCCGAAGCACCCCTGTCGGTTCGCGAAGAGTGACCGTGTCGGGCAGGGTCCCGACGATCTCGGCGAGCGAGGCCGCGTCTTTCCGGCAGGACGGGCACATGGCCAGGTGTCGCGCGACCCGCTCCGCGGTGTCGCGATCGAGCGCGCCGAGCGCGTACGCCTCGAGCTCGTCTTGAACGTGGTCGGTCATCGGGTGCGCTCCAGCGCGCGACGCATCTTCTGCAGGCCGATGCGCATCCGGCCCTTGACCGTCCCAAGGGGCACGCCCATCAGCTCGGACAGTTCCACGTGGGTGTACCCGCCGAAGTAGGCGAGCTCGATCGTCCTGCGCTGGGCCTGCGGCAACGCCTCGAGCGCGTCGCGGACGGTACGGTGCTCGACGTTCTTCTCGGCGGCGAGCGCCGTGTCGTCGTCGCTCGGCTGCGATTCGGCCATCTCGAGGGGCGCGGGCCGAAACGTGGTCTTGCGACGGAGTATGTCGACGGCGCGGTGGTGGACGATCGACAGCAGCCATGCCCGCGGGTTTCCGCGGTCGCGGCGGTAGCTTCCGGCCCCCCGCCATGCCGACAGGAAGGCGTCCTGGACGACGTCCTCGGCGGCCTCGCTCTCGCCCAGGATCCGGTAGGCCAGCGAGTACGCCAGCCGTCCGTAGCGGTCGTAGAGCGCGGCGAGCGCGCCCAAGTCGCGTGCCGCCAGAGCGCTTAAGAGGGCGTCATCGGGCGGCTGCTGGTCAGTCACTACGAAAAATGTACGGTCGACGGACAGGGGTGGATGTGCGGGGGAATTCGGGCGAAAAGAAAAGCGTCCCGAGCGACCTGCCTCCGTGCCCTACCGCAGCTTCAAAGCTCTGCGGCCTGGCCGTGGAGCCGATCCTCGATATCCTCTCGGACCGCCTTTGATGCTATCTCCGGTTGCGCTCCCGGGGACCGGTGCCCTTGATGGAATCTCGGACCCGTTCCCTTTAGCAGACCCCTCGGGACGAGAGGAAATCTACGGGCTGCCAAGGCGACGGGCAATCAACTTATCCACCAAATCGAGACCCTAGCCTTCGATCTTGTCCACGAATTCGGCCGCTTATCCACGACGAATCAACAGTCCGCTTCCCTTCCTACTACGCAGCGCAGCGGAGCAGCAGGAAGCTGGGCGCCGTACGGCGCACGGCTTCCTACGATGGACGTGATGTCGGATCCCATCCTCGACACCCTCAATCCCGAGCAGCGTGTCGCCGTGACCCACGGCGAGGGACCGCTCCTGATCCTCGCGGGGGCCGGCTCGGGAAAAACGCGCGTTCTTACGCACCGCGTCGCGTACCTCATCCGGGATCTGGCCGTGCCGGCGAGCGCGATCCTGGCCGTGACCTTCACCAATAAGGCGGCCAAGGAGATGCGCGAGCGGCTCGACCGGCTGGTCGGCAAGGAGCGACTCGCCGAGCTCACCGTTGGCACTTTCCATGCGTTTTGCGCGCGGCTTCTCCGCCGCGATGGGCCCCTTGTCGGGATCGACCGTTCGTTCGCAATCTACGACGAGGCCGATCAGCGGGCGGTGCTCCGGCAAGCGATGGCCGATACCAATGCCAGCGAGCGCGTCTTCGCGCCGGGCGCGATCTCAGCCGTGATCTCGAGCGCCAAGAACGAGCTCAAGGGACCCGCCGATCTCGCGGCGAACCCGAAGGGCCAGCTCGATCGGATCGCGGCCATCGTGTGGAAGCGGTACGACGAGCTCCTGCGGGAGAACAACGCGGTCGATTTCGACGATCTCTTGCTCCTCGCTTGCCGCGTGTTCGAAACGAGCGACCGGGCGCTCGAGAAGTGGCAGGACCGCTATCAGCACATCCTCGTCGACGAGTACCAGGACACCAACCGGGCGCAGTACGTGCTCCTCCGATACCTCGCCGGGTTCAAGCAAAACCTGGCGGTCGTCGGGGACGACGACCAGTCCGTCTTCAGCTGGCGCGGGGCCGACGTCCGCAACATCCTCGACTTCGAGCGCGACTATCCGAACGCCAAGGTGGTCAAGCTCGAACAGAACTACCGGTCGACGCAGCGGATCCTCGACGCGGCGCACTCGGTCGTTCGCAACAACGCCGCGCGCAAGGAGAAGAAGCTCTGGACCGACCGCCAGGGCGGCAGCGACGTCGTCGTCATGCAGGCGTACGACGAATCGCACGAGGCCGAGCTCGTCGCGCGGGAGATCGAGCGTCTCCAGCGGGAAGGGGAAGCGCACGGCACGCGCGATGTCGCCGTTCTGTACCGGACGAACGCGCAGTCGCGCGCGATCGAGGACACCTTTCGCGCGTTCGGGCTCGCCTACCAGATCGTCGGAGGCGTCTCCTTCTATCAGCGCCGTGAGGTGAAAGACACGCTCGCGTACCTGCGCTTGATCCGAAATCCCCACGACGCCTTCGCGCTCGCCCGTGTTCTGAACACGCCGCCGCGTGGCCTCGGTGACAAGACGCGCGCCGCGCTCCTCGCCAGCGCGCGCGAGCACGAGATGAGCGTCGGCGACGCGCTCGCAAAGGCCGAGCTCATCACGACCATCCCACGGCGGCAGCAAGACGCGCTCGTCGCGTTCGGCAAGGTCATGGGGCGGCTGCGCGAGGCCGCGGAGCGCCTGGCGCTGCCGGGCCTTATCGACGAGCTCGTCTCGCTCTCCGGATACGAGACGTATCTGAAGGATGGGACCGAGGAAGGCGAGGAGCGCTGGGCAAACGTGCAGGAGCTCCGCACGCTCGCCGAGGACTACGTCAATTTGTCCCAGGAAGAGCAACTCCCGAGCTTCCTCGAGGAGATCGCGCTCGTGTCCGACGTGGACGAGTACCAGGACGCCAAGCCCGCCGCGACGCTCATCACCATGCACGCGGTCAAAGGGCTCGAGTTCCCGGTCGTGTTCATGACTGGCATGGAAGAGGGCGTCTTCCCGCACGTGCGCGCGATCGAGAGCGGCAAGGAATCTGAGCTCGAGGAAGAGCGGCGCCTCTGCTACGTCGGCATCACGCGCGCGAAGGATCGCGTGTATCTCACGTACGCGCGCCGGCGATCGCTCTTTGGTCACACGAACATGAATCCGCCGTCGCGCTTCCTCATGGAGCTGCCGACCCAGGGCGTCGAGCTTCGCGGCGACATCGAAACGGAGGAGCGCGACTCGTGGGCCGAACTCGACTGGGAGCGCGACCGCACGCGCTACGAGGAGCGCAAGCAGGCGCGGCGCGATGCGATGCTCGCGGGGTTGCCCGACGCGTGGAGCGGCCGTGCGACGAAACAGCGGAGCGCAACTTCTTCGGAAACGCAATTTCGCGCGGGCGATCGCGTGACCCATCCGTCGCTCGGCGAAGGGATGGTGGTCACGAGTGTCGCGCGCGACGACGATGAAGAGGTCACAGTCGCGTTTCCCGACAAGGGTGTGAAGAAACTGATGGCGAGCTTCGCAAAACTCGCTCGTACCTAAGACCATGCTTGTCCGCTGAGGGGTCAAGCGGCATGCTGTTTGCCTGGTCTAGGGCATGGCGCAGGTGGGGGGAGCAATTCGCCGGGGGCCGCGACAGATCGAGCTTCGTGTTCCGCTCACGAGCTCGACTGATATCGCTTTTGGTCTCGTTGTGCGCAAGCCACGGCGACGTCGTCGCAAGCGCGGCGCGCTTCGCCGCTGGACGGCGGCCGTCACGAGCGCCGCGTGTTGCGTCATCGCCGCCGTCATCCCGATCTGGACGGTCATCGCCGCGCCCGAGCTCGAGCGGCTCGGAGCGCTGGTGCTCGCGAAGCCGCAGCCCGCGCTCGTGGCGTCCGTGAGCTCGGATAGACCCGAACGCGCCGTGGTCGTCGCGCGCGGTACTCCGGTCACCGCGCTCCGCAAGGACCCGCCGGGCCTGCAGCTTCACACAGTCACCTCAGGGGAGACCCTTCTGTCGATCGCGGCGGCCTACGGAGTCACGCCGCAGACACTCGCGTACAACAACGCGATCAGGGACACCGCGGAGGTCCGTCCGGGCTTGTCTCTCGTGATCCCGCCGATCGATGCCGCCATCCATGTCGTTCGGGAGGGCGACACACTCGCCGAGATCGCCTCAAGCTTCGGCGCCGACCCCGACACGGTGCGTGAGGTCAACAGCGTCGCGTTCGAACCCGCGGACGTCACCGTCGGTCGCGTCCTGCTGGTTCCGATGCCTGAGGGTCGCTACCCCGGGTTCCGTCTTGTCCTGCGCGACGCGCCGCGTGTCTTTGCGCCGCGCGTCCGATGGCCCACCGACGGGATCGTGACGCAGCTCTTCTCGCAGGTCCACACCGGCATCGACATCGCGGCGCCCTACGGATCGCCGGTCGTCGCGAGCGGCTCGGGGACCGTGACCGAGGTTGGATGGCGGGGGAGCGGTGGGCTCTCGGTGTGCGTCCTGGTCGACTGGGGTCTCGAGGTGTGCGACTACCACCTCTCGGCGACGAACGTCGAGCTCGGCGAACGCGTCGTCGCCGGGCAACCCATCGCCTCGGTCGGGTCGAGCGGCGTCTCGACCGGTCCGCACGTCCACTGGGAGGCGCGCACGAACGGCGTGCTCGTCGACCCGATGACCTACGCGCCGACGATGGTCACGACCCCGAGGGTTGGAGGGGCGACCGGCTCTCCCTAACGTCGCTGGATGTCGAATGGGCCCGCGCGGACGCGATCGACCCGCACGATGACGGCGACTCCCTGCTTGTCCTTGTCCATGTCCTTTTCGATC
>Ga0209160_1004524_pt1 | contig 11090 bp, 6 predicted proteins | sample GraSoiAngelo_153_FD_186167 | JGI IMG/M metagenome (GOLD analysis project Ga0209160, IMG submission 186167) | Grasslands soil microbial communities from the Angelo Coastal Reserve, California, USA - 14_1009_12_40cm (SPAdes) (version 2) | ecosystem: Environmental > Terrestrial > Soil > Grasslands ...
AACTTGCCGACGTGCGTCACCGGATTCTTGCCGGCCGCGGCCTCCATGGACATCGGGCGGTACGGGGTGATGAGGCCGCTGACCCGATTGCCGCGACCGACGCTCCCGTCATCCCCGTTCTCCCACGACAGGCCCGTGACGGTCAGGTAGAAGATGCCTGCATCGTAATTGTCCCCGGTATTGATGTCGACCTTCACCGTCCGGTCCGTGTACTTCACCGCGTTGTCGAGGAGGCGCTCCCGGAGTTCCTCGATGACGCTCCGGTAGTGGTCCTGGTCCGGCACGTACCGGTCCACGAACGCGGCCGCGACGGTCAGGCGGATGTCATCGTGGTGCCGCACCCCCATGACCTTGATGTCCTGGCCGACCTCCTTCAGGTCCTTCTTGAGCGGGCCGTTGATCAGATGTTCCGTCTTCAGCGTGACCGTCTCGAGTTCCGAGAAGGGTGCGAAGCCGACGCCGAACGAGGTGTCGTTCGCGAGCTGCTTCTGCGTGTCGTACAGGCCGCGGAGGTCCACGGACCCTTGGCCGATCTTGCAGTCCAAGGTGACGTCCGCGTCCACGTTCAGGTTCGTGCAGGTCTTCGTGAGATACTCGTGCGCGGCTTGGATGGCGACCGTCCGGTAGGGCAAGCGGACGCCATTCACCATCGTCGTCGCCCGGCCGACCAGGAGGATGTACGCCGGTTCGAGGAAGACGCCGCCCCCGAACTTCGGGGCGCTCTGACCGCCGACGACCTCGACCTGATCCGTGTTGTGATGCAGGATCCGTCCGAAGCGTTCCTTGTACATCTTGCAGAGGGCGACGGAGACGGTCTCCGCCAGCCCGTCCGCGATGCTGTCCGGATGGCCGATCCCCTTCCGTTCGACGATCTCATCGCCCTGCTCCTCGATCGGCGTGTGGACGAGTTCCTCAACAAAGATGTTCCGCGCCACGGAAGTCCTCCGACGGGTGTGCGGCGTGGATGTCCCGTTCCATATATGGCTTTTGTCGCCCTGGCTCGCGCGGCGGAGGGAACGAATGCCCGACATGCCATCTCCCGTCCTCCCGACGGCGGACGTTCGGATAATATCTGATTGAGCCGAAAATTCCGACAGGAATATGTACCTCCCGGCCTTCTCGGAGGCCGATGATGCCGGACCTGGAGGAGATTCCGCGGCTTCGGAAGGCCCTCGGACTCACGCAGACCGCGATCGCTCGCCTCGCGAACGTCAGCCAGTCGACGATCGTGAAGATCGAGAAGCGGCAGATGAACCCGTCGTACGACAGCGTGAAGCGGATCATGAACGCCCTCCAGGCGGAGCTGAAGCGGCAGGAGAAGAAGGCGCTCGTGGACCAGATCCAGAGCCGCAAGGTCCAGTACGTGGAGGCGAGGATCCCGCTTGAATCCGCCGTCAACGAGATGCGCCGCTGGAAGTTCTCCCAGATGCCGGTCATGCACAACGGCCATCCCGTCGGCTCGATTTCGGACAAGGTGATCAACAACTTGATCCTGTCCGGCCGGGACCCGAAGGACCTAGCCCGGATCCGTGTGGACGAGGTCATGGAACCCGCCTTCCCTCAGGTGGACTCGAAGGCGCCCGTGGAACTCGCGGCGGGCCTCCTCCGTCACTATGACGCGGTCCTTGTGACCGCGAAAGGAGAGGTCACAGGCATTGTCACGAAGTCGGACCTGATGAAGCTGCTGTGACCTTGCGAAGAGACGAATCGCGGGTTCCCCAGAATCCTGAGACGGGAGTAGTTTCGCCGTCCTGTTCGTTATCATTAAATAACGATAACACATTGCTGTATCAGCGATGCGAGGTGATGGTGAATGATGATCGGCTGCGGATACTGCGTGAAGACGATCCGGCGGGGTCGATACTTGTACTTCTGGCACTACGAGGACCGAGGCGGTCGACGAGAACAAGTGGAGGAATATATCGGACCTTCCGCGGATCCTCAGGCGAGGGAGACGGTCGCGCGGCGGGTGTCCGCCTATGCGGACCGTGCCCGGTTGGAGATGGGACGGTTCGTCCAGATCACGAGGGCGAAGATGGCAGAGGCTGCCTGAAGTTCGCTATCGTTATTCGACGATAACAACTCGATCGGTGTGCGCGTTCGCGCGGCCTCAATCCGGATAGGGGACCTCGATCTCCATGAAGTCCTCCGCGACGCGAACGTTTCCAAAGACCTTCTTCGCATCCTCGAGGATCGTCGCCGGGTCCTCGTAGCGCGGGCTCACATGCGTGAGGACGAGGAGTCCGACCCCCGCTTCCTTCGCGACCGTCGCGGCTTGCCTCGACGAAGAATGCCCATAGCGGTTCGCCTTCTCCTCCAACGCCGCATCCGAGGTCGCATCATGGATCAGGACGTCCGCTCGATGGGCAATCTCCACGAGCGCCTCGTGCGGCATGGTGTCTCCGGTATACACGACCTTGCGTCCTCGCCTCGGAGGCCCGAGCACATCCTCCGGCCGGACCGCGCGGTCTCCCACTCGGATTGTCTCGCCTTCTTGCAGCCGGCTGTAAAGGGGTCCGCTCGGCACACCGAGCCCTTCCGCCCGGTCGACGTTGAAGCGCCCCGCGCGCGGCTTCTCCTCGAGGGCGTAGGTGTTGCAGGGCACCGTGTGGACCGCCTCGAACGCCTTCACGGTGTACTCGCCGCCGTCGACCTCTCCGCCGGGCGGGAGCTCCTTGGCTCGGACCGCGAAGCCCGGCGTGAAATACCCGAGGGAGAGGAGCTCGCCCACGAGCCGCTCGACGCCCCGCGGCCCGTAGACCTCGAGCGGGACCTCTCGTCCGTTCATGGACATGCTCTGGATCATGCCGGGCAATCCGAGGAAATGGTCTCCGTGGAAATGGGAGAGGAAGACGCGGGAGACCTGCATGAAGCTGAGGCGGCTCTGCATGAACTGCCGCTGCGTCCCTTCGCCGCAGTCGAACAGCACGATCTCCGGGCCTCGTTTCACCGCGACCGCACTCACGTTTCGCTTCGGAGTGGGCCACGAACCCGAGGTCCCCAAGAACACGATCTGCATGGACTGGCTCCCGAACGACCACAGGCGCTTAACGCCTTTGGGGACGGGTTCCCGTTGGTCTACGTCCAGGTCCCTTCGAGACCGCGGACTCCGAGTCGGGAGATGAACTTGGATGCGCGTCGGAAGGAAAGCCGCGGGAGGAACGCGACGCGCAGTTCTAGGACCGTGTCCTTCCGAAGATGGAGGTGGACCTGGGTCCCTCCCAAGTTCCCCTGAAAGGACCGAGTGTCGGCTGCACGTGGAAGGCGCGCGAAGAGGCCGGGAAAACGAAGAGGGCTTTCAGCGGGTTCGAATCCGAGCCCGGCAAGACGGCGCACCAATCTCTGTTCCGCAGACATCGGGCATTCGCCAACGAAGCCCTTCACGCGAACCTGGCGGCGGGAGGAGGATCCGCGGCGACGGGCACCCGCCGTCGAAGCCATCCAGGCCGCGACCTCGGAGGGAGCGTAGCTCCATGGCGGTTCCGGAACAGCCCCCGCGGCGCGTTTCCTTGGCACGGCGAGACCGTTTCAGGACGGGAGGCCCCGTAAGGTTTGTTCGAAGGAGGTGCGCGCCAGAACTATATCGCGGAACCGGGATGCCGCGGCGGTCTCCATGCGTTCGATCGACGGCCGGTCCCTCGACCTCGATGACGTGATCGCCGTCGCCCGCGAAGGGGAGCTCGTGCGGCTCGCCCCGGCCGCCGCAAAGCGCGTCGACGCGAGCCGTCGCGCCCTCGAGAAGGTCGTCGCGAAGGGCACGCTCGCGTACGGCATCAAGACGGGTTTCGGGGAGCTTGCGAACGTCGCCATCTCGGACGCGGACGTCCGCGCGTTGCAGCTCAACCTGCTGCGAAGCCATGCAATCGGCCAGGGCCTACCCCTTCGGAAGGACGAGGTGCGGGCCGCACTCCTGCTCCGGGCGAACACGCTCGCGATGGGCTACTCCGGCGTCCGTCGGATCCTCGTGACCCGCCTCCTGGAGTTCCTGAACCGCGGCGTCCATCCAGTGATCCCGTCCCGCGGCTCGCTCGGCGCGAGCGGCGACCTGGCTCCCCTGGCCCACATGGGCCTCGTCCTGATTGGCGAAGGCGACGCGGAGGTCGACGGACAGGTTCTGCCCGCGGTGAAGGCGCTCGCCAAGGCGAACCTGTCCCCTCTCGTCCTCCAGTCCAAAGAAGGGTTGGCGATCATCAACGGCACGTCCGTGATGGCCGCGGTCGGCGCCCTCCTGGTGAAGGACGGCCTGCGATTGTTGAAGGACGCGCAGGTGGCCGCCTCCATGTCCTTCGAAGCCCTGAGGGGCTCGCCGAAGCCGTTCGACGACCGGCTGGTCGGGCTGAAGCCGCAACCGGGCGCGCGGGAGGTCGCGGCGAACCTCCGACGTCTGCTGAGGCGGAGCGAGATCATCCCCTCCCACAAGGGTCCTCACAAGGTGCAGGATCCCTACACCCTGCGGTGCATCCCCCAGGTCCTCGGGGCCGTCCGGGCTGCACTCGACAACGCGGCGGCGTCCCTGCGGATCGAGATGAACGCCGCGACGGACAACCCGCTCATTTTCCCGGAGGGGACGAGCGTGAGCGGAGGGAACTTCCATGCCCAGGCGCTCGCGATGGCCCTGGACCACGTCGCCCTCGCCATGTCCGTCCTCGCCGGCTTCTCCGAGCGACGGATCGCACGGCTCGTCGACACCCGACTGAGCGAACTGCCGCCGTTCCTGACCCGGAAGGGCGGACTGAATTCCGGGATGATGATCGTGCAGTACGTGGCCGCGGGCTACGCGAGCGACAACAAGGTGCTCGCGCATCCGGCGTCCGCGGACTCGATCCCGACGTCGGCGAACCAGGAGGACTTCGTGCCGATGGGCATGTCGGCCGCCCTCAAGGCTCGGCAGTCGCTCGAGAACGCCGCGCGCGTCGTGGCGCTGGAATTCCTGGCGGCGGCCCAGGGCCTCGAGTTCCTCCAGCCGCTGCGCCCTGGCGTCGGGCCTCGGGCCGCCCACGAGTTCGTCCGTTCCCAGATCCCGGCCCTGGTCGACGACCGTTCTCTCGCCCCGGACGCGAACCGGATCCTGGAGTTGATGGCGACCGGCGGCCTGCTCAAAGCCGTGGAGGACGTCTCGGGTCGACTCGCCTGATCACTCGCTGGCGCCTTGGAGCCCTCGGAAGCACACCGGGCACCGGCCGACGCGGCTCGCGCACAGCTCGTGGAAGTCGCGGCCGCAGCCGCACCGGGTGACCTTGAATCCTTTCTTGATGAGTCCCTTGCAGATCGGGCATCGCGTCTCCAGGTCCGCGACGAGGCGCTTCGCCTTTTCCGCCCCGACCTCCGAGACGTCGATCTGGGCGATCATCTCCTGGGTGTATTCCTTCGAGTCGAACACGCGGTGCGAGACGATCTGGATCGCGAGCGGCACGGATCCTGAGGCCGTCATCTTGAGCCGGAACTTGAGGACCTCCTGGGTGCGGGCGCGGACCGCGGGGAGCTCCTGGAGGCCGTCCGTCTCCGCATCGCCCAGGATCCGGACGCGCACATCCTTCGCGGCCCCCTTCCCCTCGTTCTCGACCGTGAGGGTCGCGTCTGCCCATTCGTTCATGCGCGCCGCGACGACGTCGAGGAAACCCCGCATGCTCGGGGCGAAGGCCTCCGTCGCCTCCCATGCGATTCGGTAGGCCTCTTCGGCGGTCCGGGTGGCCTCGGCGAAGTCGGACTTGCGGAGCTGGACCGCTTGGGCCAACTTGCCTTCCGCGGCCTTCATGTCGATGCCGAACTTGCGCCCGTTCCGGATCGTCGTCTCGGCCTTGAACGTGAGATCGATGAACCGCTTCTCGATGACCTTGGCGGATTCCACCCGCTCCAGGGCGTTGTTCACGACGTCCATCGCGCGGTCGTACTCCCCGTGCAAAATCCGATCGTTCGCTTGCCGGAGCAGGGCTTCCGCGTCCCGGGAGTCGGAACCGAGCTTCTTCGCATGGGCGACGTTGTCGGCCGCGTCCTGGAGGGCGCGGTTCAGTTTCGCCGCGAGCGCCGTGCCGGCCTCGTCTCGGGCGGCACGAATGCTGGCGGCCGCCTCTCGGAAACGTTCCGACGTGATTTGGACCTTCGCTTCCGCGAACTTGTTCTGGGCCCCGGTGGGATCGACGTCCATCTTGCGGCACATGTCGATGAGGGCCTCGCCCTTCGCAAGTTCGTCGCGCAGGTGTGCACCGAGGAGGTTCTGGCCCCACTCGATGCCGTCCGTGAACGCGGCGCGGGACCGCTCGACCTCGCCGATCTCGAAGGCGGCCTCCCCTTCCTGGAACGACCTCTCGAACTTCGTCGCGTCGGCCCCGACGTCGGCGAAGACCTGCAGGAGCTCCCGGGCCTTATCGCGGACCTCCGCGACCTCTTCGAGTAGGACCCGCAGGTCCGCGATGGAATCGGATGCGTGGATCGCCGTGTCCAGCGCCTTGACGTAGTCGCCATCCGAGTACGCCTTGCGGCTGTCGGCGACGAAGCCGACGACCAGCTCCGATCCCTTGCCGAGCGCGCGGAGCTTGCCTTCCACGCTATCGACGGCCTGCTTCGCGATCGCCTGCTGGAGGCTGATCCGTTCCGCCTCCGCCTCGCTCTGGAGGGCTGTCGCGATGGCCTGGCGGTACTGCTTCGCGCGGAAGAATTCGCGCGCACGTTCGAACAGTTTCTCCGCAGACCGCGTGTCGGTCCCTTCCTTCTTCGCCCGGAGGACGCTCTCTTCGAAGCGCTTCATCATCGCGGCGATCGTCTGATCCCGTTCCTTCGTCGCCTCCACGTCGGCCTGGGCGACGATGTCGAGGGCCTCGTCGAACTGCCCGAGCCGATGCGCGCGTTCGGCGCTTTCGAACAGGGCCCGCGTCCGTTCCAACGGAGCGTTCATTGCCTCGGCGTCGGCGAGGATGTCTTGGATCTGTCGCAGGGCGGCCTCCGTCTCGTCGCCCTGCCGTTTGCGCGTGTCGAGCTGGCTCTTGAGTTGGAGTGAGAGCTCCGCGGCCTGTTCGACCTCCCCGGCCTCGAGGTGGCCGCGCGCCCGGACGAGGGTGTCGCTCGACCCGGCGAGGTCGACGCCCTCCAACGAACCCAGGAGTTGCTCTGAGGCCATCAACGAGGAGGCCAGCCGGTCCTTGATCAGGGCGGTGAATTCGTCCTCCGTGCGCTGTGCGAAGGCGAGCGCCTTGTCGTAGTCCTTTGCCTTCATCGCCTCCTTGGCGTCGGCGAACACCTGGCGGAGGTGCGGCGCCGCGATCCCAAGTCGCTCCGCGAGCTCGAGCCGGCCCCGGGACGAAAGGATCTTCTGGGCCGAGGAGTACAGGACCGTAAGCTTGTCCGTCTCCGTCCGGGCCGCGCCCGCGAGCTGCACGGCGCGTTCGAGATCGAGCTGCTCGAACGCCTTCTTCGCGTCGACGAGCATCTCCACGACCTTGGACACGTCCACGTTCCTCTTCTTCGCCTCCGCCACGAAGGCCGCGGCGGTCGCGATCGCGTTGTAGGCCTGGCGGTGCATCGCGCTCGCCTTGCTCGCGCGCTCGTTCCCATCATTCAGGAGGCGCAACCCTTCGTGGTAGTTCTGGACGCCGAAGGCCATGCGCGCGCGGCGCACGAGGTCGTTCAAGTCGTCCACTTCGATCTTTAGGCCCTGGGCAGCGCCGATCCGTCCGCGGACGAGACTGACCAGGGTGTCCGTGATGCCGGCGAGGGCCGCGGTCGCCTTGTCGCGCGTGGCGACGATCTCCGCGACCTGGCCTCCGCCCAGGTATGCGTTCAGTTCCCGGTGCAACGCCTCGAGGGCCGTGACGTTCGCCCCCACATCGACGCCGACCCGCACCGCGAGGGCCAGGTCGGCCACGATCTCCTCGGCCCGCGTCCGGACCCGTGCCTCGACGAGCCTCTGACCTTCCGCGACCGCCTTGAACGCCCCCTCGAAATCCTGGGACGCCATCGAGGCGTCCGCCCGATTGACGAGGGCCTTCAGGCTGCCGCTCTCGTCGCCGAGGTGGGGAAGGGACGTCCGCAGGGTCGAAATCTGTCGGGCCGCGAGTTCGGCGAGTCTCCGCTCCGCCTTGCCCTGGAGTATCGTGGTGAGATCGAGTGCATGTCGGTAGTCGTCCGACTTCGTCGCGACAATGGCCTCTTGAAGGAGCTTCGACGGCTCCGAGAGATCGACCCCGTTCTGTTCGCCCAGCGTCAGGATGAACTCGGCGCGCTCGATCGCCTCCAAGACCCGTTCCCGCTCCGCCCGTCGAAGCTCGTCGAAGGCGGACTGGACCGCCTTCTCGACCTCGGGCGGATTCCGCTCCTGGTACGCTTGTCGAGCCGCCTCGGAGAGCTTGCGTGCACGCGCGGTCTGGACACCGAAGCCCTCGACCTCCGCGAAGGACCGATGGAGTTCCTTCAACCGCGTCTCGACCTTGCGGTACCGGTCCAGGATCGCGTCGACGGCCACGTCGGCGCGCTTCGCGTGCGCGATCGCCTCCTGGAACGCGCCTCGTCGGATCGCCTCGCGGGCCGTGTTCAGGTCCTCGAACGGGCCTTTCAGATCCACGCCCATGTTCGCGGCGGCCGCGAACTTCTCGCGGGACGTGCCGAGCACGGCGAGGACCCGCAGGAACTGGGCCTGCTGGACCGCTTGGAACCCTTGCTTCGCGAGCTGGGCCCCTTCTTGGTAGCTGCCTTTCTTGATCGCAGTCTCCGCGCGGGTGAGCACCTCCTGGGCGACGGCCGGGTCGGCCCCCATCGCGCGCGCTTCCTGGAGGATGCGGGAGAAGTCGCTGGCCCGTCCGTCCAGGGACCGTTGGAGGGCTTTCTCCGATTCGGCCCGGCTCTGGTTGACGGCGTTCTTCGCCTTCTCGAAATCGAGGTTGGTCACGTCCCCGCGGGCCCGCTCGATGAGGTTCGCGGGCTTCGTCGTGTCCGCGCCGAGCTCGTTTGCCGTCCGGACGAGGTCCTCCGCGACCCGGATCTCCCTCGTCATGGCGGCGGTCATGTCCTCCCGGATCGTGTCGAGCCCTTCCTTCGTGAAGTCGAGGGCGCTCTGGAAGTCGTTGTTCTCCATCGCCGACCGAGCCCGCGAGAGGAGGTCTTCGATCGGTGCGACATCCTGGCTCATGTTCTTCGCCGAGAGGATGAGAGCTTGGGCCTTGGAGAAGGAGGACGACAGATGTTCCTGGAGGATCTTCTCGCTCCGTTTCCACGCCTTCTTGGCGTGGTCGATCGCCCCTCCGAGGTCTTCCGCGGCGAGGGCGCCTTCCGCTTTCGCGAGCGTCGATTCCGTCTCCGCCAGGTCGGCGCCGAGCCCTTTCGCGAGTCGTCCCAGCGCGGAGCTCGAATCGACGATGCCGCGGGCCCTCTCTCGATAGCTGCGCCTCCCGCGTTCGAGGGCCTCGGCGGACTTGTCGACGGCGACCTTGTAGTCCTTCGAGACCATCGCGGCGCTTGCCTCGGCGAGCGCCCGTTCCGCTTCCGCGACGTTCGTGTCGACCCGGCGCGCCTGGTCCAGCATGTCCTGGGCGGCCCTCAGGCCGTCCTCGGCGGCCTGGCGGGTCCGGGCCGTCTCCTTGACTTTCTCGTCCAGATGCTTTCGCAGTGCGTTGTCGCGCAGGTACCCGCTCACGGGTCGGGGGCTCCGCTGCCTCGGGGGACGGCTACGGCTCGTCCTGGGAGAAACAGCACGGATGTCAGAAATCCGAGCTTATAAACGCGTTAGCCCCTGGTTATCACGCATGATTCACCGCGTCCGTTTTGGGGACCCGGTTTTGCGGTGGTCGGAACCGCGAACGGCCCTATTCGTTTCCCGCGGCGACGGGAGACGGGGAGGTCGAGACCGGGACCTCGGCACCCGATTCGGGCGCGGGCAACGGACTCGCTTCGGTCGCGTCGTCCGAGAGCGTGCCTTCCGGCCTCTCCTTGTACGGGACGCCGGCCTTCTCCGCCATGAGTCGGCGGATCCCCTCGCGGTCCGTGGACTTCAGTCCGAAGAATTCCGCAAAATACCGCGTCGTCGTCAGGGCGAGGGAGCGGCCGGAGGGCTTGCGGTTGATGAGGCCGAGATCCTCGAGCCCCTTCGTGTGCTCGTACACCTTCGAGCCGATCATGTCGAACAGGTCGCTCTGGAGGAGTGGCTGGTGGTAGGCGATCAGGGCCGCCGTCTTCAGGAGGTCCCGGTCGATCTCTGGCGGGGCGAAGGCACGGGCCCGTTCCGAGTAATCCGAGCGGATTTGCATCGTCCACTTCGTCCCGATCTGCGCGACCTCGATCGCACTTTCCCGTTTCGTGTACTCCTTCGACAAGGCCCGAAGGTGCTCCCGGATCACGTCCGGCTCAAGCCTCGTTGTCCGGGCGAGGTCCTCGGGGGTGAGGGCTTTCCCGGCACTGAAGAGGGCCGCTTCCACGATCGCCCGAGGGTTCATGGCACGGCCTCCGGGGTCCCGATAGGCTTCGGCCCGAGGACTGGGATTGCGAGCAGTTCTTCCATCGGGAGATCGACCTCCATGGAGAGACGCTTCACGAAGATCTCTCCGTACGGGTAGTCCTTCTGCCACAGCTTGACCTTCTCCAGGTGGGCGAGGAAGAGGAGGGACATGAACACGGTGACCTCGTCCCAGACGTCTCCGACCGTCAGGGAGCGGAGCGGGATCGGCTCGCCGTTGAACTGGGCGAGGCGTTGCCAGGTGAGGGCGATGTCCTCCGTCAGGTCCTCACCGTGCACCTTCTGGTGGAAGTTCGGGGCGAACTTGCGGATCGCCTGCTCGCGCAGGGCGTTCAATTGCATCTGGATGTCCGCCTCGCGGCGGGCCTCGTCGAAGGCGTCCATCAGCTCCATCAGGGTCACGGCCCGGCGGCCTTCGCGGTGGATCGCCTCCGTGAGGGGCGTCGCGGTCCCGGCCAGGACGACCTGGTTGTAGTCGAGGTCCGCGGGATCCCGGAACATGTCGAGGTCCCAGCCGCCGTCCTCCGGCGTGGGCTCCGGCGGCATCGCGTCGAGCAGGACCTTGTCGCTCTGCAGCTTGAGGATCGACCAGGCGAGGAAGACGAGCTTGCCCGCGGTCACGAAGTTCACGGAGCCGTCCTTCTTCACCTTG
>Ga0209160_1004527_pt1 | contig 11089 bp, 10 predicted proteins | sample GraSoiAngelo_153_FD_186167 | JGI IMG/M metagenome (GOLD analysis project Ga0209160, IMG submission 186167) | Grasslands soil microbial communities from the Angelo Coastal Reserve, California, USA - 14_1009_12_40cm (SPAdes) (version 2) | ecosystem: Environmental > Terrestrial > Soil > Grasslands ...
CTCGAGGGTGCAAATGTTGTCCTTGACGGCCACCGGCATGCCGTAGAGGACCCCGGACGGGTGGGCGGCCTGGGCTTGCGTGACCAGCGCCTTGCGGAGCTCCCGCACGGGCGTCAGGCAGGCGTTGAGGCGCTTGGCCTTGACGAGGCGATCGGCCGCGGCCTTGGCGCTGGCGAGCGCTTCGCTCTGATCGCTCACAAGTCGGCACCCTCGAACGCGCCGAGCTTCGGCACCAGGAAGAAGCCGTCCTTGAAGGCGGGCGCCAGGGTCTCGGGACCGAACGCGAGGGGTATGGGCTTCACTTCGTCGGCCCGGAAACGCAGGGCGTCCGGTCCGGGCACGAACGGCTTCACACCTTCGCTCGCGGGCACGGCGTTGATCTGGGCGACGTATTCGAGAATCCGCGACATCTGCTCGGCCAGGAGCGACAGCGCTTCCTCACTCACCTCGAGCTCCGCGAGGCGCGCGATCTTCAGCACTTCGTCGTGTGTGACGCTCATGCGCTCTCCCACCCGCGCTCGAGCCCTGCGTAGGCGACGAGCAATTGCTTGGTGCCGATCTCCCGATCGTCGAACTCCACGGTGACCTTCAGATCCCGACCCGCGCCCGAGACGGCGCGCACCACGCCGCTCCCGAACTTGCGGTGTCGCACCCGCTCGCCCGCGGTGTAGCGCGGGGCGTCCTGCGACGCCTCGACCTCCCAGTCCAGGTCCGCCGGCGCGGCACCGCGCGCGCGCGCGCCCGCTCGACGCGCCGTCCGCTCGCCGCGGTCCCACAGCGGCGTCGTGCTGCGCTCCTCCAGCGCGCCCGCCGGAACCGCCTCGAGAAAGCGGGACGGCTCCGACAGCTCGAGCCGGCCGTTCCGGTAGCGAGTGCGCGCCCATGAGAGATACAATTTTTCGCGCGCCCGCGTGAGCCCCACGTAGCACAGTCGTCGCTCCTCCTCGAGCCCCCCCGGCTCACCCACCGCGCGCGCGAGCGGGAACAGTCCGTCTTCGAGACCCCCGAGCGTCACCACCGGCCACTCGAGACCCTTCGCCATGTGGACGGTCATCAGGGTCACGCCGGTCGGGTCGCCGCTGCCCTGATCCGCGGACGTCACGAGCGCCGCCTGCGTGAGATAGCGCTCGATGAGCGTGGACCCTGTCTCGCTTCCCCCTTCCCCGGCCTCATCCCCGGCTTCATCCCCGTCGTCGGTCGCCGTCTCCGCCCACGCCGCGGCGCCCGCGATCAGCTCCTGCACGTTCTCCAGCCGCTCGATCCCCTCGGGACCCTCTTCCGCGAGGTACTGCGGATAGCCCACGGCCGCGATCGCCTGCTCCAACGCGGTGGCCGGGTCCGCCTGCCCGTAGCGTGCCCGCAGGTCCTCGAGCAGGTGAGCGAGTCCCAGGAACGCGTCCCGCACGTTGGGCCGCAGGTCAGGGATCCGGCCCGCCGCCCCGGCGGTCTGGAGCAGCGATTGTCTCCATTGCGTCGCGGCGCGCACCAGGGGCGCGAGCGACGCGTCGCCGATCCCCCGGCGCGGGACGTTCACCACGCGCAGGAAGGCCTGGTCGTCCGCGGGGTTGGCGACGAGTCGCAGATAGGCGAGCACGTCCTTCACCTCGCGGCGCTCGTAGAAGCTCACGGCACCCACCAGGCGGTACGGGATCCCCCGGAACCGGAACGCCTCCTCGAGCGGGCGCGACTGGGCGTTGGTGCGGTACAGCACGGCCATTCCTTCATACGGGATGTCGTCGTCGGCGGCGCGGCGCGCCAGCTCCGCGGCCAGCCACTCCGCCTCGTCGCGCTCGTCGGCGGCGGTGAGCAGCGTGACCGGCTCGCCGCCCTGCTTCGCGGTGAACAGCGTCTTGCCCAGCCGGCGCGCGTTCTCGGCGATGACCCCGTTCGCGGCGTCGAGGATCACCTGGGTGGAACGGTAGTTCTGCTCCAGCTTGATCAGGGTGGCCCCGGGGAAGTCGTGCTGGAACGAGAGCATGTGCCGCACGTCCGCTCCGCGCCAGCCGTAGATCGCCTGGTCGTCGTCGCCGACGACACAGAGGTTCGTGTGCTCGGCCGCCAGCTGTCGGACCAGTCGATACTGCGCCGCGTTGGTGTCCTGGAACTCGTCCACCAGGACATGGTCGAAGTGCCGTCGCCAGTACGCGAGCCGCTCCGGGTGCTCGGCAAAGAGCGTGAGCGGAAACAGGAGCAGGTCGTCGAAATCCATCGCGTTGGCCTGCTTCAGAGCGGGGCCGATTGAGGCGTAGATCTCCGCCGCCACCCGCTCCAGCGGGCTTTCGGCGCTCGCGCCCAGCTCTTCGGGGAGGAGCATGCGGTTCTTCGCGCCGGAAATGATGGCGTGGATCGCGCGGGGCGGATTCGCCTTGGGCGAATGGCCGCGCTGCTCGAGCAGCCGTTTGACCAGCGCTTCGGAATCGTCCTGGTCGTAGATCGTGAAGTTGGGCCCGAAGCCGAGGAGGGGCGCCTCGCGCCGCAGCAGCCGGGCCGAAAGCGAGTGGAACGTCCCGATCCACAGGCCGCGCGGATCGGCACCGAGCAGCGCGGCGACCCGGGCCCGCATCTCCCCCGCCGCCTTGTTGGTGAAGGTGACCGCGAAGATGCGCGAGGGCGCCACGCCGCGCTCCTGGATCAGGTGTGCGATGCGCGCCGTCAACACGCGCGTCTTGCCCGACCCCGCCCCCGCGAGCACGAGCAGCGGGCCCCCGGGATGGCGCACCGCAGCCGCTTGAGCCGGATTGAGGGGGAGCGTCACGCGTCCCCCCTCCCCCGTCCCCCGCCCCCCTCTTGCACCAGCGGAAACTCCAGCACGAACTCGGTCCCCTGCCCGCCGGGTGCCGGGCGATACAGCAGCCGCCCGCCGTGCTGCTGCTCCACGATGCGGCGTGCCAGCGCCAGGCCGATGCCCCACCCGCCCGGTTTGGTGGAGACTCCCGGCTCGAACAGGTTCGCGCGCACCTCGGGGGCGACGCCGGGCCCGTCGTCGCACACCGAGATGCGGGCCGTGCGGGGAGCCGCGTCGACCGTGACGTCGATCCTGCCGCCGCGCCCGGAGAGTGCGTCGATGGCGTTCTTGATCACCGCCTCGAGCGCCCATTCCACCAGCACCGGATCCCCCAGCGCGGTGGGGCCCGGCCCGGTGGCGCGCAGCGCCAGGGCCACCGGGCTCGCCAGCGTGGGGAGCCGCGGCCGGAAGTAGCTCACGACACGCTCCGCCACCGCCCCCAGTCCCACCGGCTCGCGCCGGGCCGGGCGGCCGATGCGCTCGAATCGCTTGGCCACCCGCTCGAGCCGCTCCGCATCCGCCTGAAGATGATCGGCCAGCTCGACGCCGGTGGTATCCGGATTTTCCCGCAGGTACGCAATCCATCCCGTGAGGCTCATGAGCGGCGTGCCAAGCTGATGCGCCGACTCCCGTGCCATGGCCACCCACAGCCGGTCCCGCGCCCCCGCGACCTGCGAGCGGTACGCCCACGCCGCGAGCAGCGCGAGGCACACGAGCACCGTCCCCTCCAGCGCCGCGAGCCCCGTCAGGGTGCGCGCCGTCGGGCCCGCCCCATAGTGGATCGTGCCGACCCCGGGCTGCACCACCGGCGCATTCTCGGCGTCGAGCTGGGCGATCCAGGCCCGCAGCCGCGCGGTGTCGGCGCCCACGGTGGGCGGCGCGTTGTCCAACGCCGTGATGCGTCCCGCCGTGTCGGTCACGACGATGGGGATGCCGAGCGAGCGCACCTGACGGGCCAGATCGAGCAGCGCATCCGTGACGGCATCCGGGCCGGGATCGTTCAGGCCGGCGAACACGCGCCCCAGGAGCCCGCTGGTCTGGCGCGCGTCGTCGCGCAGATGTCGCGCCACGATCCACCCGTATCCGACCGTGATCCCCCCGAGAATCAGCGCCAGCCCGACGACGACGGGAGGACCCGCGCGGCGCAGCGCGCCGTTACGCGCCACCGGATGGCACGAAGCGCTCTGTCCCGAGGTAGGGGACGAGCGCCGGCGGAACGGTCACCGACCCGTCGGCCTGCTGATGCGTTTCGAGCAGGGCGGCGATGGTGCGCGGCAGCGCCACGCCCGAGGCGTTGAGCGTATGGACGAACTCGGGCTTCGCCCCCGCCCCGGACCGGTGGCGGATGTTGGCGCGCCGCGCCTGAAAATCCGTGAAGCTGCTCGAGCTCGAGACCTCGAGCCATTGCCCCACGCCGGGTGCCCAGACCTCGAGGTCGTACTTCTTGGCCGCGGCGAAGCCCAAGTCCCCGATCGCCATCAGCACCACGCGGTACGGCAGCTCGAGCCGCTGGAGCACGGCCTCCGCGTGCGCGGTCAACCGCTCGTGCTCGGCCGGCGAGTCGGCCGGCCGGCAGAAGCGCACCAGCTCGACTTTGTCGAACTGATGCACCCGCAACAGCCCGCGGGTGTCCTTGCCGGCGGCGCCCGCCTCGCGCCGAAAGCAGGGCGTGTAGGCCGTGTAGGCGAGCGGCAGCGTCGCCCCGTCCAGAATCTCGTCGCGATGCAGGTTCGTGACCGGGACCTCGGCCGTCGGCACCAGGAAGAGATCGTCCGGCGTCGTCTTGTAGGCGTCGTCTTCGAACTTCGGCAGCTGGCCGGTGCCGACCATGCTCTCCCGGCGCACCACGAACGGCGGCTCGACCTCAACGTACCCATGCTCGCGGGTGTGAAGATCGAGCATGAGATTGATCAGGCCCCGCACCAGCTTCGACCCGGCACCCACGAATACTGGAAAACCCGAGCCCGCCAGCTTCGCTCCGCGCGCGAGGTCCAGGATTCCGAGCGTCTCGCCGAGCTCCCAGTGTGGTTTGCCGCCCCGGGGCGCGGGCTCGCCCCAGGTGCGGACCACGGTGTTGTGCGATTCGTCGCCGTCCGGGACGTCGGGGAGCGGCAGGTTCGGAACGTAGAGCAGCTTTTCCTCGACCGCGGCTTCGACGCCGCGCCGCTCGGCCTCCAGGGTATCGATGCGCTGGCCCAGCGTGCGGCGCGCCTCACGCACGGCCGGCGGGAGCTCGCCCTTTTCCTTCATCAGGCGTGCGTCGGCCTTCGCGACCTCGTTGCGCTCCCCCTTGAGCTGATCGAGCTGGCCGGTGAGCGCCCGGCGGCGCATGTCGAGCGCCTCCAGCTCGTCGAGCAGGCGCGTGAGGCTCGGGTCGCCGCGCCGGGCGAGCGCAGCGCGCACCTGCTGAGGCGAGGCGCGAAGCAGCTTGAGGTCGATCACGGAGCTACTGCTTGGGCAGTCCCAGGGCGAGGCCGCGGTAGCCGCAATTCTGATCGGCGAGAATCTCGAATTCCACACGGCGCGCCGTGGTGTCCACGGTCAGGACGTGAAGCTTGGCGTACAACGGTACGGAGCCGATCAAACAGGTGACGAGACGCGACAGGACGTAGAAGACCTTCCCCGTGTCGACCGTGACGGCCGTGTCAAGGATGTAGCCACCGGTCGGCGCCAACGTGATGGCCGCGAACGCCGTGCTCGTCGGCTGCAGCCCGGACGCCGTGCCGAGATGGAGGGCCGCGGTGGGATACAGCCTGGGCTTGCCGACCGAGTCGAAGTCGAACGCGAAATCCAGGTTCACCGTCGTGTCGGTGCGCACGGTGAGCCGGTCCTGGATCGAATAGGCGGACGGAAGCGTGATGGCGGTGCCGCGCAACGCGTACAGCGACACCGTGTCCACCGCATTCGCGTACACCGGGGCCGGCAGGCCCGTCGTGTTGCTGCACGCGGCAGCGAGGAGCGCGAGACCGGTGATAGCGGCGGTCACGGCGACGAGTCGGCGGGGCGGAGTCATGCGGTGCCGGAGAAGATACCGAGCGGCGTCCGAGTGGGTCAACCCGCGATCGCTGCTTGACTTCGCCAGACTCCATTCCTAGCTTGGCCGCCGTATGGCGACGATCCGCGAAGTGGTCGAGGCGCTGAGCCGCCGCACCGGTGTGGACGCGGTCGTCGTCGTCGGGCGCGACGGGCTGCCGATCGACTCCCGCACCGCCAACGGCGTCGACGCCGAAAGCGTCGCCGCGCTCCTCCCGTCGGTCATCAACGGCATGGCGCAGCTCGGGCAGGCGGGCGGACGCGGGGACTTCGGCGCCGGCGTGCTCGAGTTCGGCGCCGGCCTCGCGCTGGTCTCGGTCCTCAACGCCGACGCGCTGCTGGTGGTGCTGGTGCAACCGTCCACCAACGTGGGCGCGCTGCTCTACGACCTGCGCCGCCACCGCTCCGCGATCGCCGGCCTGCTCTGAGCGGGAGGGGGCCGCGTTGTCGCCCACCCGGCGGCACCTCCTCGTCGTCGACGACGAGCCGCACATCGGGCTCCTGCTGCGCCCCCATCTCGAGCGGCTCGGCTACCGGGTGAGCCTCGCGCGCACGCTGGCCGAGGCGCGCACGGCGCTGGACGACCGTCACGCCCCGCTCGACGCGCTGCTGCTCGATCTCCATCTCCCCGACGGCTCCGGACTCGACCTGCTGCGGGAGCTGCGCGACGCCGCCGTCACGCGTCGTCTCCCCGTGATCGTGCTCACCGCCGAAGGCGACGAGCGCGTCCTGGGCGAGGTGGAGGAGCTGGGTGCCGCGCTCCTCACCAAGCCGTTCAGCCCCAGCAAGCTCACGGCGCGCATCGCGGCCATGCTGGACGATGGGCCCGCCCCCGCCCCCGAGGACCCCCGGTGAGCGTCTGGGCCGCGATCCTCGCCGGCGGGTCCGGGACCCGGTTCTGGCCGCTCTCGACGCCCGAGCGCCCGAAGCAGCTCCTGCCGCTGGCCGGCGACCGCCCCCTGCTGCAGCAGGCCGTGGAGCGGCTCGATGGGTTGGTGCCGCCCGAGCGCATCCTCATCCTCACCGGACCGTTTCTCGTGGACCAGGTGGCCCGCACAGTCCCGCAGATTCCGAGGGCGCAGGTGCTGGCGGAGCCGCGGGCGGCGTCGACCGCGCCCGCGCTGGTGTGGGCGGCGCACTGGATCTCCGAGCGCGACTCCGGCGCGCAGCTGCTCTCGCTGCACGCCGACTGGGCGGTCGAGGACGATCGCGCCTTCCGCGCCGCCGCACGGCAGGCGCTCGCCGTGGCCGGCGAGTACGACGTGCTGGTGACGGTGGGCGTCAAGCCGACCCGCAACGAGACGGGGTACGGCTACATCGTCCCTGGAAAGCCGCTCGGCGGCGCGCGCGGGGTGCGGCGCTTCGTCGAGAAGCCTTCGCCGGCGCGCGCCGCGCTGCTGCGCCAGCGCGGGGCGCTCTGGAACACGGGTCTGTTTGCGTGGGGCGTGGCGCGCTTTCTCGGCGAGGCCGGCGCCTACGCGCGCGAGCTCAAGCCGGGGTGGCCGGCGCTGGCGGCGGGCGACGTCGCGGGCTTCTTCGGCGCGGTGCGCCCGGTGGCCGTGGACGTCGCCGTGTTGGAGCGGACCAAGCGTCTCGCCGTGGTCGCGGGCACGTTTCGCTGGGACGACATCGGCTCGTGGGACGCCCTGCTACGCATCCGCAAGCCCGACGCGCGCGGCAACGTCGTGGTCGGGAACGTCACCCTGGCCGACGACGTCCGCCGCTCGGTCGTCTGGTCCGACAGCGAGCATCTCGCCGTGATCGGCCTGGAGGACATGGTGGTGGTGCGGGCCAACGGCCACACCCTCGTCATGCCGACGGGGCGAGCCGAGCGGCTCAAGCAGCTCGTGCAGCACCTGTGACCCACGCGCTCTATCTGCTCGATCCCGAGGCCGGTGCGGCGTGGGCGCCGTTCCTGGGCGCGCGTCCGCTGTGTGAGCTGCGCGCCGGCGCTCACCTCATCCGCGAGCGGTGGGAGGCGTTTGTGGGCGCGGAGGCCGCGGGAATCTTTGCGCTCCCCCACCTCGTGGGCTTCACCGAGCCGGGCGTGCCGGCCGTGACGCCGCGGCGTCCCGTGACGGGACCTGCCGTGATCGGGTCCTCGACCTTCGCTCCCCGCGGCCTCGCGCCCGCGCTCCCCGACGGCGCATTCCGACTCACGTGCGGGGGCATCACGGTGGGCTGGGGCGTGGAGACAGGAGCGACCTGGGACCGGCCCCAGCCGCACGCGCGGACGATCGAGGTGGCGGGCGCCGTGCTGCACGGCGTGTACGACCTGGTCGCCACGCTCGAGCGGCTGCTCCACGCCGACGTGCACGCCCTGCTCAGCGACGCCGACCCGATCCCCGCGGGGAGCATCGTGCTGGGCGACCCCGCGGCCATCGCGCTGCACGACGCGGTGGTCGAGCCGGGTGTGGTGTTCGACGTGCGCGGCGGTCCCGTGGTCCTCGAGAGCGGGGCCGAGGTCCGCTCGGGTACGCGACTCGAAGGCCCGCTGTGGGTGGGCGCCAACACGCACGTGCTGGGCGGGTCCGTGCGCGTGACGGCGATCGGCCCGCGCTGCAATGTCCGGGGCGAATTGTCGAACTGCGTCTTTCTGGGGTATGCCAACAAGGCCCACGACGGCTTCGTGGGCCACTCAGTGATCGGCCGCTGGGCGAACATCGGCGCCGGCACGATCACGTCGAACCTGAAGAACACGTACGGCCGCGTGCGGCTCGATGTCGCGGGCACGCCGATCGAGACGGGTCTCCAGTTCCTGGGCAGTCTCATCGGCGACCACGCCAAGACCGCGATCGGGACTCTGCTCGCGACGGGCACGGTCATCGGCACGGGGGCCAGCGTGTTCGACGCGGTGCGACCGCCCAAGTACGTCGCGCCGTTCGCGTGGGGGGCGTCGGGCGGGCCACGGATGAGCCGCGACGGCTTTCTCAGCGTCGCCGAGCGCGTCTTGCCACGGCGCGACGTCGCGGTGGACGCCGCGCTGCGCGGCATGCTGGGGCGGATATACGATTGGGGCACGGGGTGACGGCCGCGCGTTGCGGTCGGCACCTCCGCTGCACAAATTGCACGACTCCACTCACACGAGCGGCATGGCGCAGACCGAGCAATACCGGCGGGTCGGCAAGTTCGAGCTGCACGAGCTCATCGGCGAAGGGGCGATGGGCGAGGTCTGGCGGGCGTACGACTCCGTCATCCGCCGCTACGTCGCGCTCAAGCTGCTCTCGCGGGCGGGCCGGTCGGCGGACGCGCGCGAGCGGCTGCTGCGCGAGGCCCGCGCCGCCGGCGCCCTGCAGCATCCCAACATCGTCACCATCTACGACCTGGGCGAAGCGGATGGGCAACTGTTCATCGCCATGGAGCTGATCGACGGACGTGACCTGAGCACGTTGATCGCGCTGAGCGAGCCGCTCCCGCTCGAGCGCAAGCTGGATCTCGTGATCGAAGTGCTGCAGGGACTCTCGTACGCGCACGAGCGCGGTGTCATTCACCGCGACATCAAGCCGTCCAACGTGCGGATCGCCTCCGACGGCTCCGTCAAGATCATGGACTTCGGGATCGCACGTCTGCAGTCGGCCGACGTCACCGGCTCCGGCGCGATCGTCGGGACGCCGACCTACATGGCCCCCGAACAGATCACCAACGGCGCCATTACGCCCGCCACCGACGTGTTCGCGGTCGGCTGCCTCCTGTACGAGCTCCTCACCTATCGCAAGCCGTTCGAGGGAGAAACCGTGCACGGGGTGCTGTACCAGGTGCTCACGACCGACCCCAAGCCGCTCCGCACCACCGTGCCATCCATCCCCGCGGTGCTGGAGCGCGTGGTGTCGAAGGCGCTGATCAAGGTGCCGGAGGAGCGCTACGAGACGGCGCGCCAGATGCAGTCGGCCCTGTTCGCCATCCGCGCCGCCCTCTCGGGTGCGTCCGATACGACGGAGCGGCTGAGCCTCCGGTGGACGCCCATCCCGTCCGCCGTGCTCCGCCTGGTGACCCACGCCCCCGTCAAGTGGCGAGCGGCGGTACTGACCACGTTGATGGTCACGGCGCTGGTGCTGTTGTACGTGTCGCGCTCGCCCTCACCCGTGGCCGCCCCGCTCGGCGACGCGCAATTCGCCGGGGCGAGCCTCGATCAGGTCCTCGGCTACGCGTTGCCGGCGACCCTCAACGCCGCGCTCGTGGCGCAGCGGGACTCGACCCTCGCCGCCCGGGAGCGCGCCCGCCACGCCGGCGCCATGAAGAACAACGTCCCCTCGCTCATCCTAGCGGAGACCGTCCTGCTTACCGCGGAGGGCGCCCTGCGCTCGGGCGATCTGGCACGCGCGGCCAGCGGATACGTGAGCGCGATCCCGCAGTACCGGAAGGCGCAACAGGAAGCCGAAGGCCTGCGGCGCGACGCTCAGCAGTCGCTGGCGCGCGCCACCCCCGTGGTGAACGCGCTCGGCTCGACCCCCGAAGCGGGGCGCGCCGGGGCGTCGCTCGGGCGCGCCGAATCGCTCTACGCGGCTGGGGATTGGGTCGTGGCCCGGCTCGCGGCGCTCGACGCCGAACAGGTGGGCGTGGCCGCCGGCGTCGCCCCGCCGTCCCCACAGCCCACCGAGACCCGCGCGGCGGTCGGCCTGCTGCTGCAGGATCTGGAGCGCGCCATGGCGAGTGAGCGGGTGGGCAACCTTCAGGTCCTGATGCCCGGCATGGCGGCGAAAGACGTCACGGGGTGGGAGACGTTCTTCCAGCGCTACACCCGGCTCACGGCCCGCTATGCCGTGGAGCGTCTGAGCGCGCGTGGCGACACGGCGAATGCCCTAGTGCGGACGTCGTACACGTTCGTGCCGGCGGGGGGCGGGGCGCAGCGCGAAACGCGCCTGCGTCAGGCGATCCGCTTCCTCAAGACGCCAGACGGCTGGCGCATCGCGAACATCCGCGACGCACACTGAGCATCCCCCCCGGCCGCGTCAGTCCCAGGCGCGCTCGGTGGGCTGCGGCGGTGCCGGGATCGCCACGGTGTCGGCCCGCGCCGTGGCGGGACCCACGCGGTGCAGCGTCGCCGGCTTCTCCAGGTCCCCGCCCGACAGCGTGAGCTTATCCCCTTCGAGCTTCATGCCGTAGACCTGCCACACGCCGTCGCCGAGCGCGAGCCAGAGACTGTCCCCGACGATGCGCCACCGGGCCACCTGCTCGCCGAACTGGGCGGAGCTGTCGCCCCGGACCATGATGTTACGGATCTCGTCTTCGGTCTTGGCCTGCCACTTGCCCTCGAGGTGAGAGCGGTGGAGG
>Ga0209160_1004528_pt1 | contig 11088 bp, 10 predicted proteins | sample GraSoiAngelo_153_FD_186167 | JGI IMG/M metagenome (GOLD analysis project Ga0209160, IMG submission 186167) | Grasslands soil microbial communities from the Angelo Coastal Reserve, California, USA - 14_1009_12_40cm (SPAdes) (version 2) | ecosystem: Environmental > Terrestrial > Soil > Grasslands ...
ATTCGGCACGTTCAGCATCACCGACTGGATCTCAAAAACGCCACGACGCATCGTCGAGCGAAACATGCAGCTGCCCGAGAGCGTGGTCGCCGGGCTGCCGAAGGGCGAAGCGTACATCGTCCAGGGCAAGGTGCCGAGCTTCGGCGAGCCGTTCCGCAGCCCGAATCTGGAGCCGAGCCAGTTGACCCACAAGTATCGTCTGGGGGCGGTCGCGCCGCGGCGGTTCGCGGGCGGGGAAGAGCGCATCGTCTCGTCGCGGGAGTTTCCGATTCAGAGCACGCTCAGCAGCGCGCGGATGGACCTCGAGCCCGGCTCGCTGCGCGAGATGCACTGGCATCCCAACTCGGACGAGTGGCAGTACTACACGAAGGGCCGATCTCGCGTCGGCATCTTCGGCGCCCATGGCCGTGTGGAAACGGCGGAGTTCGGCCCCGGGGACGTGTGCTTCATTCCGCAGGGCTTCGGTCACTGGATCGAGCAGCTCGGGGGCGCGGCGACTCAGCTCGTCATCCTGTTCAACAACCCGCACTACGAGGAGATCTCGCTCTCGCAGTGGCTCGCCTCCAACCCCGCCGCGCTGCTCGCTCAGAATTTCGGTGTGACCGAGGAAGTGATCGACAAGCTGCCCAAGGCCGCGCTCGGCATCGCCAAGTAGCGCGAGCGTGAAGACGATCGCGCTGCTGTTCGCGTCTAATGTCTTCATGACGGCGGCGTGGTATGGGCACCTGCGCTTCAAGGAAGCGCCGCTGTGGAAGGCGATACTGGTCTCGTGGGCGATCGCCTTTTTCGAGTACTGCCTGCAGGTCCCCGCCAACCGCCTCGGCTACGGTCGCTACACCGCGGCCCAGCTGAAGGTGGCGCAGGAAGTCATCACGCTCCTCGTCTTCGCCGGCTTCGCCTCGCTCTGGCTGGGCGAGCGGCTGCGCTGGAACGAAGCGGCGGCCTTCACGCTCGTGCTCGCAGCGGTCGTCGTCGTCAGCCTGCCCTGATTGCCGCCACGGCCGCCGCCACGCGACTCATACGGCGCCCGATGGTCCGAGGAGGGCACGCAGCTGTTCGGCGTTGACCACCTCCTTGTCGATCAGCAGCTTGGCCAGTGCCTCCATGACCTCGCGGCCATGCCGCCGCTCAAGATCGTCGCGCGAAACCAGGACAATGACGTCAGGTACACGTTCGCGGACCCGTACAAGTGCCGCTGCGTTTACGTCGGCGGATCCAAAGAGTACGCCGCCTATCAGCACCTGTTGACGGAGCGTCAGATCGCGCAGGAGCGGATCTGGGCCGAAGAGGATGACATGGACTCGGGCCTGTGGGGCCCGTGGTACTGGCGATGAAAGCCCTCGGGTTCGGAGTTGCGCTGATGCTGGTCGCCACCGTGGTGTCGGCCCAGGACCAGCGCTCGCCGGCGCCCGACGCGTTTCGCGTGAGCTGGCAGCGGGAGACGGATCCCGTGGCCCGTCGGATCGAGGGGCGCGTCCACAACGACTCGCCCTTCCGGGTCACCGACCTGCGCCTTGAAGTTCAGGATCTCGACGCCGACGGCCGGCTCGTGGGCCGGACATTCACCCGGACGATCGGCGACATCGTGCCCGGTGGTCAGACGTCGTTCGTCTTCGAGGCCATGCCGGAGGCCGTCAGCTACCGGTTCGCTGTCGTCTCGTACGACGTCGTGTCAGGCCCGGCTCGCGAACCTCGCTGAAGGTGCCCGGCCGACCGATGCTCGAGAAGTAGGAGGTCGCCAACCGTCGTAGGGGGCACACCCGACTAAAGTAGGATAGACTTCCCCTCCTCGGCCGACGAGCATAGACACCTCGGATCTCACCATCACCGGGGACGAAGTACAGATTGGCCAAACATGACGGCCGGGTCGTATCCATCGTCGCCGCGGCCCCTCCGGGGCCGGCGCCGTCGCGTCCTTCGAGAAGCCGTTCCAAGGCGCCGCGCTCCTCGACGCTGTACGCAGGATCGGATCCTCGATGTGATCGTCGCATCCACACTCGCTCCGGGAGGAGGTGCGGCGCCTCGGCAGGAGCTAACGCTCTGATCGACCGTCCGCGTGGAGGTCATATATATATATGGGAATCAGTGACCGTTCCGTCCAGTTCGCCGGCGGCACTCTCGGCGGCGAACGTCACATCTGTGCGTTCTTCAACAGTATCGACGAGGAGCATAGGGTACTCCGCTCCTTCATCAGAGACGGGCTTGACCGTGGAGAAAAAGGGTTCCACATCGTCGACCCTGAGCTACGGGACGAACACCTGAAGCGGCTCGCGGAAGGAGGCATCAACGTCGCGTGGGCAATCGGTACCGGCCAGTTGGAGGTGCGGCCGTGGCAGGACGCTTACCTCCGCGGAGATCGCTTCAACCAGGATGCGATGTTGGCGTTGATCGAAGAGGTGCTCCAGTCGGGCGCCGCGACCGGCTACCCGCTCACCAGGCTGTTGGCCCATATGGAGTGGGCGCTGCTCGACAAACCGGGTGTCGACGACCTGGTCGAATACGAGACACGCCTCAACTACGTGCTCCCCAAGTACGACGATCCGGTGATCTGCACGTACGATCTGTCGAGATTCGGCTCGAGCGTGGCCATGGACATCATGCGGACGCACCCGGTGGTGATCATCGGCGGGGTCCTGCAGGAGAACCCGTTCTTCGTTCCTCCTGACCAGTTCCTTCTCGAGATCCGGGAGCGAAGGTCGGTTCGCAAGAGCGCACGCATGGCGAGCTGAGTCATGGATCCCGGCGAGATCCACCGGCTGCGAACAGCGCTCAGGGATCTCGTGGCGCTTTCGACGATCCCGGCGGCGTGGGTCGGCAGAGAACCGCCGGCGATCGCCGCCGGGCTTGCCGACGTGCTGGTCGGGTCGCTGCACCTCGATTTCGCGTTCGTGCGCCTGCGCGATCCCAACCGCGGTGCTGCCGTCGACGTCACGCGGGGCGACGCGTGGGAAGCGTTTCCCGAATGGCTGCAGCGTCACCTCGCTGCCGTCGGCCAGCGTTCGCGCAAGGAAATCATTCCGGACGTCGGCGGCGGTGGGGAGCGGTGCCGCGGTCTCGTCGTTCCCGTCGGTGTCAATGCCGACGGCGGTCTGGTTGCCGTCGCCTGTGAGCGCGCCGACTTTCCCACCGAGACCGACCAGCTGCTAGTCTCCGTGGCGGCGAATCACGCCGCGACCGCATTCCAGAGCGCACGCCTCATCCACGAGCGCCGCCGCGCAGAAGCCGAGCTCCGCCGGGCCCGCGACGAGCTCGAGATGAAGGTGACCGAACGGACGGGCGAACTGCGACGAACCACCGCCGAGCTGCAAACAATCCTCGATGCCTCACCCGTCGGAATCGTGCTCTTCCGACGGGACCAGACCGTCCAGCGCTGCAACCCGGCATTCGAGCGCCTTGTCGGCTGGAGCGCCGATGAGATCGTCGGGCGTCGAATTCCGTTGCCGGAGAGCATCGAGAGGCGCTGGACGTCACTCGTGGCACAGCTCAATCGCGGCGAGGGATCCTCGGGCCTCGAAATTCGGATCGTGCGGAAAGACGGGTCAGAATTCGACGCCGCCGTGGCGTGCGCGCCGCTGGCAGATGAGCGAGGACGGCCGGCGGGGTTCGTCGCCAACATCGAGGACATCAGCGATCGCAAGCGTACCGAAGAGGCCCTCCGGCGGAGCGAGACCTATCTGGCCGAAGCGCAGCGGCTTAGCCATACGGGCAGTTGGGCATGGGACATCGCCACCGGCGAGCTCACCCACTCCTCCGAGGAACATTCCCGCTTGCTTGGCTTCGATCCCCAGGGTGCTCGACCGTCACGGGACGAATTTCGCCAGCGCATTCATCCGGAGGACCGAGGGCGGATTCTCGACGTCGTCGACAAGGCGGCCCGTGAACGGAGGGACTTCGAGGTGGATTGTCGCTTCGTTCTTCCGGACGGAACGATGAAGTGCATCCACGCTGTTGGCCATCCTGTGTTCAGCGCCTCCGGCGACCTCGTGCAGTTCGTCGGTACCTCCATGGATGTGACCGAGCGCCGGCGGGCGGAGGAGGAGCACCAGGCCCATCTCTGGTTCCTCGAGAGCATGGATCGGGTGAACCGCGCCATCCAGGGCACGAACGACCTCGAGCAGATGATGAGCGATGTGCTCGAGGCGGTGCTCTCGATCTTCGATTGCGATCGATCGTGGCTGGTCCATCCCTGTGATCCGGACGCCGCGTCGTGGAAGGTGCCGATGGAGCATGCTCGGCCCGAATTCCCTGGTGCCTTCGCGCTGGGACGCGACCTCCCCGTCGATCCTGAAATCGCGAACGTCTTCCAGACCGTGAGAGCGTCCAGCAGTCCTGTGCGATTTGGTCCGGCGTCCGACCATCCGCTGCCGGCGCAGGCTGCGACCCGCTTCGGCATACAGTCCATGCTGGGCATGGCGATCCATCCCAAGGGGGATAAGCCATACATGCTAGGGCTGCATCAGTGCTCGTACCCGCGAGCCTGGACACCGCAGGAAGAGCGGCTCCTCCAGGAGATCGGCCGACGGCTGGAGGACGCTCTGACCAGCCTGTTGATGTTTCGCAGCTTGGGCGAAAGCGAGCGCCGACTGGAAGAGGCCCAGCGCATCTCGCACGTCGGCTACTGGGAGCGCGATCTCGCGACCAATCGCTACACGTGGTCGGACGAAAACTACCGCATCTTCGGACTGTGGCCTCAGGAACGCATCCTGACCTTCGACGACGTCCAGAAGTTACTCCACCCCGCCGACCGTGAGATGCGGGCGGCAGCCGTGGCGGAGGCGGTTCGGGGTGGCCGGCGCTACGATGTGGAATACCGCGTGGTCCGGCCCACCGGCGAGGTGCGGTTGGTCCGCAGTGTGGGCGATGTGGTGAGGGACGAGTCGGGCCGGCCCCGCCGCGTGTTCGGCACCGTGCAAGACATCACCGAGCGCAAGCGGGCCGAGCATCGCCTCGTGGCGCAACACACTGTCACACAGATCCTCGCGGAGGCTGCGACGCTCGAGGGCGCAACGCCAAACATACTTCGGGCGGTGTGCGAATGCCTGGTCTGGGACCTGGGCGCGTTGTGGCGCCACGACCGCGAGGCGGGCGTGCTGCGCTGCGTGGAGGTGTGGCATACCGAATCCGTCGCGGTCCCTGAATTCGAGGCCGCCAGCCGCGCGAGCACGTTCAAGCCCGGGGTCGGACTGCCGGGGCGCGTCTGGTCGAGCCGTGAACCCGCGTTCATTCCCGATGTCGTCCATGATTCTGACTTTCGACGTGCGCCCATCGCCGGGCGCGAAGCGTTGCACGCCGCCTTCGGCGTGCCCATCCTGCTCGGCGGCGACGTCCTGGGCATCATGGAGTTCTTCAGCCATGAGATACGGCAGCCCGATCGGGAGCTGCTCGAGATGATGGCCGTCATCGGCAGCCAGATCGGGCAGTTCATCGAGCGCAAGCAGGCCGAAGATGCGTTGCGCCGTACCCAGGCAGAGCTGGCCCATGTCACGCGAGTGGCCACGCTGGGAGAGCTGACGGCCTCGATCGCCCATGAAATCAACCAGCCGCTCGCCGCCGTGGTCAACAACGCCACGGCGTGCGTGCACTGGCTCGCGGCTCAGAACCTGGAGGAAGCTCGGCAGTCTGCCGAGTGTATCGTCGCAGACGGCCATCGGGCTGGCGAGATCATCAGCCGGATTCGCGCCCTCGTAAAGAACGCTCCATCGCGGAAGGACCGGGTCGACGTCAACGAAACCATCCTTGAAGTCATCGCCCTGGCGCGCAGCGAAGTGCACGGCAATGGCGTGTCACTACGGACACGGCTCGGAGACGAGCTGCCCCTCATTCTGGGCGATCGCATTCAATTGCAGCAAGTGATTCTCAATCTGATGATCAACGCCATCGAAGCGATGAATGAAATCAGCGATGCTCCGCGAGAGTTGTTGATCAGTTCCGCCAACGATGATTCGCAGAGCGTGCTCGTCTCCGTGCGGGATTCGGGCCCTGGACTGAATCCGGGTAGTCTCGACCGCCTCTTCCACGCCTTCTACACGACCAAGCCTCACGGGATGGGCATGGGGCTGGCGATCAGCCGCTCGATTGTCGAGGCTCACGGCGGACGGCTCTGGGCGACCGCGAATGAGCCGCACGGCGCTGTCTTTCAGTTCACGCTGCCGATTGGTGCCGACAAGGTGGCCTGACCGCGACCATCCCTCGGCCGGGAGTCTCCCTACCCGACCAAAGTAGGGAGGATCCCAACCCGACCAACGTCGGGTAGAAGCGTCCCGCCTCGCCCAGTACCTTTCACGACAGATTCGACTCCAAACGTTCACTGACGACAGCGAGGACGCGAGATGAATCTTCAGGTGGTGCTCGAACGCGAGACGGATGGCGTCGCTGACCGGCGACGCCCTGACCGCGATCTCGACCTTCTGGAAGCGCTCCGGCGTCGCGAGCCGATGGCGGCGGAGCGTCTCGTCACCAGGTACGGCGACCGCGCGTATCGCCTGGCCAGCGGCATCACCGGCAACGGCCAGGACGCGGAGGAGGTCGTGCAGGACGCGTTCTGGACCGTGGTCCGAAAGATCGACACCTTCCGCGGCGAGTCGGCATTCGGGTCCTGGCTCTACCGTATCGTGGCGAACGCCGCCTACCAGAAGCTCCGCGGCCGGCAGAGCCGCCGGCACGACCTTTCGTTGGACGAGGTGCTGCCGTCCTTCGATGAGAGTGGTCGCCACGTCGCCCCCATGGCCGACTGGTCGCCGCGCGTGGACAATCCTGCCCTTCAGGCCGAGTTGCGGACGGCGCTCACCTCGGCGATCGACGAATTGCCCGCCGCGTACCGAACGGTGCTGGTGCTGCGCGACGTCGAGGGGCGGTCGAATCTCGAGATCGCGGAAGGCCTCGGGCTCAGCGTCCCCGTCGTGAAGACGCGCGTGCATCGCGCCCGGTTGTTCCTCCGGAAGCGACTGGGGCACGCCATGACGACGATGGACGCAACGACCGCCATCGCGTACGCCTCATGACGACGTCCGTTGGGGAGCGAGCGGGTGGCGACAGCATGGGAAGCTGCTCCTCATTGTGCCGGCACCCGCGGGACCCGGATGCTCATTCGCTGAGCAGGTGGGTGCCGTGACCCACGACCTGTGCGCGCCAGCGCATGCGGCGCGAGCATGCCGTGGTACAGTGCGGCCGCTTCATGGCGACATGCGGCGGATCCTGCGATCCTTGACGACGCCCTGTCCCGAAAGCAAGATCACCGCGATTCGGATCGAAGTCGGGCGGTCCGTGGAGCCGGTCGGAGGGCTCCGCACGGCCCGCGGTGGGAGTGGCATGCGATGTCTCCTACGCGCTCGCGGTCGCGGCCTCAGTTGCGAGGATGGTGATGCTGCCGACAGAGCCGGTAGGAAGCATCCCGAGACCGGCGACATTGATCGTGGGAGTCCAGGACTTCCGAGCCGGACGCATCTCGCAACGGGAACTGAGTGCGCTCTATGATTCTGCCGTCCGGGACACGATTCAGCGTCTGGAAGCCACCGGATCGCCGGTCATCACGGATGGCGAACAGGCCAAGCACAGCTTCGCCACCTATTCCATCTATGGCCTGGAGAACCTTTCGCCGGATGGCGTGCCGATTCCGTTCGCGGACGGGCACATCCGACACTTTCCCCGACTGACCTCCGGACCGTTCAGGTACAAGACCCCGGCCGATGTGTACCTGGAAATCGCCCAGCGGTATGCGCACGTACCGCTCAAGCAAGCGGTCGTCTCGGCCTCCGCGTTGAGCCTGCTCTATCCCCAAGGCGGCATCCGGGGATATTCACGAGAAGAGTATCTCGATGCTCTGATCGCTGAGCAGGAGGGTGAGATTCGGCGTTGCCTGAAGCTGGGCGCGCATGTGGTTCAGATGGACTTCACCGAAGGACGGCTGTCGATCAAGCTGGACCCGAGTCGGCGCCTGCTACAGAGTTTCATCGACCTGAACAATCTGGTGCTGGAGCGCTTCTCCGCCGAGGAGCGGAAGCGCATCGGGGTGCACACCTGCCCAGGCGCGGATCGCCACTCGACCCACAGCGCGGACGTCGACTACGCCGAGCTCCTCCCGAGCTTGTTCGAGCTGCAGGCGACCAACTTTTGCGTGCAACTGGCAAGCGAGCCTGACCGCAAGCGTGTGCTGAGGATGATTCGCAACCACGTCAGGGATGGGCAACGGATCTTCGTGGGTGTGATCGATCCACTCGATCCGCGGGTCGAGACTCCAGAAGAGGTCAGAGACCGTATCCTCGAGGCTGTCGACTACATCCCGCCCGATCGATTGGGAACCACGGACGACTGCGGATTTGCGCCCTTCAGCGACGACACGTCACGCACTCGGGAGACGGCATTCGACAAGATTCGGGCGCGGGTCGCCGGGACGGCCTTGGCCAGCAGAGTGCTGGGGCTCGAATAGACGATTGCCCACAGGCGAGCCGCCAGTGAGCTGAATGTCGATGCAAGAGCAACGCGAAGTCCACGATGCGATCCTGGACCGGCTCAACCGGAGGCTGCGGACTCTGTGTCAGTGCACCAGTACGTTCTTTCAAGCGGAGAGCGAGCAGGAGCTGCTGCAGTCTCTTTGTGAAATTCTCGTCGCCGGCGGCGAGTGTCGGCTGGCCTGGATTGGTTACTGCGAGGATGATGCTGACAAGACGATTCGGCCGGTGGCCCAGGCGGGATCCGGCCTCGAGTACCTGGAGCGCGTCAAGACTTCCTGGGGAGAGATGGAAGCCGGGCAGGGTCCAGCCGGCATGGCCGCTCGGACGGGCGAAGCGTGCTGCGTCGCTGATATCCGGACGGATACGAGGTTTTCTCTGTGGCGGGCCGCCGCCCTCGCCGGCGGCTATGCTTCGTGCATTGCCGTTCCGCTGATCGCCCGTGGCAAGGAGCGGGGTGCAGTGGATCTTCGTGGCACGCTCAATCTCTACTCCGCGGAGTACAACGCTTTTGATGAGAGCGCGATCGAACACTATACCGGGTTGGCGACGTCCGTCGCATATGCGGTCACGGCGCTCCGTGGCCGTCTAGCGGACGACCTGGCATACGGGGTAACGGCGCTCCGCGCTCGCGCGGAGCGCAAGCGGTCCGAGGAAGCGCTGCAGCAGGCGCGGGAGGAACTCGCGCGCGTCACGCGGGTGACGACGCTGGGCGAGCTCGCCGCCTCCATTGCCCACGAGATCAACCAGCCGCTCGCCGCGATCGTCGCCAATGCCAATGCCTGCCTCAACTGGCTGAAAGCGGACCGTCCTCCCCTCGACAGCATCCGGGAGGCACTCACCGGCGTCGTGAACGACGGCGACCGGGCGGGAGAGGTGATCGCCCGGATTCGCGCCCTTCTGTCGCGATCCTCGGTCGCCCATGGGCCGTGTGACCTCGGCGGTATCGTCCGCGACGTGCTTCTCCTGGTCGGTCCCGAGCTCGGGCGGCACGGGACCGTCCTGCAAACGTCACTGGCGACCGACCTGCCGTCGGTCATGGGCGATCGGGTCTTGCTTCAGCAGGTCCTTATGAACTTGCTCCTGAATGCCGCCGAGGCCGTCCGAGACGTCTCGCCGGAGCGGCGGCGAGTGGTCGTGCGCTCGACCCTCGAACAGCGTGAGGATGGCCCGTGGGCGGTCGTCGCGGTCGAGGATGCCGGCGTCGGCTTCCGCGAGGAGCAGGCGGCCAGGCTGTTCGAGGCGTTCTACACGACGAAGCCGGATGGATTGGGCATGGGGCTGTCCATCAGCCGCTCGATCATCGACGGGCACCGCGGACGACTCTGGGCGACTGCGAACCCGGATCACGGCGCCACGTTCCAGTTCGCCCTGCCGCCGATGCGCTGAGCGCGAGCTGGCGGGCTGACCTCGCTCGGACACCTCGGCGCATCGCTCTCGACGATGTAGACATTGGTCTCCGCCGGAGGGTGTAACGACGGCACGTCGAGCGACGTCTCAATCGCGGTGAGTGCATGATCTTCCCGGTCGCGTTTCCGCTGCTCCTCGGCCTCCTCTTGCTGTCGCTCGCGGTCCTCGTGTTGGTCGTGGAGTTGAGAATCCTCGGATATGCCTATCAGAAGATCGGCGTGCCGGCCCGCTGGATGTTCGCCCTCCTGCTGCTGACCCTGCTCGGCAGCCACGTGAACATTCCGATCGGCGCGATGCGCGTCCAGCACGTGCGACCACCGCGGCACGTCACCGTGTTCGGGCGCACGTACGTCGCGCCGCCGGTCCAGCAGGAAGGCATGACGATCATCGCGATCAACGTGGGCGGCGCGCTGGTCCCGGTGCTGCTGTCGCTCTACCTGTTTCTCCGCTCCAACGCGCGTGGACGCATGCTGCTCGGCGTTGCGATCGTGGCCGCGATCGTCCACAGCCTCGCGCAGATCGTCCCCGGCGTCGGTATCGCGGTGCCGATGTTCGTTCCCCCACTGGCCGCCGCTCTCGTGAGCGTGGTCCTCGCGTTTCGTCGGGCGCCTCCGGTCGCGTACGTCTCAGGCTCTATGGGAGCCCTGATCGGCGCCGACCTCCTGAACCTTCCGCGCATCGGCGACCTGGCTGCGCCGGTCGTCTCGATCGGCGGGGCCGGCACGTTCGACGGCGTGTTTCTCACGGGCCTCATCGCCGGGCTCCTCGCCTGAGCGAGACGTTCCGCGTCGATCGTGTCGCGTTCTTGCGGAAATGAGGGCGACCGGCGACGTGTTCCGGCGCCCGATCCTCACAACGAACGGAGTCACTGCGCGCGCGACGTGCGACTGCGAAAGGGAATGACGCGGCCGGACGGCAGCCTGGCACGTCGCGAATGATCACGGCGAGGAGTGCACGACGGACGGAGAGAACGAGAGATGAGCGACAACCACAATCCGGACACACGGCAACAGCCCGTCTCTACCGAAACGTGATGTCCGCGATCGATCGCCATCATCTCGTCGGCAACATCGTCGGCCACATGGGCGATGGCGTGGAGCGCCGGGTACAGGAGCGCGCCCTCTCGCTGTGGCGGCGGGTGGACGCGGATCTCGGGACCCGGATCGCCCGGGGGCTCGGCCTCGCTCCCCACGGTGCGCTCGTCGAAGCCGATACCTGCTAGCAAACGCCT
>Ga0209160_1004531_pt1 | contig 11087 bp, 8 predicted proteins | sample GraSoiAngelo_153_FD_186167 | JGI IMG/M metagenome (GOLD analysis project Ga0209160, IMG submission 186167) | Grasslands soil microbial communities from the Angelo Coastal Reserve, California, USA - 14_1009_12_40cm (SPAdes) (version 2) | ecosystem: Environmental > Terrestrial > Soil > Grasslands ...
GGGGGATTTTGAGTGCGGCCTTCAGCCGCTGCCATCGTTCGGAGTTTTTCAACGAACTTCTGGGACACCACACTAGTGTTTGTTGCCAGTCGACTTCCGAATCCCATATCGTTGCCAATCCTTTTCGACCTTCGCCATCATATCGCGCGACGGCAAGCACACCGGCGCAAAATCCTTGGCGTCGTAGCGGGTCGCGTCGATGAGAATCTTCGACGTGCGCGCCGGCCCTTCTTGTTCTTCCTTCGGCAAAGACGGATCCAAAAAAATGCCGGTAAGCCCGCTCATGATCTCGATGTCGCGGTGCGGTTGCACGCGCGTCGCCACTGCCCATTCGACTGCGGCGGGATCGAAAGGATCAACGTCCTCATCCACCACCGTCACCTGCTTGATATGCCGGCCGCTCGGCGAGCCGAAGACCGCCAGCCCGACCATCTTGCCGTATCCTTCATAGAGTTTGTCGATGGCCACCACCACATGAAAGACACCACAGCCGCCCTCGGTAAGGTGGACCGCTTTGACGCCGGCCAATGTGATGTTGCGGAGAATTTCCGACTCTTTCCCAACCGCCGTGAGCACATCGGTCTCGTGCGGCGGCGCGCCTTGATAGGCGAGATGAAGAATCGGATTTTTGCGCCGAGTGAGCGCGGTCAAGTGAATCGTCGGGCGCGGCATCTTCAAGCCACCGTAATGGCCGGTGAACTCGCCGAAAGGTCCTTCTTCCTGTTTTTCATCCGGCTTGAGAAAACCTTCGAGCACGAGCTCGGCGTCCGCCGGCACTTGTAACGGGACGGTTTTGCAGTTTACGACCTCAAAGGGTTTGCCGCGAATCGCGCCGGCCATCGCCAGCTCGTCAACACCGAACGGAAATGGACAGGAAGCCGCCATCACCAGGCGCGGATCGACGCCGATCGCAATTGCGATCGGAAACGGTTCGGTGGGCGCTTTCCGATGCTGCAGCATGAAGTTGGTGTAGGGTCCCGACAGAATGCCGAGCGTGCGCGGGCCATGCACTTGATTGCGATAAATACCGACGTTGCGAAACCCGGTCACCGGGTCGCGCGTGTGATGACAGCAGAGGGTCAGAAACGCGCCGCCGTCGAGACTGTTGAGCCGAGGGGCGGGAAGCTCCAGGATATTGATGTCATCTTCTTCAAGCACAACCTCCTGGCATAGACCGCTTTCCACCGTGACCGGCGGCAACGGCTGGCTGACCCGCCGATTCCACTCGCGGTGAACTTCCCGTTGCTCGCACTGCATCGCCAAGGCATAACGTTTGCGCGAGGCCAAGGCGTTGATGAAAATAGGAATATCCTTGCCGCCGGGGTGCTCAAACAACAGCGCCGGGCCGCGGCCCCTCAAGCTCGTGACGCAGACCGCGCCCAGCTCTTGATCCAAGTCGACCGGCACCCGCACGCGGGCGAGCTCGCCTTCTCTGTCGAGCAGCTGAATAAATTCCCGCAGCCCTTCAAAACCCATGTGGTCCTCTTGGCGGTGTAGGGGCGACCGGCCGGTCGCCCCTACATCCTCGTTCACCGTGATAAGACCGATTTAATGAACTGAACGATTTCCTCACGCAAATCGACATAACGCCGCATAGAGATGTCCCGATAGGTCATGTTTTCCTTGGGCACGAGGATGTCCCGCACATGATCCTTAGGCACATCTCTGCGCAAGCTGGCAAAACCGGCGGCCTTGCTCCACTCAAGCTGACCCTCCGGCGAAAGAAGATAGTCGACGTAAACGCGCAGCGCATTGGGATGCGGCGCATTGCGCACGATGACCAGTGACCCATTGCCTGCCGTGATGTAGGTGCCTTCTTTCAGGGTTTCGGGATGTAGGTGCTTTAGCGGTAAACCGCGAGCAATGAACTCATTCGTCAATACGTCGCTGGGCCCGATCGCGATCGGGTATTTGCCCCGCGCAGCAAAGTCGAGCATCTGCCGATCGTCTCTCGGCATCACGATATCTTTCTGCGTCAAGAGTTTGCGCATGAAATCCTTGCCTAGACTCTCGTGGGTATACCACAACGTTGAATTGCCCAAACCCCCGCCGGCGCTGAGGGGATCCTTGAGGGTGATTTTTCCATGCCACTTGGGATCCAGAAGATCTTTCCATGATTTGAAATCGTTGGGGGACACCAGGTTGATATTGTAGATAAACGGCGCCTTGACGTACGAGCTGAAAATCAAATTGTAAGTTTGGGCATCGTCGGAAAACGTCAGCTTGCCACCACGCCATTTGCTTAGGTCCCGGGTGTTAGGTCCAATGAGGACGGGTTTGATCGGCGCGCCTGCTTTTGCCGGCACGAGTGTTTCGAGCGCTGTCGTCGTACCGGTGATGACTACGTCAGTGGTGAATCTCGAGGCCGTAAGCTCGTTGAGTAATTTCGGACCGATCTGATTGCCGGCCATACTCACTAACTCGACATTAATTTCTGGGTACTTCTTTTGAAAACCCTGGGTGAGCGCATCGCGCGTCTCGCTGCCCTGCGGTCCGATGACCGCAACCACGCCTTCCTTTTTGGCTGCGGCCAAAATCTGCTCCCAGGACGGCGGGGTTTGCGCCGTTGCTGTTCCTGAAACGAGCAACGTAAAGAGCAACAGCGCGAGAGAACTCCTCGCCCTGAGGTCCCGTCCCAGAAATTCGCCACAAAATTCCCGCGCCGCTCTCCCAAAATCTCCCCTACCCCTCCCTTCGACGATGCTCAGGGCATGCTTTTCCAAAGAGGGGTTTAAGATCGTCCAGGAGAAATTCCCCCTTTGAAAAAGGGGGCAAGGGGGATTTGATCGCAATTTCAAGCGCGCCTCATCGACCGAAAGCTTCTTTGAATAACGCGGTGACGTCATCTTTGGTGTCGATCGCCTTTTGCGTATAGGTCTTGATCGATCCCGGTATCGGCACTCTCCACGGCGAATGATCGGTGGGCACGTCCAAGCGCGCGCTGATGTAGCCATTCACCTTGGCAAACCCCTCCTGCCCCTCTTTGGACAGCAGCCAGTTGATGTAAACCTTGGCCGCGTTTTGGTGTGGGGCTCGATTGAAAAATCCCAAGCCGCCGGATCCCGGGCTAACGTCGGACCCTTCCTTGATTTGTCGTGGATCCAGGATCACGACCGGCAAACCGTCCTTCATACGCTCCTCGGCGACGATGTCTGAAACGCCGATCAATATGGAATATTTTTCCCGCGCAATGCCGTCGATCTCCTGCGTGTAGTCTCTCAAGACCGTCGGTTCTTGCTTGGCCAGGGCGCGGATGAAATTCGGACCGAGCTCGGGATGCAGATAGAAAAACGTAAACGTTGCCTGACCCGGTCCTGCTCTGGTTGGATCGTCCATCACGATCTTTTTTCTCCATTTGGGGTTTAGCAGATCTTTGTAAGATTTGATTTCCTGCGGCTTGACGACTTTCGGATTGACAAAAAGCGTTCCTCGTTGCGACGGCGTCATCACCAGGAAACGCTTTCCCGGATCGACGAACTCGAGAGCCCCGCCGCGCCATTGCTTGGGGTCTTTGACGTCGGACAAAACGAGCGCAGGCTCCATCGGATCCAACATCCCAGCGGGCAAGAGCACGAGCAAACCGGTGGTGGTGCCGGTGACCGCCACGTCCCAGAGATACTGCCCGGCGCCCCGTTCGGTGGAAAGCCGCGGCCCGATACCGGCCCCTCGGTCTGCGAAATACTCAACCGTAATGCCGTATTTCTTTTGAAACGGCTCCACCAAAACATCGCGCCGGTCGGCGCCGACGGGACCGATGATAGCGACTTTGCCCTCCTTTTTTCCCGCCGCCAAAATTTTCTCCCACTCCTGACCGAAGCATAATTCACCACTCGCGGCCCAAAGGGCCACGAGCAAAAATATCAGCCAACGCGATCGCGGCAGGATTCTCATCGTTTCACTCTCTTTCTTTGCCTTAGTTCAGGGACTTGCGCCATTTGCTGAGCACTTCACTGCCTGCTCTACCATCATGAGATCCTAGGCAAACTGAACAACCCTCTTCTCAAAGCCGACGGGTTTCCGAAGCTGTCGACTCAACGTCGACTCCCTCTTCCGTCATTCCGGCGCATGCCGGAATCCAGGCATTTGTTTGTATTTTGTACGAAAACGAGCCTGGATGCCCTAAATTCACAAACGAAGTTCCGAAGCTGTCGACTCAACGTCGACTCCCTCTTCCGTCATTCCGGCGCATGCCGGATTTGTTTGTATTTTGTACGAAAACGAGCCTGGATGCCGGCCTTCGCCGGCATGACGAACCTTCATTCGCCTCGGGGCGAGGGATTTCGACCATTCTCGAGAAAGACATTAATCTTCGCAGCGATCAGCGGCCGAAAACCTCGTTCAATATCGGAAATAGCTTTTCCTTCTTGTCGATCGCTGCCTGAGTATAGGTCTTGATCGATCCGGGCTGCGGCACGCGCCAGGGCGCGGCATGATCCGTCGGCACATCGAGACGATTACTGATATAGCCCGTGGCGCGCGCATTCATTGTTTGCCCTTCTTTGGAGAGCAGCCAGTTAATATAAATCTTCGCAGCGTTCGGGTGCGGCGCGCGATTGAAGATCGACAGACCGCCGGACGCGGGACTGATGTCCGAGCCTTCTTTCAATTGCCGAATATCGACGATCTCGACCGGCACTCCCTGCTTTGCGCGCTGTTCAGCCAGACTATCGGAGAACCCGAGTCCGACCGAATAGCGCCCTTGGCCGAGCATGTTGACCTCCTGAGCATAATCCCTGAGCAAGGTAAGGCCTTGACCGGCGATCGCTCGAATAAATTTCACTCCGAGCTCCGGATGGAGAAAAAAGAAAGTGAAAGTCGCCTGGCCTGGACCGGACTTGCGAGGGTCATCTGCGATGATTTTTCCCTTCCACTTGGGATCCAACAGATCTTTATAAGATTTGAATTCTTTCGGGTTGGCCAGAGTCGAATTGACAAACAAGGTACCGCGTGAAAAGGCGTCATGACCAATAGTTGCCGTCCCGGATCGAGGAATTCCAAAGCGCCATTGCGCCACAACTTGAGATCTTTTACCTCCGGCAGAATAAGATTCGCCTCCAGTGGATCTAAAACCCGCGCCGGTATCAGATTCTCGAGTGTAGTCGTGGTGCCGGTGATCACTGCGTCCCACAGGTAGCGATCCGCCTTACGCTCGGCGCTGAGCCGCGGTAAAATTCCCGCGCCGGAATCAGCATGGTACTCGACGCTGATGCAGTACTTTTTCTCGAAGGCGATCGTTAACGCATCGCGGCGATCCGCTCCGATTGGACCGATAATCGCGACCTTGCCTTCTTTCTTCGCGGCGTGAAGCACTCGCTCCCATTCTTCCTGCCATGGCGTGGCCGCAAATGCGGCGCCCGTTAGCAGCGCCGCGAGCATCCAGCCCAATATCAAAGCCGACAATTGCCGCCTCATCATTTGTTCCTCGAGTTGCACAAAAATCATCTCACTGCATTGCTATCGGAAAAGTTTGCGTGGCTTGCGCAAATTTCCGGATACGCACCACAGAGGCACTGAGGACACAGAGGGAGAGTTGATAATAAAAAAATCTCTGCGTACTCTGCGCCTCCGCGGTAAATCCCGCTTTCCCCGTTTTGGTTGCGGCTTTGCCGCGCTAGGTCAACGTCACCATCACGCATCGGGCGCGTACATCGGCCACAATGGCTCATCGTCGCCGCGCTTGGCGATATAATCGATGGCGTCGTTCACCCTTTCCAATGGAAAAAAACGCGTCGTGACGTGACGTGTATCGATGACGCCGCGGCGGGCCAGTTCGAGCAGTTCGGGAAAGTCGATATAGTGGCGCCCGGTGATGCTGCAAATCTCGATGGAGCGGATCATCAGATAGCGCACCGGAAGATTGAGCGGCTCGGGGTTGGCGCCGATCAGCGCCACGCGGCCGCCGCCTTCGAGATTGCGAATGCATTCAACCAGAGTCTGTACGCCGCCGGGCGATAGATCAGCAACCACGCTGGCGCCTTGTCCGTCGGTCAGCTCCTTTACTTTCTTGGTGATCGATTCGCCTTTGCCGAGAGCGACCGTGGCGACGCGCTTGGGGGCGATGGCGTGAAGCTTTTCGAGCCGGGCCGGGTTGCGGGCGATGGCGATGACGCGCGCCGCGCCCATGGCGAGCGCGGAGAGCACCGTGCCGATGCCGGTGATGCCGGTGGCGCCGTTGACGATGACGGTTTCACCGCTATGCAAGCGCGCGCGCTTCAGCGCGCGATAGCCGACGGTCATCTGCGAGACTTTGCACATTTCGTTGATGTCATCGTCGGGACGGAGCCTAACGACGTTGGTCGCCGGCACGCGGCAGTACTCGGCCCACAACCCTTCCTTGTAGCGCAGGATGCGCTTCGATCCCGCCTCGCCCCACTTGGCGATAAATCCCATCACCCGGTGCGACAGACAAAGATGCTGGCGGTCGGAGCGGCAAAACTTACAATAGCCACAGGTGATCGAACACATCACGACGACGCGGTCGCCGACCCGGACGTTACTCACATCGGGGCCGACTTCGACCACTTCACCGAGTCCGTCATGGCCGATGACCATCGGCAAATACGGTATGGTCGGCACTTCGGAGGTGTACTGCACTGCATCCTCGCGCATGTGCAGATCGCCGTGATTGAGCCCGGCGCGCAACACCCGAATCAGCACCTCGCCTGATTCGATATCGGGAATCGGCACATCGTCAACTCGCAGCAGATCGGTAGATTTGCTGGTTTTTTCAAACCCGTAAATGCGCGCCGCTTTCATTGTGCCCTGCATCGTAACCTCCTTGTCGGATTGGAGTGATGGAGTGCTGGAATACTGCGCCCCGCCTTCCCTCTTTCCATTACTCCATCACTCCAATACTCCATTCTCCCATTCCCCCTCACCCCCATGGCTCAACTGGGATATCGCTCCAGCGTTTTTCACCAATGATCTTTAATGGCTCAATGTGGTCGAGCACTTCCTTTGAAATCGATAGTCGCTCTGCGAACGGTTTGTCTATCGGCTTCGTGCAGTCGAAACCGGCTTTGCAAACTAGCCTCCCGTCTGGAGAGCTGGGATCGAGCGGTGAGCCGGTCATGCCCGGCAGAGTCACCAAGCCGCGATCTGCCTGAAAGCGCGTGGCAAGCGCCAAGAGCACTTCGCGTTCATCGAATATGTCGACGTCTTCATCGAACACGAACGCATGCTTGAGCCCGATGTAAGAAGTCAACGCCGACACCGCCGCGGTCTTGCCCTGTCCCTCGACGGTCTTACGTATTTGAATATAGACGTGCGCCACGCCGCAACCCGACATCGGCAAATGCACGGCTTTGACCCCGGGCACGGATCGTTGCACCGCGCGAAAAACTTCGCCCTCCTTTGTCAGACTGATGATCCAATGGGTGTGGCCGACCATCACGTCGTCCCAATAGGCGTCTTTGCGGTAGGTCACCGCGGTTACTTTGAGCAGCGGACACCAGCGCTGCGGCCCGACGTGCCGCGTGTATTCGCCGAACGGCCCCTCGGGCTTGCGTTTGCCTTTGGGCATATATCCTTCGATCACGACTTCAGCATCCGCGGGCACTAAAAATTTATCTCCCAAAGTCTCCGAAGGAACCAAACGCAGCGGCTGACCTAAGGTACCGCCGGCGGTCTCGTAGTGACTCTCTTCGGGGCCGACGTGATTTGCCGCTCCCAACAGCGCCAGTGGATGATGGCCGATCCAGTACGCCGCCGGCGTGTCCTCTCCCGCCTCCTCGCAATAGCGCAGGTTGTGCGCGTTATGCGAATTGGGCGCGAGCCAGACGCGGACCTCGTCGCGGTCGGCCAACCAACCGCGATGCATGGCGGAATTGTCCACGCCGGTATTGCGGTTGAACGTTAGGAAGTGACCTTCGGTGATATAGCGCCCGGGATCCATGCGGTGATGGCGCAGCGCCGGAAAGCGGCGCACGTCAATGCCGGATCCCTTTTCCACGACCTGCTTTACTGGGGCCAGGTCACGCGAGACGACGATCGGTCGTTGGCGTGTTTGCACCCGTTCATAGCAGGCGATGCCGGCTTTTTGCACCTCCGTGGCCATGGCGCGCGCCAGGCGCAGTCGGCTGGCCATCAAAAAAGTGGTGAGCGGCATCATCGCGCGCTTGCCATCGACGATGACATTGTGAAAAACCAGCAGCGGAAAGCGGTGCGCCTTTTCCAGCTTCATTGCCAGCGCGGAAATTTCCCACTCAGCATTGAGCGGCTCCTCGATGTGCAGCACTTCATCCGGATACGCTCGCTCGTATTGCTCTATGAAACCATGAAGGTCCGAGCCGAAAGGAGCGCCGGCACTCGACGCAGTCGCGCTTTCAGGTAACGCCATAGATTCGCCTCCTCAATTCAAGCCAAAATTCAAAATCCCAGCGGCAAAATTTTCTAATTTTTAGGTTCTTCGGGCTATTGTGTGGGTAATGTGCTAGGTTCAGTTTGCTTTGTTCACCACGAAGAGCACGAAGGACACGAAGTTTTTGGATAATTAATACTCCGAACTTCGTGCTCTTCGTGTCCTTCGTGGTGAAAAACATCTTCACAGGAAACTCGGAAGAACCAATTTTTAATTTTATATTTTTCATTTCCTCACGTTCTCGTACCGCTTCAAACCGGCGGCGGCAACCTCCCACAACCGGCTCGGCACGATCGGCAGCGCTGCAATGTGAATACCCAGCGGCGCCAGCGCATCTTCGACGGCGCTGGCAATTGCCGCGGGCGCGACCACGGCGCCGCCTTCACCGACTCCCTTGGTCCCGAGCAACGTTAGTGGCGAAGGAGTTTCCAGCCGACCGCCTTCGATATTCGGTAAGTCGGCGGCTGTGGGCTTTAAGTAATCCATGAAACTGGTGGTGAGGAGCTGGCCGTTTTCATCGTAGATAAACTCCTCCAGAAGCGCCGCCGCGATACCGTGGGCGGCAGCGCCATGGACCTGCCCTTCGACGATAGCGGGATTGATCTGCCGCCCGCAATCGTGAATGACGACATAGCGCAAAACTTTTATTTCAAAAGTTTCGGGGTCGATATCGACGACCGCGACATGGGCCGCGCTCGCGAAGCCCAGCTGGACGCGCACGCGCTTCTTCTCGTCCGGATGCTTCGCCAGCGGATTGCTGTAATAGTAAAGCGCTTCGAGGCCCGGCTCGCCGTCGGGCTGCTCATCGGCCAGGCTCCAATAAGCGCGGCTGGCAACCTGTGCGACACTCACGGCTTTATCCGGCGCGCCGCGCACAGCGATACGACCATCGCGCAGCTCCAGGTCGTCGATATTGGCTTCGAGTTGCACCGCGGCGCGCTTTAAAAGTTTTTCCCGAACTTTGCGAGCGGCGCCAATCGCCGCCACCGTATCATGACCGTGAAACTTGTTGGAGTAAACGCCCGAGGTCATCACATAAGGATGACTTGCCGAATCAAACGTCGTTGGCACTCTGATTTGCTTTACGTCGAGGGCCAGCTCATCGGCGACGATCTGCGCCAGCGCGGTGGCGTGGCCCTGGCCCGAATCGAGACCGCCGGTAAACACCGTGGCGCTGCCGTCGGTTTCCAATCGGACGCGCGCCGCCTCGCCTTGCCCGCTGAGCAGCTGCGAGCGACCGCTGACGAGCATGCCGTAACTCAGGTTAGAGCCGCCGGGTTCGACCGCGGTCGCGATGCCGATGCCGAGTAGACGGCCGCGCTCCCTGCCCTCGGCCTGCTCGCGCCGGAGCTTTTCGTAATCGACGGCGGCGAGCGCCTTGCGCAGCATCTCCGGATAATCGCCGCTGTCATAGGTTTGGCCGGAGGGCGTGTCGTAGGGAAACTGATCAGGTTGGATGAAGTTGCGAAAACGGATTTCCGCGCGATCGATCTTAAGCTCCCGGGCTACTGTGTCGATCATTCTTTCTACCGAAAAGCACATAAAGGGTTTGCCGATGCCGCGATTGGCGACCACGGGGCAGCGGTTGGTCACGACCGAATAGCCTTCATAGGAAATCGCGCGCAAGCGATAACAGTTGGCGATGTTGCTCAGCATGAGCAAATTGTGGCGCGCGGCGAAATCGATGCCGGCGCCTTCGTTTTCAATGTTGCGGAATTTGATCGCCAGCATCGTTCCGTCGGCTTTAACTGCCGCGCTCATCTCCATGATGCCGTCCGCCGCATGGCCCAGCGCCAACAGGTTCTCGCGCCGGTCTTCGATCCATTTCACCGGCCGGCCCGCCTTGCGCGCCAGCAGCGCTGCGGCGATGATAAAAAGCGGCCGCACCTTATTGCCGAAAGAGCCGCCCATCGGCGGCACGATCATACGGATCTTGCCCGGCGAGATACCGAGAGCCGCGGCGAGCACGTGCAGATCCTGAGCCGGTTGCTGGGTGTGTCCCCAGATCGTGTAGGACTGCGTCGCCGCTTCGTACTGCGCCATGACGCCGAAAGTTTCGAGCGGCGTCGAACAATAGCGGTGAATCGTCACGCGCTCATCGACGACCGTATCGGCTTCTTTAAAGGCGCCTTCCACGTCGCCGTAGGGAAACGTATCGTGCCAGAGAATATTCGAGCCAACCTCTTCGAAGACCAGCGGCGCGTCGGGCCGGAGCGCTTGCTCCGGGTCGAGCACGGGCGGCAAGGGATCGTATTCTACCTCGATGAGATCGGCCGCGTCTTCCGCGGTCGCCCGGTCCACCGCGGCGATGCCGACCACCGGCTCGCCGACGTAACGCACCTGTTGATAGGCCAAGGCGTAAACTTTAGGCGAGTTGGCCAGCGGTACCCGGCCGCGCTGCGGCCGGGTGAGCTGCGCGACCTCCTCGCCGGTGATCACGGCGTAGACGCCGGGATGATCGAAGGCGCGGCGTACATCGATGTGGCGAATCTTGGCGCGCGCATGCGGGCTGCGCACGTAAGCCGCGTGGGCGACACCGGGCAAGGTCAGGTCGTCGATGAATTGACCCCCGCGAGTGATCAGCCTGCGGTCCTCGGTGCGCTCGAGCGCTTGCCCAACCCATTTGGTTTCCATATTACTCATTCAACAAGACTTACTCACCACGAAGAGCATAGCCCGGCAGAACCGCCACCAAATAGAACCGTCGGAAAGACCCCCTCTTACATCT
>Ga0209160_1004532_pt1 | contig 11084 bp, 9 predicted proteins | sample GraSoiAngelo_153_FD_186167 | JGI IMG/M metagenome (GOLD analysis project Ga0209160, IMG submission 186167) | Grasslands soil microbial communities from the Angelo Coastal Reserve, California, USA - 14_1009_12_40cm (SPAdes) (version 2) | ecosystem: Environmental > Terrestrial > Soil > Grasslands ...
CGCCGCTTGACCAGCGCTTGCTCAGCGAGCTGCCGGGCTTTGGGACCACTTTGCTTCCGTCGCTCGCGATCGGCGTCATCGCTTCCTGGCTGCTCGCGTCACGCTTGAAGCGCCAGACGTTCGGCCTCGAGCCCTACGAGATCGCGGGCCTGCTCGAAGAACGCGAGGCGAGCCTCCAGGGCATCCACGAAGGAGCGGTCGCCACGGACCGGGACGGCACCATCACGCTGGCGAACGACGAGGCGCGGCGCCTCCTTTCGCTCCCGCCGGACTGCGTCGGGCGGAAGGTCGCCCAGGTCCTGCCCCAGGGTCGGCTGTTGAAGTTCCTGTCAGGGGGGCTGAAAGATGAGGACGAGGTTTTGCTTGCGGGCGAGCGTGTGCTGGTGGCCAGCCGGCGCGCGATCGTCGTGCGCGGCCAGACGATCGGCCACGTGGCGACCCTTCGCGACACGACCGAGCTGACCGGCCTTGCCCGCGGCCTCGGTGTCGAGAGCCTGACCGACGCGCTGCGCGCGCAGGCCCACGAGTTCGCGAACCGGCTCCACACCATCGCGGGCCTGATGCAGGTGGGACGCGCCGAGGAGGCGATGAAGCTGATCGCCCAGACGTCCGGCCTGCACCAGGAGCTCACGGAGTCGCTGATGGAGCGCGTCGGCGATCCGGTTCTGGGCGCATTGCTGCTGGCGAAAGCCGCGGTCGCGTCGGAACGCGGCATCGAGCTTCGCGTCAGCGACGACACCGTCATGACGCGCAGCAAGGTGGATAGTGAGGACCTGATCACGCTGCTCGGCAACCTGATCGACAACGCTCTCGACGCGGCCGCGTTATCGAGCGATCGGTGGGTGAGCGTTTCAGTGACGGAACAGCGCGATGAGCTCGTGTTCAAGGTCCACGACTCCGGTGCGGGCGTGCCGGAAGGCATCGACGGCCAGATCTTCCAGGAGGGCTTCAGCACCAAGAACGGTCAGAACCGAAAACGGCGCGGCTTCGGGCTTGCCCTCGTGCGGCAGGTTGCCCGCCGCAACGGCGGTGACGTAAGCGTCGTGAACGAAGGCGGCGCGCTGTTCACGGTCCGCCTGCCGACGAAGGTCGGGGCGGCAACGTGATTCGCACCCTCGTCGTCGACGACGACTTCCGGGTCGCCGACCTGCACTGCGCCTACGTCGATCGAGTGTCCGGCTTCCAGGTCGTGGGTCGCGCGCACTCAGGCACAGAGGCGCTGGAAAAGGTCGACCAGCTCGAGCCGGACCTCGTCCTGCTCGATATCTATCTGCCCGACATCTCAGGACTCGATGTGCTGCAGCGGTTGCGCGATGAGGGGATGGCGCCGGTTGACGTGATCGCGATCACGGCCGCGCGCGACGTGGAGAGCCTGCGCGCGGCGATGCGCGGCGGCGTCGTGCACTACCTGATCAAGCCGTTTCTGTTTCCGACGTTTGAGGAGAAGCTGCTCTCCTACGCGGCGGCGCGCGAGCGAATGACTCGCATCGGCCGCGCGGAGCAGGGCGACGTCGACCGCATCTTCGGCACTCTCCGCACGGCGCGGACCGAGGCACTGCCCAAGGGCCTTTCCGACGCCACGCTCGAACTCATCGTCCAGGCGCTTGGCCGGTCCCGGTCGGGGTTGCCGGCCGCGCTGGTCGCGGACGAGGCGGGAGTGAGCAGGGTCACAGCGCGGAGGTACCTCGACCACCTGTGCCAGCTCGGTCGCGTCGAGCTGACGATGCGCTATGGCGGGCCCGGCCGCCCGGAGCACCGCTACAGGTTGGTGGCGACCTCAGTCTCCTGAGCCCATCAGTGGAGTCGTGCTCCGCTCGCCACGCCGGGTGAAGAGGGCATGCCGATGGTGCCGTGGCCGGTGGGCAGGAGTCCGGTCGCATTGGCGACGATCAGGCCGACCAGGACCAGGACATCGGTCAGGAGGAGAAGGCCGACGATGTCCCAGTCCACACGGTTGGCCAGCGCGAGCCACCTCGGCGCCCTGGGGGCCCCCTCCGGCGCCCAGCCGCAGATCGGACACCGACCCTGCGTGTAGCGAGGGTCGAAGCTCCAGCGGTCCGCCTCGCAGTAGGCGCGCGTGGGCCGGCGCTGGGCTTGCTTCACGCTCGGGAGTCGGAGCCTCGCGATCAAGGCGACAGAACCTCGTCCGGCACCCTGTCCGCGGGCGCGTTGCGGGCCCAGATCCACGCCGCCGCTGAAGCCAGCAGCAGCGCCTCGAGGGTCAGGAACATGAAGGCGAGCGGGATCCGGTTGGCCGCGAGCGCGGTGCCCAGCTGGGCCGCCGGCGACCCCGAGCCGTTGATGCCGCTCGTGTCACCAAAGCCGCCGAAATCGCCCCCGCCGAAGCCGAAAGCCGCTCCCTCGGATCCGACCTGGAGGTCCGCGAATCCTTCACCCAGGATGTACTCGGCGCTCTGCGTCGGCACACCGGGGCCGGGCGATGGATGGGTGACCATCACATGGAGCCCGCTCGCCCAGATCGTGACATGGCTGCCATCGACAGTTTTCGTCGGCGCCACCGTCCAGAGCTTGACGTAGGTCACGTCCACGGCCGGGACGCATCCGCCTGTCGTGGTGGAGCCGCCCGAAGAGGCTCCGCTCGAGCCCCCGCTCGATCCCCCGGAGCCGCCGCCGATCGGCAGCGGGGGCAGCGGGTTGGCCGGCGGGGGAGGCGGGGCAGGCGCCGCCGGCGGGTTGATCGGAGGAGGTTTCGGGCCCGAGGGGCACGGAACTGAGTGCTGGTCGGTGACCGTGACACCCTGGTCCGTGACGTTGACAGGCTGGCCGTTGGCCGTGACCTGGCCGCCCTGCACGTGCGCGTCGCCGCCCGCGCCCGATAGCGTGCCGCTGGCGGTGACGTCGACGACTACCTTGCTCACCTTGACCGTCCCGACGGTGAAGCTGTCGACCTCCGAGTGCGTGATCACGGTGAGGGTTCCACCGGAGTCGATCACCGTGTGAGTCTGGCCCCACGCGCCGTTGAACGGCTGCGTGCCGCCGCCCGCGTCATAAGCAGACGCGCTCGAGCTGAGCTGCGCCGCGTCGGCGTCAGCCCGGGGTCCGCCGTCGCAGCCGTTGCACTGGTCGATGTGACCATGCGACGGGCCGGGATACGTCGCCTTGGCGTAAGGGACCTGGTTGTTCGGGTTCTGGCAGACCTGCGGCGGAGGCGGCGAGCTGCCCGAGTTGCTGCAGCCCTGGTTGTACTGCGATCCCGCTGTAGCCGCGGCCGGACCCGTGTCGGAATACGTGGCGACCGCCGTCGACGACGGGCTTGCATCCTGCTGCACCTCCGCCATCGGATAGCGGTTGTTGACCGCGCCGTTCTGGAAGTTCGGGAACGCGTCGCTGCCGCCTATCGCGTGCACGCCGGCGGCGTAGCCGTAGCTGGTGTAGCTCGACGGAGTGTCGGCGAGCACAAACGCCGGCACCAGCACGACCGATGCGACCGCCAGCACCAGGCAGTTCAATGCGATGAAGAGCCTTCTCATTGATCGTCCACCTTTTCCAGGAGTTCGACCACGACTGCGCCGGCCGGACGGTTCTCTGTCTCCGCGCGCTGCTCCAACGCGCGTTTGACCTTGGCCGGAACGCGCACCGACACGATCTCCATCAGCGCCGGGTCGGCGTGGTGTCCGTTGCCGTTGCCCGACGCGATCGCAGCCGCGTCCACAGCCGAGCCGAGGTACGAGCCGGCCACCAGCTTGCGGTCGCTCCGCAGCTCGACCGCCGGCCCGCTGAGGCCGATCGTGCCGTGCTCGAACACATATGCGCGGTCCGCCACGTCGAGAGCGGATTCGACGAACTGCTCGACGAGCAGAACCGCGATGCCCTCGTCACGAAAGACGCGAATGATCTCGAAGAGCTGTCGCACCACAGTCGGCGCCAGGCCCTGCGACATCTCGTCGATCATCACCAGACGCGGCTGAGAAAGGATCGCCCGAGCCAGTGCCACCATCTGCTGCTCGCCGCCGGACAGCGTGCCGACGAGCTGATGGCGTCGCTCACGCAGCCTGGAGAACAGCTTGAATGCGGGCGAGATGTCGACCTCGCGGCCGGCCGTGTTGGACACGAGCCGCAGCGTGTCCTCCACCGACAGGTTCGGGAACAGGCCGCGGCCTTCGGGGATGTGAATAAGGCCCAGCTTGGAGATGCGCTCCGCGGTGCTCCCGGTCACGTCCTTGCCCGCGAACATCACGCGGCCGGCGCGGGGATGGATCATTCCGGAGATGGCGCGCAGCGTCGTGGTCTTGCCGGCCCCGTTGGCGCCGATGCACGCGACAACCTCGCCGGGACGCACAGTTAGATTGATGTCGCGGATGACCTCGAGGCCGCCGTAGCCCGCGGCCACCTTACTCACCTCGAGCAGCGGTCGCTCGTCCTTCTTCGCCGCAGCGATCGTCTGGATATCGCCCGGCAGCTTCTTAGACTCCTCGCCGAGGTACGCGGCGATGACCTTGGGGTCGTTGCGGATCGCTGACGGCTCGCCCTTGGCGAGCATCTTGCCGAAGTCGAGAACGTAGACGTAGTCGCAGACGCGCATGACAAGGCTCATGTCGTGGTCGACAAGCAACATCGAAACGTGGAACCTCTGCCGCACTGCGTGCAGCACCTCGGCGAGATGCGCGGTCTCCTGAGCGTCGAGTCCAGCCGCAGGCTCGTCAAGGAGGACCAGCCGCGGCCGCATCGCGAGGGCGCGGGCGAGCTCGACGCGGCGCTGGATGCCGGCCGGCAGATCGCCGGCGAGGGTCCGCGCGTAGGGGTCGAGGTCGAGCACGTGCAGGATCGCCCGCGCGCGCGCTCGCGACGCACGCTCCGCGTAACCCGAGAACGGAAGGTAGAGCGCGTCGCTGAACGTGTTGCGCCTGCCCAGCGCGTCCATCGGCACGATCAGGTTCTCCTCCACGGTCATCGAGCCCCACAGCTGCAGGTTTTGAAAAGTGCGAGCGACGCCGAGCCGCGCGCGTTCGTGCACCGGCGCGTAAGTCAGCGAGTGGTTGTCGAAATAGATCGACCCTGTGTCCGGCCGGACGACGCCGGAGATGCAGTTGAAAAGCGTGGTCTTGCCCGCGCCGTTGGGCCCGATGAGGCCGAGGATCTCGCCGCGGTTCAGGTCCAGCGACACGCGATCGAGAGCGACGATGCCGCCAAACCGCACGGTCAGGTCGCGCACGCGGAGCATCGTCATGCGACTTTCACCCTGCGGCCGCCGACGGCACCGGCGGCAGACCGCGCGTGCCGAACCCGACTCCGCAGGTCGCCCCACACGCCGTCGGGTAGCGCGATGAGCTGGACGATGAGCAGCACGCCGACTGCGATCTGAAACCAGTCATACGAGATCTCGTAAGCGTGCCCCATGAAGGTGCCGTGCCCGTAGCGCGTGAGGACGTCGGGCACGAACGCCATGAACGCTCCACCGAGCGCGGCGGCCGGGACGTAGCGAACGCCCATCAGGACTGCAATCGCCGCGAACTGCAGCGAGGTGAAGAGCCAGAACGGCTGCGGGCTCACAGACCCGGCGACGAGCGGGTAGAACGAGCCGCCCATGCCCGCGATTGCGGCCGACATGCCGAACGCGAGGAGCTTGTACCGCGTCAGGTTCACGCCCATCGTCGCCGCGGCGAGCTCGGAGTCGCGGATGGCGCGGAACCTTCGACCGGCGCCGGACTCGTGCAGGTTGACCAGGAGGAGCGCGACGAGGCAGAAGAGCGCGAGCAGGACGAGGTACGCGGCCATCAGGTGCGTGGACGAATCCATCCGGAGGCCGAACATGGTGGCCTGGCCGACGCGCCAGCCACCTGTCCCGCCGGTGAACCACTCGAAGGCGTGGTCCTGAAAGATGTAGCGGTCGAAGACCAGTGCAATGCCAAGGGTCACGATCGCCAGCGTGATCCCGCGCAGGCGCAACGCCGGCAGACCGACGATCACGCCCAGCGCAAACGCCACCACGACGCCGGCAATCACGGCCACCAGGTAATCGACGTGGGCGCTCGAGACCATCATCCCGGCGGTGTATGCGCCGACCCCCGCGAACGTCGCCTGGCACAGCGAGATCTGGCCGACGTAGCCGGTCAGGAGGACCAGGCTCAGCAGGCCGAACGCCCAGATCACGGCGAGCGCGGCGTCGAACTTGAAGCCGACGTCGAAACCAACCGGGATCCGCGCGAGCAGGGCGAAGGCGACGAGCGCCCCGAGCACGCGAAACATCAGCCGGGATGTCATTTCGCGGCCACCGAGAACCCGCGCGGGTTGCGCACGATCAGGACTGCCAGGATCACGACCAGCGCGACCAGGCGCGGAAAGCCGATCGACTGGATCCAGATCGTCGGGTACGTCTCGAGCAGGCCGAGGATGAAGCCTCCGAGCACGGTCAGAGGCAGCGAGACGAGACCACCTATGAGCGCCGCCGCAAGGGCGTCGATGATCAGCAGCGTCAGGCTCGTCGTGTCGAAGTTGATGAAGGGCGTGATCAGGATTGCGGCGAGCGCCGCGACCAGGCTGCCGAGCATCCAGCTCACGGCGCCGACCTTGCCGACCGGCACGCCCCACAGCGATGCCGAGGTCGGACTGTCTGACACCGCCCGCATGGCGCGGCCGAAGCTCGTGTAGCGCAGGAATGCGCCAAGGCCGAACGCGAGTGCGAGCGCGACGACGATGATCGCGATCGAGTTGGCGCCGATCGGAACGTCAGCGACAGGCACCACCCATACCCACTGCTGCGGCGCGAGGTAGATCGGGAGGTGGTACTGGTTGTTCTTCCAGATCAGCGACGCCGCGGATTGCAGCGCGAGCAGGACACCGATCGTGATCACTGCCTTGACCACGGGCTCGCGGCTGCGCACCCAGCGAAACACGGCGAACTCCAGGAACAGGCCCATCCCGGCAGCAAAGATCAGGCCAGCGAGGACCGCGAGGAACGTGGAGAGCCAGCCGGGCCAGAACGGATGCGACCAGCCGTAGAACACCTGCCACGCGATGAAGGTCGAGAACATGCCCATGGCGCCGTGCGCGAAATTGAGGACACCGGTGGTGCGGTAGATGAGCACGATGCCGAGCGCGGCGAGAGAGAAGATGCCGCCGAGGCTCAGGCCGATGATCGTGTACGCAGCGAATGCAGCCATTGCGCTAAGTCTTCAATTGCAGATCCAGCCGGAGGTCGTGCGCCAGCCGTTCCCATTGCTCGCGGTGTACGTGAAACAGTGATTGGGGTCATGCGGACCCGAGCCGTAGGAGAGGGGAACCGACCATCCTGTCTGGAATCCCTGTATCGAGTTGAGGGCCTGCACGAGCGAGTCGCGCGTCAGGTTCTTGCCTGCTTTGCGCGCGGCCTCGACGAACAGCATGGCCGCTGTCCAGGCGTGCTGCGTGTAGATGTCGAGCGCCTGGAACTGACCCGGATAGAAGTGCTGCACCGTGCCCAGGTACTGGCGCACGGTCGCGTTGCCCTGGTGGTCGTAAGGCGACATGAACGGGACGAGCGAGTGAGCATTGCGCAGCTCGCCGTCGTACGACTTCTGGACGTTGAACTTGTCGAGGCCGGCGCCGAGGACGCCCGGGTACCAGTTGGCTGCCTCCATCGCGTCGAACAGGCGGTGGTAGCTGAACGGGTCGAGCGCCGCGATCACGTAATCGGGGCATGAGCGATCGGACGCGGCGCACTGATAGTTCGGACCCGCGCCGCCCCCGCTCGGGCCGTGGTGGGAGTGCTGGAGGTTGAACACTGTCGCCGTGTAGCTGGCCTGCGTGGCGGAGACCTCCTCCACGTCGGTGTAGCCGACGCCGTCTGCCGCCAGGCGGTTGAGCAGGTTGGCCTCGACCGGGTGCACCCATGGCACGTCGCCGAGCACGACCACCGCCGGATGCTTCACCCCGAGTGACTTCGCCTCGTCGGCGATCGCGGTGCCGTACCTGTAGAAGCTCGCCGAAACGGGGTAGGCGAGCGGGTCCTGGAACTCGGCCGGCGTACCGAGCCCGCCTATGACCGGGATCCCGCTGTGAGTGAGGGTCGCAATCTCGTTGTTCTCGCCCAGAGGGGCCGTCAGGCCAACCACCGCGAGCACGTTCTGCGAGATCAGGTACTGAGCGCACGAGTGGGCGGAGCTCGCGTCGTACTTGGAGTCGCACCACACGTACTGGACCTGGCGGCCATTGATGCCGCCGGACTGGTTGACCGCCTGCATGTAGGCGCGCACCGTGTCGCGCTCGACCGAAGAGTCGACCGGGCCAGTGATGTCGAAGAACCCACCGATCGTGATGTTGCCGCCGCTGACGCCCCCGGAGCCGCCGGTCGAGGATCCACCGGTTCCCGGAGCTCCAGGCATGGCCGCAGCGCTGGCGCCCGCCTGGGCACCCGAGACCTGGCCCTGCTCCACCGCCACCGCGCTCGATGCGGGCTGGGTGAAAGACCTGACCGTCATGACACCGAGCACGGCGCCCATGACCAGGGCGGCGCCCAGCAGTGAAACCGCAATTCGCTCTCGGAAGCCCCGCGAGATCAAGGCAGCTCCTCCTTTGAGGACTGAAGTCAGGACCCCCTTCCTCTGAGAGATACGTCCGAGTACCGCCCACTACCCGAATTGGGCCCGCATTTAGTGGGTTAAAACCCAATAAACACTAGTAAAGGCCGGTTGTCAATATGTCGTCAGGCAGTCACGGTGCGCTCGCCACCCGCTTTATTGCCCGGAGACGGGAGCTGCACGATCTCCCCGCGCTGCGACTTGAAGTCGTAGAGGTCCTTGTCGGCGCGGGCGAAAAGCGAAACCACATCGTCCGACCGCCTGAGCTCGGCGACGCCCGCACAGAACCGAACGCCGGCTGTGGCGGCTTGGGTCTGGATCTCGCTCAGCTTCAAGCGGGCACCCCTCGCCGGGGTGTCGGGCAGAACGCAGACGAACTCGTCGCCGCCGTAACGAAAGACGATGTCTTCCGCCCGCAGGCAATCCTTGAGCGCCTGGGTCAGACCGCGAAGCATCTCGTCCCCCGCGGCGTGCCCGTGGCCGTCGTTGGCCTCCTTCAAACCGTCGATGTCGACGAAGGCAACGCTCAGCGGAGTGTCGTGACGCCGCGACCTGGCGATCTCTCGCTCCGCGGCCGAGATTCCGGCAGCCCGCCGCAGCACGCCTGTGAGCTCGTCGAAGGCCGACTTCTCGCGCAGGTCGAACAGGGCGCGCGTGGTCATCGACTCGAGGTCCCGCGGCCTCAAACCGAGTTCTGCCGCCAACATCAGCCTGACCTGCGCGTCGCGCACCCGTCGCGCCTCGCGGAGCGTCCGGCCGAAGAGCAGCAGCCAGATCCCGAAGAGCAGGGGTAGGGTCGCGAGTGCCGCGAGCAGCGCGATGTCGAGCGGCGAGGAGACGTAGATCGCGGTGAACGGGATCGGGATGCCTCCAGTGGGGCTTCCGCCAGACGGCGCGCTTGTCGCGGCTGGCCTGGTCGCTTGCACCGGTGCCCCGGCGTTCGACTGCTGCACGGGATTGGCTGCGGTCGTGGGCGCCTGGTTCGCTGGCGTAGCGCCGAGCGCCGGGACCGACGGCGTCGCGATGACCACCGGGACGGACGGGGAAGGAATCTGCACCGAAGGGAGAAGGCTCGGCGTCGGCACAGGCAGCGGCCCGGGCAGCGCCAAGAACGCCGCCCCAATGCAGCCTCCAATCCTTGGCAACGACCACCCAGTCGCTGTCATCTCAATTCACCCCCCGGCGGTCGAGCCGTAGCCATGGCCCGGCCGTGGTACTTCATTATCAAACGTTTCGGCAATCCAATCCCTGTATCTGCAGCCGACATGCCTTTCATACGCGTTCTATGCTGCGGGCTATGACTGGGGACATGGAACGCGCCCTGGGGGCGCTCCGCGACTTCACGCGGCGCGACATCCTTCTCCGGTTCTATGCCGATCGCAAGCCACGGAGCGTCGAGGACGTAGCGCGTGAGGCTGGGGTTCATCGGTCTGTTGCCTTCGAGCACCTGGAACGTCTGCTTGCGCTCGGCTACCTGGAGGTGGCGCATCGGCGCGGCCTGCCGGGCAAACCGGCCAAGATCTACAAGCTCACCGGCGGGCCCGTCCAGATCAGCCATCCGATGCGCCGCTACGACATCGTGGCCGAGTCGCTGGCGCGGGCGTTTGACCAGCTGGGCGACGTGGGCAGCCACGCCGTCAGGCGCGCGGGCCGCAGCTTCGGCGAGGCGATCGCGGCGCCCGGGGCCAAGTCACCGACGACCGCCCTCGAGCCGATGCTCGAGATGGGCGCCGAGTACGAGATCCAGCGCGGCGGAATCGTCCAGTGCACCAACTGCCTGTTCGCCGAGGTGTGCCGGCGCGCCCCCGTCATCTGCCGTTTCCACGCCGGCCTGATCGAGGGCCTTTTCCTGCACACCGAGGTGAACATCAGCGTCAAGGCGCTCGGCTTCCGCGACCCCTATGGGTGTGCGTACATGCTGCAGGACAACGTGCTCGACGAGGACCTCGAAGCCCAGGCGCAGTAGCGTTGCCGCGTGAGGCTCGTCGCCGAATCCTTCGCCTGGCCGTTTCGCGGGTCAGGGCGCTCGGCGTGGGCGCTGGGTCTGCTGACGGTCCTCCTCGTGCCGCTGCTCTTCATTCCCCTGCTGGGCTACGCGATCGAGGCGACGCGAGCTGCGGAGGCCGGAGCGCAAGGACCTCCTGCGTGGCGATTGTCGGTCCGGTTGCTGACGGACGGATTGTGGACGTCGCTCGCCGTTCTTTTGATCGCGCTGCCCTTCGCGCTGGTCTTGAACCCTCTCGCCTCCACGCTCCGAGCGCTGGGTGAGCCGAACGCGCACATCATCGCGTTTTTCGCGCTGGCCCTTCCGTGGGGGCTCGTCTCTCTCCTTCTCATGCCGCACACCACGGCGGGGTTCGCAGCAAGCGGTAGGCCGCGCGACCTGTTCAACTTCGCCGCCGCGCTGAGCGGAGTGCGACGCGATTTCATGACGTGGAACGTCGCGGCGGCCGCGATCGTCACCGGTTGGGCAATCGGGCTCGCGTGCGCCGGCGTGCTGTGCGTCGGGGTCGTGCCTGGCGTGTTCTACGCCATCCTTGTCAGCGCACATGCCGCCGCAGCGCTCCC
>Ga0209160_1004533_pt1 | contig 11081 bp, 16 predicted proteins | sample GraSoiAngelo_153_FD_186167 | JGI IMG/M metagenome (GOLD analysis project Ga0209160, IMG submission 186167) | Grasslands soil microbial communities from the Angelo Coastal Reserve, California, USA - 14_1009_12_40cm (SPAdes) (version 2) | ecosystem: Environmental > Terrestrial > Soil > Grasslands ...
TTCGAGAGCCTCGTTGATTTTCTTGTCGATGTACGCTTGCTCCTCCGGCGTGTACTTCGCACGGTTTCGAGGTTCGTTGAAGTACCGGCGGGCGGCCCGCGCGTGGAACGGCGTGTGCACCGGATACTTCCAGTTCGCGGGATCGGCGTACTTCTCCGGATTCTTGGGATAGCCTTGGGGCGGGACGAGGCGGCCGTCTCGTTTCCGGGTCGGCTTCACGGCGCGGACCATCGCTGGTCGAAGGGGGTGGCCTCGGATAAAGGTTCGAGCGATCTCCCGGTGGAGAGGGGTCCGAATCCCCGGTGCGACCATTTGGGTCATCGCGCCGAGGCTTTCGACGAAGGCGATGGTTAACATCTTCTCGGTGAATCCGGGGGTCTGTCCATGCCCCCTCGGCCCCTGACTATCGTCGGCCTCGGCGACTCCACGACCGCGGGCACCCCCGGTTTTCGCTCTCCCCTCGAAGCGCCGCCGCGAGGCGATGGGAATCCAGAGAGCCAGTACGAATACTGGATGACGCGATCCCATCCGGAATGGACCGTCTTGAACCGGGGGATCAACGGCGAGACCTCGGAGGAGATTCGCAATCGGCTCGGGCGAGACGTCCTCCAAATCCGTCCGGCGTACGCGATCATCCTGGCGGGAGTGAACGACATCTTCGGGGGGCAGACACCGGAGACCGTCGAGCGTCACCTCGCCGCGATGTATTCGGACGTCCTCGACGCCGGCATCGTGCCCGTCGCAGCTACCGTCCTCCCATACAACATGGCTTCGGCTCGCGCGTCGGGGGACATCCTCAGCCTCAATGCGTGGATCGAGAACCTGACGAAGGTCCTCGGGATCCTGTTTTGCGATACCCACGCCGCGGTCGCGGATCCCGGGGATACGAACCGCTTGCGGGGAACCCCGGATGGTCTCCATCCGGACGTCGGCGGGTATCGGGCCATGGGTGAGGCCCTCGCCCGAACGATCGAAGATCACATTCGTCGTTCGGGTTCGCGGTAGGGGGCCTGCCTCCGGAAGGACCAAATGGTGTTCCGGCTGTGCGGGCGGCCCGTGGACCGCGCGGGCAAGGCGCACATTCTCGGATTCGCCGTCGTGCTCGGCGTCGCGCTCCTCCTGCACTACGGGCTCCTCCCGGCCTTGGGACGACGCGCCGGGATTCGGGAGACGCCCGCATACTTCCTCGCGGTCGCTCTGGTTCCCGTGGCCTTGTGGCTCATCCCCGCTTTCTCCAGGGCGCTTGCTCGAGGCGCGTTCGAAGCGCACCGAAAGCTCTTCGGCAAAGGCGGTGTCTATGTTCGCCTCCCGGGTTCGGAGCCCATCCGGATGCGGGACACCCTCCTGATGTCCATCGGCCCCTTCGCGATCGATGTCCTCGTGATGGCCGAGATCCTGTTCCTCCAGGGGACTGCCGACCTTCGTCAGCTCGTGGTCGGCTTCGTGGCCTTCCCGATCCTCCTCCTGGCCGGTCTGTTGACCTCCCTGCTCCCCGGTGCGTGGCTGCTGGACGCGCTCGACCTGCGACTCGTCAATGCGACACGCGGCGAGGTCATCCGGCCCGCGGAGTGGTTCGAGCGGACCCTCGGGCCTGTCGGCGCGGTTGCGATCCTCGTCGGTTTCGTGACGCTGTTGCACACCTCCGGGTATTCGTACGAATCGGCGCTCTTCCTCCTGGGCCTCTGGGCCGTGCGCCTCTTCCCCGCTGTGTTCGGCGCGGTCTGCGTCTATCGGCTCGTAATTGAGCCGCAAGTCCTGCCGACCCTGGGCGCGTGGTGCGCGAGGTCCGGGATCGAGACCCGGAAGTCGCTTCCCTCCGTCCTCAGCGAATGGGTCGCACCGAAGGCCCGAAACCCCTGAGGCTTCGTGACCGCGCGGGTCGGATTTCTGACTCAAGCACGGCGCACCGGGATCGTCGGTGCAACCGGTTCCCAGAACTCTTTCCGCGTATCGCGCAGCGTCGGTCGGAACGTCCGTGCGGTCGGAACGTCCCGCAGGTCGACGTCGGCGAGGATGGTTGACTCGACGAAATCCTCCGCGCGACCGAGGTTCTCTCCCCGAGGTCCGATCGCTTGGGTACCGCCTTGGAACACGATGTTCAGCTCCGTCCCGACGAGGTTCGCGTACACGAGGGGCATCGCATTCTCGATCGCGCGAGCCGGGAGGATCTTGTCGAAGAACGGTTTCGAGGTCGCCGGCGAGGCGCTGATGATCGCGAGCAACTGCGCGCCTTCGATCGCATACGCCTTCGCGAGTTCGGGGAAGAAGGAATCGTAACAGATCAGGAGGGCGATCCGCCCGATCTTCGTATCCACGATCGTGAGGTCCTCCCCTCGCGCGAAGTAGAGGCCCTCCTCGAACGGTCCGAAATTCGCCGGGTACACCTTCCGGTATGCAGCGACCTTGCCGTCCGGGGCGACGAGGACCGCGGCGTTGAAGAGTCTCTGCGTATCCGCCTCCCGCTCCGGCATCCCGAACAGGACATGGGTTCCGTGCTCCGCTGCGATTGCCTGCACGGCGCGAACGGACGGCCCGTCGAGTGTTTCAGCGAGTTGAGCGAACGCGTCGCGGGCCATGTATCCCGTGAGGAACAGTTCGCCCGCGAGGAGGAGGTCTGCCTTGGCCCCGACGATGGCGCGCTCGAGTTTCTTCAGGTTCCTCGCCTTGTCGCCGACAGCAGGATCCAGCTGGGCGAGGGCGACCTTCACGCGGCCGCAACGCTCCGCCTCCGGGAAAAACCTTCGGTTGTCAGCCTGGGTGGATCGGGACCACGCAACGTTTATGTCGGGCCCACCCTTAGCGCGTCTCCGCGCTCCCGTAGTCTAGTGGCCAAGGATAGAAGCCTCTCGAGCTTCTGACACGGGTTCAAATCCCGTCGGGAGCACTCGATTTTTGCCCGGAAAACGGGATTCATGGGCCAGCGTGAAGTTGCGACCGAGTTTGCCTTGAGCCTTGGACGTGGAAAGTGCCCGCCCTGGCGGCGGGCTTGGGGGGAACGAGGGCTTCGGCAACGTAATCCGAACAGCAGGGGGCGTCCTCCGCCGCGAGACCGGTCGAAATTCGCAGAGGCACCACCTTGAAGTTGGACGGCAAATGGCTCATTTTGCGCGCCATCCGTTGCAGAAGGGGGAAGTCAGATCGCTTGGTCATCGAACGAGGTACCCGGGCGTGTGGCGCGGTGCCCCTGGGCTGGCCTTCTTCATTTCCATATACGCAAAGGCGGAACCGCCGACCAGGATGAGCGATCCGATGAGGCTGAGGTACATGCCGATTGCGGGCGAAATTTGGTAGCCGCTTGGACTGCCCCCGAGGACAGCAAGAGTAAGGAGGAAGGCTATGGTTCCAAAAACCGCACCCGTGAGTGCAGTGCCTCGGGTCGGAATTGCCACATATTCGAGCCCGATAATGCCAAAGAGCAGCACGAAGACCCCGACAAAACCGAGCGTGGCAACAAAAGGATCAATTGTGCCCGCGCTTAGGCCAGACTGAGATAAAGCCGCCCACGGCAGGAACACGCTCACGAGGATGATCAACCCTCCTATGATGCCGAGAATTTTTCCAACGCTAATCCTCTTCCTTTTCAGGTCGAGCTCGCCGCGCATTCGACTCCGGTGCAAGACCACTACCAAGACGATGGCCGCGACTTGCGTGGGGATGGCCACGGCAAGCGAGGCATAGATCAGCCACACCCCTGGCGGACTCCCAAACAGATTGCCGAAATTCCGAGGATCGCGGCCTATGACGACGGCCACGAAAACCCCTGCCAACACGAGGACGAGCAGGGTTGCCCCTACAATCAATGAATTAATACGCTCATCCGATTCACGAATCTCAAGGCCGATCTCGTCCCGAGAGTCCAAGAATACATCGTCCCCGAGAGTCCACATCAGACGCTGAGGATAAAAGGTAAAGGGCCGGGCCGTCGAGGCCCGGCATGCGGGACAGGAGCCGAGAACCTGCGGAATCTCGAAACTAGGAAATGCACACCGCCCCTCCATGAGAACGAATCCTGCCCTGGCGTTCCTATGGAGGGACCAGTGCAACTTTTCCAAGTTATCGCTGAATCCGAACCTCTACGACACGGGCTTCATGAGCCTCACGAAGAATGCGAAGGCTGTCCTGACGTTTCATCCGCCCGTAATGCCTCAGGACCGTTTCGAGCTCGGATCGACGACGGACGCTAGTCTGTCCGAGTAGGCGCTGTTCTCCAAGAATCCCATGGGATCGAGGATTCGCTAGTCGGGTACTCTGCTCATCCCCCTCAGCGTCCTTCCCAGCACCGAATCCAACAAACGACCGCCCGTCGGGGGCGCTTCCGATACGGCGCCCGCTCCCCGACCGGGGCGCTCTACTCTACTGGGTTGGTCACGAGCCTTCATTTCGAGGCGTTCCTCCGCCGCGAAACTATCGAAGCCCGCCGCACCGTTGGCAATTCCATCGTTGTTGGGAGGCTATCAGGGCCATTGTCGCGCCGCAAACCGGGCACGCAATGCCCTCCTCGATCGCTTAAATCGGCGCAGGTGCACGGTCAGACCGAACTTGTGCCCACACAGCCAACAGGACGATTCCCACAACGAAGATTATGCCGCCGAAGATCACTGCCTGGAGGCCAATCTCGCGGTATGGGTAGCCAGCGAGACAGACGGACAATGCAAAGGCAGGGACTTCACACGCAACGTAAGACGACGCCGCCTCGCCCAAGACAAAGACGATGAGACTCAGACCGATCGTCAGCGTCAAGCCCCACTCTTTCCAGCTCCATCCGCCTCCGTTCATCGGTGGCGCTGTCGATGGGGGCGGCACAACCGGGCGCCGGGCTGGGAGGGCGAGCAGGAGTAACAGGAGTGTGGCCCCGGCAGACGTTATTACCAATGCGAGGGAGAGGGAGCCGATCACCTGTATGTAATTCTGGAAATTGGTGGTCGGACTCAGGCTATTGATGTAAAACGTCTGCACCACCAAGCTGAGGGTGAGGCTCGCGACTTGGAAGACGACGAACGAAGCGAACAGGACGCGCGGTCGCTTGTGTGTGATCTGGATCGCGAACCCCGCGAGGAGAATCATGACCGCGGAGGGCACGAGAGCCATCGCGGTCCCAAAACCGATCGAAAACGAGGGCGCAGGCGACGTGAACACTGGGAACTGGGCGAACCACGCGAAGAGTCCGAACCAGACTGCCACGACCACGATGCCGATTGCAAGGAGCATCCGTTCCTTCCGGGTTGTTCCACGGTCCGACACGGACAAGCCCCCCGCGTCCCTCCATGCGACGAAGCTCGCTTAACGCTTCCGTTGCGTCGAGATTTCGACCTCGTATTCCAGAATCGGAAGGTGCTCGCCCGTGAGGGCGGCGGGCGTCGGCGGGGAACGAAGGCTCCGACGACATAATCCGAACAGAAGGGGGCGTCCTACCACCGCGATTCCTTTTTTCAGCATTCGCCCAATGCCCCTGCCAAGATCCATGCCGAATGGAAGGATACATGATCACCCGTTCACAGACTTGATCGTCTACGGTCTTCATCCGTTTCCGGCAGACATCGAAAAGCTGGTTCTCGAAATCCGCCGCCACGATCCTTATGGAGTTGTTGAGTTTGGGCAGGATGCCTTTGACTGGGAGCGCGGTCAACATCTTGATGACGCTCGACGTCGCTTGGGCCAGAAGCTCGAGGACCTCCGGAGCAAGACTCTCAAGAAATAGGGAAAGGGCCGAGCCGATAAGGCCGGGCTGTTCATCGAATCGCTGCCACAATGACTGATGCGCTTGTCGCGATCGCGAGAACGACCGTTGCATAGGCGAGTAGCCGGGTCGCCCGGGCCGTGTGCCGCATTTCCTCGAGGGTCCTCTCAGACGATGTTAGGAGGAGAGGCGAACCCAGCGCGGTAACGTGATCACCCAACAGGCGGGTATCCATCGTTCCTCGTGGAGATGCCGCGAGTTCTTTGACAAGTTCCTGTAACCGTGCCCGAACGCGATCATAGAGGTCTTCATTCATGATGTCGGATTGCGTGCCTGCCATGTAACTATGGCGTTAGTGGATCCAGCGAGCCCAACGACGGGAAAGGGCCGGGCCTCGCGGGCCCGGCATGGGAACCGGCTTACCAATGGTGCGCCTTATCCGGAAGTGGGAGGGAAACCGCGGCGGCTGATAGAAATACGCTCACCAAGCTCCTCGGCCTCGCGATCAACTGGGTTTCCGCCGTCGGCATGCTCGGGAAGTCAGTTGGAGATGTCTTCGCGATCGGCCTCGTGGCGATCGGCATGTTCCTCAATCTCGCCCTGGCGTTGGTCCTGTTGCGTCTGAATCGCGGACCACCTCCGCCACCTCCCCCGACTGAGCGAAGAGTCATCATCTACGTCGCCAGCGGAGCAACAGTCAACGTCTTTGCCGCAGGACTCACAATCGGGAACGTCGTACCACCAGGGGCAGCTGCAGGAAGCCTGTTCATTTCGGCGTCTTTAATCATCGCGGCCGTTTACGAGATCATGCGGATCCGTGGACAGATAACATGGGAACCGCAAGAGCTCCGGCCCGCTCCACCGTCGTCGTAAGGCGCTCGCCGACTTATCTAATCCAGTTGCCGGAAGGTCTTTCGGCGAGGCGGCATCCTTGTATCCGCGAAGCGCGGTGCCTAATTCGGACGATTAGTGCTCGACCCCGTGAAGTTTGGAGCGACCGTCACGCTCGCCGGATTCCTCATGGTAGGCTCTGCTGTCCTCTATGTAAACCTGACCCCTTTGCCTACGACACCCGAAGGGCTACTTGCGTGGCAGGCAGTCGCACGAAACTGGGGGATTGTTCAGGGCTTGGGTTGGATCCTCGCTGGAATCGGACTCTACCTCGCCCTTTTGGGATCCGCAAAGAGCGACACGGCAATTGACACCAAGTCCGAGATACTTCTTGGAAGGTTGCCTCCCCGCAAGTCGAAATTCGTGTGCGAGAAATGCGGCGGGGATGTCTCCCAGGAAACGACGAGGTGTCCTCATTGCGGTTCGCCGCTTGAGGAGTAGCTCGTTCTGCTCCTTTCGCTGGGACACCCAGTTCCCAACTCCTTGCGGGCACGAGAGTGGGTTCTGAAGGCCGTCCTCCGCCGCGAAACGACTATGCTTCCCTGAATGTATGGGGTTCTTCGATCAATGCCGGAGTGGTTGCCCTTCGATTCGTACCGTCAATGGGCCAAGAAAATCGGTCCGCAGGTCCAGGCGGCGCTGACGGGCGAACGCGACATTTCCGTGCAACGGCCATTCACAGAGGCTTGGTTGACTCATGCGCTCTTCTGGCGCGAGTCGCCGCTCTCCCTCGAGGAAGTCATCGCTTCAGCGGACGCGCTCAACAATGACATTCCCGGCCCCGAGGAGATTGCTTGGGCATTCTTGCGGCTCAGGAAGAGAGGGTGGCTTTCCGAGCATGAAGGCTCACACGGGCTAACGGCCGAGGGGCGGCGTGCCGTCGAAAGCATCGTAGGCAAAGGTGGGGTCTATGAAAAGATGGAGCGCCTCGAACAATGGACCATAGCTCATCCTCCGCCGTAGCGAAGACCGTCCCTACATCCGACGATCCACGATTGCTACGTGGGAAGGTGCCCGCCTCGGTGCTCCGACGAGCACCCACGGAGGCGGGCGTAGGTGGGGAACGAGGGCTCTGACGACATAGTCCGAACAGAAGGGGACGTACGGCGGCCACCTGGCCCTGTCTGTCGTTCGACGTGGAGAGAACGTCCTCGCGGCGGCGCGTATGTCGCTGCGGGCGGTCTACCCTCGGAAGGGGCGCATCGACCGTTTCTCTATAGAACGACAGACGGTTCGCCGTCTGTTCAGCCGTATCCGTGGAGGCCGGGATCGGACTCGTCGGAATCGCGGACCTGACCGATCGCCTTCTCCGCCTCGCGCATGTGCCGCTCCCGCACATCCCGACGATAATGCAGGAGGATCGTCTTCGGGTCGGACCACCCTCCCTGAGACATGAGGTTCCGTAGGTCTTCGGGGTCCGAATTTGACATCCCTACGGTCCCCGTCTCTCCCTTAGAATAGGAGTCGACCTTCCGGCCGGGTAGGCCGAGGCCCACCAGGCCCAAAAGAGCTTTGCTCCGAAACGCGATGTGAATATGGATGGAACCCACGGCAACAGCAGTCCCTTACAAGGAATCCGATCTCAAGATGCTCAGGGTGAGTTCCTATTGCTTGGTGGCGGCATGGGGGTTGAGTCTCGTCGTTCGTCTACTCGTTGTAGTGCCGCGGCTGTTGAACAGGTCTCCGATCGCCTTTGCGGACATCGCCTACGTGATCGCGTTTTCCATCTTCTTGATTGGAGCGCTCGCCTCACTCACACCGCGATTCCTTAGGGTCGTCCTTGCGCGCCAGAACAAGTGGAACCGAAAGTCACGAGGCGAGCGGTTCCGAGTGAAGGGAATGCTTGTGCTCGGGGCTATCCTTCTCGGTCTTCTGCCTTTCGCTCTGATTTTCGTCGAAATGGAAGGATCGCCGGGCCAAGACTTGATCACGTACTTTCTCGGAGCCGCCCCGGTCACGATGCTGATCTACGCCGCGATCACGGTTGTAACTGTCATTTGGGCCTCCCGCCAGGCTTCGTGAGCGAGATTCGCAACCGCGGACGCCCCCCGAGTGTTCGCCATCCACTTTGAGCTTGCCGGTCCGCGGCCGCGAACGTAGGAAGGGCTTGTGGATGTACACGTTCCCTAAGACGGTCGTCCCGACACGGGGCGTTCGGGCCGTGACTAGGCCTCTGGTCACCCCAGCTCCTGGTCCCGTAGCCCTGCGAGAGCTACCACATCAACCCCCAGACATTGACTCCCCGTCGGGAACACTATCTCCGTAGAACTGGTGCAAATTAGGCCTACTTCGAGACACACATGACGAGTTCCGCGAACGCCTGCTCGAACTCGGCAAGGGATGACTCCGGTCGGGTTCGACCGTAGTAGAGCTCAGTCGTCCGAGTCGTCCGACGCCCTAGCGCGCCCGACTCACCGCCTCGACGGAGACGTTGCGGTCCTTCGCCTCCTGGGCGAAAGTCTGGCCTGAAGGTCTTCAGGCGGTTTGGTTTCCCGTAGGAGATGGTTTCGCGGCGGGAGAGCATGCTCATCCCGCGCTGACTAACTCTTCGCGTCCAGTTTGAACGCCCGTCTCACGCCCCTCTCGAACGTGGAGGCGGGTAGGATCCGGCGAAGGCGGATGTAACGGCGGGCGTCCGTGCCCACTCGGTACCGCAACGCGGGTGACCTGCTTTCGACAATCCGCAGGACGCACTCGGCCACGGCCGCAGGTCCCGGACCTTGGCTCTCCAATCGTTGGATCGAACTCAAGCCGCGACGACGCCAAGGGTCGTAGTCGTTGATCGGTTCCGCTCCATATTGCCGATTGCGGCCGATATTCGTTTTGAAGAATCCCGGTTCGACGAGTGAGACGCCGATTTTAAAGGGCCTCAGCTCATGCCGCAGCGACTCCGTGTATCCTTCGAGAGCGAACTTGCTCGCGTTATAGAATCCGAGGAACGGCGCGGCGATCAATCCGGCGACCGAGCTGATGTTGATGATCCGCCCGCTGCCCTGCTTCCGCATCGTCGGAAGGACGGCCTTGACCATCCGAACCGCGCCGAAGAAGTTCGTCTCGAACTGCGCCTTCGCTTGCTCTAGTGTCACCTCTTCGATAGCCCCTCCCTGAACATAACCCGCGTTGTTCACGAGAATGTCCAAGTGGCCCGTCCGGTCTAGGATTGTGTCCACGCAAGCACGTACGGACTCGTCCATGCGTACATCCAACGGACCCATTGAGACACCGGGCATGGATCCGTTTGCCGACGGATGTCGGGAAGTTCCGAACACCTCCAAGTCCCTCTTGGCGAGAAGTCCTGCGATGGCCTTACCAAAACCGGACGATGCGCCCGTGACTAGAACGACCTTTCTGTGGGACATCACATGAATCCTCCTCGAGGGTTTGCAACAACTTGCACGATATAACCATTTCGCGAACCGGCGGCCCTTGGCCTCGCGCTCCCGGTCACTTCGTGCCAGCGCGTAGAACGTCGCCTTCTCGTTCCTGCGAATTGTGCCTAATGACGGTTTTGACTTGCTTCGAATCGAAATGCGACCCTTGCAAGAAACTGGGCGCGGAACCTCTGAGAGACACATGGATGTCCGCGCTTCTTCTATCGTCGCAAACATCAAAATTCCGTTGAGCCTGTTGCAAATTTGGTAGGCGGCCGCAACGTGAGCGTTGAACCACGTTTCCCTGGGAGCAGAGGGGAAGCCACGGCAGGCCGGTCGCATTTGTTGGCGTATCACGGTGGCATAATACTATCATCGTCTTGCACGGACCGCCCTGCTCGCGCTACCTGGCGCTGGTTGCCAACGCATTCCCGCCGATGGCTGCGCCGACCGACCCTCTAGGCGCGTCGCGAAGCGGAGACGAAAGGCAGAAAGCGCCGAGCAGCCGGAATCGCTCTTCCACGCAAATGGCTGGCTTTCCCCTTCATGGGCGATTTCGAGGGAACTCTCTCTCGTGAGCGCGAAGCCTCGTTGGCATCGTGCTACGTACGAGCAGGACGCGCGGGTTGCGCGGGATGGCTCATAGAGTTCCCGCGGAATTCTCGACGATGAGGTGTTATCTCATCCGATTATCGCATCTGGACATTTTCAAGAATACCATCATCGACGCCCCCTGACATCCAGCCGTACTCCCGGGGAAGGAAATGGATTCACGGCCATACCGCGCGTTCGTCGCCTTCTTTGCGTCCGCCCTTCTTGTCCTCGCGGTTCTCTTGGCCGCGGGGATCCTTCCCGTGGGCGCTCCCAATCATCCGGTTGGCACGGCGCCCGTTTCCTCCGAGGCCACCGGGAACTTCGACCAACTCGTCGTCGTCCTCATGGAGAACAAGAACCTGAACGAGGTCTACGGGCCGGCCCCGTACATGACGCAACTCGCCGACCAGTATTCGTTCTCCCAGGGTTGGTCGAGCATCACGAATCCGTCGCAGCCCAATTACATCGCGATTCTCGGAGCGAGCACCTTCGGGGTGGGCGGCGACGGGAACCATCCGAACCTGAACCATCCCACGTTGGTGGACTTG
>Ga0209160_1004534_pt1 | contig 11081 bp, 6 predicted proteins | sample GraSoiAngelo_153_FD_186167 | JGI IMG/M metagenome (GOLD analysis project Ga0209160, IMG submission 186167) | Grasslands soil microbial communities from the Angelo Coastal Reserve, California, USA - 14_1009_12_40cm (SPAdes) (version 2) | ecosystem: Environmental > Terrestrial > Soil > Grasslands ...
CTGAGTTGGAGCGAGCCCCGACCTGGTTCATGGCGATGGCCAGCGCTTCGTGCGCCTCCGGAGACAGCGCGCCGAGCGACATCGCGGTGCTGACGAATCGCTTGACGATCTCAGACGCCGGTTCCACCTCTTCCAGCGGAACCGGCTGCGGACACTCCTCGATCTGGATCAGCTCGCGCAGGGATTGAGGCGCGCCCATGTTCGAGAGGCGGCGCCACTCGCGATAGGTATCTACGTCGCCCGTCTGCGCCGCCTTCTGCGCGGTCTTCACCGCGTGCGGGTTGTAGGCGTGATGCTCGCCAGCCTTGCGGAAGCGCATGCGGCCGTGGTCGGGTGTCGCGCTGGGCCGGTTGCGCGCGATCTGCTCGAGGTCGGAGAGGTTTGCGCCGCCGATTCGTGAAGGCACGGCCGGGAAGCACAGCTCCATCACCTCGGCACCGAGACCCAACGCCTCGAGCACCTCCGCACCGCGGTAGCTGGTCACGCAGGAGATGCCCATCTTCGCCATGACCTTGAGCAACCCCACCTCGAGCGCTTTGCGATATCGCGGCGCAGCTTCATCGCCGGCGGTCGCAAAGGCCAAGTACGGATGCACCGCTGTTGCGCCAATCGTGATCAGGCAGGCGACGTCGTGCACGTCCACCGCATCACCGGCGATGGCGACGATGTCGGCGGCCATGCGCCGTCCGGTCGCCAGGAGATGAGAGTGGACTGCTCCCACGGCCAGCGCCATCGGGATGGGAAGGCGGTGCTGAGCCGAGCGGCGGTCGCTCAAGGCGATCACTCCATTGACGTCTTCGGCTTCGCGACAGAGCCGGTGGAGTGCGTCGCCCAGGGTTTCCTCGAGAGCGTAGGTCGCGTCGAGCACCGTTGCGTCCTGCAGCACGCGCGCGAGCTCGGCCGCGCCCAGCACTGGTGACTCGAGCTCCAACAGCTTTCCATCGGTGGGAACGGCAGGGTGATGCCGGCGCAGAAGCTCGCGGTCGGTGCCGCCCTCCGGCTCGAGCGTGAGGCGGCGTGCCCCGAGCAGGGTTCGCAACGACATCACGGCCTTCTCGCGCAGCGGGTCGATCGCCGGATTCGTCACCTGCGCGAATCGCTGGCGCAGGTAGCCATAAACACGCCGCGGTGTCCGGCCGAGAGGCGCGATCGGGATGTCGTCGCCCATCGAGTACACCGGCTCTGCGGCGGACTCGGCCATGACTTCGACCACGAACTTGACGTCCTCGAATCCCCACCCGTGGAGCGCATGCTGCCCAGGCAGGTCTTCCAGGGGCTCGAGGTCGACGTGGTGCCGCTCGACCGGGACGAGCGCGCGGTCCGCGAGCATCCCGTAGTCGTGTCGACCGGCGGCGCGCTCCTTGGCCTCCGCGTCGCGCAGCAGCGACCCGTCGCGAGTGTCGACCAGCAGCATCTGGCCCGGTCCGAGCCTTCCGCGTTCGATGACCTGTGCGGGATCCATGCTCACGACACCCGCCTCCGACGCCGCGGCGACGAGCCCGTCGCGCGTGCGCTGCCATCGCAGGGGGCGGAGGCCGTTGCGGTCGAGGGCCGCACCGACGACGATCCCGTCGCTGAACGCGAGCGCGGCGGGCCCGTCCCAGGGTTCGAATCGGATCGACTGGTAGCGATAGAAATCGCGGACAGGCGCGGCGAGGTCGCCGCGGCCCTCCCACGCCTCGGGCACGAGGCTCATCAACGCCTCGCTCACCTCCCAGCCGCGGTGCACCAGGAGCTCCAGCGCGTTGTCGAGCGAAGCGGAGTCGGACCCTTCGGGCCAGATCACGCCGCGAAGCTCGGGTTCGAGCTCCGGCTCGCGGGCACGCATCCACGCTCGGTTTCCCGTCACCGTGTTGATCTCGCCGTTGTGCGCCAGCATCCGGAAGGGTTGCGCAAGACGCCAGTCAGGCATCGTGTTGGTCGAGTAGCGCTGGTGGAAGACGGCGAGGCGGCTCTCGCAAGCCTCGTCCTGCAGGTCCAGGTAGAAGTCCGCCAGTCGTGTACCTGCCATGAGGCCCTTGTAGACGAGGGTGCGGCTCGAGCACGACGCGACGTACATCCTCACGCCTTCGTCTTCGGCTCTTTTTTCTGCCGCGCGACGAGCCAGGTAGAGGCGGCGCTCCCATTCGTTGGGGTCGAGGTCGGGGTTTGCGATGAGGCCGTGCCAGATCTCCGGCATGGTCTCGCGTGCCCGCGAGCCAAGGGTCTCGGGGTCGAGGGGCACGGCGCGCCACGCCGAGATCCGCATCCCGGACGCGGCGACCGCGTCTTCGGCGAGACCCCGGGCGCCCTTGTCCCATGCGAACAGGGCGATGACCGCGAGAGGGCCGCCCAGCATTCGATGCGGGACCTGGATCAGCAATCCCGCGCCGTCGCCGCTCTTGCCATCCGCGTCGAGGCCGCCGCGGTGGGCGAGGCGAGCCAGCGCGGTGACGCCCAGGCTGACCGACTCGTGGCCGAGCTCGGGCGTGGCGACAAATCCCATGCCGCAGGCCGCCCGGGATGCGGGAAGCTCCCCGGGCCATGCAAGGCGTGATCGACTCAGGGCGGGGGGCACTGTAGCGGAAGGCTACGTGGAGTCGCCTGCGGGAGCTAGTGCGCCGCTCACAAAAAGCTCGCCGAATTTGTTATGCGATCGCTACATTCCCAACAGCGACTGCACCCGCAAAGCGACCGAAAGGTTGAGTCGCGTCTCCGGGTCTTCGAGGTCGAGGCCGGTGATCTCGCGGATGCGGTCGAGTCGGTAGCGGAGCGTGTTGGGATGGACCCGCAGCCGTTGCGCCGCATGCTGCTGCTCGCCGGTTTCGAGGTAGGCCCGCAGGGTGGCGACGAGCGCTCCCTTGCGCGCGCTGTCGTGCTCGATCAACGGTCCGAGGTGCCGGCGGCTGTAGTCCACCAACCGCTCGTCGCTGACGGCGGCGAGCAGGCCGGTGAGCCCCAGCTCGGGCACCGCCACCACCTGGCCCCATCGCTTGAAGCGGGCAAGCGATTCCATCACGGAGGTCACCTCGCGCAGCGCTCCGGCGACCGAGGATGGAGCCTCGATCGGCGCGCTGAAGCCGACGGACACCGTGAAGCCCGGCTTCCAGTCGGCCACCGCCTGGCGGATCTGCAGGCCCAGCGCGTGGCTCCGCGCCTGGTGGTCGGCGACCTCGGTGCCCAACGGCAGCAGCGCGACGACCTGGTCGGAGCGGCCCTGGACCAGCGCCCGCGGGTAGGTGGTGCGCACCACGGCGGTGACCCGGCGCAGGAACTCTCGTTTCAGGGCCTGGATCGCATCCTCGGAGATCTGCCGCGCCTTGTTGAAGCCGCGAAAGTCGTCGATGTCGACGAGGACGACGATGTGGCTGCCGTGCAGCGGGTAGCCCAGGTGGCGGGCGCGGCGCTGCGCCGCCGCCTCATCGCCGTACGTGCCGTGAAGCAGGTCCTCGAGGTATTCGCCGCGGACCCGTCCCTCGACCTCGGAGAGCTCGCGCTCCTTCGCGATGGAGAGCGCAAGCACGAGGGCCGCCTGCTCGATCGCCATGAACGCAAGCTCCTCGTTGCGCGGCGGGTGGTCGAGGATGGAGATGTAGCCGAGCACCTGGTTGGAGGCGAAGATCGGCGCGATCAGACGCTCGCGCGACATCCCCAGGTGGGGGAATGCCGGCACTTTGACCGGGCCGCGCTTGGCCTCGACCTCGCGCAGCATGCGCTGGATCTGCGGGTCGAACAGCACCCGCTGCGGCGTGCCCTGGCGGAGGATGGTCTCCTTGCGGTGGGGGTCCGCGCTGCCGCCCGCGTGGGCGAGCAGGTGAAAGCTTGCGTCCTCGACCACGACCGCGCTTTCGAGGAGGTCGGCCAGCGTGCGGCAGATCTCGTTCACGCCCTTGCCGTCCAGGACCAGCTCGGTGAACCTGTGATGGATCTCGATCGAGCGCTTCAACCGCCAGTGCTCGGCGTTGATGATCCGCTCGAGCAGCGGCGACATCAGGTCGACGAACTGGACGTCGGAAGGGATGGTGAACAGCGGGACCTTGAGGCGGTCCGCCTCGCTGACCATCTCCGGCGGCAGCTTGCGCATGTAGGGCAGCGGCCGAACCACCAGTCCCGCTCCACCTGAGTCCGCGATGCGGCCGACGAGCCGGATCTGCGCCGACACGTCGTCCTTGATGGGGAAGCCGCTGGTGAACATCAGGTCGCCGGCCCGCGGCTGCACCTCCGGCGTCTCCATCAGGCGCACCCACTCGACGCGCCGGTCCAACCCTTCGCCGCCTGCGATCAGCTTCGCCTGGGCGAGCACGGATCGCATCGCCTCGCGCACCGTCGGCCGGGGTTCCTGGACCTCGTCCTCGACCCTCTTGGTGGCCATGATTTGCAACTTTAGGGTGTGGGCGGGGGACAGGCAAGGGCGGCTCGGCGTTGTGCCCGGCCCACTAGGACGATGACGACGCGTCGGGTTACCGTCCAGGCATGGCCTTTGAGGAGACACCGGCCTGCGACCGGCACGACCTGGGTGTGTCGATGCAGCTGCGCACGATGCACTCCGATGTGTCGCGGCCGGACGTACTGGTCGGTTTGTTCGAGTGTCCTGAATGCGGGCACGAGCGCTGGCTGCCGATCAAGACCAGCTACGAGGACAGCGAGGCCGCGGTCCCGGCGGCTTAGGCGCCCACCCCCGGATAGTCCGGACTATCCGGGAATGCTCGCGACTGAAACCCGCGGTTAGTCCGGACTATCCGAAGGGGCGGATCTCAGTCCTTTGCGATCAGTTCGCGTAGCACCAGGGGGAGGATGCCTCCGTGGTGCAGGTAGCCGACCTCGGTCTCGTTGTCGACCCGGGCGCGGGTGGTGAAGCGCTTGACCTTGCCGTCGTCGCTCGCGGCTTCGACCTGAAAGTCCTGCCCCGGCTTGATGCGTTCCAGGCCGCGGATGGTGAAGCGCTCCTGCCCGCTCAGTCCGAGCGTCTGGGCGTTCTCGCCGGGCGCGAACTGCAGCGGGAGGATGCCCATGCCGACCAGGTTCGAGCGGTGGATGCGCTCGAAGCTCTCCGCGATGACCGCGCGCACGCCGAGCAGGAGCGGACCTTTCGCGGCCCAGTCACGTGACGAGCCGGAGCCGTACTCCTTGCCGGCGATCACGATGAGCGGCACTCCCTCCGTCCGGTAGCTTTCGGCCGCGTCGAAGATCGTGCTTTCCGAACCGTCTGGGAAGTGACGCGTCCAGTAGCCCTCACGCTCGACTAGCTTGTTGCGCAGCCGGATGTTGCCGAACGTCCCGCGCGCCATCACCTCGTGGTTGCCGCGCCTCGCGCCGTAGCTGTTGAAGTCGGTCCTCTCGACGCTTTGGGCGATGAGGTACTTGCCGGCGGGACTGTCGACCGGGATCGCGCCGGCGGGCGAGATGTGATCGGTCGTCACCGAGTCCCCCAGCACCGCCAGCGCGCGTGCGCCCTCGACGTCGCGCAGCGCCGACGGCTCGGGACCGAAGTCCTCGAAGTAGGGCGGCTCCTTGACGTAGGTCGAGCTCTCTTCCCATTTGAAGATCGGCCCGGTCGGCGAGGTCATCTTCTTCCAGTGCTCATCGCCTTCGAAGATGCGCGAGTACTCACGCTTGAACATCTCCTGCTTCACGCACTTCTGCACCACGGAGTTGACCTCTTCCGGCGAAGGCCACAGCTCTGACAGCATCACCGGCTTGCCGTCCTTTGTATGCCCGATGGGGTCTTTCGTGAGGTCGATGTGCACCGTGCCGGCCAGCGCGTACGCGACGACCAGCGGTGGCGAGCCCAGATAGCTGGCCTTGACGAGCGGGTGGATGCGGGATTCGAAGTTGCGGTTGCCGGAAAGCACCGCGACCACGCTGAGGTTCTCCTTCATCACCGCCGCCTCCACCTCGGGACTGGCCAGCGGACCTGAGTTGCCGATGCACGTGGTGCAGCCGTAGCCGACGAGGAAGAATCCCAGCTTCTCGAGGGGCTCCATCAATCCCGCGGTGTTGAGGTAATCGGTCACGACGCGTGAGCCAGGGGCCAGGCTCGTCTTCACATAGGGATGGACGGAGAGTCCGCGCTCGACCGCGTTTTTCGCCAGCAGGCCCGCGGCCACCATGACCGACGGGTTGGAAGTGTTGGTGCAGCTGGTGATGGCCGCGATCACGACGCAGCCGTTCTCCAGCTTCGCGGTCGGCTCGGCGGCGACCGCGACCGCGGCGCGCCCGTCGACCGGCCCACCTTCGCCGGTCAGGCGCGAGATTGCGTCCGGACTCGGCTTGGGGTCGTGGGCGAAGGCCGCGTTGAAGCTGTCCCAGACCTTGGGCAGCGGCGCGCGGTCCTGCGGGCGCTTGGGGCCCGCCAGGCTGGGTTCGATCTTCGAGAGGTCCAGCTCGAGCAGCTCGCTGAACTTCGGCGTGGGATCGCCGTCGCGCCGAAACAGGCCCTGCTCCTTGGTGTACCGCTCGACCAGGTCGATCTGCTCGCGGCTGCGGCCGGTGATCTCCAGGTAGCGCAGCGTCTGGGCGTCCACCGGGAACAGCGCGGAAGTGGCCCCGTACTCGGGGCACATGTTGCTCATCGTGGCGCGGTCGGGCACGGACAGGCTGGACAGACCATCGCCGCAGAACTCGACGAACTTCTCGACCACGCCGTGCTTGCGCAGCATCTCGGTGAGGGTCAGCACGAGGTCGGTCGCGGTGGATCCCGCCGGCAGCGCGCCGTGGAAGCGCACCCCGACGACGACGGGCGACGCGAGGTACGCCGGTTGGCCGAGCATCGCCGCCTCGGCCTCGATGCCGCCGACTCCCCAGCCCAGCACGCCGAGGCCGTTGACCATGGTCGTGTGCGAGTCCGTGCCCATCAGCGTGTCGGGGACGGCGACCCCGTCGCGGACCTGGACGACCCTGGCTACGTACTCGAGGTTGACCTGGTGACAGATGCCCATGCCCGGAGGCACGAGGGAGAAGTTGTGGAACGCCTGCTGCGCCCAGCGGAGGAGCGAGTAGCGCTCGCGGTTGCGCTCGATCTCCTTTTCGATGTTGCGGGTGTAGGAATCGCGAAAGCCGAACGAGTCGACCTGCACCGAGTGGTCGATGATGAGATCGACCGGGACCAGCGGATCGACCCTGCCGGCGTCCTTGCCGGCCCGCTGCATCGCGGATCGCATCGCCGCCAGGTCGACCACGGCCGGCACGCCGGTGAAGTCCTGCATCAGGACGCGCGCGGGCAGGAACGGAAGCTCGGAGTCAGGCGACGGCGCGGGCCACTTCGCCAGCGCGGCGATGTTCTTCTCGTCCGTGGTGCCGGCCTGGGCGAGGCGGGTGAGCCCTTCGAGGAGGATCTTCACCGTCATCGGCAGGCCGTCGCCCAAACCCTTCAGCGGATAGAACTCGAGGTCGGTCCCGCCCAGCTTCGCCCGCTCGATCATTCATCGCAAAGATACCGGGTCTCTTGATCCGTCCTCGATCGGCGGCCGAATTGGTCCTTGACAGGAATTTGGGTCCGGAATAGATTCCCGCTAAACCGATTTACTCCCGCTCTTCAATGTGTCTGGAGAGCGCCACGGGAGCGGCTCGACGCACAACTAGGGAGGAGACTCGATGGCCTGGATCCGTTGGAGCAGATCGGTTGGGGTCACGCTGCTCGCGCTGGTCGCCGTGGTGGCAACCGCGTGCGGGAGCAGCGGGGGAAACACCCCGACCCAAACCCTGAACCGCAGCGGCACGATCACGATCTGGCACGGTTACGAGGGCACGTACCTCGACGCCAAGAAAGCGATCTACGACGCGTACACGAAGCAGTATCCGAACGTGACGATCAACCTGGTCCACAAGCCGAACCTGACCGATGCCGTCACCGCCGCGGCGGGCGCGGGACAGGGCCCCGACATCGTGGCGTGGGTCGACGACCAGATCGGTAAATGGGTGAAGCTCGAGGCCATCAAGCCGATGGACGCATACGTGTCCAGGGACTACATGACCTCCCAGTTCACCTCCGCCGCGGTGGACGCCGCGACGTTCGAGGGCAAGACCTACGGCATGCCCGAGGCCGTCGAGGCCATCACGATCATCTACAACAAGAAGCTGATCACCAGCAGCCAGATCCCCAAGACGACCGATGGGCTGGTGAGCTTCGCCAAGACCTACAGCCAGAGCAACCCGGGATCGTACGGCGTGGTCTGGAATCCCAAAGACGCCTACTTCCAGGCACCGTGGATCTACGGTTCCGGAGGTTTCTACGTCAAGGCCGATGGCAGCGTCGGTCTGAACAGCAGCGGCACCAAAGCAGGCTTCAACTACGTGGCCAGCTTCAAGGGCGCGATGCCCGCCGGCGTTGACTACGGCATCGCCGACACGCTGTTCAAGGAAGGCAAGGCGGCCATGATCATCAACGGACCATGGTCGGTCGCCGACTACTTGAAGGCCGGCGTGGACTACGGATACGCCACGCTGCCGGTGGTCCAGGCATCCGGCAAGGCCGCGTCGCCGTTTGTCGGAGTGAAGACGCTCATGCTGGGCGCTTACTCGACAAACCCCGCGCTCGCGGTCGACGTCATGAAGTTCTTCTCCAACTCGACCAACCAGACGAACATGGTCCTCACCACGCGCGAGATCCCGGCCAACAAGCTGGCGCTGGCGGACCCGAAGGTCCAGGCGATTCCCGACATCGCGGGATTCGGCGCTCAGGTGAAGAACGGCGTGCCGCTCCCCAACACACCTTTCATGTCCGCTTTGTGGGACCCGGTCGCGAAGGCGCTGGAGGCCGTGTGGACGGGTAAGCAATCGGTGGACGATGCGTTACGTGACGCCCAAACCGCTGCGGAGAAAAACGTCGCTCAGCTCAAGTAGGTAAGTGATCGAAATGCGGGGGCGGCAGTCTCTGCCGCCCTCCGCTGTCTGCTGACACATGTATCGAGTACGCGCGGGAACGACGCTCGCGTACCTGACGCCGATGATCATCGGCGTCGGCCTGATCAGCTTCTACCCGATTCTCTACAACGTCTTCATCTCGGCCACGAATCAGAACCTCTACCACTTTCGCCACTACACCTTCATCGGCCTGACCAACTACCAGAACCTTCTCAAGACCTTCGACGCCGACTTCTTCATCGTGCTCGGCAGGACTTTCCTCTTCGTCGCCATCTGCATTCCGCTGTTCCTGGCGGTCGGGATGCTCACGGCTCTGGCGCTGAACCATCCGGCGGTTCGCTTCAAGGCGTTCTGGAGGGTGGCGCTGATCGTGCCGTGGGCCGTGCCCAGCTACATCACGGCGCTGGTCTGGAAGTTCTTCTTCAACGGCGAGTTCGGCACGCTGAACCAGCTGTACAGGCTCGTCGCCGGTCCCCAGGCCAGCCTTCCCTGGCTGACCGATCCGAACTGGGCGTTTGGCTCCATCGTGCTGGCGAATCTCTGGATGTCGTACCCGTTCTTCATGGTGGTCATCCTCGGCGCGCTGCAGAGCATTCCCAGCGAGCTTTACGAAGCCGCCGCGGTCGATGGCGCGGGGGCATGGCGCAAGTTCTGGCGGATCACACTGCCGCTGCTGCGGCCGGCGATCCTTCCGGCAACCGTGCTCAGCGCGATCCTGACGTTCAACACGCTCAACACCGCGTACCTCATCACCCAAGGCGGCCCGTTTGTCAGCGCCGCGAAACCGGGCGCCACCGAATTCGTGATGGTCTACGCGTTCCGCGAAGCGTTCCAGCTGTTCAACTTCGGTTACATCGCGGCGTTCGCGGTCGTGATCTTCGCGATGCTGTTCGGCGTCACGCTGGCCAGCCTTCGGTTCAGCGGCCTCGTGCGTGAGGAGGCGCGGTGAAGGCTCTCTCGCGCTACGGCGTGCCGGCTCTGCTCTATGTCTATTTGACCGCGATGGTGATATTCGCCCTGTTCCCGGCCTTCTTCGTGGTGCAGGCGGCGTTCCGTCCGGGGCAGTCGCTCTACTCGCTCACCCTGAGCCTCTGGCCGGACCATCCGACGCTGGACAACTTCATCTACATCTGGACGAAAAAGCCGTTCCCGCTCTGGCTCCGCAACAGTGTCGGGGTGTCGGTGGGCACGATGCTGGCCGGCCTCGTCGGCTCTGCGACCGGCGCGTACGCGCTGTCGCGCTTTCGCTTTGCCGGTAAGCGGATGACCCTGATCCTGCTACTTGCCATCCAGGCCTTTCCATCGGTGCTCGCGCTGATCCCGATCTACCTGATCCTCAAGACGGTTGGCCTTTACGGCTCGCCCTTCGGGCTCATCCTCGCGTACATGTCGATTGCGCTGGTCTTCTGCACGTGGAACTTGAAGGGCTACTTCGACACCATCCCTCGTGAGCTGGATGAAGCCGCGCTCATCGACGGGTGCACGGTGACCCAGGCGTTCTGGCGCATCATCCTTCCCCTCTCCCTGCCGGCACTTGCGGTGACGGCGCTGCTGATGTTCCTCACCGCCTGGAACGAGTGGGTGATGGCCTCGGTGCTGCTGCAGGATGAGAACACGTACACCGTCCCTGTCGGCCTTTGGGGTCTGCAGAACGACTACCGGGTGCCGTGGGGTTACTTTGCGGCCGCCTCGCTCATCGTCTCGGTTCCGGTGATGGCGCTCTTCCTTGGGCTGCAGAGATATTTCCGGGCGGGGCTGACCGTGGGCGGCGTCAAGGGCTGACGCGAAACCACCGGCTTGTGGTTTTCACGGGCGCGCTCGTCGCCGCGCTCGCCATTGTTGCGATCGTCGTCTTCCGGCCGGCGAGCGAGTGGACGTCAGACGTCGCGCCGGTCGCCAACGTGGCGGCGGATCGATGGACGACCGGTGACAAGGACGCCATCGGCACGGCGTACAGCAGCCAGTCGAACGTATGGTTCACCGCCGCGCACGGCACCCTGTCCGACGTGCTCTATCCAACCGTCGACGCCGACAACCTGCGTCAGTTCGGATTTCTCGTGACGGATGGATCGAGCTTCTTCTTCGACGCGGCGACGCAGGGCGTCGCGAGCTCACGCGTAACCGACGATCGCGCGCTCACCTACGTGCTGCAGGTCGACGACCCGGTGCACCAGTTCAGCCTGGTCACCGAAGTGGCCACCGACCCGGCCAGCGCGGTGGTCGTGGTCCGAGGACACCTG
>Ga0209160_1004535_pt1 | contig 11080 bp, 12 predicted proteins | sample GraSoiAngelo_153_FD_186167 | JGI IMG/M metagenome (GOLD analysis project Ga0209160, IMG submission 186167) | Grasslands soil microbial communities from the Angelo Coastal Reserve, California, USA - 14_1009_12_40cm (SPAdes) (version 2) | ecosystem: Environmental > Terrestrial > Soil > Grasslands ...
AGCACCTGGACCCAGAAGGCCGTCAGCAGCTTCGAAGCGGTGACCCACGCCGCCCAGTCTTCCCCGTCGCCGGCCTCCACGCCATCCCCACGCGCGAACAGCCAGCCGCCGGCCCGTACATCACCCGCGGAACCCCAGCGGGAGTCGCCCGAGCCATCGGACGAGTCGCACGCGGAGCCGTCCGTCTCGCCGACGCGAGATCCGGGCACCCACGACTCGGCCGCCCCCAGCCCCACCCCGAGCCCGGGTTCAGACGACGGCGGCGAGCAGGGCTCTCCGTCGCCTTCGCCATCCGCCTCGCAACCTTGAGGTTCCTACTCGGAAGGCGGTCGGCGTTATCAGAGACACCCGAAGACGGGCATCAACCACCGGAGGTAGTCATGTTCAGGAGTCGATTCGGGAAGCTAGGGCTGGCGGGATTCGCCGCGGTAGCGGGGGTGATCCTGGTCGTCACGACGGCCGGAGCGCACCAGGGCCATGCGGCACTGCGCGTGAACCTCGGGTCTGTGCACGCCAACACGAGCACAACCACGACGACCGGCACCAGCGTCGGTGAGGACGCGGCCGAGGACGCTACTCAGACCGAAGCTGCGGCCGAGGCCGCCGAGCAGGCACTCGAGGCGCAGCAGAAAGCCGCTGAGCTGGCGGCCGAGCAGGCTGCCGAGGCGCAGGACGAGGCGAACGACAACGACGCCAACGAGCAGGACAACGACACGAACGACAACCAGTCAGGCGACCAGAACGAGACTGAGCAGACAGGATCCGACGACTGACCTACCTTCCTAACCGTGTGGAAGGCCGGGCGATCGCCGCCCGGCCTTTCTATTTGTTTGCGGTGACGAAATCCTTGATGCGGTCGAGGCCACGCTTGAGCTCGTCCTCGGATTGCGTATACGCGATGCGGATGTAACCCTTGCCGGCGGCGCCGAACGCCGTACCCGGCAGCACCGCGACCCCCGCTTCGCTGAGCAGCCTGTCGGCCAGCTCGCGCTCGCCAAAGCCCGTGCCCTCGATGTTCGGGAATGCATAGAAAGCGCCCTGCGGCCGTGCACAGCGCACGCCTTCGATCTCGTTGAGCCCGTCGACGACCAGGTCGCGGCGGTGCTGGAACACTTTCACCATCCGGTTCACCGCATGCTCCGACTCGGGCGCAGACAGCGCCTCGATCGCCGCCATCTGAGTGAAGGCGGCGGCGCATGACGACGAGTTGATCATCAGCTGTTCGAGCTTGGCCGCGAGCGGTTTGGGAGCGACCGCGTAACCCAGGCGCCAGCCGGTCATCGCGTAAGACTTCGACAGCCCGTCCATCAGCACGGTCCGCTCGCGCATCCCGGCGTGCGACAGCGGCGAAATGTGATGGAAACCGTAGACAAGCTGGCTGTAGATCTCGTCCGAGACGATCATCAGGTCGTGCTCGTTGGCGAGGTCGCACACGAAGCGCACGTCTTCCTCGGTCAGCACGCCGCCGGTCGGATTCTGCGGGGTGTTGATGATGAGCATGCGGGTCTTCGGTGTGATCAGCGAAGCGAGCTCGTCGAGGTCCATCCGGAAGCCGGTTTCCTCGCGAAGGGTGACCACTTTCGGTACCGCGCCGATGAAGTTCACCTGTGAGGCGTACGCCGGATAGCCGGGGTCGGGCAGGATGACCTCGTCGCCGGGCTCGATGCAGGAAAGCAGGGTGAAGAGAAGGACGTTCTTGGAGCCGGGGACAAGCACCACCTCGCCGGCGTCGACCTCGATGTTGAGCATGCGCGTCACGAATCCGGCCACCGCCTGACGGGCTTCGAGGATCCCGGCAGCCGGGGTGTAATGCGTGTAGCCGTTCTGCATGGCCGAGATCCCGGCCTCGACGATGTTGTCGGGTGTGGCGAAGTCCGGCTCGCCGATCTCGAGGTGGACGATGTGCTTGCCCTCGGCCTCGAGCCGCCGGGCCTTGGCCAGCACCTCGAATGCGCTCTCGGTGCCGAGCCTCGACATGCGCTCCGCGAACTTGATCGTCACGCCCCACGAATCCTAGTGCACACCCAGCAAAGCACCCCCATCGACGCCGATCGTCTGCCCGCTGATGTAGCCGGCCTGCTTCGAGCAGAGGAACGCGCACGCCGCGCCAAACTCCGCCGGGTCGCCGAGCCGGCCCATCGGCGCGGCCGCGGCCATCCGCTTCACCTGCTCGTCGGGATCGGCGCCGCTTGCGGCAGCGACCTGGCGGATGCGGTCGGTGAGGATGCTGTCGGGCGCGAGGCAGTTGACGGTTATGCGGTCGGAGGCAAGCTCGCGCGAAAGCGTCTTCGCAAGGCCGGTCACGCCCCCCCGCATCGCATTCGACAGCGCGATGTTGGGTATCGGCTGGCGGACCGAGATCGAGGTGATGCAGACGATGCGCCCCTGGTCGGATCGCTTCAGATAAGGAAGGCCCGCCCTGATCAGGCGCACTGCGCTCATCAGGGTCAGCTGAAATGCGACCTCCCATTGCTCGAGCGGGGTGCTCTGAAAATTTCCGGGCGGCGGCCCGCCCGCGTTGACGACGAGTACATCGAGGCCAGGCATCCGCGTGATCGCGGCCCTGACCAGGGCCTCGGGCTCACCGGGCTTCGAGACATCGGCGGCCAGCCAACCCGCGGCCTTGATCTGCTTCGCGGTGCTCGCGATCGACGCCTCGTCGCGTGACGATATGAAAACCTCGGCACCCTCCCCGATCAACGCCTCAGCACATGCGCGACCGAGGCCGCGGCTCGCCGCGGTGACCAGGGCGCTCCGCCCCTTCAGTCCAAGATCCATCGAATCACCCCTTCTTTCACGCGCTGGTGTTCACGTACCACTGGGTCACGTACTGGAAGCGATCGACCGGCTCGATGACGCTGTTCATGCGCACACCATGGACCCGCTGCGAGATCGCGTAGTCGTAATGGGACGAGTACAAGAAGATCGCAGGCGCCGCATCGACCATCTGCGCCTGGAAATCAAGGTACGCCGCCAAACGAGATGCCTGGTCGGCGGCCGCACGGCCGTCCTCGAGGTCTTTGTCGATGAGACCCCACCCGCGCGTGAAGGCGAAGTTGAGGGTGCTCGTGTCGAGGCCCGAGTGCCAGAGCGTGTACTGGTCGGGGTCCGAACCGACGTCGATGGCGACGAGGGCCGCCAGGTAGTTGCGCCCGAGCAGATATTTCTGTACCAGGTCCGACGCCGACACCGGCTTGACGTCAGCCTCGATGCCGATCTCGAGCAGCTGGCGCGCCACCCCGGCGGCGACCTCGTTGGTCGGGAACGGTCCGGCCACGACGAGGTCGAACCTGAAAGACTGGCCTGCCTTCGAGCGCAACTTGGCGCCGGGCAGCAGCACCCATCCCGCCGCGTCCAACGCCTTGGCGGCGGCGATCGGGTCGTACGGATGGCTGCTGGCCGCAGACGCCGAGTAAGCCCAGTCGCCGGTCGGGATGGGGGTCGGGTCGGTGTCGCCTCGGCCGGCGAGCACCTCGTTGACGAGCCTCTGCCTGTCGACCGCTTGTGTGAGGGCGAGCCGGACCTTGACATCGCTGAAGAACTGCTTGCCGACGCCCTCGGAGTTGAACGTCACAAAGGCATTCGTGAAAGTGCGCACCTCCTGGATGTTGAGGTCGGTCCTGCCCTGGAGCGCCAGGACCTCCGGCGGTTCGAGCCCGCCGACGAGGTCGGCCGCTCCCGCCAACACGGCCCGGATGGCCGTCTGTGGGTCAGACACGGGATAGGTGCGCAGGATGAGGTGATCCAGGTACGGCTGCGGGTCGGCATACGGGTTGCGATCGAGTGTGATCGCCAGCTGGTTGATGCCGGCGACCTTGAACGGTCCAGTGCCGATGGCGCGAATGCCGCTGAAGTCGCTGGCCACGATCTGCGCTGGCGCCATGCCGTCGAAGAGGTGCTTGGCGATGATCCCCATGCGCAGCGCGAGCGGAAAACCCGCACTGGGGGCTTTCAGCGTGAACACCACCTGGTTCAACCCGCCGGCGGCGATTCCGACCTGGCGCCAGAAAGCAGCGCCCGGCTGCTGGTACTCGAGGTCCTGCAACACGCGATAGGTGAAAAGAACGTCGTCGACCGTGAACGCCTGGCCGTCGGCCCAGCGCACACCGGTGCGAATGTTGAACGTATATGTGAGGTGGTCGTTGGAGATCGCCCAGTCGGTGGCGAGGAGCCCGACCACGTTTTGCCCCGCATCGACCGTGGTGAGCCCCTGGTAGATGACGCTGTCGACGTCGCGCGCGCTGTCGTCGCCCTCGAACAGGGGATTGAGGACCCCCGCCTGACCGACCAGGGCCTCCACGGCCGTTCCGCCGCGGGCGGGCTTGGGCACGGTCGCCACCGGCTGGCATGCACCGAGAGCCAGCGTCGCCGCAATCGCGGCGACGAAGACCTGTCGCCTACGCGAGGTTATGCGCCTTTATATAGGTGAGGACGATCGAGCAGACCAGGAAGGCGGCCGCCAGCACCCAGGTCGTCCAGTAGACCTGGCGCTCCAGCCCGCGACGGGTGCGATATCCGCCGCCCAGCCCGTCGCCGCCACCGCCGATCGTGCCGCCCAGACCGGTGGCCTTGGGGGTCTGGATGAGCACGCCGGCTATCAAGAGCACGGCCAGGATCACCTCGGTGAGGACGAGCGAGTTGTTGATCTGCTTCATGGAGGGTTATTTATACCGCGCCGCGATGGCTTGCCAGTTGAGGGTGTTGAACCATGCGGTCACATAGTCGGCGCGGCGGTTCTGGTACTTCAAGTAATACGCATGCTCCCAGACGTCCACGCCGAGGATCGGGGTGAGGTTCTCCATGTAGGGGCTGTCCTGGTTCGGATAGGACTTGATCAAGAGCTTACCGCCGGAATCCTGCAGGAGCCAGGCCCAGCCGCTTCCGAACTGGCCGACCCCGGCCTTCTGGAGTTGCTCCTTGAACGAGTCGTAGCTCCCGAACGTGCTGTTGATTGCGTCGCCCAGCTTGCCGGAGGGGGCGCCACCGCCGTCGGGGCCCATGATGGTCCAGAAGATCGAGTGGTTCGAATGGCCGCCGGCGTTGTTGCGGAGCACAGTGCGAACGTCCTCGGGCACTGAGCTGATCCCACGCAGCAGGTCCTCGACGGACTTCTTGGCCAGCTCGGGGTGCTTCTCCAGCGCGCCGTTGGCGTTGTTCACGTACGCGGCGTGGTGCTTGTCGTGGTGGATCTCCATCGTTTTCGCGTCGATGTGCGGCTCGAGCGCATCGAATGCGTACGGAAGTGGCGGAACCTCATATGCCATGGCGGCAATCCCCCTTACTTGCGGTATGTGATCTTGATTACGAAATCAGTCTAGCGGCGCTGGGATTCCGACCCTTTCGCCGCCTGATCGCGCACTGCCGCCGCGTTCCCCGGAATGAGCCATCCGTGCCCAGATGGTCGTCTCGCGGCCGATCGAACAGCCTTTCATGCCCACTTGGTCGTCGTTGACGACTAGCTCTTGATCTTCGACGTCCAGTATTCGATGGGGCGCGATCAGGGTCGATAAACGTCCCGGCGGTGGGCGATCCTGGCGATGAGGACGAGATCTTTGGCATCGTCAACCGCGTAGACGATGCGGTAGTCGCCAACTCGGATGCGGAAGTCATCCCGACCGGCAAGCCTTACTGAGCCCGTCGGACGCGGATCAATCCCGAGACCATCGATCGCGGCTGCAATGCGATCGGCGACGGAGCCGCGGAGCCGACGGTACGCCTTCATCGCCTCCGGATGAAGGCGGACGTCGTACTTCTTGCCCGGAGCTACTTGCGGACCTTCGACCAGGGGATGGCCAGGTCGGCTTCCTCGCGCGCCTGCAGCGCGGCGAGGCTGTCCTCGAGGTACTCGGCTCGCTCAACCATGGCTCGGTACTGCTCGACATCGATGAGGACTGCAGTCAGCCGCCCACGCTTGGTCACGAAAAGAACCTCTTCGCTCGAACGAAGTTGATCGAGCTCATGGCCAAGCTGGCTTCTCAGGTCATCGGCTGTAACCACACGGGGAACTGCCATATCAAGCCTATTCTAGACCGTAGAGTTAACGGTAGGGTTGTCCCGGGAAGCGGGATTCGACATGGGGTTGGAAATGGTCGTATCCCGGCGGCCGGAGGCAGCCATTTCTGCACACTTTCTGCGCTTCTTCGGGTTGATGACTGATCGACCGTCCGACGAGCGTCGGCTGGTTCGCATTTCGGAAACTACGGCCCACCGGAAGACGCTTGGGCCCGGACCGCCGCGGCGCGTCGCTCGATGTCTTGGGGGTCGCCCAGGTACCTGCTCGAACGCGGCGCGAAATCCGGCCCGAGCTCGTAGACGCGCGGCACGCCGGTGGGAATGTCGAGGTCGACCACCTGCTGATCGGTCAGGCGGTCGAGATGCTTGACGAGAGCACGCAGGCTGTTGCCATGCGCCGAAACGAGAACGCACGACTCGCGCAGAAGGTCGGGCACGATGGCGTCGTACCAGTACGGGAGCATTCTCTCGACCACATCCCTCAGGCATTCCGCGCTGGGCAGCAGCTCCGGCGGCAACGCCGCATATCTCGGATCGCGCGAGGGGTGACGCTCGTCACTGGTCTCGAGCGCGGGCGGGCGCACGTCATAGCTGCGCCGCCAGACCTTCACCTTCTCCTCGCCGTACTTGTCGGACGTCTGCTTCTTGTTCAACCCCTGCAGGGCGCCGTAGTGTCGCTCGTTCAGGCGCCAGCTCCTGCGAACCGGGATCCACGTGCGCTGCATCTCGCCGAGCGCCACGTCGGCGGTCTGGATTGCCCGCACCAGCACGGACGTGTGCACCACCGCGGGCATGATGCCCGCGACCTGCATCTGACGCCCGGCTTCTCTGGCCTCGGTCACGCCGAGCTCGCTGAGCGGCACGTCGTGCCACCCGGTGAACAGGTTCTCGAGATTCCACGTGCTCTGGCCGTGGCGGAGCAGGACCAGAGTTCCTATTTGGCTAGAGATGGGCGTACACCGCCGCTGTCACCTCGACAATCTTCGTGAACTCCTCCGCATTGAGGCTCGCGCCCCCGACCAGGCAGCCATCGCACAACGGCAGCTCCACGTAAGCCTCGACGTTGCTCGCGTTGACGCTGCCTCCGTAGAGCACGCGCACCTTTCGCGCCGCGCCCGCGCCGATGAGCTCTCCCACCGTCTTCCGGATCATTCGCATCGTCTTGTACGCGTGCTCGGGGTCGGCGCTCTTGCCCGAACCGATCGCCCAAACCGGCTCGTACGCGATGACCAGGCGCGCGGAGTCGTCTGCCGAACAGTTCGCGAGCCCTGCTCTCACCTGCCCGGTGACGACCTCCGCTGTTCTGCCGGCGTCGTAGTGCTCGTCGAGCTCGCCGACGCACATGATCACGCTCAGGTCGTTGGCCAACGCCGCGGCGGTTTTGCGCGCGACCATGTCGTCAGTCTCGCCCAGGTAGGCGCGGCGCTCCGAGTGGCCGGTGATCACCCACTGGCACCAGCCCTTGAGCATCGCTGGCGAGACCTCACCCGTGTAGGCGCCTGAGATCTCCCAGAAGCAGTCCTGCGCGCCGAGCTTCACCGTGGTCCCCTCCAGCACCTCGGCGATCCCGAGCAGCCACGGAAAGGGCGGAAAGATCGCCACCTCGACCAGCTCAGGTTTCGCCGTCGATGCGGGCAACACCCCTTTGACCAGGTCGAGGGCGTCGCCGGCGTTGACCGGATTCATCTTCCAGTTGGCGGCGAGAAGAGCCTTAGGGCTCACACGAGCCGGCAAGGTTCTGTCTTACGCCTCCTTCAGAATCGCGACTCCCGGCAGCTCCCTCCCCTCGAGGTACTCCAGTGTGGCGCCGCCGCCTGTAGATACCCAGGAGAAGCGGCCGGCCAGACCGAGCTGTTCGACCGCGGCGGCGGTGTCGCCGCCGCCGACGAGAGTGTAAGCGCCGGAACTGGCGATCGCCTCTCCCACAGCGCGAGTTCCCTGGCTGAAGTCCGGGATCTCGAACACGCCCATCGGACCGTTCCACACGATCGTCCCCGAGCCCCGGACGCGCTCGGCGAACATCGCGACCGATTCCGGGCCGATGTCGAGCGCCATCCATGACGGCTCTACTGCGTGCGCCGGAAAGATGCGCGTCGGCGTTCCGGCCTGGAACTGCTCGGCGCAAACCAGGTCGACCGGAAGCACGAGCCGGCTGCCGAAGATCTTCCAGACCTCGTTGGCCGCTTCCAGGGCGCCGTCTTCGACCAGGCTGCGCCCGGTCGGGTAGCCCTGTGCGCGCAGGAATGTGTTCGCCATCGCGCCGCCGATCAGCATCGCGTCGACCTTGGTGACCAGGTTGTTGAACAGGTTGATCTTCGTGGAGACTTTGGCGCCACCGATCACGGCGATCTCCGGCCGGGCGGGGTTGTCGATGGCCTGGTGCAGCGCATTCAGCTCGGCGATCATCAGCTGGCCGGCATAAGCCGGCAGGTAGTTGGCGACGCCGACCACCGACGCATGCGCGCGGTGAGAAGCCGCAAACGCGTCGTTGACGAACATCTCGCCATGTGAGGCGAGCTGGCGCGCAAATTCCGGGTCGTTCTTCTCCTCCTCCGGATGGAACCGTACGTTCTCCAGGAGCAGCACCTTGCCCGGCTGCAGCCGCGCGACCGCGGCCTGGGCCTGCGGGCCGACGCAGTCCGGGACGAAGGGCACCTCGCCCCAGAGATGGGTCGAAAGCTCGCGAGCGACCGGTCTAAGCGAAAGCTTCGGGTCCGGACCGGTTGGGCGTCCAAGGTGAGACATGACGACCACCGTGGCTCCGCGATGCATGAGATCCCGCAGCGTCGGTATCGCGGCCTTGATGCGGGTGTCGTCCGTGATCTTGCCGTCGGCCATCGGGACGTTGAAGTCTTCGCGGACGAGAACCCTCTTGCCCGCGACGTCGACCGATGTGATCGGGAGCTTCAGAGTCGCGCCGCCATGTAGGCGATGAGGTCGACCATGCGGCAGCTGAAGCCCCACTCGTTGTCGTACCAGCTGACGACCTTGGCCCACTCTGGGCCGAGCATCAGCGTCAGCGGAGCGTCGACGATCGACGAATGGGGGTCGCCCTTGAAGTCCGACGACACGAGCGGCTCCTTGCTCACCGCGAGAATGCCCTTCAGCTCACCACCCGCGGCCTCGTCAAACGCGGCGTTGATGTCGTCGGCTGTCGCGGGCTTGCTCAGCTGCACGGTGAGGTCGACGACCGACACGTCCAGAACTGGCACCCGAAACGCCATGCCCGCGAATCTGCCCGCCAGCTCGGGCAGCACCTCGGCTACGGCGCGGTTGGCGCCGGTGGAGGTCGGGATGATGTTGTCCGCCGCGGCTCGCGCCCGCCGGAGGTCCTTGTGCGGAAGGTCCTGCAGTCGCTGGTCCGACGTGTACGCGTGAATCGTCGTCATCATCCCGCGCTCGATCCCATACGTCTGGTGAAGGACGTGCGCGAGGGGCACGAAGCAGTTGGTGGTGCAGCTCGCGTTGGAGATGACGTTGTGTTTCTTGGGGTCGTAGCCCTTGTGGTTCACACCCATCACGACCGTGTAGTCCTGGTTGGTCGCAGGCGCGGAGATGATGACCTTCTTGGCTCCGCCCTTGTCGATGTGGACCCTGGCTTTGCCTCCGTCCGTGAACAGGCCGGTGGACTCGATGACGATGTCCACATCGAGCTCCTTCCAGGGCAGCTCGGCCGGGTCTTTGTGGCTCATGAACTTCACGTGGTGCCCGTCGACGACGATGTCATCGCCCTCGGTCGAGACGGGTGGTTCGAAGGTGCCGAGTGCGGTGTCGTGCTTGAGCAGGTGGGCGAAGGTGTGGGCGTCGCCGATGTCGTTGACGGCCACGATTTCGAACGACGGCTTCAGCGCGTTGGCCGCGCGGTAGATGTTCCGGCCGATGCGGCCAAAACCGTTGATCCCAACCCTGGTCATATAGACACCCCTTCAAACAAGTGCCGGGCGGGAAGGCCACCCGTCGTGGTGGAAGCGTGCGGATCCGGCCTAAATGTTAGGCGGAGCGACGTGCGCGCTTTGGCGAATGCTCCGCGGTCATGTGGTCGGAGATCTCCTGGAGTCGCCGCAGGCGGTGATTGACCGCCGACTTGGAGAGCTTCATCCGCCTCGCCAGCTCGCCGAGGTTGAGCTCCGGGTTGGCGCTGCGCCAGCGGGCCATCTCCCGCAGCGCAGCAGGCAAGGCGTCGAGCTTGCCGATCGTCTCGAGCCGCTCGATGGCGGCCGCCTGACGCAGCCCAGAACCTACGGTCTTGCCGATGTTTGCAGTCTCGAAGTTGAGGCGGCGGTTCACCTCGCCGCTGACCTCACGCATGACCCGCACGCTTTCGAATTCCATGACCGCGCGGCTCGCGCCCATCCACGAGAGCAGGCGCACGATGCCGTCGCCCTCTTTCACATAGACGACGTGCTGGCCGCCACGATCCATCACCCCGACCTTCGCGCCGGCCGACTCGGCAACACCACCGATCACGCTCGCCCACGACTCACTGGGCGCGACGAATTCGAGGTGGTAGCGCGACGACGGCGCGTTGACCGACCCGCACCCGAGAAAAAGGCCGCGCAGCATTGCCTTGCGGTCGCACGTCGCATCAGGCACCACGCGCACGGCCGCTTGCGTGAAAGCCGGCTCGAGACCGGCCGGCAGCGCGAGCTCGATGAAGATGGCCATGCGCTTCTTGGTCTTGACCGCCTGATACTTCGCCTCCATGTGGCCCACCGCGCGGCCGAGCCTGACCACCTTGCGCGCGACCGTGTTCCTGAGCAGCGAGAAATACGCCGCCTGGCCGTCGGTCGACCTCTTGATCAGGCGCGCGCGCGATCCGAAGTAAATGCCCAGCAGCTCGCTCAGCTGGCAGCAAGGCCTGGCCGGCAGAAGTCCGGCCATCTCGTTTTTGACGTCGGCCGAGAAGGAAATTCCAACTACCTCCCCAGGGTTGGTCGCCCTCGCGTTCCCTCGTCCCCCAGGTGCAGTCTACTGAGCCGGTGATGGCGCGCGCACCCGTCGTCAACCCTCCTCAGAGCAAGCTGCTGGACCTGTATCGGACGATGGTGTTGGCGCGGGCGATCGAGCG
>Ga0209160_1004537_pt1 | contig 11079 bp, 6 predicted proteins | sample GraSoiAngelo_153_FD_186167 | JGI IMG/M metagenome (GOLD analysis project Ga0209160, IMG submission 186167) | Grasslands soil microbial communities from the Angelo Coastal Reserve, California, USA - 14_1009_12_40cm (SPAdes) (version 2) | ecosystem: Environmental > Terrestrial > Soil > Grasslands ...
TCGAGTTCAAGCTCAACGGCCAGACCGTGGTCGGCCGGCCCGATGAGCTGATCATCGAGACGGCGCGCCGGCACGGCATCTCGATCCCGCACCTGTGCTACACGCGCACGCTGCGGCCCGACGGCAATTGCCGCGCCTGCGTCGTCGAGGTGAAAGGCGAGCGCGCGCTCGCCCCTTCGTGCTGCCGCTTCCCGACGCAGGGCATGGAAGTCACGACCGATTCAGTGCGCGCCCTGACCTCGCAGAAGATGGTGCTCGAGCTGCTGCTCTCGGACATGCCGGAGCACGAATACACGCTCAACAACAAAGTCGATGTCTGGGCGCGAAACCTGAAGGTAGGCAAGCCCAGGTTCAAGTCCAGGGTGCAACCCAAGGCCGACCTGTCTCACCCTGCAATGGCCGTGAATCTGGATGCGTGCATCCAGTGCACGCGCTGCGTACGCGCCTGCCGCGAGGAGCAGGTGAACGACGTCATCGGCTACGCCGGAAGGGGAGACCAGTCGAAAATCGTGTTCGACTTCGACGACCCGATGGGCGAGTCCACCTGCGTGGCCTGCGGCGAATGCGTGCAGGCCTGCCCGACCGGCGCGCTGATGCCGGCGCGCGACGCCGGCCTGCAGAGAATCGACAAGAAGATTGACTCGGTGTGCCCGTTCTGCGGCGTCGGCTGCCTGCTCACCTACCACGTGAAGGAAAACAAGATCCAGTTCGTCACCGGCAAGGACGGCCCGTCGAACCATGGCCGGCTCTGCGTCAAGGGCCGCTATGGATTCGATTACGCGCATCATCCGCACCGCCTCACCAAGCCTTTGATTCGAAAACCTGGAATTCCAAAATCGGCAGACTTCGTGGTCGATCCCGGCGACTGGTCGGGGGTGTTTCGCGAGGCCACGTGGGAAGAGGCGCTTGAATTCGCCGCTGCCGGTTTCAAAGAGATTCGGCAGAAAGACAAATTCGCGCTGGCCGGCTTCGGCTCGGCCAAGGGCTCCAACGAGGAGGCTTATCTTTTCCAGAAGCTGGTGCGCACCGGCTTCGGCACGAACAACGTCGATCATTGCACGCGCCTTTGCCATGCCTCGTCGGTCGCGGCGCTGATGGAAGGCATCAATTCCGGCGCGGTATCGAACCAGGTGAACGACGTGCTGAACGCCGACGTGGTGTTCCTGATCGGCGCCAATCCGACTTCGAACCACCCGGTCGCCGCGACCTGGATGAAGAACGCGGCCAAGAACGGCGTGAAGCTGATCGTCGCGGACCCGCGACGCAACGAGCTGGCGCGCCACGCGACGCATTTCCTGCAGTTCAAGCCCGATACCGACGTCGCGCTGCTGAACGCGATGATCCACAGCATCATCGAAGAGGATCTGGTCGACAAGAAATTCATCGCCGACAGGACGAGTGGCTTCGAGGCATTAAAGGAAAATGCCAGGAACTTCTCTCCCGAGGCGATGGCGCCGGTGTGCGGCGTCCCGGCGCAGACGATCCGCGAAGTCGCGCGGCTTTACGCCACTTCCAAGGGCTCGATGATCCTGTGGGGCATGGGGATCAGCCAGCACGTGCACGGCACCGACAACGCGCGCTGCCTGATCGCGCTCACCCTGATGACCGGGCAGATCGGCCGGCCGGGCACCGGGCTGCATCCGCTGCGCGGCCAGAACAACGTGCAGGGCGCCTCCGACTCGGGGCTGATTCCGATGGTGTTCCCCGACTACCAGCGCGTCGACCACCCGGATGCCAACCAGCGCTTTGAGAAGCTATGGGGCATGGCGCTCGACAAGAAGCCCGGCCTCACGGTGGTCGAGATCATGAATGCCGCCTACGACGGAAGCATCCGCGGCATGTACATCATGGGCGAGAACCCGGCGATGTCGGACCCCGATCTGGAGCACGCGCGCGCGGCGATGGCCAAGCTCGAGCACCTCGTGGTGCAGGACATCTTCCTCACCGAGACCGCCTACCTGGCAAACGTCGTTCTGCCGGCGACGGCCTGGCCGGAGAAGGAAGGCACCGTCACCAACACCGACCGCATGGTCCAGCTCGGCCGCAGGGCGCTCAAGGCGCCCGGCGAGGCGCGCGAAGACCTCTGGATCATCGTCGAGCTCGCCAAGAGGCTGGGGTTGCCTTGGAGTTATTCTCATCCCAGGGAAGTTTTCAATGAGATGAGGAGCTGCATGGACTCGATCCGCGGCATTACCTGGGAGCGGCTGGAGCGCGACTCGTCGGTCACCTATCCCTGCGAGAACGAGGGCGATGCGGGGCAGCCGGTCGTGTTCCAGACGCATTTCCCCACCGCCACCGGCCGCGCAAAATTCGTCCCGGCGGATCTCATTACCGCCGACGAGCGACCCGACCGGGATTATCCGATGGTGCTGATCACCGGCCGCCAGCTCGAGCACTGGCATACCGGCGCCATCACGCGCCGCTCCGGCGTGCTCGATGCCATCGAGCCCGAAGCGGTGGCCTCGCTCCATCCGCTCGATCTCGCGGCGCTCGGCGCGAAGCCGGGCGAGGTCGTCACCGTCGAGTCGCGCCGCGGCAAGATCGCGCTGTATGCGCGGGCCGATGCCGGCACGCCCCGCGGCGCGATCTTCATCCCGTTCTGCTATTACGAGGCCGCGGCCAACGAGCTGACCAACCCGGCGCTCGACCCCTTCGGCAAGATCCCGGAATTCAAGTATTGCGCGGTGCGGGTGACCAAAGGCGGGCAACGCCCGGGCGACCCTGGCTACGGAAAAGGCCGCACGCTCGGCGAGCTCTACGGCTAGCGCCACTTACCTCAGTAGTTGAACTTCAGGTCCTTGCCGATCACGGTCAGCTCGACGTAGGAGCTGCCGTTGTGGTTGGTCGGCGAGAAGCTGACAGCGTAGCCGCCGGTGTCGAACCCCTTCATGTTATCGAGCTCGTGCATGAAACCCTCGCGCGTGAGCTTCGGCCCCGTGCGGCGGATCGCCTCGACCACCACCTTGGCGGCGATGTAGGACTCGAGCGAGGTGAATGAATAGTCCTTCTTGCCGAGCTGCTTCTCGATCGCTTCCTGGTATTCCTTCACGACCGGCACCGCGCGCTTGGTGGGCGGCGGCACGACCGTCGCCACTATTACGCCGAAGCCCTCCTTGCCGAGCTCCTTGGCGAGTGAGCTCGCGCCCGGAAACGAGTTGCTGGCCATCTGCGCGTACAGGCCGGAGCTGCGCGCCAGCTTGATGAAATCCGCGCTCGCCTTGTAGAGGGTGGTGAGGATGACGACGTCGGGCGAGCCTTTGGCGATTTCCTTCAGTCCGCCCGCGATGTCGGGCCTGGCGCGGTCCGCGAACGCCGCGACCGAGACCGCCGCGAGATTGCGCTTCTTCAGCGCCCGGTCGACGGCTGCGAAGTTCTCGCGTCCGACGACGTCGTCGTAGTACACGATCGAGAAGCGCTTGATGCCTAGGGGCACGAAGTGATCGACGATTTTCTCCAGCTCCTCCGCATAGCTGCCGCGCATGTTGTAGACGTGCTTGTTGAACACGCGCATCGGGTCTGCGCCGGTGAACGGGGAGAGGAACGGCGCCTTGTGCTGCTCGACGAGCGGCAGGGCGGGGCGCGACAAGGTGGCGCTGGCGTACCCGAAGAGGGCGAACACCCTGGCTTCATCGAGCAGCTTCTTGCTGTTGGCCTCGGCGCGCGGCACCTGGTTCGCATCGTCGAGCGTTGCCAGCTCGATCCTGCGCCCGTGCACGCCGCCAGCGTCGTTCACCTTCTTGAAGTAAGCGAGCGCGCCGTTGCGGATGTCGTTGCCCAGCTCGGCATTGGCGCCGGTCAGCGGTGCCGATTGGCCGAGGGCGATCGTGCTTGCGGTAACGCCGGGCGTTTGCTGCGCTTGCACGCTCGCGGCGGCGGCGACCATCGCAAGGCAGGCAGCAAAGCTTAGTTTTTTATCCATGCCCGTCCTTCCCAGCGCATTCTGGTTAGGCCCTTGACCTCCGTCAAGGCCGCTCCGTCCCTGCATCTTCCACAATCCCGCCTTCCACTACCGCGACCCTGGAAAGACCATGCCGTCGGACATCGAAATCGCACAGGCAGCGAAAATGCACCGCATTTCTGCGGTGGCGCGCGAGAAGCTCGGCATTCCCGAGGAGCACCTCGAGCCCTACGGCCATTACAAGGCCAAAGTGCATCTCGACTACCTCGACTCGCTCAAGGCGCGGAAGGACGCCAAGCTGATCCTGGTGACGGCGATGACGCCGACGCCGGCGGGGGAGGGAAAGACCACCACCACGGTCGGCCTCGGCGACGCGCTCAACCACATCGGCAAGAAGGCGATGATTTGCCTGCGCGAGCCCTCCCTCGGGCCGGTGTTTGGCGTGAAGGGCGGTGCGGCGGGGGGTGGCTATGCGCAGGTGGTGCCGATGGAGGACATCAACCTGCACTTCACCGGCGATTTTTCGGCGATCGGGCTCGCTAACAATCTGCTCGCGGCGATGCTCGACAACCACATCCACCACGGCAACGAGCTGGGCATCGATCCGCGGCGCATTCAGTGGCGCCGGGTCGTGGACATGAACGACCGCGCGCTGCGCGACATCGTGGTCGCGCTAGGCGGCACCGCGAACGGTTTCCCGCGCGAGGATGGCTTCGACATCGTGGTCGCCTCCGAGGTCATGGCCATTTTCTGCCTCGCGACCTCGCTCGAGGACCTGAAAAAGCGCCTCGGCGACATCGTCATCGGCTATACGCGCGAGCAGAAACCCGTCACCGCGCGCGACCTCAAGGCGGATGGCGCGATGGCGGTGCTGCTTAAGGACTCGCTCAATCCCAACCTGGTGCAGACGCTGGAGAACAACCCGGCGTTCATCCACGGCGGGCCGTTCGCCAACATCGCGCACGGCTGCAATTCGGTGGTCGCGACACGCAGCGCGATGAAGCTGGTCGACTACGTGGTGACCGAGTCGGGCTTCGGCGCCGACCTCGGCGCGGAGAAGTTCATCGACATCAAATGCAGGATGTCGGGGCTGCGCCCGAACGCGACGGTAATCGTGGCTACTATCCGGGCGCTCAAGTACCACGGCGGCGTCGACGTCAAGCAAGTGAACAGGGAGGACGTTGCCGCGCTCGAGAAAGGCCTGGTCAACTTGGAGCGGCACGTCGACAACGTGCAGAACGTCTACGGCATCCCGTGCGTGGTGTCGATCAATCGCTTCAGCTTCGACACGCCGGCGGAAATCGAACTTCTGCAATCAAAAATGAAGAAAATCGGGGTCCCCGTGGTGCTCGCGACCCACTGGGGCGACGGCGCCAAGGGCGCAGCCGAGCTCGCGAAGATCGTCGTGGCGCTATGCGAGAAGCCGAACAAGTTTTCCTACGTGTACGACGACCACGACACGCTCTGGGACAAGATGAACAAGATCGCCAAGAAGGTGTATCGCGCCTCCGAGGTGACGGCCGACACCAAGGTGCGCGCGCAGATCAAGAAGCTGCAGGACGACGGCTACGGCCACTATCCGGTCTGCGTGGCCAAGACTCAGTACTCGTTTTCCACCGACGCCCAGCTGCGCGGCGCCCCGTCGAACCACGCTGTCAACGTGCGCGAAGTACGGCTCGCCGCTGGCGCCGAGTTCGTGGTGATGATCTGCGGCGACGTCATGACCATGCCGGGCCTGCCGAAGGTGCCGTCTGCGAACAAGATCGACCTGGTGGACGGCAAGGTGGTCGGTCTGTTCTAGAATAAATGATGCTCGAATACCTGGTCTCGGCCGAATTCTGGGTCGGGCTCATCAAGATCATCGGCGTCAACATCATCCTGTCCGGGGACAACGCGGTGGTGATCGCGCTCGCCGCGCGCTCGCTGCCCCCGAAGCAGCAGACGCAGGCGATCATCTGGGGCTCGGGCGCCGCCATCGTGATGCGCATCATCCTCACGCTGTTCGCGGTGGCGCTGCTCACGCTTCCCTGGCTCAAGATCGTCGGCAGCCTGCTGCTGTTCTGGATCGGCGTGAAGCTGCTGGTGCCGGAGGACGACGACGCGGAGATCGAGGCGAGCACCCAGCTGTTGTCCGCGATCAAGACCATCCTGATCGCCGACCTGGTGATGAGCCTGGACAACGTCATCGCCGTGGCGGCCGCGGCGGGCGGCAGCGTCCTGTTGCTGATCCTCGGTCTCGCGATCTCGATCCCGCTGGTCATCTTCGGCGCCACGCTGCTGCTGAAACTTATGGAACGCTTCCCGGTCATCATAACGATTGGCGGTGCGTTGATCGGCTGGGTCGCCGGCGAGATGCTGGTGACCGACCCCGCGCTCGAGGGCTGGCTGACGGGGCTCGGCGTCGAGTTCGTGAAGGCCAAGCCGATGATCGCCGGCCTGAGCCTCGAGCCCCTCGCCGGCGGCGTCGGTGTGGCGATCGTCGTTGCGCTGGGCAAGTGGCTCGCTAAGCGCCAAGAAGCCGCGTCGGCGACGCAGCGCCCGGCCGAAATATCGAAATAGTCGTCGCGCCGGCGCGGACCCGCGGCCGCGCGAGTGTCATAATTGCACGCAGAGGGTCTAAAGACCCCGTTCACACTGGAGGATGTCATGAGAGCTGCATATTCCTGCGCGAGCGCGTTCGCCATGACGGTTGGCGCGCTGGCTGCGCCGCTGGCCGCGCATGCCTGGGAGCCCACCAAGACCGTCGAGTTCGTCGTGCCTGCGGGGACCGGCGGGGGCGCCGACCAGATGGCGCGCGCGATCCAGGGAATCATCGCCAAGCATGGGCTGATGAAGCAATCGATGGTGGTCATCAACAAGGCGGGCGGCGCCGGCGCCGAAGGCTTCCTCGACGTGAAGGGCGCCAAGGGCGACGCGCACAAGATCATCATCACCCTGTCGAACCTGTTCACCACGCCCCTCGCCACCGGCGTGCCCTTCAACTGGAAGGATCTGACGCCGGTGAAGATGATGGCGCTCGACCAGTTCGTGCTGTGGGTGAATGCCGAGACGCCCCACCAGAGCGCGCAGGATTACGTCGATGCGGCGAAGAAGGCCGGCCCGGGCAAGTTCAAGATGGCCGGCACCGGCTCGCGCCAGGAAGACCAGATCATCACGGTCGCGATCGAGCAGAAGACCGGCACCAAGTTCACCTATATTCCGTTCAAGGGCGGCGGCGACGTCGCGGTGCAGCTGGTCGGCAAGCACGCCGACTCGACGGTGAACAACCCGATCGAGGCGGTGGCGCACTGGCGCGGCGGCAAGCTGCGCCCGCTGTGCGTGTTCGATCCCAGGCGCATGCCGTACAACGCCAAGGTCACCGACCAAATGTCATGGGCCGACATCCCGACCTGCAAGGAGCAGGGCCTCGACGTCGACTACCTGATGCTGCGCGGCATCTTCATGCCGGGTGGCGTCAAGCCTGACCAGGTGCAGTACTACGTCGAGCTGCTGCGCAAGGTGCGGCAGACGCCGGAGTGGACGCAGCTGATGGAGCAGGGTGCGTTCAACCAGACTTCCCTCGAAGGCAAGGAATACGTGGAATGGGTGGCGCGCGAGGAAGCCCGCCACGTCGCGCTGATGAAGGCGGCCGGGTTTCTCCACCAGTAGCTCTTGGGGGGAGGAGAAATGGACGGGGGCCGCGGCGCGCGGCCGGCATTCCGGCAGAAAAGCGCCGAGATGGCGGTCGCAGCGTTTATTTTTCTGCTCGGCGCGATCGTCATTTACGACAGCGCGCGTCTTGGCGCGCGCTGGGGGGATGACGGCCCGCAGGCGGGCTACTTCCCGTTCTACATCGGTCTCATCCTGTGCGCGTCGTCGGCCGTGAACTTGGCGCTAGCCCTGCTGAACCGGCGCGACCAGGACAGAACCTTCGTCGAGGTTGGCCAGCTAAAGCTCGTGCTGACGGTGCTCATCCCGTCGGCTATCTACGTCGGACTCATCGGCTGGACCGGCATCTACGTCGCCTCTGCCGTGTACGTCGCGTTCTTCATGCGCCGGCTCGGCAAGTATCCGTGGTGGAAGGTCGCGGCCGTCAGCATCGGCAACAGCGTGGCGTTCTTTCTCATCTTCGAGATCTGGTTCAAGGTGCCCCTGCCGAAGGGGCCGGTTGAAGCGCTGCTCGGCCTGGACTGATGGACGAAGTCCAGTCGCTCGTCCAGGGCTTCGTCGTCGCGCTGAGCTTCAAGAACCTGGCGCTGATGTTCGTCGGTATCGTGCTGGGGGTCATCATCGGCGTGCTGCCCGGGCTGGGCGGCGCAAACGGCGTCGCGATCCTGCTGCCGCTCACCTTCTCGATGGCGCAGGCGCCCGGCGGCACCACCTCGGCGATCATCCTGCTGTCGTGCATCTACTGGGGCGCCCTCTTCGGCGGCGCCATCACTTCCATCCTGTTCAACATTCCCGGCGAGCCCTGGTCGGTGGCGACTACCTTTGACGGCTATCCGCTCGCGCAGCAGGGACGCGCCGGCAACGCGCTGACGGCGGCGTTCACCTCGTCGTTCGTCGGCGCGCTGATCGCGGTGATCGTGATCACGTTTCTGTCGCCGGTCGTGGCGCGCTTCGCGCTCGAATTCGGCCCGCCGGAGTTCTTCGCGGTGTACCTGCTCACGTTCTGCGCCTTTGTCGGCATGAGCAAGGAGCCGCCCTTCAAGACGCTCGCCTCGATGATGCTCGGCTTCGCCCTGGCGGCGGTCGGCACAGACCCCGTGACAGGCGCCCTGCGCCTCACGTTCGGCTCGACGGCGCTGCTGAGCGGATTCGATTTCCTCGTGGCGGTGATCGGCCTGTTCGGCATCGGCGAGATCCTGCTCACGCTGGAGGAAGGGCTCGCCTTCAAGGGCGCCAAGGCGAGAATCAACCTGCGCGTGGTGCTCGACACCTGGAAGGAGCTGCCGCGCTACTGGCTGACCTCGCTGCGCTCGGCCGCGGTCGGCTGCTTCATGGGCATCGTGCCCGGCGGCGCCACGCCGGCCTCCTTCATGAGCTACGGCGTCGCGAGGCGCTTCTCGCCGAACGGCGACAAGTTCGGCACCGGGCAGGTCGAGGGAGTAGTCGCGCCGGAAACGGCCGCGCACGCCGCCGGCACCTCCGCGCTGCTGCCCATGCTCACGCTGGGCGTTCCCGGCTCTCCGACGGCGGCCGTGCTGCTCGGCGGCTTGCTGATCTGGGGCCTGCAGCCCGGGCCGCTGCTGTTCGTGGAGCAGAAAGATTTCGTCTGGGGCCTCATTGCCAGCATGTACCTCGGCAACATCGCCGGATTGATCGTCGTGCTCACCTGCGTGCCCTTGTTCGCCGCGATATTGAGGATTCCTTTCTCGGTCATTGCGCCGATCATCATCGTGATCTGCGCCATCGGCTCCTACACCGTGCACAACTCGCTGTTCGACGTATGGATGATGGTGGTGTTCGGAATCGCCGGCTACGTATTCAAGAAGCTGAGCTATCCGCTCGCGCCGCTGGTGCTGGCGATCGTGCTCGGCGATCGCGCCGAGGCCTCGTTCCGGCAGGCGATGCTGGTGTCGCAGGGCGACATGAGCGTGTTCTTCTCCAACGCGCTGGTGGGCTCGCTGACGGGTCTCGCGCTGTTGCTGTTGTTCTGGCCGCTGCTGTCCTGGCTCATCCTGCGTGTGCGCGCGTCGGCGTCAGGCGCCCGCAAGCTTCCCTAGCAGTTCTCCCCGCAGTTTCTCGTTGCTGACATCCGGCTGACAACAGCAGCGTGCGATTTCGCGATGGCGCGACTTGACCGCAGTCAAGGCCACATCGCGGTCAGAAAAGAGACGATGCGCGCGTACTGACACGAGGAGGAAACAATGAGCTCGATCGCGCAGCCGGCGCAACCCGTCACTGTCCGAGTCAGAGACTCCTATCGCTGGCTCCAGTTGCTGGTCGGCATTGTGTGCATGGCGATGATCGCCAACCTGCAATACGGATGGACGCTGTTCGTCAATCCGCTCGACGCGAAATATCACTGGGGACGCGCTTCGATTCAGGTCGCGTTCACCATATTTGTCCTGCTCGAAACATGGCTGGTCCCTATTGAAGGCTATCTCGTGGACCGCTACGGCCCGCGGCTGGTCGTTTTGGCAGGCGGCATTCTTTGCGGCATCGCGTGGACAATGAATGCCTATGCCGATTCGCTCACGTTCCTGTATGTCGCCGCTGCGATCGGCGGTGTGGGCGCGGGGGCGGTCTACGGCACCTGCGTCGGCAATGCGCTCAAGTGGTTTCCTGATCGGCGCGGGCTAGCCGCGGGGCTTACGGCCGCCGGATTCGGCGCGGGCTCCGCGCTCACGATTATTCCGATCTCGACGATGATCAAGTCGAGCGGCTACGAACAGACATTCCTGTACTTCGGCGTCGGTCAGGGCATCATCGTCGTGGTACTGTCCCTGCTGCTCGCTGCGCCCAAGCTCGGCCAAGTCCCGCAGTCTTCCAAGGTTCTGCAAACGCGGCGCCAGTTCCGGCCGATGGAGGTGCTGAGGACCCCGGTGTTCTGGGTGATGTACGTGATGTTCGTCCTGGTCGGCGCGGGCGGGTTGATGGCCACGGCGCAGCTCGCGCCGATCGCGAAGGATTTCAAGATCGCCGAAATTCCGGTCAGCTTGGTGGGCATCACGCTGCCAGCCCTCACATTCGCGCTCGCTATCGACCGCATCCTGAACGGCCTCACGCGGCCGTTCTTCGGTTGGGTCTCTGACAACATCGGCCGAGAGAAGACCATGCTCATCGCGTTTGCGCTCGAGGCGGCAGGCATCTATGCCCTGTCCATCTATGGCCGCGATCCCATCGTTTTCGTCATTTTGACGGGCCTGGTGTTCTTCGCGTGGGGCGAAATCTACAGTCTGTTCCCGTCAACCTCAGCAGACACCTACGGCACGCAATACGCTACCGCCAACGCAGGCCTGCTGTACACCGCCAAGGGCACGGCATCACTGCTGGTTCCGCTCTCAAGCTTGCTCGTCGCGGCGACGGGCACTTGGCATGCGGTGTTCGTGGTGGCCGCGCTGATGAACGCCGCGGCCGCGCTGATGGCCTGGTTCGTTCTCAGGCCAATGCGTCAGAGGTTCCTCCAGCGCGCGCTCTAGTCGCCCAGCTTCTGCTTCAGGCGCGACAGCGTCTCGGGCGTGAGGTTGAGGTAAGCC
>Ga0209160_1004545_pt1 | contig 11072 bp, 4 predicted proteins | sample GraSoiAngelo_153_FD_186167 | JGI IMG/M metagenome (GOLD analysis project Ga0209160, IMG submission 186167) | Grasslands soil microbial communities from the Angelo Coastal Reserve, California, USA - 14_1009_12_40cm (SPAdes) (version 2) | ecosystem: Environmental > Terrestrial > Soil > Grasslands ...
GACCGTTCCGTTGAGGTCCTGCCAGGTCACTGCGTTCAGCGGATCGGTGGCATTGGGACGGCCGCCGCGGCTGTTGCTGTACCAGACCCCGCCATCATTGCCCATTAGCACGTTGTTGGTGTTGGCGGGGTCGAACGCCAGGGCGTGGAAGTCGGGGTGCATGTTGTAACCAAGGTTTTTCCACGTCATGCCGCCGTCGTCGGAGCGGAAGATCCCGCCGGAAGGCGTCGGCATGCCGTAGCCGAAAGAGCCCGCGACGAAGAGGACGTTCGCATTTGTCGGGTCGGGCTCCACGACGTTGTCGTAGAAACACTGCGTGCCGCAGTAGTCGAGCACAGTGTCAAGCGGCCCGGTGCCCGTCGGCAGCTCGGCCCACGTCGTGCCCTCGTCGATCGACTTGAAGATGCGAGCCGCATGATGGTGCTTCGCCGTGTCGACCCAGTCGAAGCCGGTGTACAGGGTCGCTTTCGCATCACTCGCGGGGTGAGAGAGTCCGAGCGAGAAGCGGGTGAGACCTGCCGCGAAGTCGGCGTCCGCCGGCAGGCCGTTCATGATCGGGTTCCACGTCACTCCGCCGTCGGTGCTCTTGTAGATCCTGTCGCTCCAGAAGGAGGCGTACAGAGTGGTCGGATGCTGCGGGTCGAGCCGGATGTCGGTCGCGCCCAGTGAGATGGAGGGCGCCGCCTTCAGCAGGGTCCAGCTCACCGCACCGTCCTTCGACTCCCAGATCCCGAAGGTGGAGTGGATGGGTGGCGACACGCGGCGGTCGCCGCCGCGCCCGCGCAGGATGGCTGCGTAGAGGTGATTGGGGTCGGTTGGGTCTACGGCGAGCCGAGCCGTCGATACGCCGACGAAGAAGTCTCCTGAAACGTGCGCCCAGCTCAGGCCGCCGTCCGTCGACTTCAGGATGCCGTTGCCGTAGTAGCTGTCGCCGGACAGGGCCCCTTCGCCGGTGCCGGCGTACACCACGTTGTCGCTCGAGGGTGCGACGGCCAGGGCGCCGATCGCGGTCGACGCCAGGGTGTCGGTCCTAGGGGACCAGGTGCCAGCTGCTGAGTCATAGAGCCAGATTCCGCCCTGGGCCGCGCCCAGGATGAGCTGGCCGTTGCTCTTACGGATGGCGAGCGCCCCGATGCGGCCGCTCTCGGCGGTGTTGGCGCCGTTGCTCCGCTGGTTCTGGACGATCGGGTTTGGTCCCAGTGCGCTCCAGCTGCCGGCAAACGTGGTCGGGCCGGCGGCCGGCGCGTTCTTCAGCCCCTTGGCCTGGTCGGCCGCCGCCTTGCGCAGCGCTGTGGCCTGGTCGACCGAGAGGGGTACGTCGCCGGCGGTGCGTGTGCTGATGAACTGCTGGTCGAGCAACAGGAGGCGCGCCTCGAGTTCGTCGTTCTGATCTGGAAGCGATCTCGCCGGCACGGCGGCACCGGTGTCTTCATTGCCGGGTGGAAGGGGGGTGTTTGCGATCCCCTGACCCGCCGCGCCTGCAACCAGAGCGAACGATGCAATCAATGCGCTCAGCGCGCGTAAACCATGCTTCCCCATTCGTTCCCCTCTCGTCAAAAAGTTCCGGAATCGACAGCCGCCCGGCAAGGGGCCGGCGCGCCAAAAGGCTTCAGGACGCCCATCACCCACACCTCTCCAGCGACCCCAGCGCTTGAATCAATGGCCGTGTCTACGGCCGCCCCAGTAAGTCGCAATACTCTGATGCGGCCCAGAGTCGAAAGTCAAGCGACAACACGGTTGTGTGGCGCTCGCTAACGTAGGTCTTGTCTTCCATGAAGCAGCGTGACCAGGTCGCGCGCGCAAAAACGGCGCGCTCCACAACTCCCGCCCGACTGCTCGCCGATGGTCAATCCCACATGGCGCCATGGCGAACGCTCATCACCGCCGTCCACCCACACCCCTCGGTCAAGATCAACCACGGCGCGACGTTCCTGGTCACCGACCAGCAGGGGAACATCCCCGTTTCCGACGCCGGCGATTACGGCCTTTACTCGGCCGACACCCGTTTCATCTCGAGGCACGAGCTGAGGCTGAACGGCAAGAAGCCCGACTCCGTGGCTTCAGTGCGCCTGTCGTTCCGCCACGCCCGGTGGCACATGATCGCGGACAGGGTGGCCGGGCCAGACGGTGACATGCGCGAGGCCCGCGTCGCGGTGACCGTGGACCGGCTGATCAGTCTCCACCAGATGCACGAGGACCTCGCGCTCCACACCTACTCACGCGCGCCCGTCACGGTGCTCTTGGAGATCGCGCTGGAGAGCGACTTCGCCGACCTGTTCGAGGTGCGCTACCGATCCTGGCAGCGGCGGGCAGACCTCAACACCTGGTGGATCGGCCCCAACAGCCTCGAGTCCCGTTACCAGAACAGGGACTTCGTCCGCCGTTGCCTGGTCCGGGCTCCGGCCCAGGCTGCCGGGCTTACCTATGCCAACGGCGCGCTCCGCATCCCGGTCGACCTCGAGCCGGGCAGGGAGTGGCGGCTGTGCCTGCAGTACGACCTCCTGACCTCGGACGAGGATCTGCCCGAGGTTGCGCAATGTGCCTTCGAGCATGGCGCCGAGGATCCGATGCGCCAGGCGCGCAGCTGGCAGCTGTCGGTCTCGCAGGTCGAACCCGCCGACATCCGCCTTCAGTTCGCGTACGAGCGCGCGATCGAGGACTTCGCCGCGTTGCGACTGCACGAGCAGGAAGCGTCATTCGATCGCTGGATGCCCGCCGCGGGGCTGCCGTGGTTCATGGCATTGTTTGGGCGCGACTCGCTCATCGCATCCATGCAGGCGATGGTGGCTCAGCCCGCTGTCGCCCTCGGCACGCTGGAGAACCTCGCGCGGTGGCAGTCGGAGATCGACGATCCGGAGCGCGACGCAGAGCCTGGGAAGATGCCCCACGAGCTGCGAGTCGGCGAGTGGGCGCACTTCGGAATCGTGCCGCACCGCCCCTACTACGGCACGGCCGACGCCACACCTTTATATCTGCTGCTTCTCGCGGAGAACTTTCGGTGGGGTGGCGATGCGGCCGCGCTGGCGCCGTTCCGGTCGGCGGCGGAACGCTGCCTGGAGTGGATCGACCGGTTCGGTGACCGCGACGGCGACGGTTTCCAGGAGTACGCGCCGCGAACCCCCAAGGGCTACCGGAACCAGGGCTGGCGAGACGCGCATGACGGAGTCCTCGATGAAGCCGGCGCGTTTCCTGAGCTTCCCATCGCCACCTCCGAGCTGCAGGCGTACGTCTACGGCGCCAAGACGCGCATCGCGCCCCTGTTCGAAGCGTGGGGCGACCAGGCGCTGGCGAGCCGGCTTCGCAGCGAGGCCGCCCAGCTGCGGCGCAGGTTTATCGACGCGTTCTGGCTCGAGGCCAAAGGCGAGCTCGCTTTCCTGCTCGATGGCAGCAAAAAGCCAGTCGGTACGGTGGTCTCCAACTCGGGTCACTGCCTGTGGATGGGCATCCTGGACGCCGAGCGGGGCAAGGCCGCGGGCCGCCGCCTGATGCAGCCCGACATGTACACGGGCTGGGGATTGCGAGTCCTGTCCGACCATCACCCGTCCTATGACCCGCACTCGTATCAACGCGGCTCGGTCTGGCCTCACGACAGCGTGATCGCGGCGGCGGGCCTCCGCCGTTACGGAATGTCCGAGCAAGCCTGGACCATCCTCGACGGCTTGCTGGCGGCAGTGATGTGCTTCGAGGACATCCAGATGCCCGAGCTTTTCGCAGGTCTGCCGAAAGGTGAGTTCGCGGTACCTGTCCCATACCGCATGTCAAACGTGCCCCAGGCGTGGGCGGCCGGGTCGGTGCTCCACATGGTTCGCATCCTCCTCGGCCTCGAGCCCGACATGCCGTCAGGTCGGGTCTACCTGGACCCGGCGCTGCCCGCGTGGTGCTCGCGGCTCGAGCTGCGCAGGCTGCGACTCGGACGGCGGGAGGTCCGGATCACCGTCCAGCGCGAGGCCGACGGCCGCCACTCGATCGACGCGGACGCGCCCGGGCTCGAGGTCGTCCAGGGCACGCCGCCGTGGCTGGAGCTGGCCGCAGACTAGTTCTCTGCACAACGTTTCCGGGCGACCCTGTTCGGTGAAGGGTTCTATCAGTGTGGAGCCTCGCCGGATAGCCCTCATCGTCAGCCCCTGGTACCCGGTGCCCCCAACAGGCTACGGCGGCATCGAGCTCATGGCCTACTACCTCGCACGGGAGCTCTCAGACCGCGGGCACCGAGTGACGGTGATCGGCCGGCAGGGCTCGCATGGCCGGTTCGAGACCCTGGCCCTGGCGCCGGAGAGCTGGAGCAAGCAGCTGGGCACGCGTGACCAGATCCCCCGCCACAACCTTTTCCTTTACCGCGCGTACGAGATCGTGCGCAAGCGAGCCTTCGATGTCATCCACGACCACTCAGGGCCGCCAGGCATCCTGCTCGCCGCGACCTCGCGGCTTCAATCGCCCGTCGTCGCCACTTTGCACGGTGCTCTGACCGAGGCGGAGGGCGAGTTTCTGGCCGCGATCGACCGCCAGGTGCACCTCGTCGCGATCAGCCGCGCGCAGCAATCGACGGTGGCGGGCGTGGAGTGGCGCGGCGTGGTCCACAACGCGATCGATGCATCCGAGTATTCGCCGGTCACCCGGCGCGAGGAGAAGGACGACTACCTGGTCGAGCTGGCGCGCATCTCACCCGACAAGGGGCAGCACCTGGCGATCGAGATGGCCAGGCGGCTCAACCTGCGGCTTGTGCTCGCCGGTAAGGTCGACGGCGAGGCGCGCCGCTACTTCGAAGAAAAGATCAAGCCCAGCTTGAACGGTCAGGTCACGTGGCGCGAAAACGTCGAGGGCAAAGAGAAGGCCGAGCTGCTGGCCCACGCGAGGGCGCTCGTGTTTCCGATCCAGTGGGAGGAGCCCTTCGGGCTGGTGATGATCGAGGCCATGGTGAGCGGCACACCGGTGATCGCGCTTGCCCACGGCGCCGCGCCCGAGGTCGTGGAACCAGGAGTCACGGGATGGCTCGCCGACGACGTGGATGGAATGGTCGCAGCCTACTCACGACTGGACGAGATAGACCTCAAGCGCTGCGCCGAGGAAGCTGGGCGCCGGTTCGGGCCGAAGCAGATGGCGGACGGTTATCTGAATGTGTACGAGCGCGCCATCGAGCAGGCGCTCTACTCCAGATCGATCAGCTGATTCGCACGCCTGCCGGCAGCGGGCCGGCCTTCACCTCGGTGCCCTCGACCGTGAAGTCGACGCGTTGACCCGCGAAATGCAGGCCGCTCACCTCGATCCGATTCCACATCGATGTCTTGATGGGGGAGATGCGCAATGTCTTGCGTCGTGGGTCCGCCTCCAGACCCAGGATCGATGAAACGCAGGTGAACATCGCGGCCGCCGACCACAGCTGGGGGGTGCAGGTGTTCCAGTACTCCTTGGGAGGCGCTCCGGGTTCTCGCACATCGCCGCAGAACAGCTCGGGAGGTCGGTGCATCGGAAAGTCGATCGACGCCTCGATCAGCGCCCGCGCGAGACGCTCCGCCTCCTCGGCGAATCCGTACTGGCGGAGGCCGGCGATCGCGAGCGCGGTGTCGAAAGGCCAGACCGAACCGTTGTGGTAGCTGGAGGGGTCGTAGTTGATCGCTCGCTCGGAAAGCGTTCGGATGCCCCAGCCCGAGAACAGGTCAGGCGACAGCAGACGCTGCGCCACATGCACCGCCTTCGGGCGGTCGATGATTCGCATCCACAGGCAGTGGCCCGGGTTCGAGCTGACCGCCTGTACCTGGCGCTTCGTGCCATCGAGCGCCTGGGCGAAGTACTTCTCCCTGGGCATCCAGAAATCGCGGTTGAACCGCCACTTCAGCCCGGCCGCCTGCTCCTTCAAGCCAGGTCGCCGGCGCGACATGCCGATGAGACCGCGATGCAGGTACGCCTGCACCTCGCACGGCGCGGCGGGTAAAGACGCGGCGCTGCCGTCTGTGTTGGTCAGCGAATCGTCGGAGTCCTTCCATCCCTGGTTGCGCGCGCGCCCGCCCCGGTATTCGATGTAGCCGTCGCCGTCGGAATCGCCGTACTTTCTGCACCACTCGAGCGCGGCCTCCGCCGCTGGCCACAGCTCGTCCGCCAGCTTGTGATCATGCGTCCAGTTTTCGGTCTCGGTCAGCGCGCACAGAAACAGCGCGGCCGCGTCGATGGTTCCGTAGAGGATGTTCGGCCAAAGGCCACGCGTGACCACCTCACCGTTGCGGACCTCGTGCAGGATCTTGCCCGGCTGCTCTTCGCTGTCCGCGTCGACCCGACGCCCCTGGTGCTCGGAGAGGTAGCGCAAAACGCCGCGCGCGAGCGCCGGGTTCACATGGAGGAGGAGGATCGACGTGATCAGCGCGTCGCGGCCGAAGGGGACCGCGTACCAGGGCAGACCGGCGGTCGGATAGATCCCGGTCTCGTACTCGTCGCACAGCAGGCGAATGTCAGCCGTCGCCTGATCCAGCAGCTCGTTGAGCGCAGGGTTGTCGGTCCGCACCGACATGCACTCGGCCGCCCAGCGCGGATAGGCACTCTCGGCGGCCTGGAGCCCGGCCGCGAATTCGATCCTTTGTGCTGAGTCAGGCGCGGCGTCCACCAGGAGGGTGAACGACTCGCCGGCTGGGAGCCTGAGCTGGTGCTTCAAGCCTTCCGGAAAGGCGCTGACGTGGCATGAATGAGCGCCGCTGTCATCGCGTTGAAATCGAACGCCGTCCACGGTCTTGACCGCCGGCACCGGCGCCGGGGAAGCGAGCGCAGGCACCGAGCCCCGGATGCCGAGCATCGCCGCGAAGTCCGCCGAGACCTCGATCTCCAGGACGGCGTCCACGGTCACGGCCCCCTCGTTGGCCACAGTGATCCGCTCGTGCAGGCCTGACTCGATGAAGCGCACCCGCGTCAGGCGCAGGCTTCCCGCCCGCAGCTCGAAGGTGGCCGACGCGTCGTCGGACCGAAAGCCGACCGGCTCAGGCTCGATTCCGTCGATCAGCAGCCGGAACCCGGAAAGGATCCGCGTGTCGCCAGACCACAGCCCATCACCGAGGAATTCGCCCGGCTTCATCGACCCATCGCGCGCTGAGACCGCAAAGAAGCGATCGCGCTTGAGCATCACGCGCTCGGAGATGAGCTGGCCCGCCGATATCAAGTCGGCGGGAAGTCTGCGTTATCGGTGGCTAGTTAGCTCCGGTTAACGCAGATGTTTTTGCGCCCGCCTCGAAAGCCGGCCGCGACCCGAGCGGATAGCTGGTCCACTCGTTGCGGGCGAGCAGCTCGACGGCCATCGCCTCGAGGTCTCGGACCCGTTGGTTCGCCCGGATCGCCTCTCGGATCGAGAGGATGCCCACCGCCGGGTGGCGTTTCTCGATCACGTGCCGAAGCATGTTGAGGTGCGCGTTGTCGGGCACGCCCGGCTCGCGGATGCGCCGGACGGCCGCTCGCACCGTCGACTGCGTGCCGTCGATGGCCTCTCCTTTGCCAAAGTCGAACTTGTAGCTCGGGCTTCGGCCGGCGGTGCGCCGCTCTGCGCTGAGCTTGATCCACTTCGCGTTTTCCGCACCCTTGCCGACATCGATCACCAGGCGGACCGGGCGGCCATGGTAGTGAAAGGTCGCGTTCATCCGCGCGTAGCTTTCCCGCTGGCCGGTCAGCCCTTCGTGCCGCCCGATGAGAAGCGGCGACTCCGCATCGAGCTGGATCCGATCGATCGGGGTGAGCAGCGAGATGATCGCGAACGCGTGTGGGATGAGGTCGGCGATCACGCCGATGTCGGCTGCCGCGCCGGTGAGTGGCTGCTCCTCGAGGATCTCGATCCGGATCTCTTCGACGCTGTCGAGGAAATCGCGCAGCGTGCGCTCCTCCGTGAGCAGCATCCCGAGGAGGCGAACCTCGAGCTTGAAGTAGTAGTGGTCGGCGGCCACGATCTCCACGCCACCCGGCGCCGTGTCGAGGAACTTGCGGTACTCGTCGGGCGGGGCGCCCAGCGGTTTTTCGATGAGCACGACATCGCTGAGGTCGTAATAGCGCGCCAGCGTGGGGAGGTGCGTCGCCGCGGGCGTGGCGATGTAGGTGATCACGTACGAGCTCGACTCCAGCTCGCGCTCGAGCTGATCTCGCGCCGGCGAGCCGTGGCTGTCCCAGTAAAACGAGTCCCCGTGCGTGCGCACTTCCTCTTCTTTGACGCCCATGCGGTCGCGCGCGCCGGGCGAGTCCTGCTCCACCACGTGGGTGCGAAAGTTGAAGAACTGTTTCAGCGTCAGCAGATGCTGGTAAGCCTTTTGCCCCCACTGGCCGAAGCCGATCAGGACGAAGTCCTTCTGCAGGTGGCGCTCCTCCTCTGCGAGGGCGTGAAGCCGCGCGTTCTTGATCGCGACCGCAGCCTGCACCGCCAGTGACTGCGCGCGCGCGACCTCTTCCGGAGTGAACCGCCGATTCCGGTTGCGCTCGACGAGGATGGCTGCACCGATCGCCTGCTCGTCGGCGATAAGAGGCAGCGCCACCAGCGATCGCACACCGAAGGTCTTGACGTACGCGGGGTCGACCTGCGCGTTCGTGGACGCGTCCTCGATGACGACCGGCTGGCCGCGGTCGACGACATCAAAAAGGAATGACGCCTCGCTGCGCTCGCCGTGCTGGCGGCGCCACAGATCCTCCAGGTCGGAAGCCGCCGCGCCGAACCAACCCTCGCGATCCTCTTCGTAGAGCGCGATCTGGCAGAGGGCGACGTCGACCAGCCGCGCGAGGTTGTGCGCAACCAGGGTCAGCGTTTGGTCGAGGTCGATGGAGCTGGCGATGGCCTTGCTTACGTCGGCGACCAGCTCGAGCTGTTCCGCGTGCCGCTGCGCCTCTTCGTAAAGCCGGGCCGTCTCCACCGCCACGGCGAGCTGCCCGGCGGCGGCGCGCAGCGCCTCCACCTGGCCCCAATCGGGGCGGCGCTGGTCAGAGCGGTGGTAGCCGACCTCGAGCACCCCGGTCGCGCGGCGGGTGGCGTCGCTGCCGAACGGCACGAAGATGCGAATCAGGTCTTTGTGCTTGCCGCGTTCGAAGATCTCGCCGGCGAGCGTGAACGGCGCCGCGTCGCCGGCGTGGGCGTGCTCTTTTTCCCCCACCAGGCACGCGAGCACTCGACCCAGCTCCCTGCCGTCGCTGTAAACCACGGGCACCTCGGTCCACATCACGGGCACGGGGATGCCGCCCGAGATGACGTCGGATCGATCGTTCGAGGGATACGGGCCCACGATGACCGGCTGCCACGCCTGGGCCACGTAGACCAGGACGTCGTCCTGGGCCAGGACCCGGTCTTCCTCGAGCGCCCAGCGCGGCACCCGAGACTGCGGGCCACGCGCGCCGGCCCCGCGCGATCTCTCCGCCGCGTCGATCGCCTCCGCCGGGGCGGCGCCGGCGGCCATGCGCACCACCGTGGCCTCGTCTTGATCCCCCTGGTCGAGGAGGTACACGGTCGCGAAGTTGAAGTCGAACTCGGGGACCTCCGAGTCGGTGAGGTGCCCCACCACCGCATCAATGACCTCATGGCGCGAAGCGCCCGGCTTGAGCATCGCGGCGGTCATGTCGCCGAGAGCGCTTAGCAGTCGGTTGCTGTTCTCGAGCTCGGCGATCAGCCGCTGCGAGGCCAGCGCGCCACCGATCAGCTGAGCCCCCGCCTTCAGCATCTCGTCGGTCGCCGGCGCGCGCCTCACCGTGGCAAGCCGGTCTCGGCTCAGCACCACCAGGTAGCCGTGGGGCTCGTCCGGTTTGCCAAGTGCGTACGTCGCGACCGCGTGCAGGTCCGCTTCCGCCGTGGCCGCGCCCACCGTCTTGCTTATCGCGGTCTCCCAAGGAGTGGTTGGCTGGTCACGTTCGACGCGCGTCGGAGCCGCGACGCGCAGGTGGGCGGTGACGAGCTCGAGGTGTGAGCGCTGGTGGCCGAACTGGTAGATCGCGGCGCCATCGAGGTTGCTCGCCATCAGGAGGTCGGCCAACGCGATCGAGAGCAGGCGCCGCAGCTCTTTGGCATCGGTGCGAGCGTCGCCCACCGGCGTCGTCAGCAAGGAGGTGAGCCTCGAAAGCCCGTCCAGGGCCGCGCGCTCCGCTCCTTCGAGCGCGGTCTGCACCAAGGCGGCTGCTGTGGCTGCCTTGCGCTCGAGCTCTCGCAGGCGGTTGTCGTCGGGTGCGCGCTCCTTGCTTCGGTAGTTCAGGTAGACGAGGCCGAGGAGCCGGTCGCCCGCCAGCAGCGGCAGGCCAATCGTCGACTGGACCTGGTAGCGCCTGATGAACGTGGAGTCGATCTCGGCCGGCGCGTTGCGGGCCACGAGGCGGCGGCGCGTGGCCGTGAGCCACACCGTCGAGCCGTATTGGTGCACCCCCAGCTCGTCCGGCACCTTGCCCTGTCGCTCGTCCGCCAGGTAGCGGTTGAGCTGTTCATGCATGTCGGTCAGGGAGTCGAGCAAGCCCTCCTGCGGCTGGCCGGTTGCAAACGGCGCGTAGTAGGTGTGAGTCGACTCCTCGTAAAGGACGATGGAGACGATGTCAGCAGCCGAAGCGTGCTGAAAATCGGCGACCACTCCGCGCAGGACCGCGGCGAGGCCGGAGCTGCTCTCTACCGGTGGTCTAATCACTCAACGCGATCATAGGTTTAGAACCCCCCACCCGCCCTTTGGGCGACCTCCCCAGCGAGTGGGGAGCCAGCTGCGCTGCCAACCGCGCGAGCCCGAGCCACCGAGCCGAGCCATGCCGCGCTTGGTCTTGGGTGCCGCGCGAAAGTCTGGCGGTCCACGCCGACCAGCCCGAAGGTCGGCGCGTAGCCCAGAGCCCACTCGAAGTTGTCGAGCAGGGACCAGTACATGTAGCTGCGGACGTCGATGCCTTCGCCCAGGCATGCCAGAACCTCGCGCAGCGCTCTGTCGATGTAAGCGATCCGCTTCTCGTCATTGCCGGTGGCGATCCCGCTTTCGGTGACGAGGATGGGCACCCCCGGGCAGCTGCGATGAGCGCGCCGGATCGCGCCGCCCAACGCCTGCGGGTAGAACTCGTAGCCCATCTGCGTCGTCTCGTCGGTCTCGTACAGCTCGCGCGTCGTGTCGCTC
>Ga0209160_1004546_pt1 | contig 11071 bp, 6 predicted proteins | sample GraSoiAngelo_153_FD_186167 | JGI IMG/M metagenome (GOLD analysis project Ga0209160, IMG submission 186167) | Grasslands soil microbial communities from the Angelo Coastal Reserve, California, USA - 14_1009_12_40cm (SPAdes) (version 2) | ecosystem: Environmental > Terrestrial > Soil > Grasslands ...
CACGCCTGGATTCGGCGACCGCTGCCGTTTTGCAGCAATCGATCGGAGTTGCCAAACTTGCTCCGTATTCTGCTGTTCTACATTTCTACGGGGCTTACCTTCGAGTTCGTTCAGGCCGCGTGAGCGTGCCGGGCGGAATCGGGGCGGAATCTGCCTGGAAGGATCTGGTCGGGGCCAATCCGGAATCTCCAGCGGAATTCGTAATGCGCCTACTCGCGAAAGATAGGGGCTGGCTCGCCGCTTACTTTGATTCTCTTTCCCGCGTGAAGCAGGATCACCAGCCATATTTCACCGAATCTCGCCGAATCCGCCGCTTCTACGAAGCCTTGCGGCCCAGGGAGAGTCAGGAGGCAACGCAAGGAGCATTTCGACCTGCTCCCGGTCTTCTCGTCCTGGTAACTTCGCTGCAGTGGGACTCCTCGGGCGAGCCACATGTTCCTGGCAATCTAGGCTTATGGGGAGACATCTTCCGTCAAAAAACAGATTCCGGCGCTGCCCGTAGCGTCGGTAAACGTACTGGCCACTTTGCCACGCCAGAGCAGTTGCTGGAAGCTATGTTTTCGCTCTCGAGGGTCGACACCGGAGCCGGACCCTTGCAAATCTACCTGGCACTTAGCGCGCTCGACAGCAGGCGCTCTTTTCAACACCAGATTGGTCCCGGGACGGCCCGTCGCCTTGCGCTCAAGTTTGCGGACCTCAGCAGTCAATATTGGATCTTTTCAGAGTTCTCGGAACTGAAGGACGAGTCGATCGACCTCTTCCTCGACGTAGCCGCCTCGCTTGACCATATTTCGGACATCACGCTCCGGGGCAACGCGATGGGGACTTTTCAGGCGAACATCGGAATGTGGCAGATAATGGCGCGGCAGGGAGAGATTCCAGAGGCTGAACTGAACAGCTCCTGGCAACATGTTCTCAAGCCATTCCCTGGTGTACGCTCCGCTGCCCAACTGTATGACGCCGGATGTAGCTCCCTGCGAGAGCTCGTGCACGCCGCCGGTATGCGCAGTATTTCCCAGGACGGAATCATCAACTTACTAGCGGGCTCTGAGGAAGGTGGCGCGCAAGCAAAACCAATGCGCCGGGCCGTCGCCAACAAAATGCAGGCAGTGCTGGATGGCCAGCGCCTGGTTTCTCTCGACACGCTGCTGGCGCTGGGGGATGGTCTCAAACAATTGCCTCGAGGCAAAGAGGACCGCGAATATCTGATCTCGCAGGCCGGGAAGTTGCGTGAATTTGAAATGCCGCGTCCCATCTTTACTAATCGAGAGAGAACTGAATGGGCTTCTGGAATTTATAACAACAAGCACACTGACTTAGAGATGCGAACCGATTTGGCAAAGCTAATCAAGGCATCGCCCTCGGCCACGCGATTGGAAGACGCCCGTGGCCAACTCGCGCCCTTCCTCCGGGATATTTTGGTGGGACTGAACTACGCCTATTATGAACCGCCAGGGGCTGAAACTCTTTACAACAATCCACTTTTCGTGCGCTCGCATGACTTTGCGGGCGAGACCGTCTCAGGGATTGAGGTGTGGCAGGCTCCCAAGCTTTTTGGCGCCGGCGCACCAGCCGGCGGTGGCGCTCACCTTGTGGGGTCCCTCGCGGATTTGCCTTTTGTGCTGGCTGCGGCGGAGCAGGACTTTATCGCGCCGCAAAACGTTCAAGCCCTCATCTGGAGGGAGTTCGTCCCAGAACTATTGACCAGCGCCATCTTGCCGCGTTGGTGGAGGGTAAGCCGGAATGAACTTCACGCGGTGACGCTATATCAGAGGACAGGAGAAGAACTGCTGATCGGTTCCCAGGAGAATGAGGACCTGCGGAAAAAGGTGATGACGATTCTTTCGGACAGAATGGTTCCGCAGGACTCGAATCAGGTTGAGGAAGCTTTGCTGGCTGGACGCGCTGTCGAAATGATTACCGAAATGTTGCCGGCGGATACTTTCTATCTCGCAGCGGAGTTCAGTCGCCGGTTTGCAGACGAGGCTGGTTCCTGGGGTGAAGCTGGCCGGGAACTGCACAATCTAATTCGGCAGCATCCGAAGGAGGCCAACTGGGAAAGGTTGTCACACGATTTCGGTGTGCCTCACCCGACTCTGGCGCAAACCTATGCCCGTCAGCTTCTGAATTTGCCGCCTCTTCCGGCGTTTGGCGGGTACTACAATCGAATATTGTCGGAATCATGGGATTCCAGCAACTTGTACTGGGCGCGTTTAGCGGATGAATCGGGTTATCCACCGGTAGCATTGAACAGCCTGGTACCAGAACTCACACGCCGAATGGTTGAAAGGATTTTCGCTAGTCATTTCGAAGATTGGCCAGGCATTCTTCGGGCTTTGAGAGAAACAGGAGAGGACTTCCGAAAGGGCAAGATCGCCGCGGTAAACGCCGTGGATCGGCCATAAATCGTCGTCGGCGCACGGCGAAGATATTTTGGCCGCGCCAGGCCGAAAGCGGCAGACGGGAAATCTAACTGTGCTGGCAAGATACGTTCTACTTTTTGGAGTTTTGCTCGGTCTGTGTTTCAGCTCCGCAGTATCAGGCAGAACCCAGGAAAACCAACCTGACATTCAGGTTGTGGTCGACATGGTTCAATTGAATGTCGCCGTAACCGATGACAAAGGGAACTACATTACCGGCCTGAGCCCTGAAAATTTTGTGGTTACGGAGGATGGTATTTTAGAAAAGATTGCCACATTCGCGGAAGGTGACGAGTCCGTCCGCACTCTGGATTTGCAACCGCGGGATGATAAATCTGGATCTCTTGCTCCAATCCCGCCGCGTGGCTCGCCTCAGCAAATTGACCCCGACACCCCGTCCCGGACACTCGACTCGTTGGTCGCCGGCGCCAATGTGTTCATTTTATTCGATACCAGCAACTACATGTATCGCGGCTTCGTCTTTGCGCAAGACGCGATCTCTGACTTCGTTCGTTCCCTCGAAACCGCAGACAGGATAGCTTTCTATTCTTACAGTCGTGACCTCTTCCGGGCGTCGCCTCTCACTTCTGACCGCTCGCAAATATTGCGCGCCGTGCGCACGACCGTGGCCGGGGACGATGCTGCTCTCTACAACACTCTTTTGCTCACTCTCAAGGACGCCGCTCAATCCACCGGAAGAAAAGTTGTGGTTGTGTTCTCGAATGGTCCCGATAACTCCAGCGTGATTCCTCCAGAGGATGTCGCCGAACTGGCGCAGTCCTTGGGAGTTTCCATTTACATGATCAGCACTAACCAGGCGCAGTTAGAACCGATATCCACCACAGTTTTCCAACGCATGACCGCGGCCACAGGGGGCAAAGCCTATTTTGCCAAGGCCTGGAACGACGAAAAGCGTGCCTTTGCCTCAATTCGGGATGATCTCAAGCATCTTTATTCACTGAGTTACTATCCGCACGCCAATCCGAATCATGGCTGGCGCGCAATCAAAGTAAAGCTGGTGGGTGAACGACTGAAGAAGTACCACATCCGGACGCGTGACGGATATCGACCTCAGCCTTCCCGGTTCTCCGCGACACGTGCGGCAGCTTCCCCGCAAATGGCCGACCCCGCAGTAATCGTCCGCAACAAACAGTCACAGTAATGCGAGCCGCAAAAACTAATCATGTTTTCCAAACTTCGAGAGCGGACCGGCGGGGCTCGAAATGAAAGAACGAGTTGTCGAAAAAGCAGGTCCTTGAAGATCGCCGGAGTGAGTGTTCCAACTCTGCACTGTGGCGATAAGGCGATGCCAATGGTAACAAAGCAGACGCGTTCGCTTTATTCGAGTCGAATAAGTGTGCTTACGGAGAGCTTAATCATTGAAGACAATCAAAGGTCCCGCCATTTTTCTTGCCCAGTTTGCGAATGACGCAGTCCCGTTCAACAGTCTCAATGAGATCTCTCGTTGGGCGGCGGGACTTGGTTACAAAGGGGTGCAGATTCCCAGCTGGGATGGTCGTCTCTTCGATCTAAGACGTGCCGCCGAGAGCCGCACCTATTGCGATGAGATACGCGGCACTCTCGCTTCGAACCGCGTCGAATTAACGGAACTCTCAACGCACCTGCAGGGACAGCTGGTTGCGGTTCATCCCGCCTATGACCAAGCATTTGACGGTTTCGCTGCGGATTCTGTTCGGGGGAATCCTACCGCTCGTCAGGCTTGGGCGGTGGAACAACTCCTGCTGGCAGCTAAGGCTTCAGCCAATCTGGGACTCAACGCCCATGTGACCTTTTCGGGAGCGTTAGCTTGGCCCTATGTCTATCCATGGCCACAGCGTCCAGCCGGTTTGATTGAGACCGCCTTTGATGAACTGGCAAAACGGTGGATGCCTATCCTCGACGCGTTTGACGCGGCAGGCGTCAATCTCTGTTTCGAATTGCACCCAGGCGAAGATCTCCACGACGGCGTAACTTTCGAGATGTTTCTGGATCGCGTTGGGGAACACAAACGGTGCAATATCCTCTATGACCCGAGTCATTTCGTTCTTCAGCAAGTGGATTACCTAGCCTTCATTGACATCTATCACACCAGAATCAAAATGTTCCATGTGAAGGACGCTGAGTTCCACCCGACCGGTCGCCAGGGGGTTTATGGCGGATACCAGCCCTGGATTTCACGTGCGGGTCGCTTCAGGTCGCTCGGGGACGGTCAGGTTGACTTCCGTTCCATCTTCTCAAAACTTGCCCAGTACGACTTCGAAGGATGGGCTGTCCTTGAATGGGAGTGCTGTGTAAAGAATAGTGAGCAGGGCGCGAAGGAGGGAGCGCCGTTCATCGCCCATCACATCATCCAGACCGCCGAGCGTGCGTTTGATGATTTCGCAAAGTCGGGCTCCGATGCTGAGGCGAACCGAAAAATGCTGGGCCTGGCAAACCGAAAGGAAAGCGCAGATGCCAGTTGAACCGTCGAACCAGAGCCACAACCGGCGCTTGCGTCTCGGCATGGTCGGAGGCGGACCAGGCGCCTTTATCGGCGCCGTACATCGCATTGCCGCGCGTCTGGATGACCGCTATGAACTGGTTGCAGCCGCGTTGAGTTCAAACGCGGAACGAAGTCTATCTGCCGCCGAACAACTTCACATTCCGCGCGCTTATCGCAACTTCGAGGAAATGGCTTCGGCCGAATCAAAGCGGCCGGATGGCATCGAAGTGGTCTCGATTGTTACTCCAAACCATTTACACCACGCGCCCGCGAAGGTCTTTCTCGACGCCGGCATCAATGTGATCTGCGACAAGCCCTTGACTACGACCCTCGACGATGCATTGGACTTGGCTGAAACCGTGAAGCGAACTGGTTTGGTTTTCGGCTTGACGCACAACTACACGGGTCACCCGATGGTCCGGCAGGCGCGCGAAATGGTGATGTCCGGCGAACTCGGGCCCATAAGACTAGTCCAAGTTGAGTATGCTCAGGATTGGCTAGCTACTCCTCTAGAGAAGATGGGGCAAAAGCAAGCGGAGTGGCGCACCGATCCCACGCGCAGCGGGCCGGGCGGATCGCTTGGAGATATCGGGACACACGCCTTCAATCTTGCGTGCTTCGTGACCGGATTGTCTTGCAAGCAAGTGGCTGCAGACGTAACTACGTTCGTGCCCGGTAGGCGTCTCGATGACAATGTTCAGGTGATGCTGCGCTTTTCGAAGGGAGCAAAAGGCGGGCTCTGGGCCAGCCAGGTTGCATCCGGAAATGAAAATAATCTGCGTCTGCGAGTGTATGGGGAAAAAGCTGGTCTTGAATGGTGCCAGGAGGATCCGAACGAACTCCGTTTCGCGCCTTTAGGACAACCGCGACGTGCAATTCGACGCGGCAATCCTGGCTTAGGGCGGGCTGCCGCGCATGCGACTCGCATACCCAGTGGGCATCCGGAAGGATATTTGGAGGCGTTCGCTCAACTTTACAGCGACCTCGCTGAACAAATCACAGCGAGACGGGAAAACCGTCCGCCGAATCCAGATTCGCTGCTCGTGCCCGGTGTTTCGGACGGCGTCGAAGGAGTCAAGTTTATTAGTGCAGTGCTGGAATCTTCCCGCCGCGGCTCGGCATGGACTGCACTTTCTGGTTCACAGTGAGATTTAATTTGTTCATGGTGCTGACTGGATCTCGAATAGCCAGGACGGATAAGCATTATTCAATTGAGGAACCGCTGCAACAGGAATTATCATTCCGGGCGATGGAAATTCCTGGCAACGAAGCCACTCCTTCCGCTCGGGGACTACGGTCCCCATCTCCCCTGATCAATCGGCGTGACCTGATTCGCGCGGCGCTGTTCGCCAGCGCAGCGTCTGTACTAGGGCCAGCGTTCTCGTTCGCGCAGGCGGTTTCATCGGACCTTACTCCGGCAGCACGCGGCGAAGATGGGTCAAAGTTCCTAACCAACCCTGACTGGAAAGCGGCCTTCCTCAACGAGCACCAGAATGAGACCTTGATCGCGCTGAGTGATGTGATTATTCCAGCGACTGATACCCCGGGTGCGAAGGGCGCGCTGGTGAATCGTTATCTCGACCTGTTGCTTTCGGTGCAACCCCCTGAGTTTCAGCGCGAATTCGTGGACGCTCTGGCCTTCATCGACAGCGAGAGCCAAAAACAGTTTGGGAAGGATTTCAGAACACTCGCCGTTGACGACCAGATATGGTTGCTCACGCCATGGGCATATCCGCGACAACCCAGCCATTGGACGGAACGAAATGACAACGGGACCGAAGCACCCGAAAGCACATACCGGCATTTCGAGCGGCTCAAAGTGTTGATTGCCGCTGCCTATTACGGATCAGAAATTGGTCTGAAGGAACTTGGGTGGGACGGCGAGATTGCCCACGGGCCGTACGAAGGTTGCGAGCATTCTACGACGACGCACACATAAACATTCATGGCGCAAGACACTCTGCAGCAGACATACGACGCAATTGTGGTCGGCTCGGGCGCGACCGGCGGCTGGGCGGCAAAGAGGCTCTCCGAAGCAGGATTGAAAGTTGCTTTGGTGGAAGCAGGCCGGGCAGTAACTCCGAGAGAGTTCACCGAACACATGCCTTCCTACAAGCTGAAGTATCGTAACCACTCGCCCGAAGTTCTGCGGACGCGGCCCATTCAGAAGCAGTGTTATGCCTGCATGGAATACAACTACGAATGGTTCGTGGATGACTTGGAGAATCCTTACAGCACGCCGCCGGACAGGCCATTCACCTGGCAGCGGCTCCGGATTCTGGGAGGCAGATCGTTAGTCTGGGGGCGGCAGAGCTACCGGCTGAGCGATGTGGATTTCAAAGCCGCCAGTCGTGACGGCTACGATGTGGATTGGCCGTTCTCCTACTCGGACCTCGCGCCCTATTACGACATTGTTGAGCGCTACGTCGGCATCAGCGGCGCCGCCGAGAAGAATGAGATGTTGCCGGATGGGCAGTTTCTCCCGCCCATGAAAATGAGCTGCGGAGAAGTACGGCTACGGGAGAGTGTCAAGAAGAAGTTCGGACGAACTCTCACGATTGGCCGGGCGGCAATCCTGACTCAACCCCACAATGGCCGGGCGGCTTGTCATTACTGCGGTCCCTGCGAACGCGGTTGTTTCACATTTTCGTATTTCAGCAGCCCGTTCACCACAGTGAAAGATGCGCTGAAGACCGGGAACTGCACGCTGATGACAGATGCTATCGTCAGCCATGTCGATATGGACACGGGCAGCAATCAAGCGCGTGGCGTCACTTTCGTTCATCGTGTCACTAAGGAAACGAAACAAGTTCGTGGCAAGGTTGTGATCCTGTGCGCGCAGGCTCTTGAGTCCACGCGCATTCTGCTGAATTCTTCGACGCGCGAGTACTCCACGGGTCTGGCAAATTCCAGTGGGCTGCTGGGTCACTATCTGATGGACCACGTGGTGGGTGGCGGCGCCAGCGGAACATTTGGCGATTTCAATATCCTTCCTACGGCCAATCCTCCTCACCGCCCGAATGGAATCTACCTGGTGCGCTTCCGCAATACGCCAGCCACAGGCAAGCATCCTCATTTCATTCGCGGCTACGGATTTCAGGGTGGCTCGTCGCCCGAGTTCAACATGGACGCGCCCGGTATTGGCACGGACTACAAGAAAGCAGTGAAACTGGGGACTTACGATGTTTCACTGGGTGCCTTCGGCGAGTCACTGGCCAACTTCGATAACTTCTGCGAGATCGACGACAATCTTAAAGATGCGTGGGGTATTCCCGCGCTGCGCATAAGTATGGCCCACGGGAAGAACGAGGCCGCTCTGATGCGCGACGCCGGCGTGACCGCTGCAGAAATGCTCGAAGCTGCAGGTGCGAAAAATATCCGCCTCAATACTGGCGTTGAAATGCCTGGCATGGCGATCCACGAGGTTGGCACCGCGCGAATGGGGAACGACCCCAAGAAATCTGTGTTGAACGCTTTCTGCCAGTCGCACGACGTGAATAATTTACTGGTAACGGATGGCTCGTGTTTTGTTTCGTCAGCGTGCCAGAATCCGACACTCACTATGATGGCCATCACGGTTCGGGCGTGCGATCATCTGATCGAACGTTTTCGACGCAACGAAGTTTAGAGTCACACATATCGTGAACGATGCGCTGAACTATGCTTTTCAAAATAACAAACCCTAACGGCTACAGCGAGTCCGTCCATCGAAAACTTGACAGGAGAAATCGCAATGAAAGACATTTTCAATCGCCGTCAGTTTTTGCAGACGGGAGCAGTAGCCGGTGCGAGTCTTGTCCTGCCAAAGGGTCTGTTTGCTGCAGGCAAGAAGTCGGTCCTCATCTTTACCAAGTCTTCGGGGTTCGAACACGATGTGGTGAAGACCACCAGCGCCAAGCCCAGCATTCTGGAGGCTGCGATTACCACACTAGGGAAAAAGCACGGCTTCGACGTGACTGCCACCAAAGACGGCGCGGTCTTCGACTCGAAGGACTTCCATAAGTACGCGGCAGTACTTTTCTTCACCACGGGAGATTTGACCACGGTAGGAACCGATAAGAATCCGCCTATGTCGTCGCAAGGTAAACAAGAGTTGCTCGATGCCATCCATAGGGGACTTGGATTTGTGGGCGTCCATGCCGCGAGCGATACCTTCCATACCCCGCCCGATACTGCGGACAATGCGAACCGCTACATCGCCCATGGGGAGAAATCTGATCCCTATCTGCGAATGTTGGGCGGTGAGTTCATTACTCACGGCAGCACGCCGCGCCTGCAGGATGCGAACATCATTATCAACGACACGAAGTTCCCAGGCCTCGAGGGAGTTCCCTCTCCGGTCAGCTTTAACGAGGAGTGGTATTCGCTGAAGGACTTCAGAACTGATCTACACGTAATTCTGACGCTCGATACCAAAGGGATGAGCGGAGAGCCGTACCAGCGTGCACCTTACCCAATGACCTGGGCGAGAATGGACGGCAAGGGGCGGGTGTTCTACACCGCGATCGGCGACCGTCCGGAGAATTGGTCTGGTCCGTTTTTCCTGAATGTTCTCGGTGGCGGTATTCGCTGGGCCATCGGCGATGCCAAGGCTTCGCTCGATCAGAATCTGATGCAGGCTGCGCCTGGATATGCTGAAATCCCGCCTAGGCCGAAGCCAAAGGGTTAGAATCCTTCGACAAAATACCGCGTTCATTCGGCGAGCACCATCACGCTGTCACCATCTTCGCCGACCAGCTTTTCACGAACGCTCCGAAACGGTCGAGCGCCTTGGAGAAATTGTCTCCGACGGCGGCGAAGCCCAGGCGGAAATGCGAGGGCGCGTCGAAGCAATCGCCGGGAGCCAGCAAGATTCCACGCTCGGTGGCGGCCTGGCAGAACCGGCGGTCGTTCTCTCCGCTCACCAGCCAGGGGAACGCGGTCATGCCGCCTTGCGGCGGAATCCAGCCGAGTACATCGCAATGGTCCGCCACGACGTCACGTTTGCGGATTGCAATTTCCGAAAGAATTTCTCCGGTGGTGGTGTTGCAGATGGAGAAGTAGGCGCGCGCGGTCCAGTATTGCTGGCGGCGCTGGGCGTCGTGCTCGATCATCCATCCCGTGCGCACGCCGGCAATCGAAAATGCCTTCGACAGGTCGGCGATCACGGTGGCGTGCTGCAGGCGCGCCGCCGATTTCGTTTGCCTTCCGTGGTAGATGGGATGGTAGACCTCGTCACTGACCAGCTGGATTCCGCGCTGGGCGGTGAAGTCGTGCAGGGCTTCCATTTCGGCGTCGCCAATGGTCGCGCCCGTCGGGTTGTGCGGGCTGTTGACCAGAATAAACTTGGTCTTCGAGTCGGCGAGCCGCTTGATCTCGTCGGGGTCGATGCGGAAGCCATTCTCGCGGCGCACGCGATAAACGCGGGTTTCCAGGCCAAGAGATTCCGGGAGCGCCGAGAAAGTGGTGAATCCAGGCAGCGGGATGATTACGTTCGCGCCGGGCTCGGCGGCCAGCCACATCAAGGCCACGAGCGCCTCGGAGGCGCCTGTGACGATTTGCACCGACTCTACCGGGACCCTCTGCATTTCTGCGATCGCCTCACGCAGGCTGTCGGCGCCGGCGGGGCGGCTGTAGACCAGGTTGTGGTTCAGGAAGCGGTGACGCGTTTCGTCGTCGGCGAGGGCGAGGATGTCGTTTACGGTCCAGGTCGGCCCGGTGCTCGCAGCGAGGTTGAATTCTATGTCGTGTTCGTACTGGTCGAGCCAGGCGTCGAGCAAGAAGGGCTTGAGTTGCATGCAGGCACCTCAGAGAAGTTGGTTCCTGGTATAGATTCTGCGAGCCATGGGGCGGATGATGTTTTGTTTACGAGCGCTGAGAATCAACAGTTTGCTGCAAACCGACGTTGGGCGGCCTCAGCCCCTAAAGGGGCAGTAAGGACAACTCTGCTCGTTCGCCAGTGGTGTACAAAATCGATCCCGCTCACTCCACCGCACAGTCCATTGCCGTCCGACATGATGATTCTCGAATGTTCGTAGCGGTTTCTGATCACTCGAGAGAAGCGCGTTTGAACTAAGCCGCTAGCGCGGCGGACGCTACCGCGTGGGTGGCTCTCGGAGCAGTGTCACTCGTGTAAGTTTTGGGTCACAAGGAGGATCACTGTGACCCATCTTCGGAAGCTGATGCTGGA